>RCUK01000172.1_pt1 | contig 75276 bp, 79 predicted proteins | sample 2166381 | NCBI WGS metagenome assembly RCUK01 (sample SAMN09932809, study PRJNA488358) | compost metagenome | isolation source: compost soil in an enriched community | place: Germany: Experimental Botanical Garden | reverse complement strand
TCCAGGACGACCTGTTCGAGGAATACGACGCCCGCACCGACTTCATCCAGAAGTACGTGTTTCCTGGCGGGAGCCTGCCGTCCGAGGCCCGGATGGCGCCCGTGATCGCCCGCGCGGGCCTGGGCGAAGCCGGGGTCGAACGTTTCGGCGGCGACTACGCCGACACCCTGGCCGAATGGGCGCGGCGTTTCGAAAGCGCCTGGGGCGAGATCGCCCGAAAGGATCCAGGGTTCGATGACCGCTTCCGTCGTCTCTGGCGCTTCTATCTCGCCTATTGCGAAGCCGGTTTCCGGTCGGGGCGCACCAATGTGATCCAGATGGCGCTGCAACGGGCCTGAGCCTCGCGCCTCACGCCTTCACCCTTGATCGTGAATCCGATGATCCTGAAACGCACTTCCATTCTCCTTGTCGTCGCTGCGGCGTCTATCGTGGCCCTGTCGGCCTGGGCCACGTTGCAGCGAGGCCCTGTGGGCAATCTCGCCGTTCCCCGGTCCGCGAAGGCGGTCGACCTGAGCCGGTACGCCGGGCTCTGGTATGAGATCGGCCGCTATGAGAACGGCTTTGAACGGGGATGCGAGGCGGTGACGGCGGAATACGCCCTGCGCGACGACGGCCTCATCGGCGTGCTGAACACCTGCCGGCAGGGCGGCGTCGACGGCCCGGTGAAGACAGCCGAGGGCAGGGCCAAGGTGGTTGATGACAGCGGTGACGCCAAGTTGAAGGTCTCATTTTTCGGGCCATTCTTTGTCGGGGATTACTGGGTCCTGGATCATGCCGGCGACTATTCCTGGTCCATCGTCGGCGAGCCTTCCGGCCGGTATCTCTGGTTGCTGAGCCGGACGGCGAACCCGTCCGAAGCGGTTCGTGCGACCATCATGAACCGGACGGGGGCGCTCGGGTACGATCTCGCCCTTGTGCGGGAGACCCGGCATCGACCCTAGATCCGAAATCCGCGGCCATACGTATTTCCCTGCGCAAGAGGGAGACGAGGATGGCGGGGAAAGTGTTTCGCGCGATCGGGGCGGCGGCCCTGGCGATAGCTTCAGGGGCATGCGCGAGCGGCGCCGCGCCGTCGAGTACGGGCTTTCTGACGAGCTATGAGGGGCTCGCACCCCGGACAGACGTGGTGCGCGCCTCTGTTTTGCAGCGGCGCGACGAGGCGCTGGCCTCCAGCATCACCCGGTTGTGGGCTGCGCCCGCCGAGGTCTTCGGCGTCACGGTCCCTGTGCTTTCGGACGACGACCGGCGAGCGGTGTTGAACGAGGTCGATCGACAGCTCTGCTATGAACTGAGTGAGCGGTTCGAGATTGCCGAACAGCCCGAACCCCAGGCCGGGACGGTGCGCGTAGGCGTCACCTACATCCGGCCGACGCATCAGGCCGGTTCGGCGGCGGCGGCCGTCGCCAACTTCTTCATCCCCGGACCGGTCAAGGTGCGGGCGCCGGGCGGCACGGGCGGCCTCGGCGCTGAGGCGGAGCTTCTGGCGCCGGACGGTCGCCAGGCCGCCGCCATCGTCTGGCGTCGTGACGCCATGGTGGTGGGAACGGACAAGCCGTCGCTGTCGCGCATCGGTGATGCTCATCAGCTGGCGGAGCCTCTGGGCGACATGGTGGGCGACGCGCTTGCCCCGAGTGACCGGGGGGTGCGGTCGATACCTGATCCGGACCCCTGTCGGCGGTTCGGTCCGCGCGTACGGGTCGAGGGAATTCTCGCGGGCTTCGCCACGGGCCTGTACGATCCCGGGTTGAGCGGAGGGCGGCCCTCTTCTGAAAGCGAAGCGGACAGGGACTGATCGGTTCGCCCCTTCCATCAGGGGCCGCCTGCGCGGTTCGTCTGCGGGCCTGGGCGTTGCAAGAGCCGACATGCTCCAGCCTGTGTATGCGCGCTGTGGCTAAAAGCCGTCCTCGTCCTTCGTGACCCTCGCCACGAAGCGCCATCCTCTCCAGATGGCCACTTCCCGGGTGACTGGACAGGGCCCGCAAGGCGGCCGATGCACGCGCTATGGCGACCTCGTCGGATGGCAGGCTGGCGGGATTGAAATGATGCGCCTGCGCCGACGCGGGCAGTGTGTAGAACGTGTATCCGTCCATCCAGACTGCCAATCCTGGCCTCGCGTGGAAAACCAGCCCGGCGGGGATCAAGCGATCACGGGGGGGCGAGACTGATCCGCTCGCCGGGCTGAGTGCTGGATTTCAGACCTTAACCAAGCTTCAACATAGAGGCACAGGCGCTCCGCTCATGCGAGTCTGAAAAACATGCGTTCCTATACTTGTTTCGGGCGGCTGACCTTCAACCTTGATGAGGGGAAAGCATGGCGCGGCGGGGAAGGGGGCTCCTTCAGCCCCCGATGATCGCCTTGTAGGCCACATAGACGGCGACGATCAGGATCAGCCCGGCGAACAACTGACGCCCAAGGGCTGCGTTCGCGCCCAGCCGCTTGGACAGCGGCAAGCCCGCCATCGTGCCCGCCGCGCCGCCGAGCGCCATGGCCGCCACCACGCCCCAATCGACCAGGCCGGACAGGCTGTAGTTCACCGCCGTGCTGGCCCCGAAGGCCGCGACGCTGAGCAGGGACGTCGCCTGCGCCGCCGCCAGGGTCATGCCGGTGGCCCACATCAGGCCCGGCACGATCAGGAAACCGCCGCCGATGCCGAAGAAGCCGGCGGCGACGCCGACGCCCGCGCCCGAGGCGACTATGCGCGGCGTCATGCCCCGGTTCAGACGCACGCCCGGATCGCCGTCGTTCTTCTTGGGCTGCAGCATGGCCAGGCCCACCCCCGCCATGGCCGCGGCGAAGGCCAGCAGCAACTGGTGGCCGTCGATGGCCTTGGCCGCCGAGGACCCGATCCAGGCCGCCGCCGAGCCGACCACGGCGAACAGGATGGCGCAAGGCCAGCGTACTCGCCCCGCTCTGGCCTGACCGCCAAGGGCGGTCAGAGCGTTGAGCGAGACGCCCGCCGCCGAGGCGCCGATGGCCATGTGTGGGTCTCGCACGCCGACGACATAGAGCAGCAGCGGCACGGCCAGAACCGACCCGCCGCCGCCGAACACCGTCAGCAGCAGGGCGACGACGCCGCCGCTCAGGCCCGCCAGAAGCAACTGGATCGGCTCCATGACCTCAGGCCCGCTTCATGTTCCGGTTCCAGGGCATGACCGCCAGCAGGCGCGCCATGCCGCAAAAGCCCGTCGCCCCGGCCACAAACAGCCCCCCGCCGACAAAGGCGCTCAGGCCCCAGAAGGCGGGATGCACGGCCACGCCAAGGGCGCCGCCCAGCAGGATCAGGCCGCCTGCCGCCATCTGCACCTGCCGCATCAGCTCCAGCGGCTGCCTGGCGTCGGTCCTGACCGGCAAGCCGGCCTTCTTCCAGGCGTCCAGACCACCCGCCAGCACATGGGCCGGGCCGTCGACGCGCGCGGCCAGCCGGTCACAGTGCGCGCCGGTCCGGTTGCCGCTGCGGCACATGAAGATGACGTCCTTGCCCGGCGTCAGCCCCAGGTTCGCAGCTTCAAAGGCCGACAGCGGCGCTGTGACGGCGCCCGCGATATGTTCGCGCGCATGTTCGTCGGGTTCGCGCACGTCCACCAGCACGGCGGTCCGCGCCTTCAGGCGAGCGGCGACCTCGACGGGCGACAAAGAGACAAGCGGATTCATGGTCATGGTCCTTGGATTGAGGAAGGCCTCAGGCCGAAGCTGGAGGACAGAAGATTTCGGCCAGAACACCGATCACCTGCAGGGCGGCGGGATCAGCGATGCGATAGAAGACGGCGGTGCCGCTCTTTCTCGCGCTGACCAGCCCGTCCTCGCGCAGGCGCGCCAGATGCTGGGACAGGGCCGATTGCGACAGGCCGACAAGCGGCAGCAGGTCGGCGACCTGCCGTTCGCCCTCGCCGATCTGGCACAGGATCATCAGGCGGTTTTCGTTGGACAGGGATTTCAGCAGTCGGGCGGCGTCACCCGCGCTGGCTTGAAAGCGTTCCAGTCCGATGGCGTTCAGGTCGATCATGGACGCCAATATATGAGCACTTGTTAAATTAGCAATAACTAATATATTGGATCGCAACCCAGGAGGCTGACATCGTGACCCCATCCCCCGCTGACAGGCCTGACGTCGTCGGCTTCTTCGACCCCGCGACCCACACCGTGACCTATCTGGTGTCGGATCCCGCCACGGGCGCCGCCGCCATCGTCGACCCGGTGCTGGACTATGATCCGGCGGCGGCGCGCACCTCGACCGGCTCGATAGACCGGGTGCTGGAGGCGGTTCGCGACCGCGGGCTGAGGCTGGAGCGGGTGCTGGAAACCCACGCCCACGCCGACCACCTGACCGGCGCCGACGTGATCCGCAGCCGAACCGGCGCGCCCATCGGGATCGGCGAGAAGATCACCCGCGTGCAAAAGACCTTCGGCGATCTGTTCGAGGCCGCCGACGTGACCGCCGACGCCGTGGTGTTCGACGAAACCTATGCCGACGGCGCCCGCTTCATGCTGGGCGCGATTCCGGTCGAGGTCCTGCACACGCCCGGTCACACGCCCGCCTGCGTCAGCTACCGCATCGGTGACGCCGTCTTCGTCGGCGACACCCTGTTCATGCCCGACTACGGCACGGCGCGCTGCGACTTCCCCGGCGGCGACGCCCGGACCCTCTATCGCTCGATCCAGAAGATCCTGGCCCTGCCCGACGCCACGCGAGTCTTCGTCGGTCACGACTATCTGCCAGAGGGCCGCACCGAGTTCCGCTGGGAAACCAGCGTGGGCGAGGAGAAGGCGGCGAACATCCATGTCGCCAGAAGGACGGAAGACGCGTTTGTCGCCTTGCGCGAAGCGCGCGACGCCACCCTGGCGCCGCCGCAACTGATCCTGCCGGCGCTGCAGGTCAACATCCGCGCCGGCGCCCTGCCGCCAGTCGAGCCCTCTGGTCGGCGCTACCTGAAGATCCCGGTGACGACCAGATGAGCAACGTCGGCGCTTCTTGACCGTTGACGGGAGCAGAAGGAGGTTTTCATGTCCTATTACCACAGCAGGCGCACAAGCCTGTCGTTCGACGAGGCCTTGGCCCGGACGCGCGAGGCCCTGAAGGCCGAGCATTTCGGCGTCATCACCGAGATCGACGTCGCGCAGACCTTCAAGCAGAAGCTGGATGTCGATTTCCGCCCTTATGTCATCCTGGGGGCCTGCAATCCTAGGGCCGCCTACGAAGCCCTGAAAACGGAAGACAAGGTCGGGGTCATGCTGCCCTGCAATGTCATCATACAGGCGTCGCCCTCGGGCCCGGGATGCGAAATCGCAGCCGTCGACCCGATCGCCTCCATGTCGGCCATCGACAATCCGGCGTTGAAGGCCAAGGCGGAAGAGATCGGGGCCAGCCTGCGTCGAGCGATCGACGCCGTCTTGGCCTAGGGCATGGTCAGAGGGGCTCTATCCGGGGCCTGGCGGTTCAGGCTGATCTGATCGCGATGGCTGACAGATCGTTGGCTGCATCTATGGGCGTGCCTGAGGCTTTCCGTTCGGAATAGCGATCCACCAACTGGCCGGCATGGGCGCGCGTCAGGACGGTGAAGCGCACCAGTTCCTCCATCACATCGACGATGCGGTCATAGTAGTTGGACGGCTTCATGCGGCCGCTCTCGTCGAACTCCGTGAAGGCCTTGGCCACGCTGGACTGGTTGGGGATGGTGATCATCCGCATCCAGCGGCCCAGCAGACGCAGGGTGTTGACCGCGTTGAAGCTCTGCGAGCCGCCGGACACCTGCATGACCGCCAGGGTGCGGCCCTGGGTAGGGCGCATGCCGCCCATGTTGAGGGGCAGGTGGTCGATCTGGAGTTTCATGATCCCGGAAATCTGGCCGTGACGCTCGGGGCTGCTCCAGACCATGCCTTCCGACCACAGGGCGTGTTCGCGTAGTTCATGGACGGCAGGGTGATCGTCGTAGTCGACCTGATCGGTCAGCGGCAGGTCGGACGGATCGAAGATGCGCGTCTCGCAACCCATGAAGCGCAGAAGGCGTGCGGCCTCTTCGACGCAAAGGCGGGAGTAGGACCGATCCCGCAGCGAGCCGTAGAGCAGCAGGATGCGCGGCGGATGATCGTTCGGGCCGAGGCCTAGCGCAGGCTGGCTGGACAGGTAGGCCGGGTCGAGCGCGGGCATGTGGTCGGGATCGGGCAGGTCGCGAAGACGGGTCATCGGGTGTGCAGCGCCTTGAACATGAAAGCCGCCGAGGCCGGACATAGGGCGCTGAACTGCCGTGAAGCGGTGATGGCGGGCGGCGCCGCCGAACGCGGCAGTACGACGTAGCGGTGCCGCTCGAAGAAGGCCGTCGCCGAGGTCGTGAGCAGGTAGAGGCCGGACGCCTGCTGCTCGGCCGCCTTGGCTTCCAGCCAAGACAGCATCATTGAGCCGTGGCCGGAGCCGCGATGGTCATCGATGACGACGATGGAACGGATCAGGGCGTCAGGACCAATCTGCTCCAGCCCGCCAAAGCCGATCGGTCCGGCGGCGTCGTCGAAGCGGTAGAAGCATCGACCGGGCTCATGGAGGTCATCCGTCGGCAGGCCGGCGGCCTCCAGCGCAGCGATCAGGTCGGGGGTGGGCTCGGGCAAGGCCACGGCGTTGAAGGTCATCAGCAGACGTCCTTCTTCGGGGCTGTCGCGGGGAAGTAGCGTCGGCCCAGCCAGAGAGCGACCGAGACCAGCAGGATCAGCACCGGCACCTCGACCAGCGGGCCTATGACGGCCGCGAAGGCGACCGGGGAGGCCAGGCCGAAGGCGGCGATGGCGACGGCGATCGCCAGTTCGAAATTATTGGAGGCGGCGGTGAAGGCCAGGGCCGTGGTGCGCGGATAGTCCGCCTCGATCAGCCGTCCCATCAGGAAGCTGACCACGAACATGACGAAGAAGTAGATCGTCAGCGGGATGGCGATGCGCAGGGCGTCCAGCGGCAGGGCGACCACTTCGCCGCCCTTCAGGCTGAACATGGCGACGATGGTGAACAGCAGGGCGATCAGGGTGATCGGCGCGATGCGCGGCAGGAAGCGCGTCTCGTACCAGTCGTTCCCCTTCCTCGCGACAAGGGTCCGCCGGGTCAGGAAGCCGCCGAGGAAGGGCAGGCCCAGATAGACCAGGACGGCGCCGGCGATGGTCCAGACGCTGACGTCCACCACGCTGCTCTCCAGTCCGAACAGGGGCGGCAGCACGGTCAGGAACAGCCAGGCGTAGAGGCTGAAGAAGGCGATCTGGAAGATCGAGTTGAAGGCGACCAGGCCCGCCACATACTGGTTGTCGCCGCGCGCCAACTGGTTCCAGACCAGCACCATGGCGATGCAGCGGGCCAGGCCGATCAGGATGACGCCGGTCATGTATTCCGGCTGATCGCGCAGGAAGATGACCGCCAGGGCGAACATCAGCACCGGCCCCAGCACCCAGTTCTGGAACAGGGACAGCAGCAGCACCCGCTTGTCGGCGAAGACGCGCGGCAGTTCCTCGTATTTCACCCGCGCCAGCGGCGGATACATCATCAGGATCAGGCCGATGGCGATCGGGATGTTGGTCGTCCCGACCGATAGGCCATCGATCCAGCCGGGAAGCCCAGGCACGACCGTGCCCAGCAGCACGCCCAGGGCCATGGCCGCGAAAATCCACAGCGTCAGCCAGCGGTCGAGGAAGGACAGGCGGCGTTTCGGCTGCTCAGTGATCACGGCGTCGACCATCTGCGGACCCTCCGACCCTTCGACCCTCGGCGTCGATGACGACTTCGCCGTCCTCCTTGGTGAAGGGCTTCAGGCCCTCGGGCGGCAGGAGGTCCAGAACCGCCTCGGACGGTCGGCACAGCTTCGCGCCCAGCGGCGACACGACGATCGGACGGTTCAGCAGGATGGGGTGCGCTTCGATGGCGTCCAGCAACTGGTCGTCGGTCAGGTCGGGATCGCCGAGGCCCAGTTCGGCGAAGGGCGTGCCCTTCTCGCGCAGAAGGCTGCGCAGCGGAACGCCCATGCGCTCGACTAGGGCCATGATCATGGCGCGGCTGGGCGGCGTCTTCAGATATTCGATCACGTGCGGCTCGATCCCGACGTGGCGGATCAGGGCCAGGGCGTTGCGCGACGTCCCGCAGGCGGGGTTGTGATAGATGACGACGTCCATGATGACCTCAGGCGCGGCAGGGCGAGAGTTCGGCCAGCAGCGGCTCGCACAGCTCGGCGCGGCCCTGGCAGCAGTCCTTGAGCAGGAACAGGACCAGCCCCTGGAGGCGATCCAGGTCGGCCCGGTAGATGATCGACCGGCTGCGACGCTCGGAACTGATCAGGCCGGCGCGGGACAGAACCCCGAGGTGCGCCGACATGGTGTTGGCCGGCACGGCCAGGGCGTCGGCGATCTCGCCGGCGGGGAGGCCGTCGGGCTCATGCCGGACCAGAAGCCGGAAAGCCTCAAGACGCGTCGGTTGGGCCAGGGCGGCGAGGGCGAGGATTGCGGCTTCTGATTCCATAATTCCAAGATAACGGAATTAATGACATTGGCAATCCCATGATGAGGGCCGTCAGAAGGCGAGGACTCCTGCCAGACCGGCCAGAACCAGGGTGACGGGTATCGCAAGTTGCGCCCGCCAATGGCAGGCGGCGACCAGGGCGGCGCCGAAGATCGCCAGGGCCGGCGGCCAGTAGGGAACCGTATCGACCAGGGAGGCGCCCAGTTGAAGGACGGTGGCGACGATTAGGCCGACGACGGCGGCGGCGACGCCGTCCAGCAGGGCGTGCAGCGACCTGTTCTCGAGGATCAGTTCCAGGCGATCATAGAAGATGAGGGAGAAGCTGAAGGCCGGAAGGAAGATGCCGGCCGTCAGCGCCAGCGCGCCCGGAAATCCGCCGCCGGCATAGCCGACGAAGGTCCCGAAGATGATGAGGGGGGCGGGGATCACCTGAGCCAGGGCGACGCCGTCCAGAAACTGGCCGTCGCTGATCCAGCCGCCTCTCGCGGCGTCGGCGCGCATGACCGGGATGGCGGTATAGGCGCCGCCGAAGGTCAACAGCCCCGCCTTCAGGCCGGAGAAGAAGAGGGCGGCGGCAGACGCGCTCATCGGCGCGACCCCGGCGGCCGTGATGGGGAGCGCGCCGTTGCCGTCAAACCAGTAGTGCGCCGCCAGACCGATCGAGAGCGTCAGGATGAAGAGCGCGGCCGCTGCAAGACGGCGGCCCCTTTGGGCCAGGGCGCAGGATACGCCGGCCGCTGGCAGGACCAGCCAGAAACTCACGCCCAGCAGCGAGACGGCGCAACTGACGCCGCCGATGATCCATAGGCTCCGATCGACCATGACGTGCCGGCCGATCCGGTGGGCGGCTCGCACGATCACGGCCAGGACAGCGATCTGAACCCCGAAGAAGGCGCTGACCATCCAGCCTGGTTTCGCGCCGATCGAGAAGTAGAGCCAGGCCAGACCCAGCATCAAGGCGAGGCCGGGCAGCATGAAGCCTAGCCCGGCGAGGACGCCGCCGATCCGGCCTCTCGCCCTCATGCCCAGATGGACGCAGAGTTCATGGGCTTCAGGACCGGGAAGCACCTGAAGGACGGCAAGCAACCGGTTGAATCGCGCGCTCGACATCCACTGGTCTTCGTCGATCAGTTTGCGCCGGATCATGGCGATCTGGGCGACCGGACCGCCGAAGGCCAGGGCGCCGAAACGCAGGAACTGCAGAAAGAGCGCAGCGTGGCTCAGATGTGGGGGGCGAGGTTCGACAGGGGCGTCGGACGTCATCTTACCTCCGCCTGGACGCTCGACGCTTGCCGTCGCTGCGGAGCACTATGGCTTGTTCTGTGAGCGATCAAGAGCCTCGTTCAGGTCGCTGTCGGCGGACCCGGGCTCAGCCGGCCGCCAGAGTATTCTTGTAGATGCGTCCGCCCTTCATGATGACCCTCAGGTTGGCTTCGGGGTCGGCCACGAGGGAGATGTCCGTCAGGGGGTCGCCGTCCACGACCAAAAGATCGGCGTGAGCCCCCGCCTCGACGACCCCCACCTTGCCGGGGTAGGGGTTTCGCTCGCCAGACATGGCCAGAAGCTCGGCGTTCCGACCGGTCGCCATGAGCAGGACTTCGTCGCTGGAGTACCAGCGCGTCATCTGGGCGAGAAGGGCGCCCTGGTTCTTCGTCATGGCGGGGTCGAACAGGATGTCGGTCCCCCACGCCGTTTTGAGCCGGTGCTTTTTCGCCAGTTCGAAGGCGGTGTCCGTTCCCGAGAACATCACGCGCTGCTTGGCCTGATTGGCTGAGCCCTCGGGATATTGATTGGCGTAGGGGCCCGCGACGAAGGCCTGCGACGAAAACCAGACGCCTTCGCCGGCGATCATGCGGGCCGTCTCCTCGTCCAGCATCTGGCCGTGGTCGATGCAGCGCACGCCCCCGCGCATCGCCGTCTGCATGGCGCGCGGCGTATAGGCGTGGACCGTTACATAGGTTCCCCAGTTGTCAGCGCAGTCGACGGCGGCGCGGAACTCCGCCTGGGTGTACTGGGCGACATCGATCGGATCATAGGTCGACGCGACGCCCCCGCCCGCGGCCAGCTTGAGTTGGCTGGCTCCGAGCATCAGCTGCTCCCGGGAGCGCTTCAGCACCTGCTCCGGGCCGTCCGCTATGGCGCCCGCGCCGAGAACCTCGCCTCGAGAAAGCGACGCGCCGGGCGCGCTCGGGACTTCATAGGGCATGCGGAAGTCGCCGTGCCCGCCCGTCTGGGAAATCATCGCTCCGGATGGCCAGATGCGAGGGCCCGGGGTCAGGCCGGCGTCGATGGCGCGCTTGAGGCTGAAGGCCGGTCCGGCGAGGTCACGGATGCTGGTGAAGCCCCGCATCAGGGTGCGCTCGGCTTCATGCGCAGCCGTCAGGGTGACGAGGCCGAGGTCGGCGGTCATCAATTCGGCCATCGACATGGCGCACAGCATCGAATGCCAGTGGGCGTCGATCAGGCCTGGCGTCAGGGTCCGGCCGCCGCAGTCGATGGTCAGCACGCCTTCCGTGGGCCGGTCAGCGCCTCTCAGGACCGCGGCGATCCTGCCGCCTTCTATCAGGACGTTGCGGCCGTCCTGCAAGCGGGGCGTCGCGCCGTCGAAAAGACGAAGATTGGTGAACAGCAGAGACTGGTCCGCCGGTCCGCCGCAGGCCCGTCCCGCGGCAAACGCCGCCACGCCGCCTCCCAGGGCGCCGAGCATGCGGCGACGAGACGGCTGATCCAAGGTTACGCGAGCCTGGTTCAATCCAGCCATGACGTTCTCCCTGCGCTTCATGCGGAACGATGTACGATAACAGCGTTGGTTGAATTCTGAAAATCAGCATCGACGGCCAACTCCAGTCTATCCTTACCTTGCAGCGCTGGGATTTCGTCACGCATCGCCATATCCATCGGCCGATTGCATTCATCGGCCTCCGGGAAAACCCGCAATGGCCCATATCAAGCTTCATGAGATCACGGCGCGAAATAAGCCGACCGACCCCAACCCCATCACCATGTTCGGGCATGTCGTGGGCTTGCTTCATCAAGGGGGGCGTCGGGTTCGACTGGCCAACAACCATGAACTCGACGTGCTTAGGGCTGGCAGGCGCCAGTTCGAGGTCAGCCTGATTGGCGACGTCGTCGAGATTGCGCTGGCTCCCGGGCAGTTGCTGGGCTGGAGGCTTGTATAGCTCCAGCCTTCCCGCTCCGAACGATCCGGATCTTCAGGCGGCGCAGGCCGCCTTCGCCTTCATTTTCGACTGGGCGTCGGCCTTGACCCGGAGGACAGGCGGCCGGAAGTGTTCGCACTGAGAAACAGGCGGGGATGCAGGCCTGCCAGCATACATGCCGGTGCGCCGGTCGCAGTTCCCTCGCATGCGCGCGGTCGGTTCGGCGCCCCCGCGTGACGACGAGCCTGACGGGCCGTCTGTCGGCGCCGAGTTCCGCTCTTCCTTCATGACCTCGAACGGCGACGGCGTCTCGCGCAGTCCGAAGGTCTTTCAGGTTTCCGGACGCCGGCAAGCCGCATCTGGCGCTTTGCACCACGCCGCGCGCGAATGGCGTACCGACGTCAAGGTGATGGAACAGGCTCAGGAGCCCGGCCGTCAGCTGTCGATCATTGGGAGCTTTGTCGCGACGCCTGATCGGCCAGAGCTCCATCAGGTCAGGCGGGCGGCAAGCTTGACGGTGGCGTCCGTCGTTCAAAGCTGACACCATGAAACGTCACGCATTCAGGGAAGACGTACATGATCACCCGCTTCGCCGAGAAGGACCGCTACAACGCCGTCGCCGCCGGCCTGCACTGGCTGATCGCCGTCCTACTCTTCGCGGAGATCTATGTCGGTTGGACCTTTGGCGACATGGAGCGGGGCGCTGCGCGAGATCTCTGGTTCGACTGGCACAAGACCGTGGGGATCACGATCCTCGTCCTCAGTGTGGCGCGCCTGGGTTGGCGCATCGCCAACCCGCCGCCGTCCCTTCCGGCCCAGGCGCCGCGTTGGGAACGGATCGCGGCCAGCCTCAGCCACTTCGGCTTCTACATGATCCTGATCGGCCTGCCGCTGACGGGCTGGGCGGCGGTCTCGACAGGGCGGGCGGCCATGACCAGCGATGTGATGAGCCTGATCAGCGGCCTGTCATGGCCTTTGATTCCCGGACTGCCCCGCACCCTGCACGAGCCCATGGAAGGGGTCCATGAGCTGCTGGTGAAGGTGACCTACGCCCTGATCGTCCTGCACGTCGCGGCGGCGTTGAAGCATCAGTTCCTCGACAAGGGCCGGATGGCCGGTCGGATGTGGCCGTTTCCGCGACGCTGACGCGCTTTCGGCGCGTCGGGCGCCTTAAGGGGAAGCTGCGGCCTGACGGCAGCGGGACGCCTTTGATCAGGCGGCGACGCCGAACAGGCGGCCGACGCCCGCGGTGATGGCCATGGCCAGGGCGCCCCAGAAGACCACGCGCGTCACGGATCGGCCGATGGGCGCGCCCCCGGCCCTGGCGCCCAGGGCGCCCAGCAGGGCCAAGCCGATCAACGCCGATCCAGCGACCCACAGCGCCAGGCCGGTCATGGGCGCGATCGCCGCGACGACCAGGGGCAGGGCGGCCCCGGCTGAGAAGGTCACGGCCGAGGTGATCGCCGCCTGGATGGGGCGGGCGGCGGTGATCTCGGATATGCCGAGTTCGTCGCGGGCGTGGGCGCCGAGGGCGTCGTGGGCCATCATCTGTTTCGCGACCGTCGTCGCCAGATCGGGCGTGACCCCGCGAGCGGCGTATATCCCGGCCAGTTCGCGGACCTCGGCTTCGTGGTCGCCCGCCAGTTCCGACGTCTCGCGCGCCAGATCGGCCTTTTCGGTGTCGGACTGGGAGCTGACGGAAACATACTCGCCGGCGGCCATCGACATGGCGCCGGCAGCGAGGCCTGCGACCCCCGCAATCAGGACCGCACCCTGACTGGACGCGGCCGCGGCGACGCCCACGATCAGGCTCGCTGTCGAGACTAGGCCGTCGTTGGCTCCGAGCACCGCAGCCCTGAGCCAGCCGATGCGCTCGACCCGATGGGATTCGCCGTGAGGCATTGTCTCTTCTCCCGATTGACGCTCGAGCAGACGCCGAAAGCGTTACAGAGGCAAGGCCGGGCGAAACCATGAAGCTGTGGCCCCAGAAGGCTGAGGGGGGGAGCCGGCAGGCGGCTACGTAGTGTTGCGGAGGCGATGAAACCTTAACCTGCGGGCAATCCGGCGAGCCCAGGGTCAAGCGGGGGCGAGGCGACAATGTTGATTCCGGACAAACCGCAGAACGAGGAGGGCCGCATGTCGGTCATCCGTTCTCTGGAGACTGACGACTATCTTGATGATGCGGTCCTGAACCGCCTGTTGTCGCTTGCGCGTCGACAGTCCGGAACGCCGATCGCCTATGTCTCGCTTCTCGATGCGGAACGGCAGCGTTTCGTCGCCAGGGTCGGACTGGACATGGCCGAGACCACGCGTGCTGAAGCCTTGTGTGAACATGCCATTCTTCAACCTGGCCACGTCCTTTGGGTAGAAGACGCAGGGGCCGATGTCCGTTTCGAGGCGAGCCCCCTGGTCTTGGGGGCGCCGCAGATACGCTTCTACGCCTGCGCGCCGCTCCTTGTGGACGGGCGGGCGGTCGGCGGCTTTTGCATTGCTGGACCAAACCCATATCCAAGGGATGAGGCGATGGCCGCCCATCTCCAGGATCTCAGCCTGATCGCCGCGGAGCGCCTGGCGGGGCGCCAGAAGCGCATGGCGCTTCAACGCGCTCTGGAAGCGGCCTCCGACGGCTTTGTCGTCACCGACGAGCATGACCGGATTGTTCACTGGTCCAGCGGCGCGGAACGACTGTTCGGCTTTTCGGCGACAGAGGCCAAGGGCCGATCCCGCATGCTGCTGGGACTGGAAACCCAGGCGTTAGGCGGCGGCCCCGAGCATGGCGGGGGCGCCGGTCGGGCCCCTTCGGCGGCCGTGCGGGGCGAAGCCGTGGCGAGGCGCAAGGACGGCTCGACCCTGGACATCGAGATCGGCCTCGCCGCCTGGTTCGAGGACGGGACCAGGCGTACGAGTACGACCATCAAGGACATCAGCCGACGCAAGGCGCAAAGGGCTGAACTGGAACGGGCCAGAGCGGGCGCGGAGGCGGCCAACCGCGCCAAGAGCGCCTTCCTCGCCAATATGAGCCACGAGTTGCGTACGCCGCTCAACGGGATCATCGGGCTTGTCGAGCTTCTGGCCGGCACGCCCTTGTCCGTCCGCCAGCAGGAGCTGGCGCGGGTCATCCAGGCGTCGGCCGAACGGCTTCGGGGCCTCATCGGAGACATTCTGGACCTGGCCAGGATCGAATCCGGAGAAGTGGAGATCACGCGGGAGGCCTTCGACCTCGGCGCCGAGGTGGAACGGGCCGTCGCCCTGTGCGCGCTCAAGGCGTCGGAGAAGGGGCTGGACCTGCAACTGCATCAGGAGGTCGAGACGGAGCGCGTCGTCGGCGATCCTCTGCGGTTGAAGCAGGTGCTGATCAACCTTCTGAACAATGCGATCAAGTTCACTGACGCGGGCTCGGTTTCGCTTGACGTGTCTCGGCTTGAGGGAGATCGACGCCGGTTCGAGGTCCGCGATACGGGGATGGGGTTCTCCGTAGAACAGCGAGAGACTCTGTTCGAGCGCTTCCACCAGGCGGACGACGCGGTCTCGCGCAACGCCGGGGGGGCGGGACTTGGATTGACGCTCTGCCGGGACCTCGTGGAGGCCATGGGCGGCGTCATCAACGCCTGCGCCCAACCGGGCGCGGGTGCGACCTTTTGGTTTGAACTTCCCCTGGAGCCCGCGGGTCAGGCCGCAGAAGAGAAGGCCAGGGCCCGTTCAGACCTTGAGCGTCCAGCCGTCACGCGGGTTCTGGCGGCCGACGACAATGAGACCAACCGCCGGGTGCTGGAACTCATTCTCGAAGCCGCCGGCGTCTCGGTCATGACGGTCAATGACGGCGCCATGGCGATTGAGGCCTGGCGTCAGTCGGAGTTCGATGTCGTCTTGATGGACATGATGATGCCGGGAACTGACGGCCTGGCGGCGACGCGCGCCATTCGTGCGCTGGAAATCAGGGAGGGAAGGCCGCGGACGCCGATCGTCATGCTGACGGCCCATACCCTGGAGGAACATGTCGCCGCCGCCCTGGCCGCCGGAGCCGATTTGCATCTCGCCAAGCCCATCACGGCGTCTAGTCTGTACGAGGCGTTTTCCACGCTCGCACAGGCTGATGAGGGGCGTCAGGAGACATCCGCAGCCTGAGTGCCGGGGCGAGGGCGCGTATGAACCCCGGACCGCGCAACGTATTACGTCCCTGAAGAACCAGGCCTTGGCGGATTCCGCCGCCGTCGCATAGGCGCAGACCAGGCCCAGGGGGCCATCGGCAGGAAGGACAGGGGCGCGAAGTCGAACAATCGGGACCCGGGGCCGAGGCAGGGCGCGGCAACGGCGACGATGGAGACAGCCGGGCTCGTCCGGACCAGCCAGCGGCCGGGCCGGCTTCGCCAGGCGCGTCCCCGGGGCCTCAGCACCATGACCGCAGCCAGTTCGGTCAGCAGGGACATCACGAACCAGGCCGTCTGGAACAGGCGTTCGGGCGTGTGGAAGACCTGCAGCATCAGGACGAAGGTGATCAGGTCGAACGGGCCACTGATCAGGCCGAACACCAGCATGTAGCGCTGGATGTCGGACGCCTGGATCCTCTGGGCGACCTGGACCCGTTCGGGGGCGACCGCATCGGTGGAGATGGCCGTTGACGGCAGACTCGACAGCTCGACAGGAAGTCGTTGAGCAGAATCTGCTTGGCCAGCAGGGGAAGGATTTGACGATGGTCAAGGCCTGGTCAGGCGAGGCCGTCCACCATCAGGCCGCTCCCGGCTTCATCACCCCATCGGTCGCAAGGCCACGCCCATGCTTCACCAAGCCTTCCCGCTTCATATTCTGGTCGACGGCGCCAGCGCCCGGCCGGTGCGTCGCGCTCAGGCGCCCCATCGGTTCGAAATGGTGGAGACGCTCGATCATGCTTCGGCGCTGGATGCGCTTCGGGCCAGGATCGGGGCGCATCCCTCCGGCGCCACCCATGAAAGCGCTGAGCCCGGCAGCCACAGGATGGGGCGGGAGGACAGGGGCCGGCTTGAGAAGGCCGAGTTCATGAACGAGGTCGCGGATCGCGCCGTCCGTCTCGCCACGAGCGAAGAGATAGACCAGGTCGTCATTGTCGCCCCGCCGCGACTGGCGCCTGTGCTGTGCAGGGCGATAGGCGGCCGATTGACCATATCGGGCGAACTTCACCATGATCTGATCAAGGTCGCTGATCCGGACCTTGAGGCTTGGCTTTCCCCTGAGGCTCGGCTGCCGAATGACTGATACGCGCTCCGGGCCGATGTTCGAGAAGCGACGCGCTGTGGTCCGGACCATCTGCGACGTGCGCGCGGCATGCGTCGGCGCGGCCGACGTCGCGCTTCATGGGGCAGACGAACATTTCGCCCGGAAACCTCTATGAGCCTGTCCCTTGTCTTCCACGGCGCGGCGGAATGCGTCACCGGATCCTGTGCGCTGGTCGCGTCCGACGGCGCGCGCTTTCTGGTGGATTGCGGACTGTTTCAAGGCTGGAAGTCTCTCAAGGCGTTGAACCACGGCCCCTTTCCCTTTGACGTGGCTTCGATCGACGCGGTCTTCCTCACCCATGCTCATATTGATCACTCCGGCCTGCTGCCCAAGCTGGTGCGCGCCGGCTATCGCGGTCCGATTTACGCGACCCGGGCTACACGCGATCTTTGCGAGGTCATGCTGGCGGACGCCGCCGAAATCCAGGAAGGCGATGTCGCCCATCTGAACCGGCGCAACCAGAGGCGCGGGATCGATCCGGTGGAGCCCATCTATACGGTGGCGGATGTGGCCCCGACCCTGCGGCTCTTCCAGACGGTGAAGTTCGGCGAAATGATCGAGCCCTTGCCGGGGGTGCAGGCCCGGTGGTGGCCGGCGGGCCACCTCCTGGGCGCCGCCTCAATCGAGGTGGCCGTCATGGAGGCGGGCCAACCGGTGCGGCTTCTGTTCTCGGGCGACCTGGGATCCGGCCGGCAGCCCCTGCTGCCGACGCCGGACGGACCGGCCGGCGTCGATCATGTGATCCTGGAATCCACCTATGGCGACTGCGTCCGCGAAGACCTGACGCCCTCGGCGCGTCGACATGTCCTGGCGGAGGAAATGCGGCAGGCCAAGGCGGCCGGCGGCCCCCTGCTGATGCCGACCTTCGCGGTGGGACGCGCCCAGGAACTGATCCTCGACCTGTTGGCGGTGATGCGCGACGACCCTGAGCTGGAGACCGAGATCTTTCTGGACTCGCCTCTGGCGATCGAAGCCACGGACGTCTTCCTGAGGCGGGGATGGAACGTAGAGGCGGAAGAAAATCCCTATCTTGAGCTCCGCCACGCGCCGCGCCTTCACTATCTCATGCGGCCCCAGGAGAGCGACGGGCTGGAGCGGCTGCGGGATTGGCATGTCATCCTGGCGGGCAGCGGCATGTGCGACGCCGGTCGCATCAGGCGGCATCTGAAGCGGCTGCTCTGGCGTCGTGAGACGACGGTCCTGATCACCGGCTTCCAGGCGGCGGGCACGCTGGGACGGGTGCTCCTGGAGGGGCGTCGGTCGGTGCGCATCCAGGGCGACGACGTGCGGGTCAATGGGCGCATCCGCGAGATAGACGCCTATTCCGCCCATGCCGACGCGGTCGGTCTGGTCGCCTGGCTGAAGGCGCGCCAGCCGGTGGGCGGCAAGGTCCTTCTTGTGCATGGGGAGCCCGACGCCCGCACCGGCCTGGCGGCGCGGCTGGTCGCCGCCGGGATCGCCCAGGAGAAGATCCTGGCGCCGCTTCTGGATGAAGCCTTTGTCCTGACCGCGACCGACGCGCTGACGTCTGAAGCCCCTCAACGGCTCATGCCCGGCGTGGCCGCCAGGCCCGACTGGCGCAATGGTCGCGCCGAATTCCTCGGCGATCTCAACGAGGCGCTTCAGGCCGCGCCGGATGACGCGACGCGCGAGGCCCTGATCGCCCGGTTGCTCGAGGCGCTCAGGCCGCCCGCCGCCGGGGTCTGAGCGCGAGCATTCCGGCGCTCGCCCTTGACGAAGCTTGATCTGACCGAGGAGACCCGAATGAAACAGGTGCTGATCGCGGCTCACCCGAGACTTCGCAGCTTCACCATGACCATGGCCGAGGCTTACGCCGAGGCGGCGCGGGGCGAGGGCGTGGACGTCATTCTGCGCGATCTCTATCGCCTGGGGTTCGACCCTCTGCTGCACATGGAAGAGCTGCCCGATCACGAGGGCTTCCAGCCGCGCGCGGATGTGGTGAATGAGCGATCCGTCATCAGCGACGCCGACGTCTTCGTCTTCTTCTACCCCCTCTGGTTCAATGCCCCGCCAGCCATGCTGAAGGGTTATGTCGAAAGGGTCTTCGGCATGGGGTTCGGCTATTCCCGGTTCGGCCTCGAGGGCAATCAGCCGCTCCTGTCGGATCGGAAACTGGTCAGCTTCACCAGTTCGGGCGCGCCGCAGCAGTGGGTGGAGAGCAGCGGCGCCTGGGACGCCATGCAAAAGCACTTCGACGACCATCTGGCGGCTGTCACCGGGCTGGAGCTTATCGGCCACCACAATATCGGGGCGGTGGTTCCGGGCATGCGGGACGACGTCGTCGCCGGGCATGCGCGGACTGTGGCCGGGGCGGCGGCGAGGATCGCCCACGGCGGGCGTTGATCGGGTGCGCTGAAACACCGCTGACGGAGCTCCGCCGGGATGTTCCCGTCCGTCTTGACCAAAATCAAGGCGGGCGTGCGCTCACGATGGAACCTTGAATGTTCTGGAGTCGAGGAGATCAGCCCATGTCCAGCGTGTTTATCGCCGCCCGTGGAAGGCGGAGCATTCGTCTCGATACGCCCGAGGCGGAGACGTGAACCCTCCGGGCCCCCTGTCCGGCCGGGCGTCGCGGGAGATCATCGCCCTGCTCGGGCGCGAGCGGCTTCTGACCCTGGCCTGCAATCGCGCCGATGGATGGCCGCAGGCCACGACCGTCGGCTACGTCAACCAAGGGCTGGACCTCTATTTCAAGGTCGCGCGCGACAGCCAGAAGTTCGCCAATCTCAAGGCCGATCCGCGCGCCTCGGTCGCCATCCGCCTGTCAGGACCGGACTGCGGCGACGGCGTCGGCGTGTCCATGGCGGGAGAGGTCGTCGAGGTGACGGACCCTGCCGTCGTCGAAAAAATGGAGCGCGCCGTCGTCGAACGCTTCTCTGGGGTGGACGTCCATTGCCCTTCCGGCAGTCCGGCGGCGCTCCTGCACTTCCGGCCGACGATCGTCTCGACGGTAGGGGTCGTCAAGGGACGCAGTGATCCCGAGTCCTTCATCGTCGCAGGCGGTCCGTCAAAGGCGGAGGTCGCTCGAGCCCTTCCTGGCGATCCGCCGCCGGCCAGGGCGGTATCGCCCGTTCCAGGTCAGGTCGACCTTGGCGGCCGGCCCGGTCGGGGTTTCAAACGCCTTGTCGTCCTTGCATCCGGCGGCCCCGGTGACGAGCGCGCCATGGTCTTCGCGGCCAGACTGGCGGTTCAGCATCAGGCCCGGGTCGACGTCGTGCCGGTCTACCCGAGCTCCGCGGCGGACATGATCGCGCTGGGCATGACGCTGGGGGCTTCGCTGTCCCAGACGGCGGTCGGCGAGCTTGCGGCGGCTGAAAGGGCGCTGCAGCATCGTATCGACAAGGCCGCACGGACGGCGGCGAACGACGCGGGCGCAGCCTTCGGCGACGGCGACGGCGTCCCGCGGTTGTCGGTCCTCACCCGCGGGCTTCGGCCGGCGCTGACCCTGTCGCGCCACACCGCCCTGGCCGATCTGGTGGTGGTCGCGCATGACAGCTCAAGAGACAGCGTCATGCGGCGCCATCTCGGCGAGGCCCTTCTGGCCTATGGCGCGCCTGTGCTGGTGGCGCGAGATGATCCCCGCAGGCTCGCTGGACCCGCCGCCATCGCCTGGGACGGCAGCCCGCAAGCCGGCCGGGCGGTCCGCGCAGCCCTGCCTCTTCTGGCGATGGCGAGCGCGGTTCACATCCTCCAGTGCGTGACAGGGCTCGACATGCAGGCCAACGATCCCGACACGGGCCTGCTCAACACCTATCTGAAGCTTCACGGCATAGGCGGGGGCGATGTCGTTCTCGTGGAGGGCGAGAACGAAGGCGCCGCCTTGCTGGCGGCGGCGGAAGGTCGGGAGGCAGGCCTGTTCGTGGCCGGCGCCTGGGGACACTCAAGGGTCCGTGAGACCGTCTTCGGCGGCGCGACACGAACCTTCCTGCAGCATAAGGAAGGTCCCAGCCTTTTGTTGGCGCACTAGACGAGGCTGATGCGGGCGGCGGTCGAACTCAGCGGGCCGTATAGCCTCCGTCGATGACGAGTTCGGCGCCGGTGACGAATTTCGCTTCGTCCGACGCCAGGTAGACCGCGCCCCAGGCCACGTCGTCCGGCTCGCCCATATGGCCGAGGGGATGCAACGCCGCCGCCGCTTTTCGCGCCGCTTGCGGATCCGCCTGGCGCGCCATGTGATGCTCCACCATGGGGGTCTGAATGTAGCCGGGGTGGATGGAGTTCACTCGGATGCGGTCTACGGCGTAGAGAAGGGCGTCGGTCTTGGTCATTAGCCGCACCGCGCCTTTCGACGCGTGGTAGGGCGGCACGTCCGCGCCGCCGACAAGACCATAGATCGACGACAGGTTGATGATCGAACCGGCGCCTGCCTGGCGCATGAGCGGAACGGCGTGCTTCACGCCGAAGAAGACGCCCTTGACGTTGACGGCCTGGACCCAGTCCCATTCGGCCTCGGTGATCTCGTGGGTGGGCTTGTCGGCGCCGGAGACGCCGGCGTTGTTCACCAGGACGTCCAGCCGACCGAACCGGGAGGCGGCGGCCTCGATCGCGAGGCGGACGGCGTCTTCGCTGGAGACGTCGCAGCCCCAGGCTTCGCACTCGAAACCCCGGGCGGCGAGCACGGCGGCGGACGCACGGGCGTCGTCCTCCAGGCGGTCAAGCAGCGCCACCGCGGCGCCTTCCTCGGCCATTCTCGTCGCGATCGCCTGGCCCAGTCCCATGGCGGCTCCGGTGACGACGGCGACCTTGCCTCGCAGGCGTTGCATGGCGGTTTCTCCACTGCGGCCCCCGGTTTGGGAAACCGGCGTGCGGTGGATGCGTTCCGCCCTCGACCTGCGGGGAAGCCTTGATGGCGCCGACCGATCGTCTGTCCGAGCCTTCACGGACGCCCGCCTCCGGATCGGACGCGGCGAGGTCGGGCGCATCGCTCAAGGCCGGGGGGCTTGATGAGGCGGAAGCCGCTCGGCGTCTCGCCCTGTTCGGACCCAATGAGATTCGCAAGCCTCGCGGCCGGAGCCTGGCGGTCATCATTGTCGGTGTCTTGCGCGAGCCGATGATCCTCCTGATTCTGACGGCCACGGGGCTTTATCTCGTCTTCGGCCACAGGGCGGAGGGCCTGTTCCTGGCCGCCGGCGCGCTCGTATCGGTCAGCCTGACCGTGGGACAGGAAGCCCGCAGCGAACGGGCGCTCAAGGCGCTGCGCGCCATGGCGGAGCCGTCCGCCCGCGTTCTTCGCGAGGGACGCGAACGACGGCTCCCGGCCCGTGACCTCGTGCCGGGGGACGTCGTCCAGGTGGGGGAGGGCGAACGGGTTCCGGCGGACCTGAAACTCATGTCTTCCCTTGTCGTCACCGTCGACGAGTCCCTGCTGACAGGGGAGGCGGTTCCAGCGATGCGTAGCGGTTCAGCGTCTACTGGACCGCCGCCCGCGCGCGCCTATGGCGGAGACGGGGGACCCTGGCTGTTCGCCGGAACCCTGATCGTGGCGGGCCACGGGGTCGCCGAGGTGGTGGAGACGGGGCCTCGCACGGCTATGGGCCGCGTCGGCGAAGCGCTCGGGGAGGAAGGAGAGCCGCCTACGCCCTTGCAGAAGACCACGCGGCGTCTGGTCGGGGCGGCGGGGCTCCTGGCCGTCGGATTCTGCGCCGTAGCGGCCGTCCTCTATGCGACGACGCACCAGGACTGGCTGGGCGGCGCCCTGGCGGGGCTGACCCTGGCGATCGCCCTGATCCCCGAGGAATTCCCCATGGTGCTGACGGTCTTCATGGCCCTGGGGGCCGGGCGAATGGCGCAGAAGCATGTCCTCGTGCGCCGGACGGCCGTCGTTGAGGCGCTGGGCGGCGCCACCCTCCTGTGCGTCGACAAAACGGGCACCCTGACGGAAAACCGCATGCGCCTGGCGACCGTGTGGACCGAGGGGCGCCGAAGGGATGTGGGCGCCGAGGGACCTGACCCCGCAGGCCCCTTGCTGGAAGCCGCCGTCCGCGCCTGCGCCCGGCCGACCAACGACCCCATGGACAGGGCCCTGACCGAGACCGCCGGACCCGGGCCTGACGCCGGCGAGCCGGTCCGGGTCTGGCCCCTGGCGCCGGGTCGGCCGGCCTATATCCAGCTCTGGCGCTCGGGCCGGGGGTTCGCAGCGGGCGCCAAGGGGGCGCCCGAGGCCATCTTTTCCCTCTGCGGCCTGGGGGACGAGCTTCGGCGTTCGGCGACTCAGGCCCAGGACGATATGGCGGGGGAGGGGCTACGCGTGCTGGCGGTGGCGGGCTGGCGCGGATCTCGTCCTTTTGACGGCGAGCCGGAGGGCGCCGGCTTTCGCTTCCTCGGGCTGGTCGCCTTCGAGGACCCGCTTCGATCCGATGTTCCCGCCGCGCTGCGCATCGCGCAGGGGGCGGGCGTCTCGGTGGCGATGATCACGGGCGACTATCCGGCGACGGCGCGGGCGATCGCCGGCCAGGCGGGCATCGATCTTTCGGGGGGCGTTCTGACCGGGGCCGATATCGACGCCTTGTCGTCGGAGACGCTTCGCGCGCGGCTGGCGCAGGTCCGGGTCTTCGCGCGCATCCGTCCCGAACAGAAGCTGGCCCTGGTCGACGCCTTCCAGGCCCACGGGCAGGTCGTGGCCATGACCGGCGACGGAGTCAACGACGCGCCCGCGCTCGAGGCGGCCCAGATCGGCATCGCCATGGGACGGCGAGGGTCCGACGTGGCGCGCGAGGCGGCGGATCTCGTCCTTCTCGACGACAGCTTCGGCGCCCTGGTGGACGGGGTGGCCCTCGGGCGTCGGATCTACGCCAACCTGAGGAAGGCCATGGTCTATATCGCCGCCATCCACGTCCCCATCGCCGGCCTCGCCCTGGCGCCCCTTCTGGTCGGCTGGCCGCCGTTGCTCATGCCCATGCACGTCGTCCTGCTCGAACTGGTGATCGACCCGGTCTGCGCCCTGGCCTTCGAGGCGGCGCCGGGGGAGGCGGCCGCCATGAAGCGGCCGCCTCGCAGGACGAACGAGGCCCTGTTCGGACGCCGCCAGATCGCGGGCGCGGCCCTGGCGGGGGCGATCCTTCTGGGCGTTCTTCTGCTGCTCTACGGCGGGGCGACGGCCCTGCTTCCCATCGACGAGGCGCGGGGGGCGGCCTTCGCCGGTCTCATCGTCGCCAACCTGGCCTTCGCCTTCGTCGCCTCGAGCGTCCCTGGCCAGGGGCTGCTGGATCGCTCGAGGCGATCATTCTGGGCGATCTGCGCGCTGGCTTTGGCGGTCCTTTGCGGGGTGCTGGCGATTCCTGTCTGGGGCGAGATGTTCGGGGTCGCGCCTCCACCGCCGATCTGGCTCGCCATCGCCCTGACGGCCGGAGCGGGCGCCGGCGCCCTGGCGCTCAGGCTGACTCCCCATGACCGCGCCTAGACCTCGGCGGAGCCTCTCGGCGAGGCTGTCCCTCCTGGGCGGTCGCCTGGTTTCACGTCTGGCCGGATCGAGCGCTCGACCCTTCGGGCCGTCGGCCGATGCAAGCCCGAAGGCCCGGCCGCCTGAAGGTTCTGACGTGGTGTTCCGGGTGCGGCGGCTGTGCAAGGTCTATGCGACCGAGGCGGGAGAGGTGCACGCGCTTCGAGACGTCGACCTGGACATCGTCAAGGGCGAGACCCTGGTGCTGCTCGGCCCGTCAGGGTCCGGCAAGTCGACCTTCCTGAACATTCTCGGCGGGCTGGACCGGGCCAGTTCGGGATCGGTGCGCTTTGGCGACCTGGAACTGACGCGCGCCGCCCTTGGCCAGGTCACGGCCTATCGGCGGGCCTCGGTCGGCTTCATCTTCCAGTTCTTCAACCTGGTGCCAAGCCTGACCGCGCGCGAAAACGTCGCCCTGATCACCGAGATCGCCGACGACGCCATGACCCCCGAGGCCGCCCTGGCCCTCGTCGGCCTGTCCGACCGGCTCGACCATTTTCCCGCCCAGCTGTCCGGCGGCCAGCAGCAGAGGGTGGCCGTGGCCCGGGCCATCGCCAAGCGCCCGGCCCTGCTGCTGTGCGACGAACCGACCGGCTCGCTGGACAGCGAAAGCGGGGTGCAGGTGCTGGAGGCGATCCAGGCGGTCGCCCGGGACGTGGGTGCCACGACCATGATCGTCTCGCACAACGCCGGCATCGCCCGGATGGCGGATCGGGTGATCCGCTTTCGCGACGGCGCCGTCGTCGAGATCGTCGCCAACGCCCGCAAGATCGCACCGAGGGAGATGGCCTGGTGACGCCGCGGGCCCTGGACCGCAAGCTGGCGCGCGACCTGTGGCGCATGCGATGGCAGGCGCTGGCCATCGCCCTGCTGATCGCCTGCGGCGTGTCCGTGGCGGTGATGGCCTTTTCGGCCCAGCAAGCACTGGAGCAGGCGCAGGCGGACTTCTATCGCGAGACCCGTTTCGCCGACGCTTTCGCCGTGGCCAAGCGGACCCCGCAGGCGCGTGAGCGCGATCTGGCGGCCATAGAGGGCGTGACCGCCGTCGACGTGCGCATCGTCCAGAGCGGGCTCATGGACGTGCCGGGCCTGGCGCGGCCGGCGATCGCGAGGCTGATCTCCCTGCCGGACGACCCGTCGCGCTGCCTGAACTGCGTGCGTCTGGTCGCGGGGCGGATGCCCGATCCGGCGCGGACGCAGGAAGCGGTCGCGCTCAAGACCTTCATGGACGCTGCGGGCCTTCGGCTGGGTGATCGGCTCACGGCGGCCATCGGCGGGCGGGCGGTGTCCTTCGTCATCGTGGGAGCCGTGCTGTCGCCCGAATACGTCTATGTTCCGGCGCCCGAGTCCTTCATGCCCGACGACGCGCACCAGGGCGTGCTGTGGGCGCCGCGTCGCGCGGTCGAGCGGGCGGCGGACATGACAGGCGCGTTCAACGTCGCGGCTCTGGCGCTGGCGCCGGGCGTTTCACGGCCAGCGGTCCTGCAGGAGGTCGATCGGTTGCTGGCGCCTTATGGCGGCCGCGCCGCCTATGAACGGGCGGACCAGGCGTCGCATGCCTTCCTGGCGGCCGAGCTGAAGGAGCTGTCCATCTCGGCTTCGGTGCTGCCGCCGGTCTTTCTGATTGTCGCGGCCGCCCTGGTGCATCTGGTGGTCACGCGGCTGGTGGACGCCGAGCGCGAACAGATCGGCCTGCTCAAGGCCTTCGGCTACAGCGACCGCGAGGCGGCGGCCAACTATGTCCGCATGGCCGCCGCCATAGGGGCGGCGGGGGCTTTGGGCGGCGGGTTGATCGGCGGCGGCCTGGGCGCGGCCATCGTCGACCTCTACCGCGACTATTTCCGCTTTCCCGAACTGCAGCTGCAGTTCAGCTGGGCGGCCTTCGGAGGCGCGGCGGCGGTCTCGGTCGTTGCGGCCATGGCGGGCTCCCTCCTGGCGGCGCGGCGTGCGACGGCCCTTTCGCCGGCCGCCGCCATGCAGCCGCCGCGTCCGGCGTCGTTCCGGCGGGGCTTTCTGGACGACCTGTTCCGCAACGCGCGGATCGACCAGGCCACCCGCATGATCGTGCGCAACCTGGAACGGTTTCCTGTCCGCGCCGCCCTGACGACCCTGGGGCTGGCGGCGGGGCTGGTCCTGCTGATCGGGTCGCTGTTCCTGTTCGACAGCCTCGATCGGGTGGTCGAACGCAGCTACTTTCGAACCCAGCGCTGGAGCGAGTCCGTGAGCTTTGCGGAGCCGCGCAACATTGCGGCGGTGGGGGCGCTGGCGCGACTGCCCGGCGTCTTCGCCGCCGAGCCGGTGCGGGTCGCAGCCGTGCGGCTGAAATCCGGCGCGCGCCAGGAGATGACGCGGATCGTGGGGTTGGAGCCGGACGCCATGCTGCATCGCGCGCTCGGGCCGGGGGACCGCCTGGCGGCGCCGATAGGACGGGGCCTGGTGCTCGACGAGGCGCTGGCGGCCCGCCTGGCGCTGAAGCCCGGCGACCGGGTCTGGGTGGAGTTTCTGGAGGGGCGGGGCGATCAGGCCCTGTTGCCGGTCACGGCCCTGGCCCGCGACTATAGCGGCGCGACAGCCTATATGGAGCGCCGGGCGTTGAACCGGCTGATGGGGGAAGGCGACGTCGCCAGCGGCGCGGAGCTGCTGGTCGCCGCCGATGCGCGCGGGGCCTTCTATCGAGAGATCGAAGCCGCGCCCCAGATCGTCGGCGCTTCTTCGCGCGACGACACCGTCGCCGCCTGGCGGGCGGTCATGGCCAGGTCGTTCAGCACCGCGATCCTCTTCTATCTGGGCTTCGCCGGGGCCATCGCCTTCGGCGTCGCCTACAACATGTGCCGCATATCCCTGGCCGAGCGGGCGCGTGATCTGGCCACCCTGCGGGTGCTGGGGTTCGCGCCGGCGACCTGCGCCTATGTCCTGCTGGGCGAGCTGGCCGTGCTGGCGCTTCTGGCCGTTCCGATCGGGGTGCTGGGCGGCTACGGCCTGTCGCACGGTCTGGTGGCGGCCTATTCGCGCGAGGACGTGCGCTTTCCCGCGATTATCGCCGCCGACAGCTACGGCATGGCGATCGGCGCCTATCTGATGGTCGTCGCCCTGGCCGGAGGACTGGCGGCCCGGCGCATATGGAGGTTTGATCTGGTCGCCGTCCTCAAGACGCGGGAGTAGGCCGATGGCCTGGCTGAAGTCGTTTTCCGCAAAGTGGCCGAGATGGGTTCTGGGCGCCCTGGTCGTGACGACGATCGGATTGGTGCTGGGGTTGCTGCTGGCGCCGCGTCCGGTGTTGGTCGACGCTGGCGTGGTCAGCAGGGGGGCCATCGCCGACACGGCGGCCGCCGAGGGAACCGCCCGCGTGCATGAGGCCTATCTGATCGCCGCGCCCGTCGCCGGAAGGCTGGAGCGGATCGATCTCCATGTCGGCGACCAGGTCGTGGCGGGAAGAACCCTGGTGGCCCGTATCCGGCCTGCGGCCTCGGATCTGCTGGACGCCCGTTCGCGCGCCCGGGCCCAGGCGTCGGTCGCGGCGGCCGTCGCGGATCTTTCGTCCGTTCAGGCCCAGGGCGACCAGGCCGCCGCCCAGGCGCGCAAGGCGGAGGCCGATCTCGCCCGCGTCGCCGTCCTTGAGGGGCGCGGCTTCGCCTCGGCCCAGGCGCTGGACGCCGCCGAAGCCGAGGCGCGCGCCGCCGGCGCCGCGGTGCGCGCCCTTGCGGCGCAGGCGAACGTGCGCCGTTCCGATCTGGCGGCGGCTCGCGCCGCCCTGATCGGTCCCCAGGCGGCTGCAAGCGGCCTGGTCGACGTCACGGCGCCGGCTTCCGGCTATGTCACCCGCGTCCTGCAGGAAAGCGCGCGGCCTGTCGTCGCCGGCGCGCCCCTGATCGAGGTCGGCGACCAGACCGGTCTGGAGGCCGCCGTCGAATTCCTCTCCCAGGACGCGGTGAGAATCCGGGACGGCATGGAGGCCGAGGTCTTCGACTGGGGCGGACCCGGGGCGATCCCGGCCGTCGTTCGCCGGGTCGAACCCCAGGGTTTCACCAAGGTGTCGGCCCTGGGCGTCGAAGAGCAGCGCGTCGTGGTCGTCCTGCAATTCAAGGGCGATCCCCGGACCTGGTCGTCCCTGGGGCCGGGCTACCGTCTTTCGGGCCGGGTCTTCCTGCGGCGTGCGCCGCTGGCGCTCAAGGCGCCGCTGGGCGCCCTGGTGCGGTCGGGGGAGCGTTGGGCCGTCTTTCGGATCGTGGATGGGCGGGCGCGCCTGACGCCGGTCAGGGTCGGCGCCCTGACGGACCGTGAAGCGGAGATCAGCCAGGGGCTCCGCGCCGGGGAGGAGATCGTCGTCTTTCCGTCCGATCAGGTCCGCGACGGCGTGAGGGTGAAGCGGCGTCCATGAGGGACGCCGGCGTCGGCTGAGCTGCAAATTGGACGAGCCCCCGGGCCGGGCAAGCGGGCTTCATTCCCGCCCGAGCGCTCTGTTCTCCGAGGGAGCGATCCGGCGTCCTGCCCGTTGATTCCGGCGCATTTCATTTCGCAAGGGGATCGCATGACGCCGAACCTGAAACAGACCGCCCTGACGTTGGATCCCGTGGGATGGCGGGCCCGCGTGGTTTTCAGCGATGAAGACATAGTCGTGACGATCGAGTTCCCGTTTCATCCGGAATACGACATGGCGTTCGCCCGGGTCAGGACGCTGGCCGAGCAGCGCGCGCTGGAATTGCTGGCCGGGGCCCGGAAACCTCAGGCGGACTAGGCGGGCGGCGGGCCTCTCGGCGGACCTGGTTCCTCGGGAAGCGCCACGGGCTCTGGATCGGGTGAGCGTCTCAGGCCGATGCGAGACGTCTGAGCTTCGAGCGCCTGACGATCCTGAAGTCCCGACAGGAGGAGAAGACGATAAGGTTCTCGTCCTGGAAACGGCCCAGGACGCGCGATACGGTTTCCAGCGCCAGACCGAGATAGTCGGCCATGTCCTGACGGCTCATGGGCAGAGCCGCTTGGCCGGCAGGACCCTGTCGCGCCAGTTCGAGCATGAAGCTGGCGACCTTCTCCTCGGCGGAACGGCGACCGAGCATGGCCAGATGATCCTGGGCGCGGGCCAGTTCCCGGCGGGCCGCCTCGGCGATGGCGCGATCCTCCGTCGAGCCCAGGCGCACCGACCTGACCTGTGACGGACACATGGCTTCGGCCGCGAAGGCGTGTTCCTCATCGACCTCCAGGCCGAAAAGGTCGCCGGGGTAGTAGAATTCACCGACCTGGCGCCGGCCGTCGCAGGAATGGCGCACGGTCCGCACCGCGCCCGAGATAACGGCATAGAGGGAGTGCGCCCGGTCCCCTTCGGCGTAGATCCGTTCGCCTGGAGCGTAGGAGAAGACGACGCCCGGCAGGCCAGAGCAGGCCCCGACCGGGAGGAAGGGGACGCGGGCGACATCATGGACGGTCGAGCGGCGCAGGGGCGTCATGCCGAACCTCGCGGGGAGGGCGCGACTATAGTTAATCCCCGGTCGCGATGTGAACACGTTTCAGCGAGCCATGAGCAGGCACACGGGGCTGTCGTCCAGAAACGACCGGGTGACTCCGCCCAGCACCCATTCCATCAGCCGCAGGTGGCCATAGGCGCCGGAGACGATCAGTCCGGCCTCCAGGGCCGCTGCGCGGTCCAGCAGGCGTCGTGCGGTGGTCGTTTCATTGCGGACGAGGACATCGGACGAGGCCTTGACCCCATGACGCGACAGCCAGGTCTGGACCTCGACCAGGCCGGCGGAGGCCGCCTCGGCGTTTTCCTCCCGGCAGACGGTAAGAACATGGGTCCGGGAGGCGGCCTTGAGCAGGGGCAGGGCCGCGGCCGCAGCCAGACGGCATTCGCGGTTGTCCTTCCAGGCCAGCACCGCCGTCGAGCCGACCGGGGCGCGCACGGGCGCGGCCGGGACGACCAGGACAGGTCGCCCGGCGCCGGTGATCACCTCGACAGGGTCCGGGGCGCGGAAGGGGACGCCGGGACTGCGGGCCGCGACCAGGACGAGATCGGCTGCACGGGCGGCGGCGTTGACGATCGCAGCCGGATAACCGATGTGGCCGGTCCACCGGGCCTGCACGCCGCGTGCGGCGGCTATCCTTTCGAAGCTGGCCCGGTTCTCTCGAGCCTCGTTTTCGGCGATGTCCTGATAGAGGGTGGCGACTTCGCCGGTCATGCCGCCGACGGGGAAGGCGTCGTCAATGACCGGCTCCACCGAGGCTGATCCCGCGCCGATAATCTCCGCGTCGAACGCCCGGGCGATGTCGCAGGCGAGATTGAGACGCGCCTCCTGGCCAGGGTCCTGGCTGGCGCTGGCGAGGAGAGTCCTGATCGTCATGGCGGCGGCTCCGAAGAAATCCCGACAGGACAGGATGGTCGGCGCGCCCGCCTTGACGATGGTCAAACGGATGAAGGGCGACAGGCCGTATCGGGCTCGTCCCCGGTCATGAAGGCCGCAGGGCCCAGACGCTGCGGGCCTCAGACGCCGAAGGGGTAGATGTCCGGCGCGCCCTCGGGCGGCGCTCCGGCCAGGGGCGTCACGGCAGCGGTTTCCTCGAACCAGACCCAGGCGTCGAACTGGGACGACAGGCGGGCTTCGAAATAGTGGCTGCTGCGTTCCGTCTCCGGACGATAGATGACGCCGATGGCCCGTTCGAGCCGGACCTGGTCGAGGGCGCCGGCCAGCCCTGCGTCGGCGCGCCAGTCGGTCAGCGACCGCCCCAGACCGGCCTGAACGAAGACCTGCTCCCAGCTGTCTGGCCGGGAGGGCCGGACCGGTTTGAAGACCTGCGGGCCGCCCCAGTCGTCGGCCGCCGCCACCCGGCCCCGGTCCGTGCTGAAGCCGATGGAGACGCAGTCCCGGTCGAAGGCCTCGCGACAGAGTTGACCAAGGTTGTATTCGCCCTGGGCGCCCATGGCCGTGGCCGAGGCGTCGCCGAGGTGCGAGTTGTGCGCCCAGATGACGGCCCGGGTCCCCGGACCGCGCGTATGCATCAGATGGGCGAGGGTCTCGAACATGTGGCTGTCGCGCAGGTTCCAGCTCTCGACCGAGCCCCTGTATATGGCGCGATAATAGGCTTCGGCCGCCCGCACGACGCGGGCGTTCTGCTCCGCGTCCAGATAGTCGTCGCCGTCCTTATGACTATAGTCGAGGCGGTGGCGGAGCAGGCTGACCAGCTGGGCGACCACGGCGTCCTCGCAATCGACCGTTCCCAGGCGCGCCGCCGCGCCGTAGCGCTGGGGCTGCTCCAGATAGGGAGTGAGGCAACCGTAGCGCAGGCGCGCCTCGTTCGCCGCCTGGGGATCGACCCGGTCCAGGTAGTCCAGCACCTCGCGGCGGGACTGCGACAGGCTGTAGACGTCCAGTCCGCGCAGTTCGGCGCGGTCCGCCGCAGGCCGCTCAAGGTTCCAGGCGCGCAGTTCGCGCACGAAGGCGGCGAACTCGACGTTGCGCCACATCCAGCGCGGAAAATTGGGGAAGCTGTCCTTTTGGCCCCAGACGCCGCGATTGCGGATGAAGCGGTCCAGCTCGGCCACGTCGGGCCAGTCCCCCTCGATCGCCACGATCCGGAAGCCGTGCCGGTCGATCAGTCGACGCGTGATCGCGGCCCGGGCCTCATAGAAGTCGCGAGTGCCATGCGTCGCCTCGCCCAGAAGCACGATACGGGCGTCCCCGAAGCGGTCGAAGGCGGCCGCGAAGCCCTCCTCATGGATAGGCGGCAGGGGCAGGGCGCGCCGGCGCACCAGGTCGGCGAGCGCTTCGGAGCCAGAGGGCGGGCGAAGGGTCATGGGACGATCTGGACGGCTTCGGACCGTCTCGCCTTGACGTCCGTCAATGTCCGGGCGCGGCGCCGCCCTAGTCTTGCGCCGCATCGTCCGCATGTGGCGATGGTTCGGAAGGCCGCCATGTCCGCCGCAAACCGTTTCGCCTTAGAGCCGGTCGTGATCCCGCCCGTGAACCTGGCCGGAGATCTTCTGACGCCTCCCCATCCCAAAGGCCTGGTGATCTTCGCCCACGGCAGCGGTTCGAGCCGGTTCAGTCCCCGCAACCGGGAGGCGGCGGAGGGGCTGGTCGCGGCGGGCCTGGCCGCCTTGCTGTTCGATCTGCTGACGGAAGGGGAGGCGCAGGATCGGGCCAGGGTCTTCGACATCGACCTGTTGGCCCTGAGGCTTGTCCAGGCCGTTGACTGGGCCGGCGGCCGGTCCGACCTCCGGGCGCTTCCGATCGGCCTGTTCGGGGCCAGCACCGGGGCGGCGGCCGCGCTCCGCGCGGCGGCCGAGCGTCCCGAAGCGGTCGCGGCCGTGGTGTCGCGGGGCGGGCGGCCCGATCTGGCCGGGGCGGCCCTGGCGCGGGTCAGGGCGCCGACCCTGCTGATCGTGGGCGGCGACGACGAGCCGGTCCTGACCTTGAACCGTGACGCCGCGCGCAGAATTCCCGGCCCGGTCGAGACGGCGGTGATCCCGGGCGCGACCCATCTGTTCGAAGAACCAGGCGCCTTGCAGGCGGTGATCCGGATGGCCGTAGCCTGGTTCGACAAGCGGTTCCAGGGCTCAGGCTGACGGCCCGCGCCGAGCGCCGAAGTCCTTGGCGGCGGCCAGCAAATCCAGCACCTCACGGTCCTCCAGCTGATGGAAGTCGTCATAGGCCTCGCCGACGCTGCGGAACATGTCCGGCGTCGACAGGCAGACGAGGACATCGACCTCAGGCCTCAGAGCCGCGACGGCGTCGGGCGGCGCGACCGGTACGGCGAGGATCACTTTCGCGGCGCTCTTCAGGCGAAGGCTCTGAACGGCGGCCAGCGCCGTCGCGCCGGTGGCGAGGCCGTCATCGACGATGATTGCTGTCCGTCCGCGGGGATCAGGCCGCCCTAAGGCTCCGAAATAGAGGCTTCGCCGGCGTTCGATCTCCGCCAGCTCTCGAGCCTGGGCCCGTTCGATATAGGCGTCGTCGGCGCCGGTCGCGCGGCGTACGCCCTCGTTGACGACAAGATGGGGCCTGTCGCCGTCGACCACGGCGGCCAGAGCCAGTTCCGGATGGCCGGGCGCGCCGAGCTTGCGCACCAGGACGAGGTCCAGGGGCGCGTCCAGCCGGCGCGCGATCTCGAACGCCACGGGCACGCCGCCGCGCGGCAGGGCGTAGATCAGGGGCGCGTCAGGCCCCAGAGCGTCGGGCCCCAGCGAGACGAGGGCGTCGGCCAGACGTCGCCCTGCGTCGGCCCTGTCCTCGAAAACGGGCGAGCGGCCGATCATCGCGCGCAACCCGGCGCAGCGCGACGCGCCGCAAATGCAAGTCGGCTTGCGTTACGGCCATGACAAGCGCGTCGACCGGGGATCATGGTCGGTCTCCATCGGCTTCATCGCCCCTTTTTTCGCACGGGCGAGCCCTTGCCGGCTTGACCATTGTCAATCCCTCCGCTCAAGCGGCAAGAGGGTCGCGCCGGACCGGACGCCCGCCGCTTCGTTCAGGCCGCCCTTCAGTAGGCGGCGTCGATCGGACGGCCCGGTTCGAGAGGGTGACGCATCGCGTTGATCCGCACCGTCATGGCGGGGCCGTCTTCGAGCGACACCGTCAGTCGGCCGAGCGTCTGAAGGATTTCGCAACGCATCCGGCGCCTTCGCCACTGAAGCGTGAAAGCCAGGCGCGTCCAGCCTGGCGGGAGGCGTGGAGACAGACTGATGTCCTCTTCTCCGAAGGCGACGCCGGCGAAGCCGAAGATCACGGTCATCCACAGGCCGCCGAGGGCCCCGATGTGAACCCCGCCGCCGACAGCCGCCGTCGCGTCCGAGAGATCGATGGCGGCGGTCCGGCGGAAATAGTCCAGCGCCTTGTCGGTTTCGCCGAGGCGGGCGGCGACGAGGCCGTGAAGGGGCGGGCTCAGGGAGCTGCCGTGGCCGCAACGGGGCTCGTAGTAAAGGAAGTTCCGCTTTCCGGCGTCGCCGGGAAAGACTTCCGGCAGAAGGGCCAGCAAGGCGACCACGTCGGCCTGCTTGATCACCTGGGTCCTTTGGGTCCGTTCGCGGCCCAGAACCACGTCCATGGGGACGCTGCGTCCCGCGTAGCCGGACAGATCGACCGGCTCCAGCCCGAAGAACCCGGCGAATTGTTCGAACAGGCCCGTCTGCGGGTCGTAGCCTGTCGCGATCCCGTCGGCGGCCTCGCGCCATCGGCGGAGTTCCGGATCGTCGAGGCCCAGTCTGCCGGACAGCGCCTTCCAGGTTTGCGGCCATCGCTCGCGCATCAGATCGGCGGTCTCGAGGGCTCGATACAGGTTCCATCGCCCCATGACATTGGTGAAGGCGTTATCGTCGATCTTCTCGTGATATTCGTCCGGACCGATCACGCCCCGGATGTGGCGGCGGCCGTCGGGCTCCGGCACGGCCCGCGCCGCCCAGAACCGGGCCGTTTCGAACAGGATTTCGGCGCCGGCCTCGCACAGGAAGTCATCGTCGCCCGTCGAGGTCCAGTAGCGCCAGACCCCGTAGGCCACGTCGGCGCTGACATGCTGTTCGCGGACGCCCGTGAGAATTCCGAGCACCTGTCGGTCCGGCGCCACGGCGTAGGGGGGCGTCGCCTCCTCGCCGTCGCCTGCAGATTCCCAGGCGTAGAGGGCGCCGGTCCAGCCCAGAGACCTGGCCTTCGCCCGAGCGGCCTCCAGGCCGCGGTGACGATACATCAGCAGGGTGCGCGCCGCCTCCGGCCAGGTATGGCAGTAGAAGGGAAGCAGGAAGACCTCCGTGTCCCAGAAGACATGTCCCCCGTAGTCGCTCCCGGTAAGCGCGCGGGCGCCGATGGAGACCCGGTCGTCGGTCGGATTGGCGGCGCTGTTGAGATGATAGGCGGCGAAGCGCAGGGCCCGCTGGGCGGCCGCGTCGCCGTCGATCTCGATGTCGCTGCGGGCCCAACGCTCGGACCAGGCGGCTTCATGATCCGCGACCACGCCCTTGGCGCGGCGGCCCTGGGCGCGCTTGAGGGCGGCGCGCGCGGTCGCGGCGGCGTCGGCGTCGTCCGGCGAGCGGGCCACGCTGACCAGGCGCTCGAATTCCACGACCTGGCCGGGCCGGGTCGTCCAGCTCCAGGAGGATCGAAGCGGTCCCGTCCGCATGGCGGTCCCGGCCTGGCTGTCGATCTTCAGGGTGGCCGCCGCCGCCATGGCCAGGGCGATCCCCGACCGGCGCGTGCGCCAGGTCATCAGGTCTGGCGAGGAGGACTGCAGCGCGAGCCCGGGATTGACCTCCTCGAGCGCCGCCTCCAGGTCGACCATGGCTTGTCCCGCGAGAACATCCAGCCTGATCAGCTGAAGTCCCAGCGGACGGTCGCTCAGCGAGACGAGGCGAAGGGTTCTGACGCGGACCCGCACGGCGCCGGCGCCGTGGATGCAGTCTGTCAGCACCATGCCGCGCCGCATGTCGAGATCCATCCGGTGCGAGGGGACGTCTGCGGGTTCTTCCACGAGGCGTTCCCCGGCCGCCATGACCTGAACCTGCAGCCAGTCGGTCGCGGGCAGGAGCACGGGAACCCCGCCGGCCTCGCCGGTGCGGTCGAACAGGCCCGCCACATAGGTCCGGGCCGGCGCCGTCCAGCGTCGACCCCGCGTGAAGGCGCGTTCGCCCCGGACGCCGAGAAAGCCGTTGCTGACCGCGAAGCGCGTTTCGCGACTGCTTTCGCGCAAGGGGTCATAGCCCTCCTCGGTCAGAATCCAGGCTGGGTCGGCGGACCGCGCGAAGATCGTCTCGGGGAGGGCGGAGCCGGTCACGCGGGGGGCTCCCGCCAGAGGCCGGTCGCCAGGTCTTCGATTTCGACCTCGTCCAGGCTGACCACGACCCGGTGCGCCCCCGCGGCGCGAAGGGCTGCGGCGTCGTCCTGCCTCGCCACGCCCAGGGCCAGGGCGTCGGCCGCCCGCGCGGCCCGGACGCCGGCAGGGGCGTCCTCGACGACCAGGCAGGCCTGGGGCGGCGTCTCGAGTTCGGCCGCGGCGCGCAGGACGATCCAGGGATCCGGCTTGCCCGGACCCTCGCCGCGACCGTTCAGGTTCACCCTGAACAGGTCCAGCAGGCTCCCGCCGTCCGATCTCGGGCAGGCCTTCAGCATGGCGTCGGCGTTCCGGGAAGAAGAGACGACCGCCATCGGCAGGCCCGCCGCCGCGGCGCGCTCGACGAACCTCAGGCCGTCGGGAAAGGCCTGGACGCCGTCGGTCCGGATGAGGCTTTCCAGACGAGCCTGCTTGCGGGCGGCGTAGTCGGGCGCCCGATCCTCCGGCCCGGGGACGCCCAGGGCTTCGAGCGCAGCCAGGGCGCCGTCCGCGCGCGGTCGTCCCGCCACTCGATCCTGATACAGGCGGGAGGTGAAGCGGGCGGGATCCGCCAGCCCCGTCAGGGCGTCGCGCCAGGCCTGCTCGTGCGGCGAGGCCAGCAGGACCCCGTCCACGTCGAGGATCAGCGCGGACACCCTGGACGTCATGTCGCTCGGGCGGTCGTTCAAGGCCTGGTGGTCCTCCAGCCGCCGGGCGATTCCGACGAACCGTCGCGGCAGGATGCGGACGGGCGCGCCATCCCGCCTTGACGATGGTCAAGGACGAAACAGCCTGGTCGTGGCGGGATGAGGCCATGATCGCCATGACGCTCGCGGCTCCCGGCGCACCGCTCGTTGAGGAACGCCGGCCGGACCCGACGCCCGGGCCGGGAGAGATACGACTGCGGGTCAGGGCCTGCGGCGTCTGCCGCACCGACCTGCATGTCGTCGACGGCGACCTGCCGCCGCGCCGGCGGCCGATCGTCCCCGGCCATGAGGTCGTCGGCCTGGTGGACGCGGTCGGTCTCCAGGTCACGGGCGTCCGGATAGGCGACCGCGTCGGGGCGCCCTGGCTGGCGCAGACCTGCGGCCGGTGCCGCTACTGCAGGGAGGGCCGGGAGAACCTCTGCGACGATCCGGCCTTCAACGGCTGGACGCGCGACGGGGGCTTTGCAGACGCCATGATCGCCCGGGCGGACTTCTGCCTGCCAATCCCGCCGTCCCTGACCGACGTGGAGGCGGCGCCCCTGTTGTGCGCCGGCCTGATCGGCTTCCGGGCCTGGCGGATGGCCTGCGCCGACCGGCCCGTCCAAAACCTGGGCCTCTATGGCTTCGGGGCGGCCGCCCATCTGCTGGCGCAGCTTGCGGTCTTCGAGGGGCAGTCCGTCCATGCCTTCACCCGCGACGGGGACACGGCCGCCCAGGCGCTGGCCCTGTCCCTGGGTTGCGTCTGGGCGGGCGGTTCCGGCGAGACGCCGCCTGCAGCCCTGGACGCCGCGATCATCTTCGCCCCGGCCGGCGACCTGGTTCCCCTGGCGCTGCGGGCCGTGCGCAAGGGCGGCGTGGTGGTCTGCGGCGGCATCCACATGAGCGATATTCCGTCCTTTCCCTACGCCCTGCTGTGGCAGGAGCGCCGCCTTGTCTCCGTCGCCAACCTGACGCGCCAGGACGGAAGGGACTATCTCCCGCGGGCCGTCAGGGCCGGCGTCCGCGCCCATGTCACGACCTATCCTCTGGCCCGGGCCAATCAGGCGCTCGAGGATCTGCGCGGCGGCGCCTTCACGGGCGCGGGCGTTCTGGTGCCCGAAGAGACGGACCCCGGACCATGAGGCGGTCCGGTGGTCGCCGGCGGGGGGGCCTCGCGGTGCGGCGCGTCCCGGAAGGAGGCTGATCTCCAGGCGAGGGGCGGAACATTGTCGCTGGCTCGCACGCTTGAGGTGGTTCGTCAGGCGGACGCCGCCAGGCCGCAACGCCGGCCCGGCGTGAACCAGAACTCTCCAGTCCGGTTGTCCGGGCGGGGAGGCGTTGATCCTCTAACCCAAGGAAAAGCCCCATGCTGAATCAAAGCCTCGTTCCGCAACGCCGGTCGCCGCTGGGCCTGTTCGATCGCGACCCCTTCGCCTCGGTGAGACGGGAGCTCGACCGGGCGGTCGACGACTTCTGGCGCATGCCTGAGCTTCGCGCCTTCGGCGCGGACGGCGCCCGCGCCTTTCCCAGTCTCGAAGTGAGGGAGACGGACAAGGCCTATCAGGTCACCGCTGATCTGGCGGGTTTCGAGCAGAAGGACATCCAGATCGATCTCGATGACAATGTCCTCGTCCTTCAGGGCGAACGCCGCGACGCGCACAGCGAAAGCGCCGAAGGCCGCTGCTACACCGAGCGCGCCTACGGCCGCTTCGAGCGCCGTATTCCCCTCGATCACGAGGTCGAGGCCGACAAGGTGCAGGCTCGTCTCAAGAACGGGGTGCTGGACATCGAAATTCCAAAGAGCCAGCAGGCCCGCAGCCGGACGCGCCGCATCGAGGTCAAGGCCGGTTGAATCGACAGAGCGGGCCGCCGTTCCCCGTGGCGGCCCTTTCCGTCCGCAATCCTCTGCGGACCCCTTCAGGAGTGGTCATTCTCATGGACCGGTCATTGGCTTTGCTGTCCTTTGCTCTCGGCGCCTGTCTTGCGAGCGGCGGCTGCGACCGCGACGGGGCCCGGGTCGTCGACAGGGCCGAGGACGCAGCCTCGGTCCCCGTGGGGCAGACCTCGGCCAGGGTGGTGGGCGGCAATCTCTCCAGCGCCCTCATGGGCGATCTCTATGAAGTCCAGGCCGCCAACATCGCCCTTGAGCGCTCGGAGAATGAAGCGGTTCGCACGCTTGCCCAGGAGGTCCGCACGGAACAGGCCGCCGGGCGCAGGACCCTGGAGGGGCTGGCGGCCGGGGAGACGCCGTCGCTGGTTCTGCCCGGGGTCCTGGACCAGAGGCGCCGAGGGCTGATCGACAACCTGCGAAAGGCGGTTCCGGCCGATTTCGACAAGGTCTATCTCGATCAGTTGATCGCCGCCCATGAAGAGGCGCTGACGCTGAACAGGAGCTTCGCAGATCATTCGGATGCGCCTGGCCTGGTGAAGAACGCCCTGACCTTACGCCCGCAGATCGAGGCCCGCCCCCATCAGGCGCGAAACCTGCGCCGCTCCTTGCCTGGATGACGATCGCTGCGGGGGCTGTGCCCAAGAGGCGTCGAGGCGCAACGGCCGACGCTGCTGTCCTTCATCTTCATTGAACGAAGCCGGCGAAGGTCAGGGACAATCAGGCTGGTCCGTGGCGGCGGACTTCAGGCGCGCTTCGGGCGGGAAGAGAAGAGCGCGGCGTTCCGCTCGCCACGCGGCGGCCAGAAGGGGCTTTTGGTGGGAAATGATCTTCCGGTCGGCGTCCGCAGGGCTGAACCAGGCGACCCTGTCCAGTTCGGGAAAGCGCCAGAACCGACCGGTGGATCTCGGCCATTCGATGTGGAGGAGGTTGCTGACCGCCGCTGCCGGATCGAGGTCGCCGTACATGGCGAAGGGAAGGATCGTCTTGTTCGGGTCGACGGGGGTCGGGGGCAGGGGCAGGGCGCGGCCGACCGGCTCGAAGCCCGTCTCCTCGCGAAACTCCCTGAAGGCTGCGGCCAGGGGCGACTCGCCGGGCCGGATCAGGCCCTTGGGCACGGTCCAGGCGCCGTCATCGCGTCTTCGCCAGAAGGGGCCGCCAGGATGCCCCAGCAGACATTCCGGGCCCGAGGACGTCCGACGCATCAGCACAAGAGCGGCGCTGTGCTTCATGGAAGAAGGGTTGCGCCGATAGGAAGGGTTCCAGGCCCAACCGCTTCAATCAGGAAGGCGGGTGAAGGGGGCCGACGATCTCTCATGCCCGCGCCGAAGGAAGCGGGAAGTCGATCTGATAACTCACGCCGCGCGACAGCCGCCGGACCGTCAGGGTCCCATGGATCTGTGCAGCGAGACGGCGCACCAGGGACAGGCCGAAGCCCTCATGGGCCATGAGGTCCTCTGTGTCCGGAAGGCCGACCCCGTCGTCGCTGACCGTGAGCCGACAGCCCAGGGCGGACCGGGTCAACTGAACCTGGCAGGCTCCGGAATGGTCTTGCAGGCCGTGCTCGAGGGCGTTGCTCGCCAGTTCGGCCGTGATCAATCCGACGGCCGAAGCCGCCGAGGCCTGAGCCATGATTTTCTCCAGCTCCAGTTTCAAGGTTCTGCCTTCGTCCATGGGGTCGATCTCGGCGAGGTCGCCGCAGATGTCCCTGATCAGATCGTCGAGGGCGACCCTGGCGCCTGTGTCCTGAACCTGCAGCCGCTCGTGAAGCCGCATGATGACCCGAACCCGACGACTGGCGTCGAACAGGGCCGGCGCGGCCCGGGGGTCCGCGGCGCGACCCTGCCGCAAAAGCATGGCGGCCACGGACTGCAGGCTGTTGCCTATCTGGTGGTGCGCCGCCTGGACCGGATCGTGAGCGCCGTCGATCATGAAAATCCGTCTCCTCGACCATCATCTGAACTCGCAAATCCCCAAGCTAGCGGTCCGGTGCGAGGCGAACATTGACCATGGTCATATCGTTGCGGCCGGACCGTTTGCCGATCTGTCTTGCCCCTTCCTGCGAACGACGGCGGCGAAGGAGGCGCTTGAGGATTTTCTTTTGGAACAGGGAGCTGCGCCGGGATCCTTATTCAATTCATGCGGTCGCGGGGCGGCGCCGCTGCGGGGTGGGGGCGTCCGGCGTCACATCCGTTTCGGCCCGTTCAGGGTGGCAAGAAGGCGATGACAGCGACAAGCGCCGCCGTCCTCCGAAAGCGCGGGTCGCCGTGTGTTCGTCGTCTGGCGCGGCGCGGCGGTCCGGGAATCCTCATCCCGACCAGGCTAGGACGAACAGGTGAACAGGCTGTGATCCGGCCTGTGATCCGGCCTTTGATCGGGGAGGGAAGGAAAGGGCGGCCGGGGGCGCTCCAATAGGGAGCGCAGAGAGGAACCGGCCATGTCCCCGTTCACCGCAAGCGACTGTACCATCCCTGTCCCGCCGTCCGAGGCGGCGGCTGATCTGGACCTGTTGTCCGCCTTTCTGGAAGGGAGGGCCATGCCGGGGGCGGGCAGGGCCGCCGCTGTCGCGCCGAGCGACTGTTCGGCTTCCGCTATCGGATCGAAATCTATGTGCCGGCCGAGAAGCGGCTGCACGGCTATTATGTTCTTCCCTTCCTTCTGGACGAAGGGCTCGTCGCGCGCGTGGACCTTAAGTCGGATCGCCAGCGAGGGCGTTTGATCGTGCGCTCAGTCCATCTGGAGAAGGACGCGCCTGCCCATACCCGGGACGCTCTCGAGATGGAGCTGGGTCGCATGGCCGTGTGGCTGGGGCTGGAGGAGGCGGCCGTGTTCGATCCGGGCTCATGAGATGAGGCGGAAGGCTGAGCACCGGCGCTGCCGGCATGTAGTCAAGCACCGGTCCACGCGCCTGAAGGGTCAAAGGGCGTGGATAGAGTGCGGTTGCGACCGGGCGATCCCGTATTTGAAACGCCGATGCTGAGCGGCGCGGTTCACGTCGGCGCCAGCCTTTATATCCGAGCTGAAGCGGCCGGCGATCGGCGCTGGACGCTTGACTGGGAAGTCAGGCGTCGACCCTGGTCCAAGACCCTGTCGCCTCGCCATGGGGCGGATTTGGCGTCAGGCTGCCGTGGCGCCGACCAGCCACTGCTTGAAGGCCGCCGCGTCAGCCGCGGCGCCAAAGTAGAAGTTGTCGCCGCGGGCATAGAACCAGCCCGATCCAGGCCGGGCTTCTAGCCATTCCACCATGCGCCGGGCGACCTCGGGTCCGCGATCAGGCACGCTCAGGGTGAGAACCTTGTCCCGGGTTCGGGCCCATTCGATCGGCGTAAGTCTTTGCATGGGCGGTTTAAGACAGGCGTTCGGCGGCGGTGTCGATACGTCCCTGGAGGTTCTCAACAGCTGCGTCGAAACAGGCTTTCGACCGCTTGGGCGCTCGCGGCTGGAGGAAGGTTCGAGGGGCGCGGAGCGGTCGTGATTGTGGCGCTTCGTGTGCAAGGACCCTGTGACGGCCCCTTTGGGAACTCGCGCCAAGTCGACGGGCGTCTCCATCACCCTCGCGAACGAGAAGTCTCTCCGACCCCTTGGCGGGTCATGATTAACTCGCTTAGAAGTTTAATATAACTTGCTGAATTTAAATCATAAATTCAGTTGACAGTCTGTGGATTGTTTTGCTTGCAATGAGTCGAGGCGCGCTGAAATGCGCCGAACACTAGGAGGCGGATCATGAAGCGGAGTGTGGGACGACGCCTGTTTGGCGCAGCCTTGGCGAGTGGACTCCTGGCGGCGGGAGCGGCCCTGGCGGGCGGATCGGGCATGCCCTGGGAAGGGCCCATCCAGCAGGTGGTGCAGTCGATCACCGGTCCGGTCGTCCAGGCCGCCGCCGTGATCGCCGTGGTGCTTTTCGGGGCCGGCGTCGCCATGAGCGAGAGCGGCTCCTCCATGCGGCGGGCCCTGGGCATATTGTTCGGGCTGACCATCGCCTTCGCGGCCTCGACCTTTTTCCTCGACTTCTTCGGCTTCGCCGGCGGGGTGGAGATCGCCTGATGGCCCGCTCCCTCGACATCCTGCATCCCGAGGGCTGGGATCTGCCGGTGGCCCAGGCCCTGGTCGAGCCGGTGCTGATGGCCGGCATGCCGCGCGACTACGCTATCCTCATGGGCACGACGGCCATGGTGCTGGGCCTGGCCCTGCGCATCTGGTGGCTGGGTCTCCTGTGGTGGGCCGTCGCCCACGCCGTGGGCCTATGGTCGGCGCGGGCGGACCGGCGCTTCTTCGATGTCCTGCGGCGCCATCTGGCCCTGCCTGGCCATCTGGATGCGTGAGGCCGTCATGCGCTTCCTCGACGAACATCGCCGACGCCCCGCCAGCCTGGCGGATCATCTGCCCTGGGCGGCCCTGGTCTCGCCGGGCGTGGTCCTGAACAAGGACGGCGCCTTCACCACGGCCTTCTCCTTCAGGGGGCCGGACCTGGAGTCCTCGACCGAAGAGGAGCTGATGGCGGTCCGGGCGCGGCTGAACAACGCCCTGAAGCGCCTCGGCACCGGCTGGTGCCTGCATGTGGAGGCGCAGCGTCGGCCTGCGGCTGCTTATCCCGAGAGCGCGTTCGAGGCAGAGGCGGCCTGGCTGGTCGACGCCGAGCGACGCGACCGGTTCGAGGACGCCGAACCGGCCTTCGAGACCGATTTCCGCCTCGCCTTGACCTGGCTGCCGCCGGCCGACGAGACGCGGCGGCTGGAGCGCTGGCTGTTCGACGGCCTGGCCAGGGCCGGACAGGACTGGCGCCAGACCCTGGCGACCTTCCGGCGCGAGGCCGATGCGACCTTCGACCTCCTGGCCGACGCCCTGCCGGAGATCGCGCCGCTGGAGGATGCTGCCCTGCTGACCTGGCTGCACGCCTGTGTTTCGCCCAGGCCCCATCCGGTTCTGCCGCCGGAGACGCCCGTCTTCCTCGACGTCTGGCTGGCCGACGCCGGCCTGACGGGCGGGACCGCGCCCAGGCTCGGCGATCAATGGCTGAGGACGGTGTCGGTGCGCGGTCTGCCGTCGGCGACCCGGCCCGGCCTGCTCGACGGGCTCGGGGCCTTGCCCTTTTCCTACCGCTGGACCGCCCGCTGGATCGGTCTCGACAAGGCGGAGGCCGAGCAGGAGATCGTCAAGCTGCGCAAGCGTTGGTTCGCTAAACGCAAGGGCGTGGGAGCCCTGCTGAGGGAGGCGATCACCCGGGAGGAGCAGCCCCTGATCGACACCGACGCCGCCTCCAAGACGGAGGAATGCGACGGAGCCCTGGAGATGCTGGGCGCCGAGGCCTGCGCCTTCGGCTACCTCGCGCTGAGCGCCGGGCGGGTCGTAACCAGCGCTCGCCAGTGCCGGCCGCAAGGGGCGCCGCCATGATCCCGCATGCTTCGGATGAGGCGGAGGAGGTCGGACTGGACGGCGAGGGCGACCTGCTGACGCGCGCGGAGGCCTCGGCCTTCCTGGCCCTGCTGGGGATCCGGCTCAAGCCTGCAACACTTGCGCGCCTGTGGTCGACGGCGGCTGATGGGCCTCCCTGTCGTCATATCCGGTCCAAGCCCTTCTATCCCCGGGGACTGCTCAGCACCTGGGCGAAGACGCAGATCACCGAGGTGAGAACCGGGGCCCCGGCGGCGGCGAGGAGGCGGGGCCGTGGCTGAGGCGAAGGCGATCGCGGAGGCGTTCCGGCCAGGGGGCGCGTCATGAGCTTCCGTGTGGATGGCGAGGATGTCGATGCGGGCGGCGTCGAGGACCGGCTTCTGCCCTGGCGCCGAGTGAGGGACATGGCGGGCATCAGCCGATCGACGGCCTGGAGAATGCAGCAGACCGGAGATTTTCCGTCGCCCGTGGCGGTGTCGCCGGGACGGGTGGGATGGTGGGAGAGCGAACTGACGGCCTGGAAGGGCGCGCGCGGAGCGACCAGGGGGCTGAGGCCGCCCACAAGGCCCAGATTGCCGGGCATGCCGCGCCTGAGTTCTGGGCGAACCGGGGCGTCGGAGGCGATGGGAGGCGGCGAGCGGGGCAGGGCGCCGCAAGCTACGCAGGAAAAGCCGACGACGGCTCCGGAACGGAAGCGACGGGCACGCCCTGTTCATGCCGATCAGATCGACTTCGGCTTCTAGAGGGGGAGGGGCCATTGATTGGAAAGGTCGCGAATGAGGCTGAGCAGCAAAGACTGCTTTCCACCCTAAGCGGAATTCGGGAACGTCCGCTTCCGGTGTGGTACCGGCCCGTTCGTTAAGGACTGAAGATCGTGAAAAAAGCGAAAGCTGCGAACGCCCATTTCAGTCCCAGAGCCTGCAGGACTGCAAGCCAGAGGGAGGTACGACGTTGAAGCAGATAGGCGGCGGCGATCACTAGCGCGATCCAGCCCGTCAGCAGGATGCCTTGCCAACCCTTCGACCAATGCATGCCAACAGCATAGATAAGGATGCCGATCAGAGCGCCGATCAATGGCTGGCGCCACAGCCGCCGCGTGATTTCAATAGGGGCAACAGTTAGAAGCAAGGCTTCGCCGGACAGGACCACGAACAGGAGCCCCCCTATGAACAGGGGATTTGTGCCCGCGAGGTCGTCAAGTCCCTCGTCGGGCAGCCTGGTCAGAATCGAGATCAGTTCCGCGCCGCCAAAGAGAAGGGCTACGCAGACGGCATACAGCACGAGCGGAGCAGCCCGTGATCTTAGCAGAGACGAACGGGACCATGCCCTCAACTGCTCAGGTGTCATGCCTGCTGGATATCAGTCAAACCAAGGCGAGGGATAGGTCCTTAGTGAGGCTGCTTCCCACCCGCTACGGACTTCGGTATGGCCCGCTTTGGGCGCCGAGGGCCTCCGATCTGGACATCAGTGGGCTGTCCGAACTAGGCGGCGACGCGTCTAGCGTTTGCGGCGATGGCGCGCGCGACCGTTTCGTACAACTCAACCGGCAAATCGTGGCCCATGCCCTCGATCACCATCAACTGGGAGCCCCCGATGTTGGCGGCGGTGTCTTGCCCCCCAGCGACCGGGATCAAAGGGTCGGAGGCCCCATGCACTACCAAGCTTGGGGCGGAGATAGTGTTTAGCTGTTTCCGGCGGTCGCCAGCTGTGACCATGGCGGCGATCTGCCGGCTGAAGCCGGCAGGGTTATAGGCCCTTCTGAGTTCATCCAAAGCCTGGGTACGCTGAGCGTCCTCATCGAACTCGAAGCCTGGGCTTGCGATCACCCGGGCGGCCGCAACGCAATGATCAAGATAGCCGGGCTCGTCCTCAAACGGGTTTGGTGCGCGCCGGGTCAGCGCGGTCATGGCGTCCGGCGAGGGTGGGGGCAGGCCGGGATTGCCCGTGCTGGACATGATCGAGGCCATCGAAAGAATGCGTTGGGCATGCTCGGTCGCCATGATCTGCGCGATCATCCCGCCCATCGATCGGCCGACGACATGCGCACGTTCGATCCCAAGCGTGTCCAACAGCCCGATAGCATCATCGGCCATATCGCGGAGGGTGTAGGCCAGGTCGAGCCGCTCGCCTCGCCCCAGGGCTTGCGCCAGGGCGGCCATTTCGATGACGGGCGCCTTGTCGAAATGGGTGGAGAGGCCGACGTCCCGATTGTCAAAGCGGATGACCCGATAGCCTAGCGCCGCCAGGGTTTCGCAAAACGGCGCAGTCCAGCGGATCATTTGCACGCCTAGACCGGAGACCAGCAAGATGGGCTCGGCATCCGCCGATCCGAATTGGTCAAACTCGAGGGATAGGCCGTTGGCTTCGAGATTTGGCACAGGAGGTCTCCCTAGGACTTTATTTTACCCGGATATTATCGGCTATATTTCATCCGGGTAAATAGGGGGTTGGGAGCAACGCGCGTCATCGAGCGCCTTCCCGCAGGTCGGTCCCAGTCAGCGCCAGTTTTTATCCGCCCCTCGCGAGCAATGGAAGTTGAGCGGTCGTGGCGCCTGACGCGGCGACACCAGCCTTAAGAGACCGGCAGAGCGTCAGCTTTTCGCGTCCGGTCCCATGGTTGGCGCGTCAGCGCCCTTCACCAGCAGCCACACCGCCAAGGACGCCTCTGCGACCAGACAGGGGACAAGGACGCCAGGGGAGATCATGGACCAAAGGCCCGGAGCGACCACCATCGCGAGCGTGTTCAAGGCGTAGCAAATCCCCGCCAGCACCATGAGGACGCCCAGCGCCCTGGGCGCGATGCGGGAGAGGAAGATCAGGATTCCTGTCAGAACGCAGAAGCCCGCGAAGAACAGCAAGGCCAGGCCCAGGCCCGTCGTATGCAGGCGGATCGCGACGTAGGCCAGCGCCTGCCATTCGGCCATGGCGCCCAGCGGCTCGCCCTCAGAACCTATCGCCAAGGGCACGTAGAGCAGCAGCAGGTTGCCGGCCTCTATCGCCGTGCAGATCAGGATGAAGGCCAGCGCGCACCGCGCCAGCGTCGGGCGCTGGCGATAGAAGAATCCATAGAGGATCACGCCCAGGGGCACATTGGCGATCAGCCCGAGGATGTTGATCGCGATGCCAAGACGCCAGAGCCCGCCGTTCGTCGCGATGGCCTCCGCGGTGGCGACCGCGGACGCATGGGTCAGAGGCTGGAACACCGCCAGTTGCGCAAACAGTCCGGCGAAAATGACGATCAGATAGGCCAGCCCCGCCACACGGGCGGAGCGCAGAACCTGCTTGTCGATAGAGGCGTTCATGGCAACGGATCCGCGACGAGGCGGACCCGCGCCGTTCTCACGGTCAAGCTAGAGGCTGCCGTTCAGGCCGCAAGTTACACTTCCGCAATCCACCCTAGCTGACATCATCTTTGGACTTCGGCGGCTGGGCCCAGGCGCGGAATACACCCCGGAAGCCCCGGCGCTCTCCCTGTCGCCAGACGAGGACCAAACAGATCGCAGCAAGGATCCAGCCCAGCCAAGAGGCGCCTGATCGCTCGGCCCACATGGCGATCACGCCGATGGTCAGGCCGATCACAGCCCCGCAAGCCGCCGCCAGCAGTCGCACTCGCCAGGACGCCCTCAACAACGTCAGCATCGCCAGGGCGAAGATCGCGGGCTGGGCCGCCAGCTTCCACATTTCCAGCTCGGTCATTCGCTCGCCTTGATGAGTGTGTCCCTTGGGTAGAGCCTCCCGGCGAGATCCACTAGCCGCCCTTTCGCTGATAGCGCCGATGTCCACGAGGTTGGGCCCAAGGCCAGGCAGGATTTTATCGGCCTCGTGCGCCTCATCCACATCGGCAATCGGCGGTTCGGATAGTTTGGTGTTGCAAATCGCTCGCAATTGCATTTAAGCGCGGGGCCTTCCCTAGGAGCCCCCCATGTCCTTCATCGTCACCGTCCCGTCGCCGCGCCGATCCACGCGCCTTGTGGCCGTTTCGGCCCTGCTGGCCGGCACGGCGCTGGCCTCGACCGCCGGCGCGCAGACGACGCGCCAGGAGCCGGAAGTCAGCACGGTCGGGGAGGTGGTGGTGACGGCGGCGCGGACCATCATGCCGGCCAGCGCCCTGCCGATGACGGTGGATGTCATCGACCGCAAGACCCTGTCGGAACAGGTGGCCATCAGCGGTTCGGTGATCGACGCTGTCGCGACCCTGTCGCCGTCCTTTTCGCCGACCCGGCAGAAGCTGACGGGTTCGGGCGAGAGCCTGCGCGGGCGCTCGCCGCTCTACGCCATCAACGGGATTCCGCAGTCGACGCCGATCCGTGACGGCTCGCGCGACGGCTATACGATCGATCCCTTCTTCGTCGACCGGGTGGAGCTGATCTACGGCTCCAACGCCCTGCAGGGCATTGGCGCCACCGGCGGGGTGGTCAATCAGGTGACGGTCAGAGCCCCTACCACGGACGGCCTTAGCGGTCGGATGCTCGCCCAGGTGTCCAGCTCGGGCGGGCCGGAAGGCGACGGGATCGGCGCCAAGCTGGGCGGTCTGTCCGCCTGGCGTCACGGGGATTTCGACGGCGTGTTCGGCGCAGCCTATGACCAACGCGGCGCCTTCTATGACGCCAATGGCCGCCGGGTCGGCGTCGACAACACCCAGGGCGAAGTGCAGGATTCCAAGGCCCTGTCCTTCTTCGGCCGCTTCGGCTGGGACCTGACAGACACGGTTCGCCTCGACCTTTTGGCCAACCGCTTCGAGCTCAAGGGCGACGGCGACTATGTGATCGTGGCGGGGGATCGCCTGATCGGTCGTCCGGCCAGCAGCGTGCGCGGCCAGGTCGAGGGCGAGCCGGCGGGCAACCGGGTCGAGACCCTCTCGGCCGCGCTGACTGACAGCGACCTGTGGGGCGGCGACTTCAGCGCCCAGGTCTTCTTCAACCGCACCCGCGACACCTTCGGCGGCGACCGCTCGGCCACCTTCCAGGACGCCAGCCTCGCGCCGATCGGGACCCTGTTCGACCAGTCATCGAACCGTTCGCGCAAGCTGGGCGCGCGGGCCAGCTATGAGCGGGCCGTGCCAGGCGTGCCGGGCCTGACCGCGACCCTGGGTCTGGACGCCATGAAGGATCGCACCGCCCAGCTCATGATCGCCACCAACCGCGCCTGGGTGCCGCCGACCGAGTTCCAGAGCATCGCTCCCTTCGTCCAAGGCAATATGCGCCTGTTCGACGGCAAGGTGCGTCTGGCCGCCGGCGTGCGTCAGGAGAATGTCGAGCTGTCGGTCAACGACTTCACCACACTGGCCTCCTACGGCTCACGTCGGGTGACGGGCGGCAAGCCGAAGTTCGAGGCCACCCTGGTCAATGGCGGCTTGGTCTATGAGCCGATGGACGGCGTGCGCGCCTACGCCAGCTACGCCGAGGGCTACACCGTGCCGGACGTCGGCCGCATCCTGCGCTCGATCAACGTCGACGGGGTCAAGGTCGACAGCTTCCTCGACATCAGCCCCGTGGTTTCGGACAATCAGGAGATCGGTCTGGAGGTGAAGCGCGGACCGTTCGAGGCCGGGGCGACCTACTTCTGGTCCTCGTCCGACCTGGGCCAGTTCCTGGTTCGCAACGCCGACGGGGTCTATGACGTCCAGCGTCAGGCGGTGGAGATCGAAGGGCTGGAGCTGAATCTCCGCGCCCGCACTCCGATCGAGGGGCTTACGGTTTCGACCGGCTATGCGCGCCTGCGCGGCCAGACCGACACCAATGACGACGGCCGGGTGGATCGCGATCTGGACGGCGCCAACATCTCGCCGGACCGGATCAATGCGGCGGCGATCTACGCCAACGGCCCGCTGTCGGCGCGTCTGCAGGTCCAGGCCTATCTGGCCCGTGACTTCGAAGGCGGCGACGTGCGCAACAACTTCGAAGGCTACACCGTGGCTGACGCCTATCTGCGCTACGACTTCTCGTTCTGGGGCGTGTCACTGGCGGTGCAAAACCTCTTCAACGAGGACTATGTGACCTACAGCTCCGACACCAGCAATCCGACCGACAACCTGCGCTACTTCGCCGGCCGGGGCCGCTCCTTCACCCTCGGATGGGACCGTCGCTTCTGATGCGTCTGGTCCGACTGGCGCATCGCTGGGCCGGCGGCCTGATCGGCCTGCTGCTGTTCGTCCTGGGGCTGACCGGAACCGTTCTGGTGTTCAAGGAGGACTGGCTGCGCGCCGTCGTGCCCCATGCGACAGAGGCGCGGGTTTCGGACCCTCAACGGATCGGGGCGGCGCTGGATCGGGCCTTTTCGGCGTCGGACCGGCCGCGCTCGGTCATCCTGGCCGACGATCGGCTAGGCATCCATCGCCTGAACTATGAGGACAAGACGCGCGGGGCCTATGCGACCCAGACCGGTCAGGTCGTGGCGCGCTGGGACAGCCTGTGGGCGCGCCCCGAACTGTGGCTGTTCGACCTGCACCACTATCTGCTGATCGGGGATGTCGGAAAGACCATCGCCGGGATCGCGGGTCTGGCGGGTCTGGCCTTTGTCATCACCGGGGTGATCCTGTGGTGGCCGACGCGGCGGACCTTTGTCTTCGCCGTCCTTCCGAAGACCTGGAAGCGGGCCGGGATCGTCAAGCATCACCGCGACCTGGGGGTGTGGAGCGCGCCGGTGCTGGCCGTCGTCCTGGCGACAGGGACGATCGTGGCGCTATCGCCTCTGTATGACGGCCTGGCCAAGGCCCTGTCGCCGGGTAAGGACCTGAAGGCAATCATGGCCGCGCCGGAGCATGAAGGCGGGGGCCTGTCGCCTGATCTGGACTGGTTGGCCATGATGACCGAGGCGCAAGGCCGCTTCCCGGACGCCGCGCCGCGCATCATTTCCTTGCCGACCAAGCCGGGCGGTTTGATCAGCCTGCGGATGCGACGGGCGGCGGAGTGGCTGCCCAATGGCCGGACCCAGGTCTGGTTCGATCCCGCCGACGGCCGCATGGTCGGCGCGCGCGATGCGCTTGCGCTGCCGCTGGGGCTGCGCGTCGTCAACGCCCAGTTTCCGATCCATGCGGCCAAGGTCGGCGGCCTGGCTTATCGGCTTGTGGTCGCTGTAGCCGGCGCGGCCCTGACCCTGCTGGGCTCGCTGGCGGTCTTCACCTTCTGGGGCAATCCCAGCGGCCTGCCGAAGCGACGCCGGCCCGCCGCCCGCAAGACCTGACGGCGGAGCGCGGCCGCGATGAAAATCGGTCTTCGACGCAATGTTGCTCTGCGTCCGGATCGCTTCTGCGGCCGGCGATAACAATGCTGGCGTCGGTGTCTTCGGCTCAGGCGGCGATCGCCCGGCGAACGTCTCCTCGGGCGTAGTCCGCGACGAAGGCGCGGATCCGGCGATTGCCCTGGTAGAGCTCCAGTCGCTCCAGGCGGGGCCAATCGCGGGCGATGTCGTCGAGTTCCTTCAGGGCCAGGGTTTCGTCGGCGGCGGCCAGCACGCAGATCTCGGGCGTAATCGCCTCCGGAGTATGGATCAGGCAGTAGAAGGGGTCCATCGGCTCTTGCTCGGTCACAAATGGCGCCAGGCGCGCTGCACTGGGCTCGAGGGCTCCATGGCCGTCTTTGATGACAGGGCCTGGGCTGAAGTGCGACGAAACAAAAACGGAGAGGCCTCGAGGGTCTGATCTTGCTCCCGGGGCGGTGGGGTGTTCGGCCTCGTCAGAAGGATGAGGGGGAGTTTAGAGGAACTTCCACGGCGGGCGGCGGTTGACGCCATGATCAATGGTGAAAACCGGTTGATCGAGGTCGAGAGAATCCAGAAATGGTCTGCTCGACCCCAAGAGAGCCCGACGCGCACCCCTCACAGGGCAACGCCGGGCTCTCGCTGTTTTTGCGGCGGGGCGCGTGCTGGGCATCTGGGCGCCGCTAGCGACCCGGGGACGCAGGTGATCAACTGCCCCGCCGTGCTTTCGGCACGCCGAGGACGGCGCTCCGGCAGGAGGCGGGGCAGGGTCTCGGCGAGGATGGTCAGGAAACCGAACGCTTCACGCCTGGGGTCCCTCGCTGGAGAGCGGCAGGACCAAGTCCGTCACGCGATAGACATGGAACTCGCTGGACGAGACGGAATCCAGCCGCTTGAACTTTTCGACGAATACGGGATCCGAGAAGAATTCATCGACATTGCCTTCTTCGGCGATGGCTTCGATGTTCACCACGGTCAGGCCGTCGGTGCTCTTGGCCAGGTTGCTCCACAAGAAGCCGGGTTTGCGTTCGGCGACATAGCGCACGACGTCCTGGATGATGGCGAAGGCCTCGTCCTGCCGTCCGGGATGGGCGTGGATGACGTTGACGACGAAGACTGTGGGGGCGGCGCCGCCGGAGAAATGGGCAGGGGAGGACATGAGCGGGATTTCCGTGGTTGCGCGGCTCAATCCGGCCGCGCGATCCAGATAGATCCCGACCGTTTCGCGAAACACAGGCTGTGAATCCCGTCAGTCCGGACCTATGTGTCCGCAATGGAAGCCCTGACCATGGACAGCCTCGGCGCGCTCAATGTCTTCGTGCACGCCGCCGAGGCGGGCAGTTTTGTCGGGGCGTCGCAACGCCTCGGCGTGTCGCCGTCTGCAGTCGGCAAGGCGGTGGCGCGGCTTGAGGGCCGGCTCGGCGCTCGCCTCTTTCATCGCAGCACGCGCAGCCTTGCGCTGACGGCGGAGGGATCCCTTCTTCTGGAGCGCTGTCGCCGGATCATCGCCGAGGTCGAGGCGGCGACCCGGGAAATGTCCCTGTCCCAGGAAGCCCCGCGGGGCCGGCTGCGGGTTAGTCTGCCGCTGGCGGGAATGTTGCTGATGCCCACCCTGTCGGCCTTCATGCGCCGCTATCCCGAAGTCACGCTCGACCTCGATTTCACGGATCGGGTCGTCGATGTGATCGAGGAAGGGTTCGACGCCGTGGTGCGCACCGGCGAGGTCTCCGACTCGCGCTTGATGACCCGGATGCTGGGCGCGTTCGAGCATCGCATCGTGGGTTCGCCAGGCTATTTCGAGCGTATGGGGCATCCGCAGTCTCCGGAGGATCTCTCGCGGCACGTCTGCTTCCAGCACCGCTTCCCCTCGACCGGAAAGTTCGAGCCCTGGCCCCTCTATCGCGGCCAGATCTTCGTGGGGAATGATCTGCCCGCTGCGCTGACCGCCAGCACCCTGGAGCCGCTCATCTATCTGGCGGAGCAGGGGCAGGGGCTCGCCTGCGTGCCGAACTTCACGGTGAGGGGCCAACTGGCGTCCGGCGCCTTGGCGCCGACCTTGACCGCCTTCATGAAGAGCACTGGGAAATTCCGTGTCGTCTGGCCGTCGAGCCGGCATCCCATGCCGAAGGTGAGAGCCTTCGTGGATTTCATGGCGGCGGAATTGAAGCTGAACGCCTAGCGCGCCGTGAAACAGCACGGCGTCCGAAGCCCAAGGGGGGGCGGGCCAGCTTTTGTGAGCGTCTAGACGGCCTGATTGGCGGCTGAAGCCTGGGAGGGCGTACGCCCATTACCGATCGCTTCGGGCGGTCGGCGGCATCGGTTTGGACTGCGAAGCTTTGAGAGGCGTTGATGCTGTCTGGCGACCTGGCCTAGCGTCAGGCTTCTAGCGGAGCGCTGTCATGTCCATTCGCGGCCCCTGCGACGCCGGTCAGGTAAAGGGCGCCTTTGCGCCCGTCCAATCTCTCACCGCGGCTCGCAAGCGTTGGGTTCTGATCGCCACGGTTCTGGGGTCCAGCCTGACCTTCATCGACGGCTCAGCGCTGGGCGTGGCCCTGCCGGCCATCCAGCGCGATCTCGGAGCCGGTCCGGCCGCTGTCCAGTGGATATCCAACGCCTATCTGCTGATGCTCGGCGCCCTGGTGCTCATCGGCGGCGCGGCGGGCGACCGGTTCGGACGCCGTCGGATTTTCCTGATCGGCGTGGGCGTCTTCGCGCTGGCCTCCGTCGCCTGCGGCCTGGCTCCGACCGTCGGGGTGCTGATCGGCGGCCGAGCCCTGCAAGGCATTGGAGCGGCCTTGCTGACGCCTGGAGCGCTCGCCCTCATCGGTTCGGCCTTCCCGCCGGAGGAGCGCGGCAAGGCATTCGGAACCTGGGCGGGCGCCGGAGCCCTTTTCGGGATGGTAGGGCCGCTTGTCGGCGGCTGGCTGTCAGACCATGCAGACTGGCGCTTCATCTTCTGGATCAATGTTCCGCTGGCGGCCCTGACGATGGCCGTCGCCATGCGCGCCTTGCCCGAGAGCCGGGATAGCGACGCGCGCGGACTCGACTGGCGCGGGGCGCTTCTGGCCATGACCGGCCTCGCCGCCCTGACGTGGAGCCTGATCTCCGCGCCGGATCGGGGATGGGATGATCGAGCCATCATCATCGGACTTGTCGGCGGAGGCGGGGCCCTGGCCGCCTTCCTGCTGGTCGAGGCCCGCGAACACTATCCCATGACGCCGCTCGCCCTGTTCCGGTCGTCGGTCTTCAGCGGCATGAACGGGCTCACCCTGCTGCTCTATTTTGCACTGGGCGGGGCGATGTTCTTCCTGCCCTTCGACCTGATCCGGGTCCAGGCCTTTAGCGCCACCATGGCGGGGGCGGCCATGTTGCCCTTTGCGGTGATCATGGGGCTGTTCTCGGGACTGGCTGGACGTCTCGCCGACCGGTTCGGGGCGAGGCTTTCGTTGGCTGTCGGGCCCGCCCTCGCGGGGATAGGTCTAGGCTTGCTCGCCCTGCCCGGGCCAGGTGCGGACTATGTTGACGGACCCCTGGCGGGAATGACCGTGCTGGCGATCGGCATGACGCTCGCGGTCGGGCCGCTGACGGCGGCGGTCATGGGGGCGGTCGAGCCGGCGCGCGTCGGGGTGGCCTCCGGCGTGAACAACGCCGTGGCGCGCATAGCGGGCCTGCTGGCGGTCGCCCTGTTGGGCGCGCTTATGTCATCGGTGTTCGTCCATCACGTGGGTGGACCCGACGCCCGAGCCTTGTTTGGAGCGGTGATGGCGGGCGGATCGGTGCATTCGAGCGCCGTCGAAGCCTTCCACGCGGCCTTCCGCGTCGTGATGCTGACCTGCGCGGCATGCGCGGTAGCGGCCGGTATCGTCGGAGGCCTGACCGGGCCAGGGCGGCGCTAGTTACGGCAGGTGGAGCGGGCGGCCGAGCGCAAGGCTGACGAACCGTTTTGCTATGCAGCCAGTGTTTCCAGTCGCTTGATGAGGGGGCGAATGTCTTGACCAGCGGCGGATCGTGTTTGTTCGCTCGCCCGGCGCCTACCGCGACGAGGACGAAGCGGCCGCCTCCACCTCTTGGCGAACGAACGCAGGCTCGATCCGATGCAGCGTTTTGATTGCCTTAGGTCTGTACGGTCAACGCTGACAGCCAGACCCTACGGTCGATCGAAAGATGCAAGGGCGTGTTCGGCGATAAGCGTATCGGCCAGACCATGAGGGTTGCGCACGTTATAATTTTCGGTGGTCACGACCACCACGGCGTCCAGATCGGGCACGATCACCACCTTGTTCCCGCCCGTTCCGGCCATGGCCCATGCGGCATGCGGTTGGCCGTTGACGGTGTAGGTGGGCAGCCAGGTCAGATAGCCGTAGTCGCCGCGCTGCGGATCGACGCTGGCCTGGGGCGTGGTCATGGCGACAGCGAAGTTTTCAGGGATGATCTGGCGGCCATCCCACTGGCCGCGGTTGAGCAATAGCTGTCCCAGGGCCAGCAGGTCGCGGCTGCGCAGGCCCAGACCGCCGCCGCCCTGCGGCAGGCCGGTGGGCGAGATCTGCCACTGCTCGCCCTCAATGCCCAGCGGCGCGAACAGCGTCCGGCGCGCGAAGGCGTCCAGGGGTTCGCCAGAGGCTGACTGGACGACGGCGCCCAGTGTGGTGACTCCGGCGGTGCAATAGCTGAAGGCGCGGCCGTGGGGCTGATCGGCGGGTTTGGGAACCCAGGCGGGGAAGCCTCTGATCGGCAGGTCGAAGGCGAACTTGACCCAGTTTTCTATCAGATACATCCGCTCTTCGTTGCCGCGCGAGAACTGGTTGTCGTCGTCGCATTCCAGCAGCGAACTCATGGTCAGCAGATCCTCGACCGTGATCGCGGCCTTGCGCGGGTCGGGATTGTCGAATGGCCCATAGGCCGAAATGAAGGGCATGACCGGGGCGTCCACGTTGACGATGTCGCCTTCGCCGATGGCCGCGCCCACCAGCATGGCGGTCACGGTCTTGGTGGCGGAGCGGGTGTTGCGGCGCGCCTCGACGGCGCCGTCGTCGAAATAGACTTCATGAACCAGGCGTCCGTGACGTGCGATCAGCACGCTGGTGATCTTCTGGAAGGTCCCGGCGCGCACGGCGGCGTCCATGGCGGCGAGCCGTTCGGTCGAAAGGCCCTGGGTTTCCGGGGGCGCTGCGCGCCAGGATGTCTGGGCGGAGGCTGGCGCAGCGACGGCGAGCAGGGCGGTGATGAGCAAACGATACATGGAGATCTCCTGAAGGCGCGCTGCGTCGCACGCCGGTCGTCGGCCGTCTTGAACAGGTGAAACCGCTAGCGAAAAAGCGCCCGATAGCGCGCTGGCGTCAGGCCGTAGATGGCGGTGAAGTCGCGGGTCATGTGGCTCTGGTCGGCATAGCCAACATCGCTCGCCAGCGCGGCCAGGTCGGCCCCGCGCGCCATCAGGGCGGCGGCGCGAGCGGCGCGAGCCTGGCGGATAGCGGCGGCCGGGGACTGGCGATAGTGACGACGATAGCGCCGTGCCAATGAGACCGGGTGAACGCCGACCTTGGCGGCGATGCTCCCGACCTCAAGGCCTGATTGGGTCGTCAGATCGTCGATCATCTCTTGCGCTCGCCACAGCCAGTCCGGCGCCGGGTCCTCGTCCAGTTCGTCGGGCGACAGGACCGAACTGGCCAGGTCCAGAGCCAGGCCCTCGACGAACATTTCGTCGCCTGTCGCGAAGCGCGCGGCCGCCCCGATCAGACGCCGGGCCACGGCTTCGGCTGCACCTCTCAGCCGAAGCGGATCGCCGAGGCGGGCGCCGGCGGGAGGCATGAAACTGACGGATAGGAAGCGTCCGCCCGCCACGTCGAAGCAGTCGCGGTGCTCGACCCCCGCCGGGTTCCAGACCAGGGCGCCGGGGCCGAAGGCGTGACCCTTAGGTGTCAGCGGATCGTGCGCAAGACTGCGATAGCCTGCGTCCAGGGCCAGGACGAAATGGGCATCCTCGTGCGAATGGGCGTGCACCTGCTCGGGGGACAAGGTCGCGATCCTCAGATCGACCTTGTAACCATGCGCCGAGACGCCGTGGGACTGCTTGCCGAAGAATGCGCCTGGCGCAAGTGAGGGGCTGGCCATGGCGGATGGACACTCTGTGGTTGCCATTGACCGCTAAAGGTCAGGGACAGCGTCAAGCTTTACTGTGTTCTCTTACACGGTTGGCAGGGACGCAAGGCTGTATCTGCGATGAGACCGTGAAAGCTCTTGGCCGAGCCAGAGCGGACCTCGCTCGCTCCTGGCAAGGCCGGCAAGGTCATGCTCCGCCTGCAAGTTCGGGGCGCTTCGCCCTCGATCTGTCGACTCGTTCGATCTTCATTCAGCGTCCGCAGAGCGGGCGCTGTCTGTCGAACCGGTCCCAGATCAGGGTGGTCCTGCTGCGCACCATGGCGCAGTTGATCTCCTCGCCGTCCCCCGTCCGGCAGATGGCTGTGATCCGCTTGTAGCTTCGGCCAGTGGGTTCGCACGTCAGCCGCTTTCCGGCGGCGAGCCGGTTGAGGAGCGCGGTCGCTGAAGCGCCGCTGGCGGTCGGGCAGGGGTGTCCGGGTGAACAGGTCTCGTCCGCTTCCCGGGCGGCGACGGCGTGCAGCCTGACCTTCGTTCCGTCCTTGCAGCGCAGGGTGTCGCCGTCGTTCACATAGGCCACGTCGCACAGGAAGCTCCCCTCCGGCGACGCGGGCGGGAGTGCGGCGGCAGGCGGGGAAGTGGGCCCGGTCGCATTCGCCATTAGCCAGTTCAGGGCGGCCAGGACGGCGACCGCCCCGAGGAGTGTCGTCAGGGCGAGGGTGCGCCAGCCGCGCCGGCGCGGATCGGCGTGGCGGTAGGGTTTTAGTCTCATGGGCTGGAGCCTAGGGGGGGCGGGTTTAGGCTCCGTGAGCAAGCTTGGCCGGAAGGGAAAGGAAGGGCGGACCGGGGCGCTCCGATCGGGAGCGTGCAGCCCAGGAGGCCGCCGTGTCGCCATCCGTTTCCGCTCTCCGCCCGTCCTTGTCGTCGAGCCCGACGATCGAGGCGGATATCGACCTGCTGGCCGACCTGTTTGGTCGGGCCCGGTCCTCAACCGCCGGCCGGGCCGCCGCCGCGAGCCTGATCGAGGCGTTCGGGGGCCTGGCCGGCGTCGCCTCGGCCGATGAGGCGGCCCTGCGCCGCCAGGGGCTTTCTAATGCCGTCGTCGCGGAGTTCAGCCGCGTCCGGGCCCTGGCGCTGGCCATGGTGCGGGCGGAGGCCTGTCGGCGACCGGTCCTGTCGTCTTGGTCCGCCCTGGTCGCCTATCTTCGCGCCGCTTTGGCCCATGCGCCGAGGGAGCAGTTTCGTGCCCTCTATCTCGACAAGCGCAATATCCTGATCCGCGAGGAGATGAGAATGGACGGCACCGTGGATCACGCGCCTGTCTATCCTCGGGAAGTCGTGCGGCGGGCCCTTGAGCTGTCGGCCTCGGCCATGATCCTCGTGCACAATCATCCCTCGGGCGATCCCACGCCGTCGCGGGCGGATATCGACATGACGCGCAAGATCATCGACGCCGCCCGGGTCTTCGACATCGAGGTCCATGACCATGTGATCGTCGGCCGGGAGGGGACGAAGAGCTTTCGCGCGCTCGGCCTGATGTGAGGCGGTCATGAACCGCATTCAGGACCCTTCCCGGAGCCTGAGCGACATTGTTGTCGCTCTCGGCGGCGAGCTCCATCACGGTGGTCGTAGCGCCAATGTGGCGGCGCCCGGCCACAGCGCCGCGGACCGGTCGGTTTCCCTGCTGCTCGATGGCGACCGGCTCGTGATCCATGGCTTTGGTTCGACGGATTGGCGCGACGTGCGCGCCCATCTTCATGGCTTGGGCCTCATCGACGCCGGGGGCCGGTTGACCGGCGCGACGGCGTCGACCGGGTCGGATAGGGCGGCTCAGCAAAGGCCGCCGCCTCGTGTCAGGATCGCCGCGGCTCAGGCGCTCTGGGCCGAGGCCCTCCCGCTGGCTGAGGGCGATCTCTGCTATCGCTACTTCCGGCTACGCGGTGTCCGTCTCCGATCCGCGCCCGGGGATCTGCGCCGCCATCCGGCGGCGCCGGTTTCGGTGTTTCGCCCGAATAGCCTGACCTGTCCGGCCCTGATTGCGGCCATACGCACCCGGGACGACGCTATCAGCGCCGTGGAGATCGCCTATCTCGATCCGGACGGGCGCGCGGCGAGGCGCCTTCGGCTTCCCCGCAAGACGGTCGGATCGGCGCCGGCCGGCGTGGCCGTGCGTCTCTCGCCGCCGCAGGCTGGGATGGTCGTGGGAGAGGGTATTGTGACGACCCTCTCGGCCATGGCGCGCTTCGATCTTCCTGGCTGGGCCCTGTTGTCGGCCGGCAATCTGGCGCGCTGGTCGGCGCCGCCGGGTGTGCAACGCGTCCTCATCACGGGGGATCGCGGCCGGGCCGGAGAGGCGGCTGCGTCTGAGCTAGGTCGTCGCCTCCGGGCCAATGGGGTGGCGGCCGAGGTTCGGCTGCCGCCAGCGCCCTTCGGGGACTGGAACGAGGTCGCAACAGCCGAGGGGGAGGAGAAGGAAGGGCGGAGCGGGGCGCCGGCAAGGCGGGGATAGGCCCCGCCGCACCGGCGGGAGAAGACCCATGACCCGTTCCGCTTCAAGAGCCGCCGTTGCGGCGGCGCCTGTTTCGACGGCCTCCGCCTCGACACCGCTCGTGTCGATGCGCCGCCAGGCCGTCGTCCGTCTCGGCGATCTCGACATCGCCCCCGAGAACCTTCGGCACGGCGAGGCGCCGGACGACGACATCCCGCAACTGGCGGACACCATAGCCGCCGCCGGCCTCTTGCAGTTTCCGACCGTCCGGCCCGGCCGGGGCGAGGAAGCCGTCTACATGGTCCTGGATGGACGTCGCCGGCTGCTGGCGCTTCGGCTCCTGCGCGACGGCGGCGTCATCGACGACGACCATCCGGTGGAGGTCTTCGTCGAGACCGACCGGAAGCGCCAGGCGGCAGCCGTGGTCCTGACCAATACCGCCGTGCCGGTCCATGTGGCGGATGTCATCGCCGCCATCGGGCGGATGCTGAAGGCGCGCCTGGGCGTGAAGACCATCGCCGGGGCGCTCGGCTATGGCGAGATCGAGATCCGCCGGCTGGCGGCCCTGTCGGCTCTGCCCCCGGTCGCCCTGGAGGCGCTCAAGTCCGGCCGGCTCACTCTGCGCCAGGCCAGGCTGCTCGCCCGCCTGAAGGACGCGGACCTCCAGGCGGAGATGGCTCAGGCCGTGCTCGATGGTCACGGATTGCCGGAGTGGCGGATCCAGGAACAGCTGGGCGAGGGGCGCATCACCGATCGCGATCCTCGGTGCGGCCTGGTGACGCCTGAGCACTATGCGGCCGAGGGCGGCCGGACGGAGGCGGACCTGTTCGGAGAGCTGCCGCCGGTCCTGCTGGACCCTGAGGCCCTGACCCGGGCCTGGCTCAAACGCGCGGCGGAGGCGGCGGCGGCTTTCGAGGCGGAAGGGCTGACCGTGCACCTCGCTCCCGGGGAAGACGGGACGGATCTGCCCGAGGATCTGGAGCAGCTCTATTACGCCTACGGCGGCCTTTCTGATGAGGCGACCCTTGTCTATCGCGAAGCCCGCGACCGTGCCCAGGCCGCGGCCGAAGCTGTGGCGGCGATTGCGCCGGAGGCGCCGGGCGACGACAGGGCTGAAGGCCTTCTAACCTTTGTCCGGGCCCGCATCGCCCAGGACCAGGCCGGGACGGGCCAGAGGTTGGCCACCGTCCTAGTGCTGAGGCCTTCGCTGCGGACCGGCGTGGAGGTCGACTGCTACGGGCCGGTCGAGGCCGAGGTCGATCCGGCCCGTTCCATGGACGACGAGACCGGTGAGGTCGACGTCGAGACGGAGGCTCCGGGGCGGCCTGCAGCTCGTAGCGCCTATGCGCCGCCTCGCGCCGAGGCCCCGGCGCCCGAGGTCGAGGGGGTCAGTCATGTCCTGCATGCGACGCGCACGGACATGGCGACGCGGGGCCTGATCCGCGCCCTGGCGGATGCGCCCGAGGTCGCGATGACGGCCCTGGTCGCGCGCCTGTTCGGGGCCATGGCGGTCTGGCCGGCGGTTGGTCGGTCCGAGGCGGCCCTGGCCGTCACCGCCTCGACCTTCAACCCGTCCGGCGGGCATATCGTCGAGGCCCTCGACGGCGCGGTGCGCGAACGTCTTGATGAACGACGCCGGGCCTGGGAGGCGTCGGGCCTGACGGTGATCGCCTGGGTCCACGCCATGGATCTGGGTGACCGGCTGGGCCTCCTGGCGGAGTTGACGGCCCTAAGCCTCGATCTGCGTGAGGACCGGACCAGTCTGGTGAGGAAGACGGCGAGGACCGAGGCCGCCGAGATCGCCGACCTCTGCGACGCCGATATCGCGCGCTGGTGGACGCCGGACGGGGCCTATCTGCGCCCGCACTCCCGTGAGCAGCTGCTGACCATGCTTGAGCGCATGGGGGCGGAGACCGAGGCCGCCGCCCGTCTGCGGAAGGGCGATCTCGTCGCCTGGACCGAGGACCAGGCCAGGGCGCGGACCTGGGCTCCGGCCTGCCTGTCGTGGAGCTTCGCGCCAGAGGAGGTCGAGGGTCCCAACGGGGGCGACCTCGACGCGGAGGCGGACGGGCCTCCCGATCAAGGCGAGGCTGAGGACGTCGGCGCGGAGGCTGGCGGCGGGGCGACCGGCAGCGTGGCGGCCAATGAAGCCGGGTGGGGCGTCGGGGTCTTCGTGGTGACGCCGGCCGGCGAGGCGGCCCTGGCCGTCGCTGAACCGGACGACGCCGTTGCGGATGACGCGGCCGCCTGACCGGAAGGCCGGTTTCGTCGGGAGGCACCCGGCGGGACCGGTCCCGGAGGGAGGAAGGGTCCGGGGAGGCGAGGCGAAACGGGGAGAAGGTCTTCCCGGCCTCTGATCACAAGGAGACTGACATGCAGACCATGGTGTTCACCGGCCGGCTCGCGGCCGACCCCCAGGTCAGCCCGGACTTCGCCAAGGCGGTGTTCCGGCTGCTCGAGAAGCGCGGCGTGGACGCGGACGGCAAGGACCGCATCGTCGGCGTCAACTGCGTCAGCTGGGCCAGGGGCGTCAACGAGAAGGTCATCGCCCGGGGCCTGGCCAAGGGATGCGAGACCCTGGTCGTGGGGGCCTTCGTTGACACGGCCTACACGGCCAGGGACGGGACCGAGCGCGCCGCCAAGGAGCTGGTGGTGAACCGGCTGACTGTCCTCGACTGGGCCGCCGACAAGGCCGCGGACCCCGGTGAGGGCGAGGCTGAAGCTTCGGACGAAACCGCTGAGCCGGCGCGTGCGCGCAAGGGCCGCCGCGCGGCCGCCTGAACCCTCAACCCTCATTTCAAGGAGACTGATCATGCAGACCCTCGTCATCGAAGGCTATCTGGCCGCCGATCCCTCCATCCTCTCGGCCCAGGGCTCCGGCCGCAAACGCGCTAGTTTCCGCGTGCTCGAGACCACCCGCTATCGCCGGGCCGACGGCGAACCGGGCGAGCGAACGACCGGCTTCAACTGCGTCTGCTTCAATGAGGCGACTGCGGAGAATTACGTAGCGCCCTATGCCCGCAAGGGCAGCCGGGTCGTCATCCAGGGCCATGTCGAGAACGACAGCTGGACCGGCAAGGACGGCGTCGAGCATTTCGACCTTCGGGTGGTGGTGGACGACATGCGGCTGAAGAACCGGCGCGCGCCGGCGCCGAGTGAGGCCGATGCGGGCGACGTCTATGTGTCGGAGGCGGGATCGGCCGTTTTGGACGACGACATCCCCTTCTGAGGAGAACGACGACCGACATCGGTTCATGGGCCCGGCGCGAGAGCGCCGGGCCTGGTGCGGGCGAGCCGATTGGGCTTGCTGACCGAGAGCGTCGCCATGACCTCCGCCATCTGGACCCCTGAGAGAACCGAGAAGCTGATCGCCCTCTGGAAGGAGGGCCGGACCGCGGCCTGGATCGCCCGCGTGCTGGGACCCGGCGTCTCCCGCTGCGCCGTCCTGGGCAAGGTCTATCGCCTGGGTCTGGCCCGCGGATCGGAGGCACGGCATGCGCGCCAGGCGAGGGGACCGCAGGCGAAGCGGCGTCGGGAGAAGCTAGAAGGCCCACAACTGGCGGCTCGTCCGTCTGGGCCGTGCAAGACCCGAGCGGCGGACGCGTCCTCGGCGGCGGCGATCGCAGCGCCGTCCAGCCCGACGACCACCATCCTGGCGGTCAGCTTCGGCCAGTGTCGTTGGCCCTACGGCCATTCCGGCGAAATAGGCTTCGGTCTGTGCGGGCGATCGGTCGCGCGCGGCGCCTTCTGCGCGGCCCATGCCGAGGTCGGCTATCAGAAGCGGGTCTGTACGGCCGAGAGCCTGCTGCGGGTGGCCGGTGTTGATTGAGGGTGGCCGCTGCGCGAAGTGCTGCGGCCGATGAGGTGGAGGCGACGACGGCGTGGCCGTCGTCGCGGTCCAGGGCGGCGGCATGTCTACCGGGGCTGTCGGCGCGACGGCGCCGAAAGGCGTCCTCGTCCCAAGGGGGACGAGGACATGCCCCCACACAACGACCTCCCATCCTGACACGTCACCCCGGCCGTCAACGGCTTCGCCGTTTCCCTTAGCGGCCCTCGAGAGGAGGACCGCTGCGGTGACCGCCGGGGACCCCGACGTGGCCAGGGATGGGGTCGTTGCGCATGGGGCGCTGCGACATTTCAGAACTGGAATGACATCATGCAAAGCTCAAACTCCGCCTTCATCACAGCCTTCGCGCCGAAATCAGCTGCCGCCTTTGACGGCCTGGCCGCAGCGCTCGGCGATCAACGACCGCAGGCCTCCGAAGAAGCCCTAGTCCAGCTCGGGCGAGCCCTCATGACCGAACTTCTGGACGTGATCGCGGACACGGCGCTGGAGGACTTCCAGAACGACATCGTCGAGACCTATGGGCCGCACAACACCATCCTCGACAACTGCCACGTCTACACGGCCTTCTCCGCCCTCGACCCTCTGACGCAGGACAAGGTGTCCAAACTGACCGGATCCGTAACCGAGACCCGGACGAGCCGCAGCGCGCCGTCAGGGTTTGGGGCAGGGCGCAGCTCGGTGTCGCGCTCGGAGATCGAACGGTCTCTCCTCGAGCCCGGCGAGATCCGCGCCCTGCCGGACGACCGGCAGTTGGTCTTCGTGGCGGGGCAGCGGCCGCTGCTGACCGGGAAGCTCCTCTATGACCGGCGCGATCCGTTCCGCAGTCGGGCGGAGACAGTCCCACCGGATCAGGCGCTCTACGTCGACACCCCGGGACGACCGCCGCATCCCTGGCTGGGGCGTCGCAGCCTCGGCCGGGACGCCATGGCCAGTCTGCCGCTGTTCAAGGAGGTCGCGGGGGCCATGGACGACAGGAAGGCCGCTTCGCGCGCCGCCGATATCTATGGGCGGGTGGCCCAGGAAATGGCGGCGCAACAGGCGGTGCTGGATCAACTGCAAGGAGGGAGAGATGGCTAGAAGGGAAACGCCGGCGACGCGCGTGCAGGTCTACATCAACGACCCCAAGGTGGTGTCGAGCCTCAACCGGGAGGCCAGGGTCGGGCGCATCGCCCTGAGCCAGGCGGCGGGGCAGGCCATTGTTCGGGGGCTGATCAAAAGCCCCAGGGCCGATCCTGATGACCGGCTGCTGAACCTGGAGCGCTCGCTGCGGGATCATATGAGATCGACCGGCCGGGACATGCAGATCGTCCAGGAGCTCCTGATCGAGGTGGCGAAGGCCTTCTTCCTGCGTCTTCCTGACGCCCTGGCGGATGAAGATCCGACGGTGCAGGCGGCGGTGGAACGGCGGATCGAGCGCCTGCTGGACGCGACCGCCGCCCGGATCGTCTCGGGGCGCCGGAACAGCGAGCCTGTCGCCGTTGCGGCCGAGCCCCGGTCCTTCGCGGCCGCCGGCTAGGTGGCGGCCCATCCGATCGTCGCCGAGCGCAAGCTGGAGGCGCTTCGGCATGCCCTGGGGGCGAGGGTGCTCGACGCGCTGGAGGAGCCGGCCGTGGTCGAGATCATGGCCAACCCGGACGGGCGGCTGATCCTGGACCGGAGCGGCGCCGGAAGAAGCGACACGGGCTGCCTCCTGTCGTCCGAATCCAGGGATAGGGCGATCCGGCTGATCGCCGACTACGTCGGCGAGACGGTCACTCGGGACAATCCCCGGCTGTCGGGCGTCCTGCCGGGCACGGGCGAGCGCTTCCAGGGCGTGCTCCCGCCCGTGGCCTTCGCACCGGCCTTTTCCATCCGCAAGCGCCCGGCGCTGATCTGGCGGCTCGACGACTATGTGCGCGACGGGATGATGAGCGCCGGGCAGGCCGACGCCTTGCGTGTTGCGGCAATTAAGCGACATAACATTCTGATTTCAGGCGGAACAGGGTCTGGAAAGACCACCCTAGCCAATGCCATTCTGGCCGAGCCGGCCTTTGCGGACGACAGGGTCTTCCTTATCGAGGATACGCCTGAACTGCAGTGTTCGGCCTGGGACGTGGTTGAGGTGACGACGCGCCGCCAGCCTCTTGTCATCGGCGTGGCGGACCTGGTCCGTGACGCCCTGCGCATGCGGCCTGATCGCATCATCATCGGCGAAATGCGTGATGGCGCGGCCGCGTTGGAAACCCTGAAGAGCTGGAACACCGGCCACCCGGGCGGCTTGTCCACGGTCCATGCAAACTCCGCAGCCGAAGCATTGCGTCGCATTGAGGACCTGATCGGCGAGGTCGCAAGCCAGATACCTCAACGGATGATTGGCGACGCCGTGGATTGCGTCGTCCACATTCGCCGGACCCCCGCAGGTCGTCGCGTCGAAGACGTCATCGCGGTGAACGGGTTTGTAGACGGCGGATATCGGATTCAAAAGCTGACCCGCCGAGCCGATGCAATTGTCGCTCGGCCGTCGCTGGATGTGCTGCCATAGAGCTTTTTCCAGGCGTCCGTTCGAGGCCTTCCGCAGTGGTTGAAACCATATTTGGGCGTGAGGTGTTGTCCATCATCGGGGCAACGCATCAAGACGAAGCGGAACAACCCATGCGCATGTTTTTGAAGGTTCAGATGGAGGTGGAGGCCGCCAATCGAGCGATCAAGGACGGGAGCCTCCCGAACCTAGTCCAGGGCTTCACGGCGGCGGCCAAACCTGAGGGCGTCTGGTTCACCGCCCTGGACGGCAAGCGTACTATGGTCGCTGTGTTTGATCTGACCTCGCCCGCCCAGATTCCGCCGCTCGCTGAACCCTTCTTCAACGGGCTGAACGCTACTTTTGAGATCAGCCCTGCCATGGATGCGGCCGACCTGCAGGCGGGCCTTTCGAATCTCTGAAACGAAGGCGATAGATTCAGGCCCGCCTTCGCGGTCAGGGATTTGTCACGGGCGCGGGACAGCCAGCTGGAGGGGTTTGCGGAACTACAGCTGAAACCCGAAGCGCGGTGCGACTAGGGTCATCGCCACGTAGAGGATGATCGTCAGAGCGCATCCAGCAGCCAGCGCGATCCAGAAGGGCGCGCCGTGTCGAAGCAGGGCTGGGATAAGAAGGAACATCGGCAACGACGGCAGGACATACCAGAAGGTTGCTTCCGCATGAGCCGCCATGTTCCCGGCGTCCGGCCGATCCCGCCAAAGCCAGATCATTCCCAGGACTGAAACCAGCGGCAAGGAAGCCACCATGGCGCCGACCCCAGGGTAACGCTTGGCCAAAGTCGATACCGCCGCGATCAGGAGGCCCGAGATGGTCGCCTTGAGGACAAAATAGAGCATGCCCTAACTCTGCGCCTCAGCGACCAAAGTACGCAACGGGTCGAAAGCGGCCTATCTTGTTCCGCTCATCTCTGGTTTCAGACTACAGCTTGATGCTGGCCTTATGTGCCGCGGCCTGCTTCGCAGCCGGGTTCATTCTTCAGCAGGGACACGCTCCAGATGAACGCGGACATGGAGACGATCAGCTTGTCGCAGGCGCGCCGGATGGCGCTCGCCGCCCAGGGCTTCGGCGTGCGGCGGCCTGAGGCGCCGTCTCCTGTGCATCTTCGGCGCACGATCGATCGTCTGCACCTGCACCAGATAGACAGCGTCAACGTGCTGTCTCGCGCCCACTACCTGCCGGCCTTCTCGAGGTTGGGGGGCTATGACCGCGCGGACCTGGACCGACTGGCCTGGGGGGCGCCCAGCCAGCGGCGGCTGTTCGAATACTGGGCGCATGAGGCGTCCCTGATCCCGTTTGACCTGCATCCGCTTCTGCGGTGGCGCATGGCTCAGGCCGACCGCGGCGAGACCGGTTGGGGAAGGATGAAGCTCTACGCCGGCGAACGGCGACCAGAAGCCATGGCGATACTGGACCGCATCCGGACCGATGGTCCCATGGCGGCTTCGGATTTCGAGACCCACAAGGGGCGACCCGGCTGGTGGGAATGGAGTGATACGAAACGGGCGCTGGAGTGGCTGTTCTGGGCGGGTCACATCACGACCGCCGGGCGGCGAGGGAGTTTCGAGCGCGTCTACGACGTCGTCGACCGTGTTTTACCGGAGGCGGTCCTGGCGGCGCCGACGCCGACAGACGGCGAGGCGCATCGCGGATTGATCGAACGGGCGGCGCGGGCGCACGGCGTCGCCACCGAAGCCGAGCTGCGCGACTATTTCCGTCAGCCTCTGGAAGCGGCGCGGCGGGCGATCATGGAGCTGACGGAGGAAGGGGTTCTATTCTCGGTCTCGACGCCGGGCTGCCGACGCGCCTGGGTGCATCGTGACGCACGGACGCCGCGCAAGATCGAGGCCTCGGCGCTTCTGGCCCCTTTCGATCCGCTGATCTGGCAGCGCGACCGCGCCGAGCGACTGTTCGGCTTCCGCTATCGGATCGAAATCTATGTGCCGGCCGAGAAGCGGCTGCACGGCTATTATGTTCTTCCCTTCCTTCTGGACGAAGGGCTCGTCGCGCGCGTGGACCTTAAGTCGGATCGCCAGCGAGGGCGTTTGATCGTGCGCTCAGTCCATCTGGAGAAGGACGCGCCTGCCCATACCCGGGATGCTCTCGAGATGGAGCTGGGTCGCATGGCCGTGTGGCTGGGGCTGGAGGAGGCTGCCGTGTTCGATCCGGGCTCATGGGATGAGGCGGAAGGCTGAGCACCGGCGCTGCCGGAATCGACTTCTAGGGGGCTTCTGGACGCCGTGAACGGCGGACGAACCTGACGCGCTCCTGCCCCTTGACGAGGGAGGCGTCGAACCCCGCGCTCAGCCAGGAGCGGCTTTGAACGTGTCGGGTCGTTTCACTCTTCTCATTGGCCCACCATTGGGGGCGCTCGGCGCTGCGCGGAAGCATGGCCCTCAGCACCAGTTCCAGGTCCCGGAAGGTCATCTCCACCGTATCGGTGGTTTGGCGTCGGAGGTGTCGGGCCAGGGGGTCGTACTTGGACATCGACGGTCTTTATGACGCCGTTTGGCGCGTCGCCAGTTTCTTGTGGGGGGCAGGGCGGCGGGGGTCAGGCCTCGACCAGTCCGCTTAAGGCGGCGATCGGCAGAAAGAGCCGAAGCGGTTGTGAAAGCAGGAGCGCAAGACCGTAGCCCTTGTAGAGTTCGGCCCGTTTGCCGACCTTGTCGGCATCGCCGCAGTCGAGCACGTCGAGCAAGTCGAGCATGACGACGGCCACGCCACGGGACTCAACTCGCGTAGCCTCGATCGGGAAGGCTGGATTTCCTGGGCGACTCTGTGAAGATGGCGACATGGACAGTCCGCCGAGCGAAGAAATTATCGCCTGGGCGCATGCGTTGGAGGCGTATGCTCGCGACTGGGATGAAACCTTCGAGAATCGCCCAGGCTATTTCACCCAGGAGTTCTGGTACCTGCTGGTCGGGTGCATGATCGCCAACTGGCGCGGTCGCCCCATGACCATGAGCCAGGCCTGCCAGCAGATGAAGAGCGGCTCGAATCGCACGCGCGAGGAGCGGATCAAGCGGGCCGTGGACGACGGCTTCCTGGTCAAGGAGCGCGCCGGAGACGACGGTCGCGCCGCCCTGGTTCGGCCCACGCCCAAGCTTGAGGCGCTGATGGTCGGCCATCTTCAACGCACGCGCGACGTGGTGAAGGCCGCGCTGGGTTAGTCGCAGAATTTGCGGACAGTTTCGCGCGCAAGTCTGCGCTGTTTCTCGCCCGACTGCTGTGGCGTCATCGCCTTCGAGATCGCCCGTCAGCGGCGACCGGGAGGAATCGAGACGTGACCCATCTGATCGTGCGCGATACGCGCCGCCGTACCCTGCTGTCCGCCAGCGCCTCGGCGCTTGGCCTGCTGTTGGCGCTGGGCGCCGGACCGACGCTGGCGCAGGAGGCGGCGCCCGACGGCCAGGCCCAGGCTGTGACGGTTGACGAGATCGTCGTCACCGCGCGCCGCCGCGACGAGCGGTTGCAGGACGCGCCGGTGGCGGTCACCGCCCTGTCGGCCCAGACCCTGGAGAATCTGCAAGCGTCCGACATCGGCGACCTTCAGGGCGCGGTTCCCAATCTGACCCTGCACGAGGGGGATGCGTCCAACGCCGTCGTCTATGTGCGCGGCGTAGGGCAGGTGGACAGCCTGGCCTTCGCCGATCCGGGCGTAGGCATCTATCTGGACGACGTCTACCTGGGCAGAGCCCAAGGCGCCTTCCTGTCGGTCTATGACGTGGACAGGATCGAGGTTCTGCGCGGACCGCAGGGCACGCTGTACGGCCGCAACACCATCGGCGGGGCGGTCAAGTTCGTCTCGACCCCGCTGACGGCCGACTTCAACGCCCGGGCCGAGGCCACGGTGGGCGACTATGATCTGCGTGAGGCGCGGCTGAGCGTCGGCGGCGGGTTGAACGCCGAAGGGACGCTGCTGGGCAAGGCGGCGGTCTCGCTGTCGCGGCGTGACGGCTATTCCGACAACGCCTTCACGGGGCAGGACGACGGCGACAAGGACCAGATCGCCGGTCGCATCTCGCTGGAATATCGGCCCAGCGACGACCTGTCGTTCCGCCTGAATGTGGATGGTTCGCGCGACCGTCCGGATTCATCACGCACTCCGGCGCGGGCGAGCAACGTCTTCGGTCTGTATCCCGACACGCTGAGCGATCCGTTCAAGGTCGACGCCGACTTTAGCGACCTGAACGACCTCGACACCTTCGGCGCGGCCCTGACCGCCGATTGGGCGCTGGACGACGCCTGGTCGTTCAAGTCCGTCACGGCCTATCGCACGATGGACTACGCCACCCACCTGGACCTCGACGCCACGCTGCTGAGCATTTTCGGCGTCTATGTGGACGAGGACCAGCACCAGTTCAGCCAGGAGTTCCAGCTGACTTACGCCGGCGATCGACTGAACGCCGTCGCCGGCGTCTTTTATTTCGACGAGACGGACGTGACCTTTTCGGGCCTGCTCGGTCCCGTCATCGGCCTGGTCACCGGCTCGATCAATGACCAGCACAACAGGAGCTACGCCGCCTATGGCCAGGCCTCTTACGATCTGACGGAGCGGCTCAGCCTGACCGGCGGCCTGCGCTATACCTATGAAGACAAGACCTTCGCGCGGACCCAGACCCTGTATCCGGGCGCGACGGCCCTTCCAGGCCGCAACGATCCGGGCCTGTTGCTGACCGACATCGACACCGGCCAGGACTGGGATTCCTGGTCGCCGAAGCTGGGGCTGGACTACAAGGTTTCGGACGATGTCCTGGCCTACGTCAGCGTCAGCCGAGGCTTCAAGTCGGGCGGCTTTGACGGGCGTTCCAACGATGCGGCGGGCGCCGCGCCTTTCGATCCCGAAACCCTGTGGGCCTATGAGGGCGGGGTCAAGTCAACGTGGTTCGATCGTCGTCTGACCGCCAACGCCGCCGTCTTCTGGAACGACTATACGGACCTTCAGTTGTCGAGCTTCACCTCGGATGGAGCGGGCGGGTTCGCCGCCCTGTTCACCAATGCCGGCGCTGCGACCATTCGCGGGGCGGAGCTGGAACTGGTCGCGCGGCCGATCCGCCCGCTGACCCTGAACGCCACGATCAGCTATCTGGATGCCCGCTACGATGAATACGTGGGCCCCGGCGGCCTCGACATCAGCCATCAGCGTAAATTGGTCAATGCGCCGGAATGGTCGGGACGGTTGGGCGCGATCTATGTGGCGGACCTGGGCGCGAACGGATCGTTGACCCTCGGCGCCGATGCTTCCTATCGCTCCAAGACCTATCCCACGGTGTCGTCCAGCGAGATCCTGGCCCAGGACGGCTATACGCTCGTGAACGCCTTCGTGCGCTGGAACGACGCCGACGATCACCTGTTCGTCGAACTGGGCGGCAAGAACCTGACGGACGAACGCTACATCGAACATGGCTTCGACCTGTCGGACTCCCTTGGCTATCAGCTGGCCTACTTCGGCGCGCCCCAGACCGTTCGCCTGACTGTCGGGCTGAAATACTGACATGGGCGAGGCGTTGGAGCGGTTTATAGAGCCGGACACGGCGGCCCTGCTGGCCGACATGGTTGCAGATTTCGCCGGCGCGCCTGGTGAGCCGACGGTCGAGCAGCGACGACAGGGGTTGGAAGTCGCCGCCATGCTCTATGGCCCCGAACCGGCCGAGGTGGAGCGTGTCACGACCGAAGCCGCGCCTTCGTCGGACGGATCGGTTCCGCTGAGGATCTACTGGCCGAAGCGGACGACCGCCGGGTCAGTCCCGCTGGTGCTGCACATCCACGGCGGCGGCTGGGTTCTGGGCGGACCCCAGGCCTATGAACGGGTTGTGCGGGCCTATTGCGCGGCGGGAGAGTGCATCGTCGTTGACGTCGACTATCGACGCGCGCCTGAACACAGGCACCCTGCTGCCCTGGATGATTGCGTCGCGGCCCTGGGCTGGGCGCACGCCAATGCTCGGCGGTTGGGCGCCGATCCCGAACGCATCGTCGTGACCGGCGACAGCGCGGGCGGTCATCTGGCGGCGGGGACCTGCCAGGTCAGCCCGGTCCCCGTAGCCCTGGCGATACTGGTCTATCCGGTCATGACGGCCAGTCGGACTGCACAACTCGCCTCGCGCTCGGCGCTGGGCGATGGCCGCTATTTCCTGCGCGAGTTCGATATTCTGCGCGCCGAAGTGGAGTATTTTGAGCCTGATCAGGACCGCGAGCACAGCCCTGCATCGCCGCTTCAGGCCTCTCGCGATGTTCTCGAGCGGCATCCTCCGACTGTCGTCTTCACCGCCAGTCTGGACCCCTTGGTCGATGAGGGGCGGGCCTATGTTGAGGCGCTACAGGGTTGCGGCGTAACCGCCGAAGAAGTCCGCACCGAGGGCACGATCCACGGCTTCATCCTATTTTGCGGCCGCATCCGCGCAGGGCGCGAAGCGATCAAACAGATCGGGCGACGTATCGCCGCTGTATAAGGCCTATCATCGCCGACGTGATTTTGGCGGCGCATTTCCGGCTGTACGGATGCTTCGTCGCCGTTGTGTCATTTGTTTTCAACGCTAGTCGTTGGCCGCCGTACTCGCATCGGATTTGACTCCCTGCGCCTTAACGACGACGCTTCGTTCAGCGTCGAAATGCGGCGTTAACTGTGCGTAGCGATTCTGGGAGCACCATCGGATTGGACTTCAGTACGACACGCTGTTAAACCCCGCCGCCCTGGGCGCTCCGCCTGATACGCCTGTGGCGACTCGTGCGTTGACACTGTGCGGATTGCATCCTCATCCGCCTATGGACGTTGGACCTGTATGTTGACCTGGATCATGATTGCTGTGGCGTTTGCGGGGGCGACGCTTGCTCTCGGCGTCGCAATCGTCTCCCTCAATGTCTGGCTTGGCGTGTTCCGCCGCGGTTCGCGCGTGGCGGAGGAAGCTTTCCGTCGCGGCGATAGCCTGGCCTCCTGGGCGGACCCGTCCAAAACCGTGCCTCGTCCCGGACCGCGTCATGACGCCCGCGCCGCCATCGCGGGACGCAAGAGCAAGGCCTACGGGGTCGTGGCTGTGACCGAGCGCGCTTCCGACCATATCTACGGCCTGTAAGCTCTCGTATGGGGGACTTCGTCGGCTGGTCGCCCACCATCCTTGGGCGTGTCTCCTTCAGCCGGATAGGGGAGGCCGTGGTCGGTGGGTCTGTGACCTGCAACGCGACCGACACCAGCGGCTTCCTGTTTGGCGTTAGCCGCCGCACAAGTCATGACGGCCCGCTGCCGGCCTGGCTGACCAATCTGATCGGGCGCTATCCCTATACCGATTGGGCCTTCTTCCTTGAGTGCCGCCCGGGCGAACTTCCCTTCCTCAAGACCTCGTGCAGCGACGCTTCGTCGTCGGATACGGATGTGGTCTTGCGGTCGGACGACCGGGCGGAGCTTGTCGGCTCGCTCTATTTCGCCAACGGCGCGACGAACGCCCTGGGCGCTGCGGCCCACGCGGCCTTCGCCGACTGTCGGGACAATGCCTGGATCGCTTCGGGCGCGACGGCTTCGGATCAGGTCCAGCTCGAACTGTTTCACCGGACCCGCGATGGTCTGGAGGAGGCGTTTGACGCCCTGAAAAGGGCCAACCTCGGTGAAGAGCCGACGCCCATATTCGGCAAGGTCGATGTCGTCTTCTCGCGTTCGGGGATGTGCAAGCTGTCAGTGGATCCGGCTCAGCTTCTGACGACGGGTCATCTCAAGCAGATGGCGCGCGAGGGGCGAACGGACGACTATGATCGGGAGGCCGTCCAGGTCCACCTGGAAGATGTCGCCGCCCAGGCCTTCTTCGTCATCCGTGACCTGACCCATCAGCATTATCACCACAAGAAGCACTCAGACCTCCTGACCACGGTCACGCCGTGGACGCAGGAAACCGATGAGGACTGGAGACGGCAGACTCAGTACGGTCTGGCTCGGATGGCGATCGCCGTGCGCCGCTCGGGGCGGGCGGAATCCTTCCGGCAGGCCCTAGGAATCGTGGCCTATGCGCAGGCCTTCCAGAACCACCTGTGCGGCTGGTTTTCTCCAGAGCCGGGCAAGGTCCGCAAGTCCGCAGTCAGCTTCAACTATGACTTCGCGGCGCTGAAAGCCTCCATTGAGGCGAGCCTCAAGGTCCGCGAGCTGAAGGACTCCAATCGGCGCGCCCGCATGTTCTTCGCCTTCGGCACGGCGGTGACGGCTCTGTCCATTCTGACGCCAGCCTATCGGGGCAATGAGGAGCACCTGGGGCAATGGCCGGGCTACTTCCGCGATGCTTTGGCGCTTGCGGTCGACAATCCGATCCCGACGCTGGCTGTCGCGGCCATGATTGGCTTTGCGGTCGATCACGCCATTCTCACCTTCTCCGTGAACCAGGAATGGTTTGAAAAATCGCGGGCCAGCGTGAGCAGGCTCGTAGGCGGCTTTATGGGTATGCTGCGGCGCCATCGCGTGCCGGCCAGGGCCGCTCAGGTGTCGGCGCTTATGGTCCTCGCCATCGTTCTCATTGCGGCCTTGCTCCTCACCTACCTTGGCTACAGATATGCGTTCGAGGCGATCGGCCAGATGGCCAGCCAGTTTCAGGCTGCACCCAGGGTTTAGGGTCGGTTCGACGTTGCGGGTGGTCCGGGGCGCCGCCTTGGGTCAAACTGGGCGTGCGGAATCAGGCAGCAGCAGGAGGCTGGGATGACGATGGGTCGAGCAGGCTTCGAGGTCTATCGCGGCAAGGGCCGTCACGCCCGCCGTGTGCAGAACACTGCGGGAAGCATGCTTCTGAACCTGTTCATGGCCTGGCTGCGCCGGCGAGATTGAGCAAGTCAACGTGCGTGCAGCACGGCAAAAACCCATCCGATTGGCGGCATTTTGTGGGGCGCTAGTGGGGCATTTGGAACGAAGCCAAATGAACGTTCATGCAAAGCGATGAAACAGGTTTTTCTCGTAATGCATTGTTTTCACATATTTTTGGGCAGGCATGAAAAGGCCTGAAAATAGCTTGGACCCGATTTACACCGAGAGGGTCGGCGGTTCGAACCCGTCGCCGCCTACCACCTTCCAGGC
>RCUK01000171.1_pt1 | contig 75898 bp, 55 predicted proteins | sample 2166381 | NCBI WGS metagenome assembly RCUK01 (sample SAMN09932809, study PRJNA488358) | compost metagenome | isolation source: compost soil in an enriched community | place: Germany: Experimental Botanical Garden | reverse complement strand
GGGCTCTCAATCTTAATTAATTTTTAACTTCGTCCAACTTTTGGGGTTCAGTCCATTTTCAAGGAGCTTTTTGTTTTTGAACTTACTTTGTGATCCCGCTGGGATGTGAACTTCGTTCAATTTTTAGCGTTTAATGACTATCTGGAAGGTTTTTACAAAGCGACTCACCGAATCACTCACCTTTTTGTCTGTATTTTTTAGTTGCAATTGCTATTGTTTAAATATACGTTTTTTTGAAGAAAAACAAACAATCATTCGAAAGAATTTAACCATGATTTTAGAGAAACTATAAGGACTAAAAGACTTAGAATCTTTTACTCGATTTAGACCTACGTACGGATTCAATTTGATACCTGCTGGGATAATTTACAGTTTATTCGTTTACGTCAAAGAAGGTGATGACATGTTCATCATCAATCAGGCAGATTTCTGATATATCCTCCAAACTTCCTATCTCAATATCCAAAGGCAGGTCAGTCGGGTTGGTGATAAATATCCTGAACTCCTTTTGGAACCCGAAAGTGATGTCTTTTTCAAAGACCGTCTTGGTGCCGGTAAATTTGGAAAAATCTTTGTATCCCACGAAGCCATGCCTAGCGGTCAAGTTTAATTCTGAAAGGCGCTTGCCAGCTCTTTGTATAAACTCTTCAAAGTCTTTGATCACTAGGTAGTGATTCCCCAGTTTCCGACAATCTTCCGGTATGGTAAATTCCCGTTGAAGTTCTTCTTTGTCTAGCCTGAAGGAGTAGGTGCAAAATAGGTTGCCAGGAGAAATTTCATAACTCTTTTGAAAGACTCCAGTATCAGCAGTCCCCAATCGTTTGTATTCACTGTCAGGTGCGTCGACATCTTTAATACGAATTTCCGCCCCGTCGATATTGTGCATGTAATTTACTTTTTCCAATGGATCGCCCCTATGGCACTCGTCTTTGAGATCAGCAAAGTAGTTCAACGGTTTACAATGCAGATGACCTCTGTGTCTCAAGGCTTCAAGATGCTCGAGTTTCCCAAACTTGAGTAGCGCAAAATATTTGTGTTCGGACATAATTAATTATTATGTTCAAATATCCGGAAATTAACGATTGGTTTTTATCTGAAATTCCGGCCGCCATGGAAGGTTTCTTTTGGAACCTCACCGCGTATCTGCGTTCTTTTATTCTGTGCGTGATCCGGAATGCTTTTCTTATCCCAACAAGATGTGTACTTTGGTATTCTTAAAATTAACCTCTATGCCAACTAGCCGAAACCGTAAAAAGAAAAAACCAGTGAAAAAGGTAAAGCTACCTTCTTCAGAAAAACTCAATGAGATGATGAGGTCAAAGGGTCTCGCTCCCGATCCCATTAAAATGAAATATTTTGAAGCTCAGTTTAATGATCAACGAGAAAGTACTTATGAGGAAAGATTAGAAATTCTCCGAAGTATCGGAAAAGAAGCTGCCGAAAATTTTCCAGAAAAATACAGAACGATACAGGACTGGTTTATCCGATATGATCAGCCACAGCTTTTATCATTTGCCTTTTATTATTTTATGACAAGCCCGGCGGGATATGATGAAGAGGCGGTAACGGGATCAATTGCATTCCCACCATATTACCAGGAACTTTTACAAGCGTTTGCGCTTACACTTCCCAGGACCTACAATCCGCAACCCTTTTCAAGCGAGGTCCAAAAATTCCGGGATGATTTCAAGGAAATTAGCGAACTGAACAGATCGAAATATTTTAATTTCCCTGAATCTGTTATAACCGCTGATGATCTTCCTTTCCACCTTTTGCGTACGGAAATGATGATGCACACAACTGCTGTGCGCAACTGGTCTTATGAGCACAAAATGAAGGAGGTAACACTCGATCTGGCCGCTAGCATTAGTTCCGCATTTAAAACCCAGCACGGATTTGATCCTGTTGTTTTTCTGAATGTCATTTATAAAATGTTTGAGGAAATACAAGAGAGGGTGAATGTTCATCGGTTAAAAACCGTTGAGATCATGCGCCACAAACAATATAATAAGGTCATGGATGCATATGAAGAGCAGTTTCCTGTAGAAAAAACTCCTCCCACCGCCAGAACATACATATGGGAAAAGTTCGGAAAAAACCTTAGAAATCTTCAAGCAATGTTCCTGATGCATTCCGACCTATACCTGGAAAAACTTTTTACATTCGAGTATTCTACTCTAGCGGAATACGCTGAAGGAAATATCAGCAAAGAAAAGCTAAAGGAAGCTTTTAGTTATATTAGCATGGAGTTTGGGGATTTAGCGGGCCATGATTCGGAGCATTTTTTACTTGGCAATCCTGTTCATGAGAAACCTTTCATTAAAACTTCTGATGACACCGTTTTCAGTTCGCTGTGGTCCGTCATAACCCATTTTAGTCTCGGCATTTTAGAAACCTTTTGTACCCAGGACGATTTATTACGCAAAAAATATAACGATGCCAGAGCGGGATACCTTGAAGACCAGGTTGAAAAGCTCTTTAAAACAGCCTTCCCAATGGCCAAAGTTTATGCAGGCAGTAAATGGCCGGGAAGGGATGGAAAGGAATATGAAAATGATTTATTGGTCATCATTGATAAATTCGCGCTGGTGATTGAAGCCAAGGCAGGTTTAATGAGCCCCCCGGCTAAAAGAGGGGCGCCAGAACGCCTTTTCAAGACATTGCAGGGCCTCATCGAGGAACCTTCCGATCAGGCTTTGCGCTTTATTGATTATCTGAAAGACAACCCAACACAACTATCATTAAAAGTTAAAAAGGGTCCAAACAATAAGTTCGACGCTTCATTACTTAAATATTTCATTCCATTAGGTGTCACCTTATCCCATCTTGGTATGATGGGCAGTAACCTTAAACAACTTATAAAAGCTGGAGTAACAGATAGGAAAATAGAAGAGCTGGCTACTTCGATTAGCCTGACCGACCTACAGGTTGTCTTTGATATTTTGCCACTTGCAGCAGAAAAAATTCATTACTTACAAAGACGTCGTGAACTTGAAGCAAATGTTGAGTACATGGGAGATGAACTTGACCTGTTGGCCTGGTACCTCGATGATGGATTCAATCTGGGCGACGATGAACACAGGTTCGGCCTTTTTAAAATGGATTTGAAGTCTAAAGAACTTGACAATTATATCATCGGCTCAGCAAATAAAGAGAAGGTTGTTAAACCAGAATTACAAAAAACTAAATGGTGGAAGGATATTCTCCTTAGAATTGAAGAAAAGCAGCCTCCAACATGGTTGGAAGCCTCTTATATGTTGTTAAATATACCGATTGATGGTCAACAGGAATTTGAAAAGCTTGTGGATGATATGGAAGAAAAAATGCACCGGGGTACAGCGGAGTTCCCACATAATTGGATCTTGCTGGAAACCGCAGAAAAACAGCGGAAGTTCGTGATTGCAGGTTATGGTTATCATGACCACCTTAAAGATGCAAGAAACGACGTCATGGGGGATATTCTTTACGATAAGACAATGGAAGGAGCAAAAGGTAAACTCGTTATCGGAATGAACATTGATAAAACCCATTATCCATACAGCGTGCTCGGCTCCTGGTTATCCTCTGAATTATTTGACAATAAATATTTAAAAATGGTGGGCAATGTTTCACAACCTGACGGGTCTGAAAACAAAAATTAATATGGAAATTCTTTTTATCGGGGATCAACCCAAAAACATCTCTCAGGACTATTTAGACCAACTGGCTTCGCTGGTTGCAGCGGGCGGCCAGGTTGAATACCGTGATGCAAAAAGGGGAATAGCAAATGCGTTCGTTCTGGCAATGCTGGTCGTTGAAGAAAAAGTAATAGCAGGTTGCTGCTTGAAAAACCCAATCACCAATTACCGGAACAGGGTGTTTAAAAATTCGCAGGCCAAACAAAATCCGGATAGTTATCCATATGAACTTGGCTATATTGTAACGCATCATGATTATGAAGGGAAAGGACATTGCAATAATTTGATGACCCAGTTTTTCCCTGCAATTGCTTCATACCAAATTTATGCAACAACACGTAAACCAGCCATGGCCCACATTCTGGCTAAATATGGGTTTTATAAAACTGGCAAGATATATAAGGATGACCTTGAAATGTTATTATATGACGGGAAATAACCCAATATATAGCTCAATCTTTCCAGTGATCAAATTCCAGCTATTGTGTAATTTAGAAAATGAACTTAGGGGCAGCAACCAGTCCCGTTAAATAATTCTTTAACCTATGATGAGTTACGGGGAAATATGCAAAGAGATTATTGCGAAAAATGCAGTCAGTTATGGTGACATCTACGATTTCAGTGAAACACCGCTGGAAAAATTATTTGAAGAATTTTTTACATTCTGCCAAACGAATCTCTCAGAGCGGTGCAAGGAGTATGACATTCAGCCTTCCAGGTTTATTTATACGAATAGTTATAATATTGAGGCCCGGGCGCGTTTTGTAAAGGGGTTTAATATCATTGAAGTCACAAGCGGCGCAATGATAGAAACCTATAAGCTCTTATCTTTCCGAAACACTTTATTTAACGAAAACAAAGAGGTCATTAAGAATTATGGTAGTTTACAGGAACTCATTAAAATACCTCTAGGTCACATTATGTTCCAGGCAGCTGTTCAGTTTACTTATTATCACGAACTTGCTCACCTGGCACAGAAACCGTTCAACGAATTCAAATCATTTGATGAGAGCAAACACAAAGGCCAGGGTGATAAATATTCTGTTCAGAAACATTGTCTTGAATTCGATGCTGACATTCATGCTGCCAACCTTCTACCTGCCCATATTTTAGATTTCTGGAATAAACAACCTAAAGAAGCCCAAACTTCTGAGAATTTGAGCAAGCTACTTTCTGTGGCTGTTTCTGGAATCTTGAACTATTTTATGATTATGGGTCAATGTGGAGACAACATCTATTATGATGAGAAATCGCACCCTCATCCTGTAATCAGGGCAGTCAATATAACTGATAAAATAATTCGAGTTGCAGAGATCAATGTAGACTTCAAGCTGGATTCGGGCGCAATTTTACAGGAGGCGTTTAATCTGACCGAAAAATTTTGTGAACATCATAAGCTCCTAAATTTCGCAGTACAATTTAATGAAATATTCAGGGCACATTCCAATGATATCGGCAAGTATATCGAGGTGCTAGATAAAGAAGCGGACCAGTTTCCAAATTTACTTAGGAATAAGTTCCCGGATATCGAGTAGATTTTCTGGCTCTCTATTACTACAGATCAAGAGGTGAGCCGAATTCATTGGCAGATTATTTAACTTTACAAAAAGCGCTTTTAAAATGACCATAAACAAGGTTGACCTAAACAAATTGCAGGCCTACTCCGGAAAAACTACTCATTCCTTTGAGCAGCTGATCTATAGTCTGATGAAAAAGGAGTATGGTGAAATGGGTAAATTTACAGCAATTGCTGGTGAAGGTGGTGATTCGGGGGTAGAGTTCTACCTGGATCTGCCAAATGGTGAACGATGGGGCTGGCAATGCAAATGGTACGATGACAATGGTCGATTGGGTCAGAGCAGCAGATATGCATCGATTGAAAGTTCACTGGAAACAGCCTGTGCAAATCATGCGAACCTCACGAAATGGTTTTTATGTCTAAGAACAAACCTAACCATTAGCACGGTCACAAAAACCGGCAAACCTAAAAAAGGGGAAAGAGAGTGGTTTGAGAAAATATTACCGTCAAAAATACCTCATGGTAAATCGGTACAATTAGATTTTATTGGTGAGGATGACATCATTACCCTGATTGGCAATGTTAAAAATGCAGGCGTAAGAAGCTTCTTTTTTGGCGAACTGGAATTTAACCAACAATGGTTTACCAGTAAATTCAATGACAGTTTCGAACAGGTAAAAGATAAATATGAACCTGGGCTTCATACAATGGATGATTTCGTTCATTCCATTATTGACTTTAAGCTAGTAAACCAGAGCTATACATCACTCCTGGATGCGTATACTAAGAAACTAAACCTGATCGAAAGTGACATCTGCGCAGAGCTAAAACTTTTCCTTGCAGTCTCAGCTCATGACTCAGACGAGAAGGAGCAAAAAGCCGCGGGCATGAACTTGTTCGCAGAATTTGATAAACACAAATACAGCGCTTATGAAATCTTAAAGGATATAAAGAAATATATTATTGAGTATGACATACAGGCACTGACGAACCTGGAGTTTGATTGCTCCGATAGCATTTTTAATGAATACTTAAGCAGGGTGAGCGAATACGCTTATTCATCAGGCGAATCACTACAAGGCCCTGCCAAGAAAACCTATTTTGCTGTTAAAAATTTCTTTGAAGAATTGGGCCGGTTCACCAGGAATTATATTCATTCCCTTGACAATGAAATTCATTTCATTGCAAAACCCGCAGAGGGCAAAACCCATACGAGTTGCGATATTGCATATAAAAGGATTCAGGCGGGTTTGCCTGCTATATTTTTAACTGGTGACAAATTTAACCATGAAACAAATCTTGAGCAGACCATCTTAAAACTGCTTGACACTCCGGCGAACTATTCATTTGAGGATCTGCTGACCGCTCTTGACATCTATGGCTCTTTGGCAAAGGTTAGGATACCCGTGATAATTGACGGCCTAAATGAAACAGTTCACAATAAATTGTTCTCCACGATCTGGAAAACCCACCTTCCCACGCTTAGCAGTAAGATCAAGCGTTTCCAAAACCTGGTCCTAATTACAACCTGCCGGAAATCATACAAAGATGAGGTTTGGCCAAATTCCAACGCCCGGTCATTTCACCACCTATACGGATTCGAAGGATATGGGGTTACCAAGGAAGCCATTGAAAAATACTTTAAAAAATACCACATCACTGCTGATCTGAGCTTTTCAAACTTAGATAGCTTTAAGAAACCAATTTTTCTACGGTTATATTGTGAAATAAAAAACCCTAACTGGCAATCGGGAATTGAGGTTGAAGTGATCATCGATGACGATTCTTCAAACAGTTTATTTGAAACGTACTTTACCCAGATCAATACGGCGGTCACGCTAAAATCCCATCTGTTACGCAAAAACGAACAATTCATCCAAACCAACCTCTCAAAGATCGCCCGGTATTTATGGGAGAACAGCGCGAGGGAAATAGCAATCGAAGATTATTTTGAACTGATAGATGGCTCAGGCCATTATAACGAAGAAACCTCAAGGGCTGATATTCTTATCAGGGAAGGTTTGATCATTACCCGTGATCTACGCAGCGAAAAGGAATTCATCAGCATTACCTACGAATTAATGTCTGGCTATCTGATCGCTAAATACCTGATTGATAATATCAGTGAGGAAGATTTGCTTCCGCATACGGATTTTCATAAAAAGATAAGCAGCGAAACCGAACGGCATCCATTGTATGAAAACATTATTGAGGAGCTTGCATTGCTCTTTCCTAAACATAAACAAAAAATGCTGCATGATCTCTATCCCTTAACGGAAGACAGGGAGATTCATTCTGCATCAGTAAATGCACTCTGGAAATTACAACCAGAATACATCAGGGAAGAGGACATTGCTCTTGTACGTGGATATTTCAGGGAAAAGCCAAAAAGCAGGCCGCATATTATTAGTATGTGCACGGACACAATTACCAGCACCTCACATCCACTGAATGTGCGTTTCTTAAGCGCTGAGCTTTTAAATTTGGCGGTTTGGGAACGCGATCTTTCCTGGACAGCGCATGTACGAAAATCGGCAAGTAGTCTGATGCAGTATATCGGACAGTTTGAACAGCAGTGTAAAAGCACAGTTTTAGAATCTGAGCTCGGTGCCGCCAAACTGCATCTGGCGGCGCAGTATATACAATGGTTTCTAGTTTCAACAAACAGGCAACTAAGGGACTTTTCAACCAGGGCGCTTTATTATTATGGAAGGAAATATTATCAACAGTACACCGAAATAACCCTTAGTTCGTTAGCATGTAATGACCCCTATCTCTGGGAACGGACACTTGCTGCCTTGTATGGAATGTGCATGGCGACACACCACAACAAAGATTTCCAGCAGAACTGTCTTCCTAAAATCGGCAATTCTATTTATGAACTTATGTTCGTTGAACATGCACCTCACTATACCACTCACGTTCTTGCCCGGGATTATGCAAGCCGATGTATTAGAATTGCACTAATCCATGAACCGAATCTATTAACAGATTTGCAATACAGCAGGATTAAATCTCCTTACCCTTCTGATGGAACTGAGCCTCCAATGGTTGAAGATTCTGAAGATACCACTTACAGAGCGCCATTAGGGATGGATTTCAGTAATTATACAATTGGTTATATTGTAAAAGGCGGTCACTCTTACAGCAACCCTCCCGAAAAACAAAAAGTCAGGAGGCAAATCCTTCACCGTGTGGACCAATTTGGATGGACCGAAGATCGTTTCAAATCAGTGGAGGATAGTTTTGCAAACGATCCTTATAACAGGCACGACCGTCCGGCAGTAGAGCGTTATGGTAAAAAATATTCAAGAACTGCATTTTTCGAAATCGCAGGTTACCGTGAGGATATGGGCTTGCTGCAAGATGACTTCCCACGATTCAGGATTTCAAGTACAGACCTTGATCCCAGCTTCCCCGAACCACCAAAAACAGAAAAATTAGTAACTGTTGACCTGCTTGGCGACAGGTCCTTACCGCTTGTCGACTGGTTAAAAACGGATGATTTTCCAAACATTGAACAGTATCTTGAACCGAAGTTGGCGGGTAGCCATCAATTTGTATGTATGGATGGGTATATTATGCAAAATGAAGAAACGTCTAGCCGGGAACGCTTTGCATTTATCCGAGGCTTGCTGGTCAAGAAGAACGAATACAGCGAGCTATTGGCCAGGATATCAGATCAATCTCTGGGCGGGCGGTGGCTTCCCGAAAAACATGAGAATACCGATGCCTTTGCCGGAGAAATTTACGTTTTCGAAGAAGCAACCTATAGCAATATGACCCAGCTAGAATTTGTCTTATCAACCACAGAAAAAACGGTAAAGCGTGGTGAGGAAGGCTACGAATGCGATAGCACCTATAAAATCCTAAAAAACGGGTCATTTTCTGTGAAGAAATCATACCCTAAAACCAAGACAATAACTGTTCGCGAAATAAAAGAGTTCGAAGTTTTGATGCCGGTGATGAATTATCATGGTCCCTCGGATAATAAGGAGATAAATAAGGCGGGCTCAACAACCGTGTTAGCCAAAGAAATTGCGATGAACCTAGGGCTTGTTGAAAAGGCGCAGACCTTTAATCTATTTGATGTAGCCTGGGAACCAGCAAGCATAAACATTGATTACTATGAAGATCACAACAATACCCACAATATGGTCTACCTGCGAAAAGATCTTCTAAACACATACCTTGAAAACAAGGGGCTTAAATTCTTTTGGGCGATTTGGGGGGAGCGAGAACCCTCATCTGGTTACAGGCGGGCAACCGATCTCGAAGATGGAGACAAAATAGAGGCGTACTTTGAATTTCAAAAAATAATAGAATACAAATAGAATCCGCAGCAGAACTTAGATGACAAACATTTTTGCGAATTCCACTGGATTCATTTGTTGCAGACCAGTATAAGTCCTGTAACAATGGCAGTTTGCGGGAGTGCCATGTGACCTTTGTTCCAATCGGTAATGCCGCCTCCCATACTTCTCTAACGCGGTTTCAAGCGCCAATTTCAGGACATCCCTGCCTTCTTTTTCTCCACCACGAAATGGTACGCGCATTTTTGGGTCATCATACCAGATTTCATCCAGGTATTTATCGAAGTCGATCTTCGCTCCAGGGCTCCGGAAAGTAAACATGATCTGTGCATCTTCTCTTTTTTTACCAAAAGAATAATCCTTTTTTACATCTTCCATGGAACCATAAAACTTACGCTCATCAGGATATGGCTTGCCATCTGGCCAATAAATTGGGTTTGAGCGGGTAATGTAGACCTGGTCAAGGTCTTCAGAAAGTAAAAGGTCCAGCTTCATTTTAAACAATACAGGTCCGTAGAGGTTTCTACCTCTAAATATGAGGTGGTGGTCTGTACCATCCACAAAAGTAGAATCCCATACGTCATGAAATTTATCCTTGTCATCCGAAGGCTGAGGAGTTTGGTGTAAGTCAGGATGATCTTCTACAAATTTTCTTGACGCCAGAAAACCGGCCTTTATTAGGTTGACAGAAGTCAGTAGCGTATTGGCATGGTGTAAATGGGTAACACCATTTTCTGTTAAGAATTCATAGAGTTCTTTTGAAGAGAGTGCGTAATCTTCAATCATATTATATTTTTTAATAAATCAATTTTTTCAGTGCAAATATACTTATCCGCTTTGAGCCGGAAAAATGCCCGTTAATCAGGCAAAGTGCCAACAATCATAAAACGCCCAAAATAAATTGGCGCAGGAAATCTTTTCACTTTGCCGTCGTATCTAAGAACTCCGTCTCTTTTCCAGCACATGTACCAGTCGTAATGCGCCGGATAGACGATTGGCTTTTGCAAATTTCTGGAACCATCAATAAACGAGAGACTCCAGGCGGCATTTGGTGCTGCATTGGATATCTGATGATCACCCATGTGCCACAATTCCAGTGTCTCATTGCCTGCTATACCGCCTGTTGCTGATACAGGAATAATTATTTTATATAGTTCCTTTTCATCTGGTTGCTCGTCCTCTGTATCTTCAGGAAACTCATTAAAACCAAGGTGTTTCCATGCGGCTTCGGATTCCTCTGAAATAGAATGCAGATCGATCACCAAAATACCACTCTTTTGAAAATTGCAGATCAAAGCATCCAGCAGGAGCCTGATTAACCCACGCCTGCGGAAATCCGGGTGCGTTTCAGCAATAGAGATTTTGGCTGTATTATCTGTGTAACACTTCCAGGCAATAAAGGAGACTACTTTTCCTTGTTTCTTTAGGATGATCAAATTCTTGTCCTTGAAACTTTGGGCGAGAACATCACGATCAGTATAAAATCCTTTTTTAGTTTTCCGGTATTCAGCCTCTAACCATTCTTCGATTTCATTAATATCATTCTGGCTTGGATCAAGAAGCGTTTGTAAATCATTCATAATGTACTGCTAAAAAAAGCAGGCCTCAAAAAGGCCTGCAAAAAAATTTAAGTTAAGAAGAAAAAGGATCAGCTTATCTGGTGAATAATCCCCTGATCAAAAAATACACGGTAATGATCGCGGCGCATATCATCACATTTTTCCAGGACAAAATTTCGTCCTGAGCCGGGCTGGACGGACGAAACTGAACTACCCGGACGGGGCTATTCAGTTTGCCGCCTGTATGTCCGCGGAGTTTACCATTCAGCACAGCGCATTCTGCTAAAACCTGGTTGTAAGATTTGTTAAACATATCTACTATTTTGATAATCACAAGATAGCGATTAAATTGATATAAAAAGGGACTAGAGCAGTCCCTGATCTCAGAAGGAGTAATATCCGTTTCTGGAAACGATCAGGTGATCAAATATTTCGATATCAAGTAGTTTTCCTGCTGAAGCAATTCTGCGGGTAATGGACAGGTCAGTGTCGCTGGGTCTCATATTTGAACTTGTATGGTTATGCGCCAATATTAATCCTGATGCTGCGCATTTTATTGCTACGGAGAAAATCACTTTTGGATCAACAACAGTTGCTGCAAATCCTCCGCTGGAAATTTCTGTAATGCCGATCACATGATTTGCCCGGTTGATTAGCAGGATGAAGAACTGTTCTGTCATTTCAATCCGGTTGAGATCCCAGTTATTGAACAGTATTTCATAGGCATATTTAGAGCTTCTGATCATTGGCCTTTCACAGGCTTTAAATTTAGCATGTAGGAAACTTTGATCTCGGATACCATGAACAGGGAATTTTGAATTTGCGCTTTCATCATCTTAATTTTTAAATTGAAAATTTGATTAATTATGCGCCCAACTAGCCTGCTGCTGAGCAAACAGGGAATGCAGCGGAATGAAAGGCAAAGCGGGTAAAGGCCACAGGAGGGTTTATGCCGAACAATTCTTGCGCCCCGAAGGCGGCTGGCTAACTTAGTGCTGAATTAATAGAATAGATAGTCCTCCCCGACAAAGCATTAGAGTGGCAAAAGCCGTCATTAAAGGATTTTACGTATCTTTGCGTTTGAGAGCGTTAATTTAGAATGGGGCTGAGATCGCTAGATTTTTCAGCCCCTTCTTATGTTTAATAAAGACTAATTTCCTTTTAGCTATCTTTGGCTAACCTTGCTTTTACTTACTTGTTAACGCCACCAACTTGAAAAGAATTGAGACTGTCTACCTTCACATTATCCTCAAAGGGTCCCCTCTGGCAATGCCGGGCTATAGTGAAAATTATAAAATAGATCACGATGGCAAGCGGGTCACCATCATAGACTGCGAGGTAGTCGGCCACCTTGTTTTTGATGAAGATTTCGCCTATCCGTATAGCATCCATTTTCAAAACTGTTCATTCGCAGGCAATTTTGTGATACACAAAGGCACTTTTAAGGACGTTACCTTTTCAGGAATCCGCCATGGTCTTTACCTATTTGCTGTAAATGGCGGCACATTTGAGAGCTTTAATTTCTCAGGATCCAGCATTTTACAATCTGATATAAAAATCCAGGGGGGTGAATTCAGGGACCTTGGGTTTCAGAGCGGCTCTAGTTTTAAAAATTCTATTTTTATAGGGGCCTGCAAAATCAAAACGCTGGCGCTTATGGATGCCATTTTTGATCACCCTGTTGGTATCATGCAGGTTACAGAGGTTAGCTTTGTATTGCTGCGCAATGTACAAATGACTGAACTGGAATTTTATGATGGGGACTACGGGAGCTTCGACATTGAAACCAAATCAACTATAAACAAACTGAAAATTTCTGGCGGGTCGTTCGGCAGCCTAAGAATTAGATCAGAAAACATCGCTGAGCTATCCATAGAAAAGCATGCAAAAAATGTGGATCTATCATTAGGAAAAATAACCTTTGGGCAGATGGGAAAGGTCAATGGCGTTGTGAGCGGTTGCAAAATCGGAAAGTTAGAGTTTAGCCCTTCTTATATTCATAAGGATACAATACTTCGGGTGCTGAATGTTTCCATTGAATCTTTGTCTTTCAACGGGCTTGTAAATTATGGACAGCTTGGATTTTCCAACCTGGAGCTGGAAAAAGAACTTTCTATAAGCAGAAGTGATTTGGGTAAGACCTCATTTATCAACTCAAACCTCTCGGATATCAAAATGAGCTTTGAGGATTCCAGGATCACTGACACATTTTTTAGCAAGGGTACTTTTCCGCAGCGCATCGCCGAAGATGAACACCAGCAGCGCCAAGCGTATGCACAGCTCAAAAAGATCAACGAGGGTAAAGGCGACTACCTGGAGGCGAATCATTTTTACGCCAAAGAAATGAACGCCTTCTACAGAACAATCACCTGGAGAAAGAACTTCTGGGAAAAGCTGAACCTATGCTTCAACAAGTATTCAAATGACCATGGCCAAAGCTGGCAACTTGCCTTAGCGGTGGTCGCAATTGGAAGCAGTTTATTTTTCGCTGTTTACCTTCTGGGTTTAAATATCAGAATTGGCTCTATCTCGGAGCCGGAGGATAGAGATTATTTCCTAAAATGCCTGAGTTACCTGCCTGAATTCCTGAACCCTGTCCATAGAACTGATGAAATTGCAAAAGGTATTGGCCAGCAAGCATCTCCATGGGCCCGTCTGGTTGAGGGGTTTAGCCGGATATTTATCGCATTCGCGATCTACCAACTTATCCAGGCTTTTAGAAAGCACGGCAAAAAGTAAGGTTTATCAGGCACTTGCTGCTTTAGTCCAGAATTCATCTTCCTGCTCAGTTCTTTCAGAAAACAGCCATATCTCTCTGATGAGTTCTGCTTCAATTCGTATCAGATGAATCCCCCCTCATCAGCATGGATAATTTGCCTTTATTCGCTTTGTAGTTGATCAAAACGGTGACCATGTCGTCTCTTTCTGTAATGTCGTCAACATTTACAATAGCAAAGGTTCCATTGCTCATTTTATAAGGTTTTCCAGAAGGGTAAAAAGATCAGGTAGCTTAATCTACCTTTCCCATTAAAACCCCAAGCCCCCCCCTTCATAATCGATGAAATATTAGCGGTATCTTTACATATGAGCAATAAAAACCCAATTGAGACCCTTTACGATAGATTAACAACCACATTTGAAAACGTCAACGAGCAAAGTAAAAAACGGCTGGAGCAGTATGATGCCAGTCAGCTAAGCCGCCGGATCAGAATCGATACAGGATCTTTTTCGGGTCCCTCGTCGGACCACAACAGCAAAGAGATTGTTTTAAATCAGCGCTTTTTAACCCTTATCTGGTGTATCACCTATATTATTTACGAGGTCACTGCAAACAAGACCAAAACAGCAAAGCAGGTAACGGCCAATTATATGGAAATAGACGGGCAGGATCCGGAAGTCAAGCAAATGGACTGGCTATTCGACTGGGCATTTAAGCTAAAGACCGGTGGCGATGAACAATGGCCAGATGGTCTGCCAAATCCGGCGACGACTACTGAAATGGTCAGGATCGTAAACGTGATCCTTATTGATGCAATCACCTATATCATGTACCACGAAGTTGCTCACCTGGTCAATAATCACTGGAATAGCTTTAAAGAAATAGCCCAAAAAAAATTCCTTGGTTTTGATCTTACTGAAGACGAAATTATCCTCTCCAAACAATTGGAACAGGAAGCAGATACTTTTGCCTATGAAAGTTTGATTAGCCAGGATGACAGCGATGAGGTCAGGTACCATAAATTATTCGGAATGATCATGGCCGGATTGTCTACACTTTTTGCTCATCCTAAGGGAAGTAAACTTAATGATGAGATCCATCCGGGGAGCCACATCCGAATCTTTAATACCCGGCTAAGAGAGAATTTTGATGAGGGCAATCAGTTTCGGCTGAACCGTGCGATGAATACCGGGTTGAGCATGTTTTGCAAATTGCACGAGATCAAGATCGAACAGAAAAAATTCGCGGAATTTACCGAACTGCTCGACTATTTATTTGAGCTGATCCAGGCCCATGCTGATGAGAAATTAAAATGCTAACAGCAGGTCAAATGCTGCAAATGCCAGCACCAGCAAAAATCCGATTATTATTATAATCTTTGAATATAAACGCCCCAAAAATGTCACCAAAAGTTGTTGTTGTTAACGAATTACTAGATAGATTACCTATTGGCGAAGTGCTGGAATGGAAAGCATTTGAGCAGTTCTGTACAGATGTGCTTGCTTCACGAATGAATATTGTAAACGCAAGAGAATATCTGCAACAAGGAAATGACCAGGATGGCATAGATATCTACGCAACTGCATCCGGAACGAATGCGCTTACTGTTGCGCAGTGTAAATTGAAGGCCTATATCAGTCCTCAAGAATTGGAGCAGATTATCGAGCTATTCCTAGCAGGGAAATTTAAGGATAAAGCCAAGGAGTTCATTCTTTGTACCAATTATGACCTTACAAAAATCAAAGATGAAGACCTTATAGATACGCTCAGAGATAAGCTGGCCAAACTTGGTATTGATCTAATTATCTGGGACTGGCGGGGTATATGTGCGTATTTGCGGCAAGCTCCTCAGCCACATATTGTAGCTAGATATTTTGATATTGAAATAGCGAAAGCATTCTACGGGGTTGTTTATGAAGAATCCCTTAAGCAGTATCTCAAAATTCCAAAGCTAAATTATACGGCAGATAAAGATCACATTGACAGGCGGGTAATCACTCATGCAGGCTTCCTAAAAAATATTGAAAATTCCTTTCACTATAGGATTGATAAGAACCAATACCTTAGCTTAACCGATGAATTTAAGAAACATATCGGTGCGGAGGGGCTTAAAATTATTCTGTTGAGTACCGCGGGCTTTGGTAAAACCTGGGAGATGGAAAGTATTGCAGCCTATTTCAGCAATGGAGATGAGCCTTTATTCCCGGTCATGAATTACCTGAAAGACTACGAAGGTCAAACCATTCCTGAAATTCTTGAGATCTTCAATAAGGACTGGGCAAGCATACCTGAAGAAAGCCTGATATTGATCTTTGACGGGCTTGATGAGGTTAAAGAAGAGCATCACCAAACCTTTATCAACCACTTGAACCAGTTTTGCGGAGTACGCCAAAGAACCAATGTGATCGTCTCGACGAGGTATAATTTTTATAATATTTCAGCAGTTCCATTGAGGTCTTTCCAGCCATTTGTACTTGATCCTTTTGATGAATCTGATGTGGATTTTTACATCAAGAAAAAATTGAGTTCCGGGCAACTGGTATTCCTGGAAAAGGTTGAGCAATCAGGTTTTATTGAATACCTTCAAAATCCATACTACCTTACCAGGCTTGTTAGCCTGTTTGCTGACGGACAGGAAACCTTTCCGCATAACAAGGCAACGATGTTTGAGCAGATTTTATTCGAACGCTTCAAAAGGGACAAAGACAAATATGATATCACAGCGGACAGGGATTTGTTATTTAAACTCGCTCAAAAGATTGCCTTTTGCATGACCATGCTTGGTAAAAGCAGCTTGGATGAAGCAGAGATGGGCAAGGTTTTAGATAATGAGGACTACATCAAGTTGTTCAAGCATTTTTTCCTGATGAATAAGGAAGGGAACCTTTCTGAAAATTGGTCTTTTGAACATAAAAACCTTCAGGAGTATCTCTGCGCAAGCTTTTTACTGGAGAATGAATTTAAGAGTATTCTACCACTGGTATCCTTTAACTATGAAAAGCCAAAACTGCAGCCAAGGTTTCTCAATACGTTTTCATTTCTTTTTGCGATCGCAGAGCCCTCCAGTGATTATTTTAGAGATCTTTTAGAATGGCTAAGTAATAATGAACCTGAACTGCTTGTCAGGTTTGAAAGGGATAAGGTATCAAAATCGGTCAGAAAAGATATTTTCCAACGGATCATTAGTTATTACAACGATCGAAATATTATGCTTTTCGCTTCGTCTAATTTTCGCGTAAACGAACTTGCCGATTTTGTCGAGATTGATGGGGAAACAATCGGCTATATTGATTCACTATTGTTGGCAAACCCCAGGGAATGGCTGGCGAAAGACCTGATTGAACTCTTATCAGAATGCAGAAAGGGATTTATATACGAAGCAAAACTAAGGGCAATTTTGTGGAGGGAATTCAACAGAACGCCAGCATCTGAAAATTATATCCAGAGAATTATCGAAGCATACGAGGCCCTCAAGTTTTTTGAGCCTTCTGATGTGAGTGGAATAATGGGGGCACTTGGAACTACGGAATCGTTTAGCATACGTAAGGCCCTGGTAAGTTACCTAAGCGAAGCAGGTGTTGCCGATTCCTATCCAAACTTTATTTTAGAAAGCATTTTGATCTATGAAAAAGGTCAACAGTCAATAAACGAGCTTTTCGCTGATGAAAGACTGAAAATGGTGATCCTGTCGCTGAAAACGGCAGACTCGTTAATAAAGATATTGAATTATGGCGCAAGGAATCGTGATTTCATTGGCCTGGATGGAAGTGATGAATTCAAGCTTGAAGCGAAGGAAATGGCTGAAATTTTAAGCAAATCACTTTTAGTATACCCAAGTAACCCCAGAATCCTGGGTGCTGTGTACAAGCTTTTTAGAACTCTAAATTTTGTCTCTATTTATAGCGACTGGCTTATTCCATTCAGGGAGTTCTTTGCAGCAACCTGTGGGCTCAACTGTATATTTCAAAAAATATACAAATACGAGAAATACAATCATGACCTTATGGCCTTAGCAGAAGAAGAAAGCTGTGAGTTTTTGATAGATGAATACAAAGCGGGTAAGATAACATTTGATCAGATGCGAACTCACCGGAATATTTCCGGGATCAATAAAAACCTGCATGAAAAATTCGCGCAAAGGCTTGCTGAAGAGTTTGGAACTGCGTTTGATGAACCTACAGACAATTTCAATTTTCAGGCAAATACTGCGCTGTACGATACAAAGAATCAGCAACTGTTACTTGAAAAAGAACTTTTTGTGGAAGAACTTGAAGCAATATTTAAACACAGCGGAAAAGAGGCCGTTACGGCAAAGGATCTTTACAGTGCTGCCGGATACTACCACAATCCATTCACGCCTTCCATAGCATTCATGGAGATCAGAAAAAATGCCAGGAAAACTCCAATAACAGTTTCAGAAATGCTATCCTATTATAAAACTAGCGATCAATGGGAAACCTTCAAGATCAACCAGGTCATGCGTATGCTGGAAAACCGCAAGAAAAAAGAAATCACCATAGAGCCTAGGCTCATTGATTTTGCGACTGAATGGGCCAAAGCAAATATTGAGAATTTAGATTATGCCAACGCAGTTAGGGACAATGGTACTGGCGGGGCGAATTTTAATCGGCTAGTTGAATTTACGAACAGATTGTTCCTAATACTTCAATTTGATCTGTCCGATACCCTTTTGCTAAAACTGCTCCTTTCAGACTTCAGGGGTGGATTCAGAGGAGAAACCAGTATCACAAAGGTAGTATTGGAGAAAATTACAGACAAGGATTTATTGAAGGAAACGGTTCTCCAGAACATTAAAAATGGGCTTTCAACATGGGTCCTGCTGAATCATTTTTCGATATGTGAGCAGTTGCGGTACAAGGAATGTCTGCCAGAACTTTACAAGGCCATCATCTCTCATCCGGTCTTTACAGAACACGATAAAACGAGGCTTGCGGACTTCTATCTATCGCTCGGAGGTGATATAGAAGATTTCTCTTCAGTTTTAACTGTTCCTGACCCCGCAGCAGACGAACATGGAATATTCTGGACCTGGTACCTCGTCAAAAATCTACTTCCTAAGAGACCGGATCTTATTTTGCCTATTCTTGAACAGATCATGGCCGGGCCTTCGTTCACAGAACGTCATAAACTCCTGGCTTGTGAGCTACTTTTAAGTGTTAAAAAAATCGAAGGATTGGAATTTTGGCTAAACTATCTAAAAAACAACAATAAAGTGCCTTTCAACCATAGGCAGGATCCGATCATGACCAACTGCGTGGAGATGCCATTTGAACAAACCATCCCCATATTCATTGAGGCTTTGGATTTCGCTTATGCCACCGGGCTAGATAAGACACTGGCATTTCCTGATTCCGCTACGGGTGCAGCTTATAATGCCCTGACCGCTATTTCGAAAGTCAGTGTGCAAGCTTTCAATAAGACTGCGCAGGAATTGGAAATGCTTATACAAAAACATAAAAACGAGGATTTTACAACAGATATATCCTATTATAGGGAACTTATTATTAATGGATATTATCAAAGTGACCACCGTCATTTAAGCCTTGATGATGTTCTTGTTAGTTATCGAGGAATGTCTGCCATTGTGTAAGCATAGATGAAGTGGCTATTCTTGTGATCGGCGTTCCTCCATATAGCTTTTGAGGTATTCATAGCAGCAGGCAAATAGTGGGCTATTGGGATTCTCCCGCATCATTTGCAGTTCAGTGTATATGACGGGATCGGCGCCATAGGTCTTCATAAAAAAATCAATGCCAAAGATGGGGTGATCTTCGTAGAGCTTTGACAAATTATAGGATAGTTCTCCAGACTTCTGAATGGCTTTGATTTCCTCTTCGCTGAGTTGCCCTGCTTGTACCAGTTCAACTGTAAATATTGGGGCTTCGGTGACAACCCTTTCAACGACCTGGGGATTAATGAATTTTTCAGCTGTTACGATGGTTTCAGACACACATTCAACCAACTCGGAAAGGAAAAGGTCAACAATGAATTTAAACCTGGGATGCTCAAGGTACCGTTCGTTGGATGAAATTAAAAAATCCTTATCATAGGCATCGTTATGCTTAAACAAAATTTCAAAGCGGTGTTCAGCAAGATCAATGACCTTAGTAAAAGCAATTATACCAATCAGCGGAAGGAAGCTTACCAGGTTTTTATGAAAAGATTTAACTATATTCAGGATTCTATCCCAAATCTGACCCAGATAAAGGTTCAAAAACTCAAAGTGTCTACTTAGTATATCGTCCCAAGTGTGGTCTACCACCTTGCTTTTAAATCCATCCGGGTAATCATACCGGACGTAGTTTACACCATCAGGCGAAAATCCCCTCCCTAAAAATACAGAGGAAATCAGGTTTTCTTCCCTGGTTCTGCGCACGGGATGTCCTACAAGTTCGTTTCGAAGGTTCCGGTTTATGCTTTTGCTTAGATGTTTACTCTCCTGAAGCTTAAAAATAAAAAGCAGTTCGTCTATCAGATCCTGTTGCACATAAAGCGTTTGAAGCACGCCAAAAGCATTAAATACATTCTTCATATGGTCTTTGTCTGATCCTGTTTCCTTTAAAAAAGGAAGTGTATCACGCAAATAAATAAATACATCCGCTACATAGTTCGTCCTGACTTCGCTGTCATAATTGATCTCTTTTTTACATGCCATGTATTCCAGAAAGAATTGCCTCCACGCATCAGATATCCTGCTAATTTTTGCTTCGACATCCGATATTTCCTTTTTTAAATCAAGCATAGTCACGAGTTAAAGCATTTTACTAATCGATTCAAATCCATTTATTACCATATCCCTAAAGGAAACAATTGGAAGGGCAGCCTTATTTTTTGCAAGATAAACAGCAGGAATCACATTGGAGCTTAGCACAAAGGATACGATTTTGTATCCTTTGGGATCATCTACAAATTTTTCGAGTTGGTCAATATGTTCATTCAACCATTTATGTCTGTTTAAATGTTTCAATATATGCCCTCCTTTTTCATCCTGACCTATATAGCTGTCCAGTTCCGTTTTCATTTCGTGGATAGCTCTAGCAGATGCCGTATTTTTGCATTCGATGCAATAAATTATTTTCGACTTATCATCGATCGCCATTACGTCGACGTCTCCATAATTTATATCCGCTATCAAATGACCCTTTTCTTCAATAGTCACCTCATATTCGATTAGCCTGAGAGATGTATTTTGTTTCAGCCAATCGTAAACTTCATTGCGGTATTGCTTTCCACGGTAATTAACAAAAATACTCATCACTTTTGTAGCAATCGGGCCGTCTTCGGTAACCTTAAGTTTATTAGAGGATACAAGCCCGGTAAGGGACATGTAAGAACTCATTACGTGACGAAAGCCCCAATGGTAGGTAGGCTGCTTATCTCCTGGGTATGTTATCCGGATGATTGGTCTTCTAACAAAACTTAACGCCCTGTTTACCCGCCATGGTAAAATGTCTTTTGCAATGAAACCATTAGGTGCTTTTTTTACAGCCTTCCGGGGATCAAGTGTAAAAAGATTGATTGCCACCATAAGTTCATTTTCACTCACCGCTTTTTTGAATTTTTTTGGAATTTCAGTCAAAAACTCATCCTCTTTCATTGTCATAAAAGAGTTGCCCTGTTCCAGACCAAACATTTGCAAGCTTCCGAAGAGTGCAGTAATGGTTGTAAAACTAACACCCCATTCCTCCAAAAAAGCAGCATCAGTAACATCATTATTTACAAACACTTTACCCTCATCAAACTGATCGTCCTTTTGCCCAGGATTCATAGAATAGTATACCTCTGCCTCAGCTCTTGAGTTGTTAAACGGAGCAAAAATGTCATTTGCAAAGTTATCAAGAATACCGATCCTACCTGAATTAAGAAGGCCGATTTCAGGATCATTTCCGAGCAGGGTAATCGAATCCGCAACGGTAGCCCATCTTATCGCCTCGTCCATTAGCGCAATGATTTCGTCAATGTCGTCCATGTTAACAGGTTCTCCGTCAAATGACGGACTAGCGATTATAAATTCAATAACACCCCGGACGGCCAGAGAAGTTGGAGCGAGTTTCCCGTCCTGTTTTTTTAGGTTCGTTACTTCTGATTGGAAGTCGCTATAGCATGCGATTTTAGAGGGAAGCAGTAAAGAATTATATTGGGATTGAAAAATCAGCCTTTCATTCAGCGTTACCAAATACTCCAAGAGCTTTGGTGTATCAAAGCGTTTTAATTTATTTTCAACCTTTTCCAGTAATGTACTAACCAACTCCATACATAACTTATGCTTTTCTTTGATATCTGTAATTTCTTTGGGAATCGGAGTTGCCGGATTGAGCATCTCAACCAGGTGGTCTGAGATCAGTTCCTGTTCTGTGTCCATAAGATACCTAGGCGGTGGCAAATTTCGATTGTCCAACAGGGGATTGCTAGAGCTATCAGAAAATAAGATCATTTTTGCCTCTTTTGGATTAAGCACCCTGTTAATAACCTGAATTATATGTTCTTCGGCAATAGGCTCGTAACCTGACTTTCTTAAAACAACATTGAATCCCAACAGAATGGTTTTCATCAGAAGTTGTTCACCTCCGTTCTCTTCATCAGATAATAAGCTGACGATAGCAAAAGGAATAGTGACGGTAATCTGTCTCTGCTCTACGATAAGATCAAGATCGCCAGTAAATGGCTTTAAATTTAGGTATTCATATGGCTCCGTCTTTTTGAGCAACGACGAGTCGAGTTCTAACTGTATCTCGACAGGACTCTTTCCCAATTGATTGAGATACGCTGAAACTTCAGCGGATAGCCTGAACATCCAAAAAGCAACAGCCTCGATGTAAATTGAAATCTTGATACTATCCTCCTTATTCTTAGCTTGCGAGTTGGTTACCCATAGCGGGAATCTGTACGACTCTACCAGCATTGAATTATACCGGGACTGCCTTTCTTCCTTATAGAGTGGGGCAAAGGTTCTTACCCTTTTTACAGTGATGTCGGCTAACTTGCCATCGACCAACCTTCTTGCTCCATGTTCGTCTCTAAAACTAACTAAGTCACGAACGTATTCTGTTGCTGTTCCCGAAAAAATCATGAATCCAGGTGCCTCATCTGAGGGAAGTAACGAACCATGATTATTCTTGTAGTAGGCAAACATATCGATGGTATCTGCCATAAACTTGTGTTCAGTACGTGTGGCCGCAAGATTGTGGGCTTTTGCAAATTTCCAAAGCATAAGGGGTTCAATATCCTCGGATTGCATGACGATTTCCAAGTCGCTGAAACTGAAGACGAGATTGTGGTTTCCCTCTTTGGGTTTACGCCACATGAGCATTAATTGATCATCAAATGCACCTCCCACCAAAACTGATAATACTTTCGTATTGCCATTATTCAATTTGTTAAGATGATCAACAACATTTTCCATACGGTCATACACCGTGCCCGATTTAATTTCCTCAGGATCGGAGGACATTTTCTTTAACAAACAGATGTAAACCAGTTTGTTGCTGTCAATCTGAAACACCTGTTCAATCATCCGCTGTCCCGCTGGATTTTCAGGAAGCTCTACCCCAACCATTGCCCAACGCGAGCGTTTGGCAAATCCCAAAATCCTGGTACTCTGCCACTGATGGAAAGCATCACGGAGAGTTTCCTTTTCATTAGTTTCATCGGCAAGCGACCTAATACGAGTGTACAGTGCAAACCCAATTATTGATGGTGTCAGGCAAATAATTCCATCTTCAATTTCGAAAAAGGGCTGAGTTAAAAACACTGAGTCTTCCGGATCATAATCCTCAGAAATCGGGGTGTCGTTAATTAAAAAATCTTTCATCAGATCCTCAGGGATCTGGTATGCCTTAGATAGTTTGCTAAACGTGGCATTGCCAATAACTACGGCAGTCATAAGTTGGTTAAAAACCTCTTGTTCAGGAATAAAAATTGGCTCCTCTTCGCTTTCTTCAACGATATATCGACCAGTACCTGCTTTCTGGGCCAAGAGTTCGCTGCAACTCAACAAGAGCATGGCCAGGTAATCCGCTTTCGTTTTAAATTCGTAACTGAGCGCGTTATCAACCATGAATATCGAGCCCAAAATTGCCTTAAGTTTATCCGATATATCTGAAAAGTTGCCCGGGTAAATGGTATAGTTTCCGCCAAAAAAAACTACGTTTTCGGTAAAATGCGCTATTAGCGGATCCTCCATATAGCCCATTCTGTAGTGTTTTCCAAAGAAGTCAACCAGGGCTTGGTAAGGCACGGGCAAGTTATTATTTTGGCCATACAGCAAGACATCATTAATCATCATCTCCATTCTTACCTCTTTTCCCTGATTCAATGGGGAAAGCTGTAATGCGGCCAGAGCCTTAAGTAGGCTGACCTTGTCATATTCACGAATAAATTCTAAAATCTCGGGCTGATGGTCCGTATCGTCAAAGTTTTCAAATTCATCCATTTGTATTATATATTTGGTTGTCGAAAATTACATATTATTAAATTGCAAGGCGCTAAAAAGTTAACCTCTCAATTCAACTCCACTGTGCTTAAACTTTTCAAGCAGAATTAAGTAAAAGAAAAAATGAAATCAGTAATCTGGTTAAGGTTACCTCCAGCCGCTAAAAAATTATACGCCTGAATGATTTGTTCCAGGTGTTCCTTATTACTACACACTACATATTTCTCTGCCTGATGAAACATTGCCAAATCTTTATTGACATAAAAGGCATAGTGGTTTACCTGTTGATTGCCTCTGTCTGAACAAATAAAAGTGTCGTGGTTACCAACCGGAAAGATAAAATTACCGAAATCATGGTCTGAGACATTTTTATCTTCGATTATGGGAGAATCGCCAAGGATTGATATTACTTTTTCGTTGTTGTGGAAATAGCTGCGGTTATGGGCCTTCAGCAATTTATTTTCACTTAGTCCTTCATCACCATAAAAGGGCAAAAAAGGAAGGATAACCCTTTTTGACATTCTAAATAGGTCAGAATTCACAAGATTTTGGATAGCTTCCTCATTCTGTACCTGATTCTCTTTGGAGACCTTTATGGTGATAGGAAGGTCCTCATAGCCAAGCCTCTGATCAGCCTCATCGAACTTACCATCATTTGCCATTACCCGCCACTTCAAAGTCGATGCAAAAATCAGCATTGAACCAACATTGCCTACTGAGAGGTTACCGTTATTTAAAATATCTTTCAGGGTATCAGCGAAACGTTCATCAAGCACAGCATACAGTTTTTCCATTGAGTCATTTTCAACACCACCCATTTTGACAGTATTGCGATTCATGTCAAAAAACACTGCTTTGGTACTTCTTTTCTCCTTTGCAAAAGTGCCAGTTTCTTTATTATAGAGATAAAGCATTCCCTCTGCGTCTGCAAACCTCCGAATTAAAAACTGTGGAATATAATGATGTCTTTTAGAAATGCTCATTGCTATATTTCTGATTATTTATTTTCCTTAAATGGATTTTACGCTTTAAACAGTTCGGCAAAGAGTAGGGTATTATCCAATTTTAACGGAGCGGTACCACCCATACTTTTATTGTCCCGGTTAAATATGTCGATCAAATCCGCTTGCAAATTTTTGAAAGCCGTATCTTCCATTGATGAGGAAACCAATCGTAAGGCGTACTCTTCGGTCTGGCCAACCGGAACTGTTTTGTAAGGCACTATATATCTGATGGCAATTGGTTCTAAAATAGCGCTACCACTTGGGCTTTTCAAAATAAAATCTTCAAGGGACTTGTCAATTACGGTACCAGCCCACATCTGACCCTCGCATTTTAGGTGAGCATTGATCAGCCCCTTACCATATATTGTATTGACGTTATACATGCCCCCCGCGTCAGTATTGTTTGCTCCATTAATGATCTCGATTTCCTGGTAAACCATTGCACCACGCATGGGGTATTCAAAGGTATTCATTTTCCAATTGAAGGTGTAACATACCTCAAGGAACTCAGCGAGACTAGTCTCGGAATCATCCTTTGTCCAGAATATAATGGTATCTGATATGTTGAGACACTGGATTGTTGATTTCTTCATATCGGCAACAAAACCCTGCGGCGCTTCCTCGTACTCGCCACGCCCCAAACAACTTTCTATAACCGCTAGTACGTTGCCTAATCTGCTTTTGACGTATTCGGTTTCGTTATTTAAAATAAATTCCTTGTAACCCAGCAGGTCAAAATATCCAATAAAACGCTTCATAAAAATATATTTGGGTATAGTTCAAATATACTCAATACTTAAGCTGAAAATCAGTGAAATAAATCAGCAATAACCACTTTAATTCATGGCCACAGATCACACCCTGTGGCTTTTGGCTTGGTTCGATAATATAGTTCAAAGTGAAATGGCATAAATAAATTCAGAAAGTTCAAATGCAATAGACTTTAAATAAAACCGTAACGGAGCAAAATTTTGCAGTTCCAAAAATAGTTCGTAAATTGGTTCTGTAAGTCAGAAAAGTACATTTTTCCTCATAATACGACTGTTAGACTATAAGAGTCATAATTCCTTTAGTCCTAAGCAAGCAAGTGATACGTATAGCAATTTGTTAAATGTGCATTCTTTGAAAAAACCTTAAATTAGTTTATTCAAGAATCATAGCTTATGAACCCCAGTTACTTCAAACCGCGCAAACCCTTTTCATTTTCGTCTCACCCGTATGATCTGGGTACTTTCATAGGCTTATGGCATAAACATGACGACAACCACTTTCTACTAAAGATTTACAGAATAGAGGAAAGAGAATTTGTAGACTACTATAGTTATCATCTTAATTACGCACTGGAAAATAATCTTGTAAACGAGGAAGAATTTTTCCGACATGTGTGGCAGATTGTGAAAATAAGGATAAAGCACTTCGAAATACAAGATCCTTTTTCAAACAATCACGGTATTCATAAGGATAGCTTGAAAAGATTGCAAAAGTTCGAAAGATACTTGAAGAGCATAGACATATGGGATGCTCGACCACCTCACTTGGTAATTGAAGAAAAGGAAAATACAATTCAAAGGCAAAAGGAAACAATCGAAGAACTCCAAGCTCGCCTTGATGAGCTAAAAGTTTTCGAAGTAAGCCAGAAAATCAGAATTGAAGAAGGTTATGTTGCTACTTTTATCGATTTGTTGAAGCAGGTTGAGAAACTTGAACTGCCATCAGGCAGAAAACTGATTTTGAGCGATCACCAGATTGTCTATCCGAGATTGATCGGCAAGTACTTTTCTGACGGTGGCGATGATTTATCAGTAGAAACGCTACGTAATTATTATGTTGGCAATAAAGGAGATGTAACCTTAAAGGGAACAGAAATCAAAGCTGAACATAAACTTTTCAGAATAGTGCCTGTCAACTATATCGAAAAATAACAGACAGTTCAGCTATCGTATATGACCATAGCAAACTTATGGTCATTGTTACCACCGTATTTCCATACAAATTTGCTTCCGTAAACTTAAAAACGGAGGCATTATGCAGATCGAGATCCTAACCAGAGAAGAGCTCCAAAAGTTCAAGTCAGAACTTATAGAGGAGATTAAACAGACCATCAGAACCGATGAAATGGTAACCCACAAACAATTCCTTCGAAGTTCGGAGGTAAGGAAGCTATTGAAGATTTCTTCTGGCACTTTGCAGAACCTTCGAATCAAGGGGATACTTCCCTATGAAAAGATAGGAGGTATATTCTACTATGCACATGCGGACATCGAACAGTTGTTGGGCGAAATCGGAAATTCGTAATGGGAACCGCAGAACAACTGGCCAGTTTCCTGAAACTCGCCAGCGGGAACAGGCGTTTCCGTCAATCGCACCTCAGCCTATATTCGGCCATACTTATGTACCACAACAGGGCTTCATGCCAAAACCCGTTTCGGGTTTCAAGGCGGGAACTGATGAAACATTCGGCTATCCGTTCCTATGCTACCTACCATAAATGCATGTGCGAACTGATCGCAAACGGCCTTATCGAATATGAACCGTCGTACCATCCGAACCTTGCCAGCCGTGTTACCTTGTTGGACAATAACGGCAAACCATGAGGGGTACGCACATTGCAGAAAAGTCCTTTTCCTTCTTCGGGAAAAGGAGCAAGCGGAACTTGGGCTGCGCCCTAGTTTGCTTGCCATTTGCTGCGCAAATGGGGTTTGAAGAACCCTCCGAGGGTTCTTCTCTTTTCCAAAAGAGCATTCAAGTGCGAAAAAGGAACTCCGCAAGGGGTTCTGAGTATCATTAGAGAAGGATTGTAAGATATAGGGATATGCAGGAAACATTAAGAACAGTCAAGTATTCGATCAGTGACGATATCAAGTTTGAAAAGATAGCAGTTAAGTTAGGTCGATCTAAGCGTCAGTTGTTATCACAGATGATAGATTATTTCTACAGGAGCAAGAAAGATCCTACAGACCTGAATGATGAGCTACTTAAAAATACCATTCTTAAGGGACAGAAGGATTATATAGGTTTCATCAGGGCGCAAGAGACAGAGCTTTTGATCCCGATCAAAAGGGATGCTACCTCGATAGTGGAATTGCTGAAGAGAATTGCGTCTTCATTCGACAGTCAAGTAATAAAATACAATGAGCAGGTACTTTTAAACCAATCTAATCAAGGGAAAGGCTTATCGTCTGTTTACCAGACTTTGGGTAATATCGAGAAAAAGATAGAAGCTAAAGCATCGCTGAAACAGAAATCCATGAGCATACTCAACCGCTACATAAGGGATAGGGAAAGTTTAGGACTGATGAGTTCTGCAAGGGAAAAAGAAGAATTGGCAAAACAGGCACGTAAACAATTAGAATTGCTCTGAAATGTACATCAATATTACCGACAGTAAAAAGGCAAACAATAAAGGTGCCAGCGGGGATTTGGTGCATTATCTGGAAAAGGAGAACAGGATTGTAAACAAGCTCGAACAGGAACATTGGTTCAATCATGAGAGTCGGTTATTTGAGCCTTACGAAGTTCGGCACGCCATTGACGGAAATGTTGCTAAACTGGGAAGGGCCGATGTGAAATTCTTTCTGATCAATATCAGCCCCAGCCAAAAGGAATTGACGCATCTTACAGACAAATATGGGGAAACGGATATCAGGGATCAGATGAAATTGTATGCGGAAAAATTGATGGATGAATATGCCGGGAACTTTAAACGTGAAGGAGTAAAATCAGCGAAAGACCTGTTATGGTTTGGAAAGATCGAGAACCATCGTTATTATGGCTATAAGGATAAGGAAGTGATCAACGGAGAGAAAAAACGTGGCGAGCTGAAGGATGGAAACCAGTTGCACGTTCAGATCATAGTCAGTAGAAAGGATGTGACAAACAGTATCAAGCTCAGTCCGATGAATAATTCAAGAGGAAAAAACGAGCAACATTCAAAAAAGTTAGGACAGTTTAATCGTGTCGCATTTAAACAATGTGGCGAAAGTGTCTTTGATAAGGAATTTGACTTTTACAGACAGTTGAAGGATAAAATGGCCTATGCCAATATCCAGAAAAATGGTACGATGGAACAGCGAAAACAACTCGACATCTTGGAAAAAACATTTGAGAACAGACCAGAAAAAGAAATCTTTGTGGGAGAGTTAATTAACGATATAGCAGAAAATAAATTCCCATCCGTAGCCGTTATGTTCGCAAAAACAGAATACAATAGCGATAGTATTCTTGATATACTTCTAACTCCAACTTTCGAACCAGAACAGCAAGAACCTAACAAAGCCAAAAAACGTAAAAGAAAAAAACAATCTATAGATCAAGGATTAAGTAGATAACTTTGTAGTCTTTATGACAAATTCTAGTTTACCGAGAATTAACTATTCACAATATCATTAAATAGCCTTACTATTCGTTCTTTTACTGGTAATTTTAGTCATCTTGCCGTCCGTAATGATCTTAAATGGTTCCCTTAATAATTTTTTATCGAAAATAAGTCAGGGAAAGCGCAATAGGTAATAACGTCAATACATAAAAAAACTTGACTTAATCACTTATCCAAAATATCTAGCAAACAATAAGCAAATCAAGTTTTACCTGCAAAAATATAGGTCTTTTACAAACAAAGATGAGTGGGAAAATCTTTTGATAACTATGATCAAGGAATTGGCAAATTCGGGCTGGCATACAGAACTTTGTATGTGAAATACAAGTATGGTTCTCATGAAACACATCTTGTCATAGAAGATCAAGATCTTCGTATGCAACTTTATGGTATCATACATAAAAATATATACAATACTCAAGATTTAACTGATAAATAATTCACTCTATCTCGGGACAGTAAAATTAAATAAAATTATAAGTGGTAAGAAAGAACCAAATCTCAACTTCTTTTAACCCCATTGCAAATCCTGAATCACAAATAAATTCCGCTAAATATTAATCTAATGTTATTAATTCATCAATTTTAAAATTTTTAATTACCTAATCTTTAATAGCTATCCTTCTACGACTACTTGCAAAAAAAAATATTTATCTCAAAATCAGACATTTATAATTATCACAAGCTAATTACGCTAATAAAACGCCTTAATTTCATAACATTGCCGCTGAAATATTTCTCAATAAAATAAAAATTAACATTAATTCTCAATCTAGTTACACACACTCAAAATCGATGAAAATTAACATTCTATTCGCTTCGCTTTTATTAGCAAGCATCTCAATCACATCTTGTAAAAAAGAAACAAGTGAACTTGTTGAAACTAAGACAATGTCGGAAAGTAAAACTTTTGCATTGTCAAAAGAGGATTACAAAAAATTATCCCAACACATTAGGGAGGGAAAAGATCCGCAACCTTTATTTCTTGAATTTCAAAAGAGCTATCCCAAATCAGAAAATGTTAAAAACCGTAATCAAATGATGTCGGTAAATGACTACAACTCCAACTCTTTATCTTACTACGAATTGGATGAGTTTATGTCGGGTCGTAATTTCAACGGTTCAGCCACCGGTCCCGTACGCACATTTGATGATGACTTTTCACCGAACAGGCCAGTGTATACTGATTACGTAGATGCATACAGTAGTTTTACAAAAAGACAAATTGCTTTATCAATCCATATACCTTATCGTTATTCAGGGCAATGGATGGGACTGAATCCCTATGTAAAAGCACATCAGTATGCGCAACCAAATGCCAATATAATAGGCAGTAATATTGGGGATGTTGACCCCGTAGTGCCGTTAATCAGCTTCAATCAGTTTACTAGTAATTCCGCTACAGCAAGAGTCTCAGGATTTTTCTATGAAAGACGCACAATAATTAGAGCGACTGATGGAAGCATCGAGATTAAAGGCGAAGTAGAGGCTTTGGCAGTGACGGTAGGTTCTACAGTAAGAGCTGGAGTCTCGGTAGAAAGTAAAGAAAATACAGTAACAGACTACACTTATGACTGTGATGTATCCTTTAATAATTTGTCGGGTATAAATAGCTCTAGTGGTCCAACAATCGGATATAGTATATATGGAAAATCAGTTGGCGTTCAAAGAAATTAAATTTTATCAAAATGGAAAGTTCTTTCAGATTTTCGCTAACCGCCTTTTTTCTAGCAACCTTAATAAGTTCATGTTCGAAATCTCAGGTTTACAAGTCAGTAACTTTTTCTACTGAATATATTGTACTGAATGATAAACAGAAGTCGCATGGAGACTTTATTAAATGGAAGCCTGTTCAAAAAATGGAAAAGGCAATTAACATTAGTTTGAATTCTAACCGGGATACTATTGTAATCAATTATGTATCAATGCCAACCATCTTTGTAAAAGAACCGATTACTGAGCCAGAAGAAAAGACTTTAAGAAAAAAAATCAAGAGTTTTAATTTTATTGGGTCTTTTAGAAGAGATGAAGGCGATGGGCTCTATAATCATTTTTACCTTTCAGATAATATGGATTTAATGATGCAGATTAAGGATAAACCAGGTCATCTACTTTTCAGTACTATTTACCTACAAATGAATAAAAATCCTCTAGAGGATGTTAATGATCTTAACATCTATTTAGATGTAGAGGAGGGCAAAAAGCACAATGGACCGATTCATTTGAAAAATTGAGCTCGGCAGATAATCAGCCTTCTCCTTATGTATATACAGTTTACGTAAGATTGATATATGTAATTGTTGGGGTTCAATAAAAAGTACTCAAAAATAAAACCTTGGAAGATTACTTCTGAGGTTTTATTTTAAACACCATTTTTTTTTAAACGAAAAGATTTAATCATGCAATCACAATTCTAAGTTAAATGAATCTAGCGGCAATATGGCCAATGTGTTAAATTGATTTATATCGAAGATATAAATACGCAATTTAATAACTCCCACAAAATTAACCTTTCCGTCCAACACGCCTAAAGGAACTACGGCATAAACGCTCACGGCCTTTGTGCTCTGACCCATTTATTCCGTTCCTCCTTTGCTTAGTTGGACAGAAAGATTGAAGGGTTCCATTCATTAATTTAAATACATTAACAATGGAACAGAAAGAAATCTTCAGGGTTGCCGAGGTGCAATTAAGCTACAAACCACATTTCAGAGCGCAGGAAAGACCCCAGATCAGTACTTCCGAACAAGCTTACAAGGTATTGATCGATAATTGGGATATGAACCTGATCAACTACATTGAGCAGGCTAAGATGATACTACTTAACCGAAATAACAGAGTGCTTGGTATTGTAAACCTTTCTACGGGTGGTAGTGCTTCCACTGTAATGGATAGCAGAATACTTTTCACAATTGCGTTGAAGGCTACCGCAACAAGTATTATCATATGCCATAACCATCCAAGTGGCAACTTAAGGCCATCAAGTGAGGACATAAGGATAACCGAAAAGATAAAACAAGGAGGTAAGCTGTTGGACATAGCAGTCCATGACCATCTGATCATCAGTGAAAACGGCTATCTCAGCATGGCTGATGAAGTATATATGTAAAAGGGACTTACCCTTTTAAGAAATTAAACCACTAAAGCAATTAGTGATATGATACTGAGTTTCGCTTTCAATATTTTAACAGCACTTTTGATGTGGTATGAAATATTACTTTCAGTAGTTCCTAATTTATGAGCTATTTCTCGGTTAGATAGGTATTCATTTCTGCTCAGTTCAAATACCTCTCTCATTCTTTTGGGTAGGTTTGCGATCTCTTTTTCGATATATGGTGCTAATTGCTTCTCCCTGATTCCATGGTCAGTATTTTCGGAATTGGTTTGGGCGAAGTGGGCTAAAAAGTCGACGTATTTCGATTGGACTTTTTGATGGTCAAAATAATCAAATATCCTACTTCTGAGTGAGATGTACAGATACTGTATAAAATTTCCTTCGGATGTAATTGTGTCCCTCTTCGTCCATACCTTGGTAAAAAGATCCTGTACAAGGTCTTTCACAAGTTCTTCGTCCCTAAGTTTTTTATAGGCGAATATAAACATCAATTGAAAGTAACGATTATAGATTTCCGTGTAGGCCTCTGTGTTTCCTTCCCTTAATAAGATGACCAGTTCTTTGTCTGTAATTTTGGTATAGGACATGATTCTAGGTTTATGTTAAAAAAAATAAAAGTGAAGTAGTGCCAAGTTTTACTTTAAGAATTCTGATGGCATTCATGATCTGGGTAGAGACATTGTTTTCTGATGTTTCCAAGACCGTGGCTATTTCCTTATGGGATAGATGTTCCTTTCTGCTCATTTCAAAGATAAGCCTCATCTTTTTTGGCAAAGACTGGATTTGAGTTTCGATGTAATCCGCAAGCTGCCTTTCTCTGATACGATGATCAGCGTCTTCAGCTTTACTATTCAACATGTATTTTTCCAAGAAGTTGGCGTATCTATTTCTTACCTGCTGGTGGGAGTAGTAGTCCAAGATCTTATTTCTTAGGGCAACATAGAGGTAAGCTGTGAAGTTGGAAGTTGTATTCAAGCTTTCTCTACGTTCCCATAGTTTGACAAATAGCTCCTGTACCATGTCTTTTGCTAGTTCTTCGTCCGTTAGCTTCTTATAAGCAAAGACAAACATCAATTTGAAATACCTGTTAAAGATTTCCGTGTAGGCGTTATGGTCTCCTTTATTGAGAAGTCCCACTAGTTCGGTATCGGTAAATTGGCTGGTTTTCAATGTCGACTGTTTTGTGTTCAAAATAATATGGTAATCTAAAAGAAACTTAACATTATGATGGCAGTTGCCTTGCAAACCTTGGATCTGATGATCCGCAGTGCATTGGTGATCTGTTTCGATACATTGAATTCTGAAGTTTCAAGCCTAACTGCAATTTCTCTGTGCGTAAGATGTTCCTTTCTGGAAAGTTCAAAAATGATTCTCATTTTCTTCGGCAAGGCCTGTATCTGTTTTTCTATATATTCGTTGAGCTGTTTATCTCTGATCAGATGGTCTGAGTGTTCCGGCGCTGCTTTCGATACGTGGAATGCCAAAAAATCTGCGTACTTGTTCTCTACCTTTTGATGTGCGTAGTAGTTGAATATCTTAGATCGTAGGACAACGTATAGAAACGATGCGAAGTTGGTTTCTTCCTTCAGTTCTGACCGCTTTTCCCAGATTCCAACAAATAGCTCCTGAACATAATCTTTTGCCAGTCCCTCATCCCGAAGCTTCTTAAAGGCAAAAGTAAACATCAGCCTAAAGTATCTGTCATAGATTTCGCTGTAGGCCTCTGAATTTCCCAGTTTAATTAAGGAAACCAATTGCCGGTCTGAATAAAGTTTGTAATCGCTCATACTCGTACTTGGTTTAATACGAGCCTAGTGGAAAACAAGACGTGGAACCCACTTACCGTCTTAGAGGCCCTAGGAGACCGAACACGAATAAGCAGGCCCACGCCTATAGCGTGAGCACTGTCACTTATCCTCCCGTGTTCTTGTGAAATTTCCTAGGTTTCTAAGACGAGACTCGAAGTGCGAATGCTTCCTAATTTTATTGAAGAAGTCGCAAAGTTATATTTCTACTGCATTTTTTTTATTAAAGTTATATAAAATTTACGTTGGTACAAAATTATGTACCAATTATTTTTCTTTGATAACGGATATTTCGACGATGAATATCAGTGAGCTAAATGTTTATAAGGAAAAGCTGGGTGAACGCGTTAGGTCCCTTCGAGAAAAGAAGGAATTAAGTGTGCGTGCCTTCGCTTTAGTAGCTGATATTGAGCATCATCAATTGATCAATATCGAAAAAGGTCGGGTTGACGTGCGATATTCTACAATTATAAAGTTGGCAACTGCGTTCGAGATACAACCGAAGGATTTGCTTTCTTTTTAATTTCTTTTTAGCGCAATAATCCGTTGATAAATCACAGGTTAGAGTTTAGACCGGTATAAGAAAAACCAGAATGACTCCTTTAACAACGACGGGAAATTTATTTTTAAGAGCGGCCGAATTATATCTGGTAGAAATACAGATGTTGATCCATGCGATCTACTTAATTTTTTTCACAAAGATTTAAAGGTAAATAATTAACAAAGCTACCAGTTTTTCATCTTTAGGATGTTGATGCGCATCAATTCGTATTAATCGCATATCCCCACGCACTTTTGCGGCCTGCGGAACGCCTACGCTCTAACCCGCCCCAGTTCCCGCTTTTGGCATCTACGGAGTAAATTCCATTAGAGCTCGGAATTTTAGCGATACTTGTATAATACGGATTAGAAAAGTTTATTTAGATTAATTTTCAAACTAAGAACTGACGAAAGCAATCCATTCTTGCAAAAGTTCTTTCATGTCTTGCATAGGTATTAACAATACATCATTAATATTTACGCTTGGAGGTTGTATCATGATGTCTTCAACGGCACCCCATCTAGTATCAATAGATTCTTGAAAATGAACTCCGTCCTGAGCATTCTGAATTTCGTCAATTAGTCTTTGAGCTTCCGATTTGTCAAAATATCTTATAATTTGCAATTCAGCAAATACACTGGAATTCTCTGCTACACATGAATTATAGGGACTATTGTCAACGGGGCTGATAAAATTCTTGAATGTAAGTCCGTACTGCTCTCTTTTGGTCATCTAGAAGCTTTTATAGTTTATCCAAGAACAATATTAAACAAAAATAAATTTATACGCCTTTAGTGTAAGGTATGTTAGCGGTAATTCAATCACTAACATACCGAGAAATTCCTCAGGTCTAAATTAGACAAAGATTTATTAATTCAGATAAGATCTAAACAAACTGGTCGGCTAACCTAACCTTTAGGTTTGCCATGTCCTCGCTGAGTTTCATGTCCAATATCTTTGCGTAGTGCTGTGTAGTCCTGATATTGGTATGCCCGAGCATTTTTGAAACACTTTCAATGGGAACACCGTTCAATAGTGTTACGGTAGTCGCAAAGGTATGGCGGGCGATATGTGAGGTTAGTTTCTTTTCGATACCGCACAGCTCGGCTATTTCCTTTAGGTATTCGTTCATCTTTTGGTTGCTCGGAACGGGAAACACGGTTCCAAGATTGCCGCATATGGGATGGCCTTGGTATTTGTTGATTAGCTCAACTGCGTTTGAAAGTAAGGGGATGGATGCCCTAACATTGGTCTTCTGACGATTTTTGATGATCCAAAGCTCGCCATCGATACCCTTTTGTATGTCAGTGATCTTTAGCTTCTGCACATCTGCATAAGCCAGTCCAGTAAAGCAGCAGAAAAGGAAAACGTCCCTGATAGCATCCAATCTTGCAGAAACAAACCGCTTTTGTAGTATGATCTGGATTTCCTCTTGTGAAAGAAAGTTCCTGTCTACAGTTTTTGTGCGCCCTTTGTAGAAAGCAATCGGGTTACTATCCGCAGTTCCGTTTTCGCAGCAGATATTGATGATCTTGCCAAGGTTCTTGATCATCTTTACGGTGTAGTTGTTGGCGCATGATCTAGACCTCAGGTAATAATCGAAATTATTGAAGAAAGCAACATCGACCTTTCCAACTTCTATATCGTTAGTCTTATATTGTAGGAGGATAAAGGTTTCCAAATGTTTTTTGAGCACTTTGTATCTGTTGAGCGTTCCCCTTACGTAATCTTTTCCGACTAGAGCCTCCATTTTTTCGTTGTGTTCAGAAACCGCATCCAATAGCATGGAAGATTTTGCAACCTTACCAACCAATACATCCCGAATAGATTGTGCAGTGATTTCCATACCTGACTGCACTAATTTTGCGTGGGCATCATACACCTTATTCTGCAATTGGTCTAGGCTGGTGTTGAACAACCGATATTTTTCCTTAGTACCAGTGGCCCGTCCCGATTTGGAATGCCAGCGGTCGGGTTCACAAGATCTGCCAGTGGCAAGTTCCACACGTTTCCCGTCTACCGTGATGCGCATGTAGATATGGACTTCGCCCTCTGAATAGTTCTTTTGTCTTTTCATAAAGAAAAGCAGGCTAAAATTAGTTTTCATAATCTAACGATTAAAGGTTAACAAATTTAGCATTGGCAACTAAAGGATACAAGATGTTCAGTTCGTAACAACCTGTACACTAAACGGATACAGCTTATTCGGTGAGTCGTACAGACTTTCAGGATGACTCACCGAATTACGCACCTTTTTTTTGGGAATTCGTGCAAGTTTTGGTAACGTCCTAAAAGCAAAAACCCTGCTAATCGTGCGATTGCAGGGTTTTATACGTTTTGTTAGTCATTTCTGTGATCCCGCTGGGATTCGAACCCAGGACCACTACATTAAAAGTGTAATGCTCTACCAGCTGAGCTACGGAATCTTCCTTCGTTCTAAGGAGGTGCAAATATAGGAATATTAATTATTCAGTCAAATTATTTATTAAAAAAAATGCTTTTATTTTAACGCTAAATAAATATCTAATTCATAATCAACAGATAAGCATTTCAAAAAAATAATAATTTATGGTAGCTATGGTAAAGAGGATTTGTAAATTAGATCTTAGGGCCTAAAAAACCTTTAGTTTCGGCCTTTAAATAGCAATAAAGGCATAAAATAAAAAAGGGCCAAGAAACTAGTTCCTGACCCTACATCTACCTATGAAAAACATACCCCCGAAAGGGTAAGCCCAAATGTAAAAACAATTTTTCAATATTCCGAACTTTTCCAAGAAAAAAATTAGAATATTTTCTTTTCAGGTAAAAATACCTTGATTATACTAGTTAAACACGTTCTTAAGCTTAAAACAGATATTTTGTACTTAGGAAATTTGAATTATTGCCATCAATAATTTCATTCAGCAAGCGCTTATTATTATTATTTAATTTAGCTGCCACCAATGATCTAATCGAGAATGCCCTTAATGCATCCACTACGGATAATGTTCCCTCGGCACTATCTTTTCTTCCAGTAAATGGAAAAGCATCTGGCCCACGTTGACATTGACAATTGATATTTACGCGGCTAACTTGGTTTACGATTGGATCTATTAAAGCAGCTACTTCGGAATGATCATTGCTAAATATACTCACCTGCTGACCGTGTGTTGATTCGATCAAATAGTTAATCGGCTCTTCTATGTCATCAAAAGTAACTACGGGAATTACTGGGCCAAATTGCTCTTCGGTGTATAACTTCATTTCTTTGGTCACAGGATAAACAACGGCCGGATAGACAAAAGACTCCTTCGTTTGTCCACCATTTTTGTTAACTACTTGTGCACCTTTAGCAATGGCGTCATCAATCAACTCCTTTAAATAAGCTGGCTTTTGTGGTTCTGGCAGTGGGGTAAGTGATACTCCAGCTTGCCAAGGCATTCCAAATTTTAGTTTCGAAATTTCCTCAGAAAGTTCTTTTACAAACTGATCTACATGTTTCTTGTGTACAAAAATCACTTTTAAAGCCGTACAACGCTGCCCGTTGAAAGACAAAGCACCTAACACTGTTTCTTGAACTGCTAGCTTCAAATCAGCGTTAGCAGTAACAATTGCAGCATTCTTAGCATCTAAACCTAAAATAGCACGTAAACGATTTACTTTAGGGTGCATCTTCTTTAACTGATCCGCTACCTTACTAGAACCTATTAAAGTCAACACATTGATCTTACCTGATTCCATTAAGCCTGGAATAATCTTATTTCCACGACCATAAATCGTATTAACTACGCCTTTAGGAAAGTTATCTCTAAATGCCTGCAATAATGGATAAAACAATAAAGTACCATGTTTAGGTGGTTTGAACAAAATTGTGTTTCCCATGATTAGTGCTGGGATTAGCGTGGTAAAGGTTTCATTTAATGGATAATTAAACGGCCCCATACAAAGAACTACTCCCAAAGGAGAACGGCGGATTTGCGCTACGATTCCCTGCTCAATGGTGAAACCCGCAGATTGCCTGTCGATATCTTTTAAAGCATCGATAGTAGCATTGATATATTCGATGGTTCTGTCGAATTCCTTCACCGAATCACCGTAGGTTTTACCAATTTCCCACATGATCAGCTTTACTACTTCTTCCTTCTTCGCTATGATATCGCGAGTGAACTTTTCTACGCATTCAATACGTTGCGCTACGCTCATGGTTGGCCACTCTCCTCTTCCGTTGTTATAAGCTGCTACGGCTGCATCTAGTGCAATCTGCGCCTCTTTTTCACCACAAAGTGGATAAGTACCAATCAACTTTCGCTCTAGGCCTTTAGCGGTTTTAATACAAATTGGAGAAAGTACAGTGTGTACATCGCCAGACCAAGTGAGCATATCGCCGTTAGACAAATAGCTACGTTGGTCTAGTGGCCCATCCAGTGCATACGCTGCAGGGATGTCTGCTTCCACAGGAAACAGATTTTCTAGGTTTAGTGACATTTTTGTTTGATTTATTACTTAGTTTATAGATTTACTAGATTTTATATTTAATAATATATCCTCTCCGATTTAAAGAGAGGATATATTTCGACTAAACCTTAATAACGCTCATTTTTGGCACTAGTGTTTTCATCACTATCCAAGCGATAAGATATGCCACGGCACAAAATGAGAAAATGATAAAATATCCTGCTTCAATACCTTGGAAGCCCATAAATTTCATTTGAGTTTCCGCAGAATAATCAAACAATACACCCGAAGATTTATTGATGATTGTTGCGCCAACACCACCCGCTAAGCCACCAATACCTGTAATGGTTGCAATTGCTTTTTTGGGGAAACTATCTCCAATAGTAGAAAATATATTTGCCGACCATGATTGGTGAGCCGCACCAGCGATACCAATGATAATTACTGGAATCCAATAGGAAATATGACCTAAAGGTTGAGTTAACAACGCTAACAAAGGAAAGAAAGCAAAAATCAACATCGCTTTCATACGACCTTCATACGGGTTCATTTTCTTTTTATCTACAAAGAAAGTCGGTAACCAACCACCAAAAATTGAAAGTAAGGTAATGGCATATAAAACGAATATAGCTAGTTGCCCTTCGGTATCAGACGACTTAATATTGTAAACCTCTGAAAGGTAAGCTGGCATCCAGAATAAATAGAACCACCACACACCGTCAGTCATAAATTTACCAAAAACAAAAGCCCAAGTCTGCTTATAACTAAAACACTTAGCGAATGAAAGTTTTTTCTCTTTCACTACTTCGCCAGCGGCATTAAGTTCAGCTTGCAAATCATCCTGATTGATGTACGCTAACTCTGCTGCATTAACTTTTGGATTCAATTCTGGTTTCTTGTAATAGAACACCCAAAATCCCATCCATACAAATCCTAACGCACCGATAATAATGAACGACATTTCCCAACCGTAATACTTAGCAATTACTGGGATAGAAAGTGGCGCTGCCAATGCACCAATAGTTGCACCAGCGTTGAAAATACTCGTTGCTAATGCCCTGTCTTTTTTAGGAAAGTACTCTGCGGTTGCTTTAATAGCCGCTGGAAAGTTTCCAGCCTCTCCTACTGCTAACACGAAACGTGCAAAAATGAATAAGGTTACACTGACGTTGATCACTAAAGCTACATCATTTACCCTTTCGATATTCTCTTTAGCACCTTCAAATCCTACAAGCCAATCTCCAGTAATAATACCAGAAGTTGCGATACCACAAAAAGCGTGAAGTACTGCACCTACAGACCAAATTCCAATGGCCCATAAAAAACCCTTTTTAGTATCTAACCAATCTACGAAACGACCAGCCAATAACATACTTACCGCGTAAAAAATAGAGAATAATGCAGTGATGTTACCGTAGTCATTATTCGTCCAATGAAACTCAGGGCTAATAAAATCTTTCCATGTTAGGGAAAGTACTTGCCTATCTAAGTAGTTAATGGTAGTTGCAAAAAACAGCAGGGAACAAATGGTCCATCTGTATTTACTTTGCTTGGTTTGGTTCATATTTTTTTGGTTTTTTTGGTTAGTTCCGATAATTATCGGAGGTTAAAGCCCCTCTCTGCCTTTGGCATCTCTCCCCAAAAGGGAGAGAAAGTTCTTAGGGAGTGGAGTGCGTATTAATTTTAGTTTCTTACCTTATCTATAATTTCAAAGGTTTGTTTAGTTAATGACTCTATTTTCTCGTAATCGCGTTGCTCGATGATTTGCTTGCTTACTAATTTACTTCCCATACCTACGGCACAAACACCAGCTTTAAACCAGCTAGAGATATTGTTTTCTTCAATCTCTACTCCGCCCGTTGGCACAAATAACTGACCTTGGAACAATTCTTTGATTGATGAAAGGAAATCTGGCCCTAAAATATTTGCTGGAAACAACTTGATGATACCTGCTTTGTGCTGCTGCGCCAAATCAATTTCTGTAGGCGTCATACAGCCTGGTATCCATAGCAAACCTGCGTCATGTGTTAATTTAGCAACTGCTGGATTTATAATTGGACAAACGATAAAATCTGCACCGGCATCTAAAAAAGCTTGCGCTTGTTCGGCGGTTTTGATTGTACCAATACCCAAAAACAAATCTTGCATTTCGGTTTTTAGCGCTTCTTTGAAAATCTTGAAGTTTTCTAAAGCCGCTGCGCCTCTATTGGTATATTCGAAAACACGCACACCACCTTTGTATAATGCCCTGATGATTTCTAAACTTACTTGCGCATCTTCGTAATAAAACAATGGCAATAATCCTTGTTGTTGTATTGCTTGTATTGTAGTTTCTTTATTCTTAGTCATTTTCGGCAATGGTTTGGTGAATGTCTTGAACGGTTGATGTAGTACAGTCGCTTGGAATGTACAATTTGTTGTAAGCAGCACCAGTTGCAAACTCTAAAATTTGCTGAGGCTCGTGTTCGTTGTAGAAGCCGTAAATTAAGCCTCCCATGTAGCAATCGCCACTACCTACTCTATCTAAAATCTTTTCTGAAAGATATTCTTTAGAAATAAACAGTTGATTCTCGGTGAATAAAGTGGTGTAATACCTGATGCCTGCTTTGTAGTCGAACCTGAAAGTATTAGCTACATGCTTGCATTTTGGAAATTTATTGATGATTTCTTTCGAAGTGATTTCTGCCTGTTTAAGGTAGTTTTCTTTCGTGTCAATCTCTACAATATCAGTTGGTAAAGTAATACCTAGCATCTTTTCAGCTGCCCAAATATTGCCCATCACCAAATCACAATACTCTACTAAACCAGGAATAATATCGATGGGCTCTTTACCAAACTTCCAAAGTTTCGCTCTGTAATTTAAGTCGATAGAAATGGTAATACCACGTTCGCTAGCCGCTTTTACGGCTTCCAAACAAAGGTCTGCCGCATCTTGATTTAAGGCCGGACAAATGGCACTGAAATGAAACCAAGAGATATCTTGCAATATCTCATCCCAGTTTAAAGTATTAGGTTTGATGCTTGCGAAAGAAGAATTAGCTCTATCGTAAATTACGCCTGCATTTTTAAGGTCCTTACCTTTCGGCAAATAGTACAATCCCAATCTATCACCACTCAATTGCATTCTCGACGAGTCGATGTTGCATTTGTCTACGTAGTTCAAAATTTGCGTTGACATAAAATTATCCGGCAATGCCGAAAAATATGCCGATGGCACTTCCCAAAGCGCCAATGCTGTAGCGACGTTTAATTCTGCGCCTCCAACATAAAAAGGTAGTTCATTATCTGCCAGCCATTGTCCATCAGTATCCGGACAAATGCGTAACAGTAACTCCCCAAAACTTAAAACTTTCATTCGTTTATATTTGTAATTAACCGTGATTTAAAGGCGTGGTCGACAGAATAGCGACCACGAATTTTTCATTTAAAAGCTAAAATAGGCTTTTGCGTTGTTATAACAAATATCTTGAACAATTTGGCTAACCAATTTTATATCATTAGGGATTTCGCCATTCTCTATATCCGTACCTAATAAATCACATAAAATTCTACGGAAGTACTCGTGACGAGGGAATGAAAGGAAGCTTCTAGAGTCGGTTAACATACCCACAAACTGACTTAACAAACCTAAATTAGATAAAGCATTCAGTTGGTTAATCATTCCTTGCTTTTGGTCTAAGAACCACCAACCAGAACCCCATTGCACTTTTCCAGCAACCGTACCATCTTGGTAGTTTCCAATCATAGTGGCCATTAATTCGTTATCTGCCGGATTTAAGTTATATAAAATAGTTTTAGCCAATTTGTTATTCGCATCTAATTTATTTAAAAACTTAGCCAGTTGTTTGCCCTGTGAGAAATCTCCGATAGAATCGAAACCTGTATCTGGACCTAACGACGACAATAAACGGTCGTTGTTATTGCGGATAGCCCCCAGATGATATTGTTGTACCCATCCTCTTTCGTGGTCCCAAAGGGCAAATTGAAAAAGCATAGCCGATTTGAATTTCAAGTTCTCTTCTAGTGTAATGCTTTCTCCTTTTCTAATTTTAAGGAAAATTTGTGCTACTTCTTCTTCGGTATAATCTTCAGCATAGATTTGCTCCAAACCATGGTCAGAAACTGATGCACCATTTTCTACAAAGAAATCGTGGCGAGATTTTAAAGCCGCTAAATACTCTTGATAGTTGCTGATTGGCTTTTCTACGATAGCCGCTAATTTATCTACATACTGATTTAGACCTGCCACATCATCGGCATTCATTGCCTTATCTGGCCTAAAAGCTGGCAAAACCACTAAGTCAATTCCACTTGCTTTAATTTGCTGATGAAAAGCTAGGTTATCCAACGGGTCATCGGTAGTACATAAGGTTTTAACGTTCATCTTTTTCAATAAACCTAAAACGCTGTATTCCTTAGTTTGAAGTTTTGCATTACACTCGTCCCAAATCTTCTTTGCCGTTGCTGGCGATAGCAAATCGTGAACATCGAAATAACGTTGTAACTCCAAATGTGTCCAGTGGTACAATGGATTTCTTAAAGTATAAGGAACAGTTTCAGCCCATTTCTCAAATTTCTCCCAATCTGAAGCACCACCTGTGATATAGTATTCATCTACACCGAAAGTACGCATGGCACGCCATTTATAGTGGTCGCCATACAACCAAACCTGGGTAATATTCTCGAAATTCTTATCTTCTGCTATTTGCTCAGGAATTAAGTGATTGTGATAATCAATAATCGGCATTTGCTTTGCATACTCGTGATACAAAGTTTTTGCTGTCTCCGTTTGCAACAAAAAATTCTCGTTTAAAAACTTTTTCATTTATACTTTATTGGTTGTTTGGTTATTTGGTTGGTTTGTTGTTTAGCTTACACGCAAATCAAACCCTTAAACCAGTTATTATTTTTTTTTATAGAAATACCTTAGATAATTGAACTTCGACTGCTATTTGGTATAATAGTTCTAACTAAAAAACCAAAAAACTAATCAACGAAACATCCAACTAAACTCCTCCAAAAACAGAGAAGCCGCCATCTACACATATCATTGCACCAGTTACAAATTGCGAAGCATCGCTTAACAACCAAACTAATGCGCCTTTTAATTCATCTGGATCACCAAAGCGTTTAAATGGCGTTTGGTTAATTACCGACTGACCTCTTGGTGTAAAACCACCATCGGAAGTAGTTAATAAATTGCGGTTTTGCTCTGTTAAGAAAAAACCTGGTGCTAAGGCGTTCATTCTAATTTTATCGCCATAACGATTAGCCAATTCTACGGCAAACCATTGTGTATAGCAATCTACCGCAGCTTTACCCATGTTGTAGCCTAATACTTTGGTAATTGCTCTTTTAGAGTTCATCGATGAAATGTTTACGATACTTCCTCTTCCAGTTTCTGCGATAGCTTTACCGAAAACCTGCGTAGGAATTAATGTTCCCCAAAGGTTAAGGTCTAATACGGTTTTCATTCCGTCCATCTTCATTTCGAAGATATTTTGTTCTGGTTGCAAAACACCATCAGGCATGTTACCACCTGCCGCGTTTACCAAACCATCTATTTTACCAAAAGCAGCCAGTACTTTTTCTCGAGCGGCAATTAACTGCTCTTCGTTCATGGCATCGGCAATTAAAGCGATGGCTTTACCGCCAGCTTTATTAATTGCATCTGCACGTTCGTTTGCTACTTGTTCGTTTCTGCCTAAAATACCTACGGTACCGCCAGCTTCTACAATTGCGTTGATGAAAGAAAGGCCTAAAATGCCTGTTCCGCCAGTTACAACGATTACTTTATCTTTTAATGAAAATGATTGTTCCATTTAATATTTATGTTTTTACCACGAAAACTAATTTCTTAGTGCGGGTTTATTTTTTTACCACAAAGGCACGAAGCACACAAAGATTGATTTATAGGTTGAAGGAATTTTAGACTTACGAAGTTTGCGAAACTTCGTAAGTCTTTAAACTTCTTAGTGCTCTTTGTGTCTTTGTGGTTAATTATTATTTCTTATCTCAATTCAGCTACTGGAAAAGTATCCATATCTGCGTAATCTAAATTCTCGCCAGCCATACCCCAAATAAAGCTGTAGTTTTTGGTACCAGCACCAGAGTGGATACTCCAAGTTGGCGATAAAACTGCCTCGTGGTTAGCCATTACAATATGACGAGTTTGTTGAGGTTCGCCCATAAAATGTATAACTCTTTGATCTGCTTCTACATCAAAATAGAAATAAACTTCCATTCTTCTGTCGTGCGTATGTGGTGGTATCGTATTCCAAATAGAACCGTTTGCTAATGACGTTAAACCCATTACCAACTGACAACTTTGTATACCATCTTTGTGGATATAACGAGAAATTGTACGCTGATTTGCAGTTTCCAAAGCACCTAAATCAGCAGAAAAAACATCTGCATGGCTAGCAAACGCTGTTGGGTGACTGGTGTGTGCTGGCGCAGAAAGTGCGTAAAAAACAGCCGGATTGCTAGCATCTTTACTGCTAAACTTCACGTCCTTAACACCTTTCCCTAAGTATAGGCAATCTTTTTTATCTAAATCGTAGCTGGTTCCATCGGCAACAATGATACCCGCACCGCCTACGTTAATTACACCTAATTCTCTTCTTTCTAAGAAATAATCGGCACGTAGAATGTCATAATTACCTAAATCTACAACGCTGTTTACTGGTGTGATTAAACCTGTAACCATTCTGTCGTAGTGTGAATAGACAAAATTTGCTTTGTCCGTCGCTTTCAAGTCGTCCAATAAAAATCTTTCTCTGATTTTTTCGGTGTCGTAACTCTTGAAATCTTCTGAGTGTACTGCTTGTATTTGTTTCATTTTCTATATTTTGGGTCCGTCATTAGAGGTTTTGGTTTGGCCCTCGTTTTAATGACAGATGATTTTGGCTAATATACTCGTAAACGTTCTTGCAGGCAAATGATAATTTATCCATAAATGGTGATTTTGGCCAATATCTTTGGTGCTGCATAGGACAAATAATGATTTGTCCCTACAACGAAACACCACGTTTCCATGGAATAAAATCATCTTGGTTTAATAACACCGCTTTCGGAATTACCTCGCCACTTGCCGCTTTGATACAATACTCTAAAATATCCTCGCCCATTTCTTCAATGGTTTTCTCGCCTTCAATAACTGGCCCCGTGTTGATATCAATAATATCTCCCATACGTTTGGTGAGGGCATTATTGGTAGCCACTTTAATTACTGGACAAACTGGGTTTCCTGTCGGAGTTCCCAATCCGGTAGTAAATAAAATTAGCGTTGCACCGCTTGCCGCTTTACCTGTAGTTGCTTCTACATCATTACCTGGCGTACAAACCAAGTTTAAACCTGGTTTAGTCGAAGGTTCTGTATAATCTAAAACATCTACAATTGGAGCTGTACCACCTTTTTTTGCAGCACCGTTGCTTTTAATGGCGTCGGTAATTAAACCATCTTTAATATTTCCTGGAGATGGATTCATGTGGAAACCAGAACCTGCATTTTCCGCAGCTTCACTGTAAGCTCCCATCAATTTCATGAACTTTCTAGCAGAGGCTTCTTCAATGGTTCTGTCAATCATGTTTTGCTCAGCACCACACAACTCAGGGAACTCGGCCAGTAAAACTGTACCGCCTAAAGCTACTAGCAAATCAGAACAATAACCTACCGCTGGATTGGCAGAAATACCACTAAAACCATCGCTACCACCACACTTTACCCCTAAGTTCAATTTACTTAAAGGTGCTGGCGCTCTTTCAATTTTGTTAGCTTCTACTAAACCTTCGAAGGTTTTTTTAATGGCCAAAGCAATCATGTTTTCTTCGCTTTGCGATTGCTGTTGCTCGAAAATATAGATGGGCTTATTGAAATTTGGATTACGCTCTTTTAAATCGGCAGTAAAATCTTGTACTTGTAAATTCTGACATCCCAAGCTTAAAACAGTGACACCTGCCACATTTGGATGGTCGGCATAAGCTGCCAACAATTTACTCAAAACGGCTGCATCTTGTCTGATACCACCACATCCACCTTGATGGTTTAAAAATTTGACACCATCTATGTTTTTGAATAAACGCTCGTTTCTTACACCATCAAATGCTAATGGCGCATCTAGTGAAGAAATATCAGTTCCGTTTTTATAAGCCTCAATTAAATGATGCGTATAGTTTTTATATTTTGCGGTTACGGCATAGCCCAACTCGTTATGCAACGCTTCGCGGATCACATCTAGGTTTCTATTTTCGCAGAAAACCGTTGGAATGAACAACCAATAATTAGCTGTACCCACTTTGCCATCGGCACGGTGATAACCGTTAAAAGTTCTTCCTGCAAACTTGGAAACATCTGGCGCATGCCACTCGTAATGATACGGACGATACTCGTAAGGAGCCGCCGCATGTTTTAGGTTATCGGTAGTCATTCTAGTTCCCAACTTAACCGGAAACTGGATTTTACCCACCAAAGTACCATACATATATACTTCATCACCTGCCTGCATATCTTGCATATAGAATTTATGCTTGGCATCTACATCATCTACCAATAAATAATTTACGCCTTGAAAACCCACTAACTCGCCTGCTTTAAGGTCTGTAAGGGCAACCAATACATTATCTTTTGGGTGTACTTTTAAAACTTGTTGTTTCATTTAAATATTTTATTTCATCGGGTCGCTATTATGTCCCGATGTGTTGCGAACGCTTAATTTGAATTAAGCCTCTTTAAGTTGGGCAGACATAAATTTGGACAATGTAGCTTCAGCACCTTGGTTGATGATATCCAAATATAAGGCCTTCACCTCTGGAATAAACCCTGTCAACTGAGTTAAATTTACCCCCCAAATGTGCTCATCGCCCAAAACTTCTTCCACAAAATCATTTTGATGTTGGATATACTTTTCAAATAAATAAGGTGCAGAGTCATCGTTTAACCGATAACTCGCACCATTATCCAAACCAAAATATAGACCATTCTCTTTTCTCTGAGCACGAGAGAAGGCCAAGTAAGCTGCAAAGCCAAAAGCAATGTGAGCCGGCACTTGGTTAAATATCTTATAGTAATTCAATAGCAATGGAAGTATTCTAATTTTCAACTTCATGGTGTATTGAAATGCAATGCTTGTCCATAAATGTTCTATAGACGGATTGGCAAAACGGTCTTTCACCGCATTTGCGAAAGCATCACTTTGTTTTTTATCTACTTCGTAAGGAATTGCCGGACCAATTTCCGTCGCCATTAAAGTTTCGATGTAATTGCTAATTAAATCGTTTGTCATGGCATTTTTTACGGTATCAATTCCTAAAAGGAAAGCAATTCCAGAACTTAAGGTATGTGTTCCGTTCAATAAACGCACTTTAAGTTCTCTATAAATCTCGATATCTTCGGCAATGATGACACCTTCGTCTACTGTTGCAAAAGAAAGTACATCAGCCACATGCTTCCCTCCTTCTATTGCCCACAAACGATATGGTTCAGTCATCGACAATAACGCATCTTCGTAACCCAGTTCTTCTTGCAAGCTTGCAAAAGCAGCTGCATCTGGTTTTCCTGGTACAATTCTATCTACCAACGAATTACAAAATGTATTAGCGCTAGCCAACCAAGCGATAAAGTTTGCTTCTAATTGATTGTAATTCGCCAATTTTAAAACGATTTCACCCAACTTAGTTCCGTTATCTGGAATTAATTCTGTAGCGATAATCACCAAGCCTTTGTCTTGTGCACCCTTAAAAGCATGGTAACGTTCGTAAAGTACAGCTAATAATTTTGCAGGAAATGAAGAAGGCGGATTAGCGTTGATGCTTTCTTCTACATACTGAATACCAACTTCGGTAGTGTTAGAAACTACGATTTGTAGTTCTTCTGATTTAGCGATATCTAAAATAGCTTGCCAATCTTTTTCAGCTGCGATTACTCTGCTGATGGCTGATGAAATGATGTTCTCTGAAACTGGCAATCCGTTTTCGATACCACGAACACAAAGTGTATAAAGTGCATCTTGTGCATCGAACTCTGAAGTGTTACCGCCTGTAGATTTTACCACAGCCACACGACCATTGAAAACGCCTTCGCGATTTGCTTTATCGATAAAATAATCTGGCAAACCACGTAACAAAACACCGGTTCCAAATTGCAATACTTTCTCTGGTAATTGGAAAATTTGTGCATTCGGGACAACCACATTTTCTGTGGCAATTAGTTTCAGATTATCTTTTGATAAAATCATTTCGTTATAAGCTTTTCAAGTTATTTCTGAGCTAATAAAGAAACATAAAGCACCTTTACTAGCATTTGGTCGAAACAATTCTACATAATTTATGCTAGTATCACCTTGATTTAAGCGCAAATATTTGCGCAATCGTTCCCGATAACGTAAGGCAATTTAATGTGAGGGTAAGTCAATACAAGACATAGCAAAAAAGCTAACTACTTAAACTTATTTGAATATCTTATAAATTTAAGTTAAGTATGAACAATTTAGTCTTAGATACAAGATGTTAGATGATTCAACGCAATTTCAAACTATCATTCGTAAACAGTTTATATTTTCTAATAGGTCTTTCGACAACCCTAAAGCCTACATCAACTTTAGTAGAATCTTGAAATATTCCCTTTCTAAGGTATGGCTGGTTATTAGCTGATTTCTTTCCAGTAGTTCCTTTCCTTACTACTCTTTGATTGCGAGGGCTATACTTAACCCTATCTTTATCAAGATAAATATCTTGTACCCATTCCCATACCAATCCATTTGATCTAAGTATAAGGTCATTATCTACAATAATTTCCTTATAACCAACCTCTGGCTGAGTTTCCAGTCCCTTTGGTATACTTGAGCTAGCTCCCTTTGAAGCAAATTCCCATTCAGCTTCGGTTGGTACGCTATACTCTTTACCTGTTTTCCTTTTCAACCACCTACAATAACTTTCTGTATCCTCAAAAGACACATTGATCATTGGATCAGTTTCTTTGGTATCTGTTGGTAATTCAGGCATATCAAATCCCATGCTATAACAATATGCTTTATATTGCTCTACAGAAATCGGATATTTAGAAATACTAAATTCACCAACTAGAACTTTTTTTAGTTTCCCCTCATTTTGATGAAAACTAGTATCAACCGATACCCCTACAGTTTTACCTGTTGTGGATCTAATCCATTTAGGAGTATCTGGTGTAAAATCCTTCTTTAAATCGCCCATTAAAAACATACCCGTTTTCACTTTCACCATTTCTGGATATTTTTGAGAAAATGCAGTAGAAGAAAAGATTAAAAGAAAAATGATATTTAAAATGACTTTTTTAAGTGACATAAGCGAGTGTTAATTAAATAAACTGATACAAGATAGTAAAAATTGAATGAGCTGTGGTTTTCTACTTTCAATTTTTATATTTGAAGAATTACCTTTCAAAAATATGGACAACGAGATAAAAATACCTGTACTTAATGCCGAACAAATTAGAGTTTTAGGTTCCCTAATGGAAAAAGCTAAAACTACTCCAGACTATTATCCGATGACGATGAATGGTTTGGTTTCGGCTTGTAACCAGAAAACTTCGAGGAAACCTGTTGTGAATTACGATGAAGAAACCATTGGCGCTGCTTTAAATTCATTGAAAATAGGCGGCTTGATGTCTACCGCTATGGGAGGTTCCAGCAGAGCTACTAAGTATAAGCACAATTTTGCGATCGTTTACCCACTTTTACCTTCGGAAGTAGCGGTAATGTGCCTTTTGTTTCTTCGCGGACCACAAACGCCCGGAGAAATTAATACCAACTCTGGCAGGTTACACGAGTTCGAAACTTTAGAAGAAGTGAACCAAACTTTAGAAAAATTAGCTGGCGAAGGCTATATCAAACAACTACCAAAACGTCCCGGACAAAAAGAGCAACGCTACGCACACCTTTTTAGCGGTGATGTAGAATTTAACGAAGAAGATTTTGCTACAGATGAAGCTCCAGCGAGATCTAATTCTGGATTAGAAGAAAGAGTTACAAAACTAGAAACTGAATTAGCAGAGCTGAAAGAGAATTTCGATAAATTGATGAAGGAGCTTTATTAGTAGTTAGATTTTAGTATTTAGACTGGAATAATAAGTTACCAGTTGTGTGTTACGGGTTGCGGGGCATTATGCCAACTTGTAACTCGTAACTCATAACCTGCAACTTCTAAACAAACCTCTTAATCACCCTCAATTTATGAGTGTATCTCTCTAGCTCCTTACTATAAATTCCTTGGTTATCTATCGGGTCTATACGTACTTTCCCAGCCGAGTGAATGATTTTTTCATTGCTCAACATTAGGCCCACATGGGTGATTTTTCCTTCTTCGTTATCAAAGAAAGCCAAATCTCCCAACTTTGCAGAAGCTAGAAAATCTACCAATTCTCCTTCTTCTACTTGCTGAGAAGCATCTCTACGCAAACTTAAACCCAATAATTTATAAACGGTTTGTACAAACCCAGAGCAATCAATACCAAAAAACGTACGACCACCCCATAAATAAGGCGAGTTCAAAAAGAACTTGGCCGTTTCTTCTATTTTCGCTGCAAAATCAGCCAAATTAGGAAGGATTGGTTCAGTTTTTACTTCAAACCTTTCTTCGCCCAAATAGCAGTAGCCATCTTGGTAAAATGGCAAAGTACTTCCAGGACTTAAATAATAAAGCTCTCCCTTATCATCAACCAAACGATTATCAAAGTTTACAGCAGTAACATATTGATAGCTCTGCTCATCATTGTATTGCAATGCTGTGATTTGTTGCAACTGCTTATGATCCATCCAACCTTCGTAATTATCATGATGTGTTTTAACCAAACACCATTTTTCGGTTTTCTCTAACAAGATTACCCTATCGCCAAAAAGCAATTGCGAAACAATTTCGCTCCTATCAGAAGATTCTTTTCTAAGCGGTGCTACAGCAATGCGACAAACGTGATATTTTTCCATAATTAAAAATGAGCTGCGATAAAAATAAGCGAAATATGTGATAAAAATCAGTCTATTTTATGCCCAATTGTGAGAAACTTTATCCCTTACTATTTGTTACTTAGTGGAAACAAAAAGAATAACGGAGAGCGTTTTATGAATTTTAAAAGAATTTTAATTGCAGTAGATAATAGCACTTGTTCTGAAAAAGCTGCAAAAACAGGATATGATATGGCTGCATTGTATAGTGCAGAAGTAGCTTTATTAAACATTGTTGAGCCTGCACCTCCAATAGCAAACCCAGACTTTGGTTTTACACCTGCCATTGTGGATTTGTACGACAATAATCTAGAAAATAGCCATGTGTTACTCAAAGAAATAGAAGCAAAATTTGGTAACGATAGGAAAACCACTTATTTGTCGGTGCTTGATACGGCAACTAATGGCATTTTACAACAGTCGGAGGAATGGAATGCAGATTTGATTGTAATTGGCACACACGGTAGAACCGGAATAAACCACTTTTTAATGGGCAGCGTAGCTGAACACGTGGCAAGAAAATCTGCTTGTCCAGTATTGATTGTACCGAACAAAGCGGAAGTTTAGGTTGGTTAAAAATATTTTGGTTAGCCACAGATGCACAAATTATTTTAGAATTATAAGTATTAATCTGTGCATTTGTGGCTACAATCAAGCTTCTTCATACTGCAACACGTAATTTCTGTATAAACTACTCAGTGCAAAGGCTCGTTCGAGTATCATTAAGATAATGGTTGGCAAGAAAATTAACTCTACCCAATCGAGTTTGTAGAAAACAAATCCAAATAGAAAAATGAGCCTTACGCATTCAAGGTAATAAATCCACCTGCGTTGCTCTAATAATGCGCCACAATTAATTAGCGTAATCAAAACAAATAAAGCAATTAAAATACCGTCAACCATATCTAGATAAGACCAAAAGGCAGTTGTAACTGTTAGTAATATTACACTGAGGACCAGTTGGATATTGATATAACCTTTTAATTTGAATTTAGCAGGGGCTTTTGATTTGTACTGCAAAAACCTGCGTTCCAAAGTTGGGCGAATATCTTGGTCCAATAATGCAGGGCTGCCAAAAACAACTTTAAATTTATTAACGAAACCTGAAGTTCTATTACAAGCTTCTATAATTTCTAAATAGTAATGGAAATGCTGCCATAAAAAACTATGGCTTTTAATTGGATGTGTTAAACCATAAGTAGGTGCCTCTTCTTCCTTTTGGTAAGTACCGAACATTTTATCCCAAAACGTAAATACATCGCCGTAGTTTTTATCTAAATATTTATCATCACTAGCGTGATGAATACCATGTAAGGATGGCGTAATCAAGATATTTTCTAACCAGCCTAACTTGCCAATCATCTGCGTATGCGTAAAAAATGAATAGGCACCATGTACAGTTAAAATTACGGCAACCATTAAAGGATGAAAACCCAACAACGGCAAAGCGCACCAGAAAACACCTCTAATTAGTGCCTGAAAAGTAGTAATACGGGCAGATACGGTTAAATTGAACTCTTCACTTTGGTGGTGTACAATATGTGCTGCCCATAAGAAATTCACTTCGTGTCCCAATCGGTGATACCAATACCAAACAAAATCTGTTGCCAGAATTATGAGAACCCATACCCACCAAGCATTTGGAATATTGAACAAGGCATAATTCTGATAGACGTAATTGAACAGATCGTAAAAACTAGCTGCAATAAAAAGATTCAATAATCGCTCTGCGATACCAATGCTGATATTAGAAACCGAGCTTTCGTACTTAAACAAATGTGCTTTCTTTTTGCTCACGGCCAACATATATTCTAGGTAAACAAACAAGAAAAATGCAGGTATGGCAAAAGCTAGATAATTTATCTTTTCCATGATTTAAGAAGCTAGAAAATTACTTACATAACCATTAAATAATTCGGGCTGCTCCATCATAGGGGCATGACCGCATCTATCAATGTAATGCAACGTAGCATTAGGCAGATGTTGATAAAACTCTTCTGCAACTTCGGGTGGCGTGACAATATCCTGTAAACCCCAAATCAATAAAACGGGTATCTTAATAAAATGGAGTAGTTCTTTTAGGTTTTGCTTTTGTGCATCTCTGGCCAGCATAATTACCGATAGGGCTTTGGTTTTTTGCTGTACGATATCAAATACGTAAGAAACCATTTCCTCGTCTACCACTTCTTTCCTATCAAAAACATCTTCTATTTTTTGTTTGATGTATTGATAATCTTTCACCCTTGGAAACGTACCACCAAAGGAATTTTCGTACAAGCCAGAACTTCCAGTAAGCACTAAACGCTCTACCTTTTCAGGATATTTCAGCGTGTAAAGCAAAGCCACATGTCCGCCTAAGGAGTTTCCAATTAGTATAGGATTTTTGATTTGATGTTTATCCAAATAATCTTCCAGAAAATCCACCAACTTGCTTAATCCCCCTCCTAAAAAATGATTGAAAAGAGGCAACTGCGGTGTCCAAACCTGATAATTTAGAGAAAGTTCTTGCTCAACTGATTTCCAGTTACTTAAATTGCCAAACAAACCATGCAAGAGCACAATATCTTTCATGGATGTTGTTGAATAATTTATCGTATTAGTAGCTAAAGCTTGATTGATCTGTAATTGCATATTTAAAGCTTTAAGTAAAACCGTCAATGCTTCAAAATTAGCAATATTTTCCAAAAGACTACTAATTCTATAGATTAAATATTAATTAACTTTTTTGTCTTCTGGATGGTGTTATCACCAACCAACATTCTGTTACCACAATTATTAAGCGCACTCGCTGTTAATAATAATGCCTACAACAGGTCGCATAAAATAAAGCGAACTCATGTAAACATGAAAAATCTGTGCATCCCCTAATCGGCACGTTTACTTTAGCTAAATTTCAACTACAAATCTTCCATTAATTGCTAAATTATCCATTACTTTGAAGTACTAACATATTATAACAAATGACACACTTAGAAAAGTTAGCTGCCATCCGCAATTTGATGAAAAAGGATGGCGTTGATGCCTATATTATTCCATCGGCAGACCCACATATCAGCGAGTACCTGCCAGATTTTTATAAGAGTATTCCTTTTGTAACCGGATTTACCGGGTCGGTAAGTACAGTAGTAATTACCGAAGATTTTGCTGGCTTATGGGCAGATTCCAGATATTTTGTTCAGGCTGAAGATCAATTAAAAGGTAGCGGGTTTGAATTGGTAAAATTAAATGCGCAGGGCATGGCCGAATACATCGACTGGTTAGGCGAAAAACTACCAGAAGGTGCTAAAATTGCTTTCGACGAAAAAACAGTTTCTGTTCTCTTAGGCTTACAGTTAGAAAAGCAATTGGCATTCAAAAACATTAGTTTCGAGAACCAAGATTATGTTGGGCAGATCTGGGAAGACAGACCTGCTTTGCCAGCTGAACCAGCTTTTTTACTAGCTGACGAAGTGGTAGGACAATCGGTGCCGAGCAAGCTAGCAGCAATTAGAGCTTATTTGAAAAAACAACGAGCAGCTTATCATCTGGTGTCATCTTTAGATGATATGGCTTGGGTTTTCAATTTAAGAGGAAAAGATATCGGCTACAATCCGGTAGTGTTAAGTTTTGCGCTAATTACTGAAGATAAAGCAACCATATATATCGACAAGAAGAAATTAACTACTGATGATCTGGCTACTTTAGCTCATCAAGGAGTAACCATTGCAGCTTACGAAGCTTTGGCCACTGATTTACAAGCTTTACCTTCAAATAGCAATATTTTAATCGACCCGAAACGCAACTGTTACTTTATGTATAAACAGATTGCAGCAGGTGTAAAAAAGGTTTTGGAAACCAATCCATCAACTTACCTAAAAGCGATTAAAAACGAGATTGAAATTGCAAATACCCGCAAAGCGATGATTAAAGACGGTGCTGCAATGACCAAATTCTTTAAGTGGGTAAAAGAGAACGTTGGCAAGGTAGAGATTACAGAACTATCGGCGGCTGAGGTTTTGAAAAACTTTAGAGCAGAACAAGATGGTTTTGTGGGCGAAAGTTTCAATACCATTGCTGGCTACAAAACTCACGGTGCTTTGCCTCATTACGCAGCCACGCCAGAAAGTAATGTAGCTGTTGAAGCTGATGGCTTGTTCTTGGTAGACTCTGGTGGTCAGTATCATTACGGCACTACAGATATTACCCGTGTGATCCCAATGGGGAATAATACAGATGAGGAAAGTACAGATTACACTTTAGTGCTTAAGGCAATGATTGAGGGCTGTAAAACTCGTTTCCCGAAAGGAACTTGTGGTTATCAGATAGATGCCATTACTCGTAGACCAATGTGGGATCATGCTTTAAACTACGGTCATGGTACTGGACACGGTGTGGGTTATTATTTAAACGTACACGAAGGTCCACATGTGTTTAATGCTTCGGCTACGCCAATTGCTATAGAATTAGGCACCATTACTTCCATTGAACCTGGTATTTACCGTAATGGCAAACACGGTATTCGTATTGAAAACTTAGTTTTAACCGTTAAAGATGAGAGCAATGAGTTCAATGAATTTTATGCTTTTGAAAGCTTAACCCTCGCCCCTATCGATACAACTTTGGTGAAGAAAGATTTACTGGAAGATTCTCATATCAATTGGTTGAACAAATATCATGAAGAGGTTTATGAAAAGGTAAGTCCACTGTTAAATCAGGATGAAAAAGTGTTTTTGAAAGAAATGACGAAGGCGATATAAAATCAGCACCATGCGTCATTCCGGATTTATTCCGGAATCTTAATGCACCAAACCAATTATCCGCTTTACGATTCCCGCCTACGCGGGAATGACGACTAGAACCTTCGAAAAAAAATGCCGAGCATATTGCTCGGCATTTTTTGTTTACTTATCTCTAGGCAATTGCTCTGGCCTGTGCATCTTGTATTGTGTTGCCGTAATCGCATCTAAGAAAGCAACTACAGCTTGTATTTCGTCCTTTGTTAAGTTCAATTTCTTCATCAGTGGGTCAGTGACGGGATGCATTGCATCAGCTGCTTTCTGCGCTGTTGTTGCCGTATTCATCTGCATACCGCTGTTGTAAATGTTCACCAAACCGGTAATGTTATCAAACAAGCCGTTGTGCATCCAAGGACTGGTATTCATCACATCTCTTAAAGAAGGTGTACGGAATTTCCCCACATCATTTGGGTCTTTGGTAATATTGTACCTACCCAAATCTTCATATTTACGCTTATAGTAGGTTAATCCAATATTATGGAATTGCTCATCCGTAAAGTATTGCCCGTTATGACAGTTGATACATCTTGCTTTGTTACGAAACAAATGCAGCCCTTCAATTTCTTTATCTGTCAGTTGTTTGTATTCGCCATCTAAAAATCTATCGAAACGACTTCTTCTGCTAGTTAACGTACGCTGGAAACTGGCTAAAGCTTTTGCCACATGGTCGAAAGTGATTTTATCAGTGCCATAGGCATTTTTCACCAGTTCTTTATATGCTTTGATTTTATTCAGCTTCACAGGAAGTTCTTTCAAATTCATTGCCATTTCGTTGTGCGCTTCAATCGGGCTTTTCACTTGGTCTTCTAAAGTAGTTGCTCTACCATCCCAAAAGAAAGTTTTACGTTCTTTTACGTTCAACAGAGAAGGTGTATTTCTATTTCCAGATGCATGGTCGTGCCCTACGGAAACCGAAAGCTTATCTGCCCACGAAGTTTGCGGGTTGTGACAGCTACTACAAGAAATTTGGTTAGAACCAGAAAGTATCGGATCGAAAAAAAGGTTTTTACCTAAAACAACTTGCGCAGTTTCCATGGTAGTAAAATATTTCTTACTATCTACTTCTGGTAGCGCTTTAAATTCTTGCCATTTTACGCCACTGTCTACATTTGGCTTTGGCCATTGCGCTACTGGTTTTTCGTATAAATTACGCAGACTATCTAACTGCACTCCGCTAGAAGTATAAGCAATTTCTCTAAACGAAAAATGTAGCAAACACGTGATCAATAATAAGCACGCTGCTACAAAAAGTTTCATCTTGTTCATCCCAACAAAAATAAGCATATGTTTTGTTTAAATTTCTTGATTTTAGGCACTAAAAGTTGCAGCCTACACTAGCTCCAGCAATACCGAAATTACTGCCTAAAAACTGCGTATCAAATGCTTTAGTGTAATTGTAACTTAGTTTAGCATAAGGTGCGATGTTTTGTTTAAGCTTTTTGGTGTACTGCAAACTTATGTCGGCCATTACTCTAGGTTTGGTGAAGTACTCGAATTCTTGGTAGAGGTATAGGTCCATGCTTGCTGGGGCAGCTTGACTTGACGATGGTGGCACATATAAACCGTCATACTTTGCAATTCCACTACCAGAACCATAGCCTAAACAAAGTGCAAAACTATACATCTGTTTAGCTTTAACAATATTGCGTTTTAAGTGCACATTGGCATTATAACTGTTAATCGTTTGATCTCTATAAAAAGGATAAACGGTAGTGGTTTGCTGACGCCGGAAATAATTTGCGTTCAATTCTATTTTCCATTTAGGATTATAATTTTGAATATCTTTAAAGAGAACATAAGCTAAATCAACATCTAAATCTTGTTTTTCTAAAACATCTCTTTTCCCATAATATACAATTCTAGAAACACCTCCAGGTGTAGTTTCTCGTCTGTAAACATTCTCCTGATTACTTAAATTACCATAATTAGCTGAGAGAGAAATTTGATATTCGTTTTTTCCTTTTGAAATAACAAAAACACCATAATAATTGTAACTTTCTGCAGCATGCTCTGTAAATACATAGCTAACGGTACCTTTTTCACCAAAATAACCTTTCGGCTTACTATAAGTAAATTCGTTAAAAAAATGAGTGTTATTATTTAATTGAAGATTTAGCTGCAAAGAAAATCCATGGCTAAAATTAGTTAAAGGTCTAGTCGCATTTTCTTGAGTATAGCCAGATTCTCCAAAGGTTTCGAGGGTCCCGAAAAATGACCCGAAACTAATGAGGGATGAGAATCCTCTTTGAAAATTCCCGTAAGCTTTAAAGAATGTACTTTCTATTCGCCTTTCATAATTATATGTAGCACCAACTTCTATGAGATCGTTGATTTTATAAATCCCTCCTGCCGATAAATCCATATCTAATAACTTATTGATATGTCTTAAATCTTTGGCCTTTGCAAAATTTGCAGCTTGATAATTAATACGTCCACCTATTGAAAACTTAGAAGCCATTTGCACGCTAATTGCCCCATGCAAACCATAAGTTTCTTTTCTTTTTATGCCTTTATTATTGTCATCCAACTCAACTATATCGAAAGGATTTTTATATGGATCTATAAAAGTAGATCCCCCCATATTTTCACCTTTGAAGTTTTGATAAGAAATTGCTCCTTCAAACACAATCTTATCGTTCAATCTATATATCGAATTTGTATTTAAACCGTACTCGTAACTATCATTTGATTGATGGAAATTTTTAAAATCGCCATTTGATTTATCAAAAAATACTTCGGCATTAGATAACTTAGATAAATTGAAGTGCTTTAAACCTGCTGCATTTTTAGAATTAATCCACGCACTCTGCCTTCTTACGTAGTTGATGTCAACAAACGTACTATCGAGCTGCTGTGCTGCTAAATTGGCGGAGCAAAAAACTCCGCCAATAATTAAAACAACATTCTGTATCTTTTTAAAGCTCATTAATGAGGTTTAGTTAGTTCTTAAAGTAGCCTTGCTACGCATGTGAAAATCGTTAGTAGAGTTATTAGTGTCTTTATAGATAATACGTGCCCCATTTGTAATTGACGCCTCTGCATCTATACCACTAATATCTGTAGAACCGCCAGTTACCGTCGTTGTTCCAAGTTGATAATTATAAACCAATTTTGCGGTATTTCCAGCAATTGCTTTGGTAGCTTCCTCGTCTACGTTACGATAGATAGAATAACCTAGATCTCCTGTATAATTAATATAGCCCGCATCTATTGCCGCAGTAAATCTTTTTTGGTTAGTTTTACCAATTTCAAAAGCCTCAACAGCATCTACAACCCAAGAAACAGGAATTTTCTTATCTATTAATGTAGCAGTGCCTCCGTATAAACTATTGTATGTCACATCTGCTCCCAACGCTGCTGGTGTCATATCTTTCAACTCAAACAAAAATAAACCAGGAGAAACATTACTTAAAGGCCAAGCATTTCCAGCGCCGTATCTCATCCCTTTTAAGTAGTGAGAAGTAGGTATTGCTTCGGCTGGAGCCTTATAAGTAGTAGCATTTGAGTAGCTTGTTACAGCAACATCATAAGTACAATAGTAATTAGCATTATTAAAGTTAATTGACTTGGTATGTATTACAGAATTATTAACCGCATTATTTAGTGCTATAACAATTTGTTTACCAGGCTCAAGCACTACATCTTGTTGAAAATACCAAAATCCTTGTCCAGCAGGCATCCATCTTTCTTTCAAGTAAGTTAGGGTACCATCAGTGCCATAGTAATTATTACTACCCGTACTGTTATAAGGCATAGTTGTAGCCAAGCATATATTTGCCAAACTAGCATTTGTGTTTGAGTTATTGTAAAGTATCACATATCTATCGTGTTTAAAAACCCCTGATACATCCATAGGAGTTCCTCCTGTAAAGAGCTCTTTAACTATGATTTGAGATACAGCAGATGCTACTAACTCTAATTTTACGACCTCTTCACTTTTCCAACCTTCTGCTACTGCGATATTACTCTTTATGGCATTATAATTAAAAGTAGATAAACCTGTAGTGCGTTTATCAGAAGCTGATATTTCATAAATATCATTAGGTAGATTAAAAACTACTTTACCATCCTTATCGGTAGTAGCTTCGAAAGATGTGTTACGACCTGTGGCCTTAACTTTAACACCATCTATAGCCGATAAAGCACTTCCCGTAGGATATTCTAATTGTACAGTTACTGCATAAACCTTATACTCTTTTTCCTTCTTACAAGAAAAGAGTATTATCATTGTACAGAGCATTAGGTATGCTATTTTTTTCATATTACGTGATTTTATATAGTGATTAAATATTTTACAATTTTAGTTTTAAAGTAGCCCCATAATTAAAATCTGTTATGTACGAGCTATTAAACAAAGAACTTTCACTGTTTCCCCTAGTTGATTTCACTTTAGCCATATTATTAAAGAAATTATTTGCAAAAAATGATAGTGTTGCAAATCTTCCAATCTCTTTAGTCACTGCAAAATTTGCTGAATAGTAATTTGTCAATGTACTTTTATTAAAATAGTAGTTAGTATTACTGGTTTTCAGCATCTTGGCCAACTCATTATAAAGCGCTACATCATTAGTTTTAGCCCATAAAAATTTCTCAGCAAATGGTATCTTAACAGATAGGTCATCAAGGCTTGTATAATAATCTGGATAAAGTCCAACGTAACGGTTGCCTCCGTAAATATCTGACATTGTAGAAGATGCTTCATATACATCTTTATTATCTAGCACAAATCCTCGAGTGCCACTTCTCAGTTCGCTAAGATTTTGAGAATATTTATAGAATGAACCTTCCAACCTTGCAGAAAAAAGGAGCCTAAGTGCAGGAATATGTGTAGTGATAGTCAAATTCATATCCATAGACTTTCTTATCTCTCCATTAGAAATATCATTCCCTCCAATAAAAAAACCTATATATTTATAAGGCTGACCATTAGCCATAGCAACATTTGAACTAGGTCTGTAAGCTGATATTGTTTCCTCTAAGCCTTTGTAATAGTAATAATTACCATCTACTCTTAAAGTAGTTTTCAGCTGTTTTATTTGTTTAAAATCAACAATCCAATTAACCCTATTTCTTGTTACTAGCGAACCATTAGATGTTATGCTATTCGGTAAAAAATCATAGGTTTCTGTATAAGATACTGTCTCAGCCGGCTGCATTCCAGTTTTATCCGTTACAGTCACAATTCCCGTTTGACGGTCAACCGTATATATCCTATTTGCTGAAGGTATAGTTGTTGAGGCTTGTAAATCAGCTTGTGTAGTAAACTTGTAGAAGAAAGGATCGTAATTAGTTGTAGAGATATAAGGATTATCTGTTTTGTCTCTAGACACACTAATAAACAATCGATTACCTCCAATAGTCATACCTATCGCAATTTCCTGCTGCATATTACTTTGCCATTTCAAATCAGGGTTAAACAACCGTGTTCTGGGCATGGTGTAATAGGCGTAAAAAGTGTCACCAACTGCTGAAGTACCTGAAGCAAAAGTAGGAATATCTCTAAAAAAAGGTGTAGGATATAAGGCATCGAAACCTGGTAACTTTACAGTTTTACCCCAAGACACCTTTAAGTTTAGATCTTCCACCAGTTGATTTTGCTTCTCCCAAAAAGTATATTTTACATTTGCTCTTGGCGAAAAGCTTCCAATATTCCCATACTCAGCCCCATTAATAGAAGTAATTTCTGAACGAATACCCGCCACCAATTGTAAATTTGATTTATTGATAGGAATAGTCAAAGCATCTTCTGCATAAACAGCGTAGTTATTGGTAAAAGACTCTTGATCGTAACGATATTCTCGCCAAGTTGGGGCATAACGCAAATCATCATAATATAGGCCCTTTCCATAGTTACCACTTACATTAAGGTCGGCACCTACTAATACTGCGTTCTTCAGTTTGCCAATTTTTTTAAACCAATTTGCTTTTATACGAGCATTATAATTAAGGATTTTATTATCCAGATACTCCTTCTCATACCACATTCCACTTGGAATTAAAACTATACCTGCATTTGGATTCACATCGTAAAGCTCTCCGATATGATATCCTTCCTGAGATGCTCTTATCGATATTGTAGATGCTGTTCCAGATCTAAAAGCATTTACTTCACGCAACTTATCATTGTAATTTAAACTACCAGAAGCTTCCAAACTAGTAATCCAAGGTTTATTCATTAGCCACTTACCAGAAAAATTTGCTCTTAAAACATTATCATTAACCTTTGTGTAAGTATCCACAAACTGATCTGGATCGCTTACTGAGTTGTATCCCCCTAGATTTCCATTAATACCAACATTCAGTGTGATAGGCTGACCATTCTTTTTATTAAATGTATTGTTATAATTTAACGACAAACTATTTCTCTGGTAATCTGTATAAGGAGAGGCTAAACTAGATATCGATTTTGTATGCTCTAAGCTAAAGTTGAGGACACCAAAATCATTCCCCAAATTAAGTCCTTTACTTAAGGCAACCTGCTTTGTATTTGGACGTGTTTGAAGTTCAACTAAATATGGCGAAACACCTTTACGGGTGTTAATTTTCACCATTCCATTAGTCATATCACCATGTTCTACAGACGGTATACCTGTGATGACTTCAATAGATTCGATATTACTGGTAGAGATATTTTTCGTATCAACTCCTTGCACCACAGAAGTTGAAATTGATAAATCTCTAAAACCATTATTAGATAGTCGTACCCCGTCAATCTCTACTCCTACTCCAAATGTGGCATTTCCCCTTTCTAAGGAATAACCGTTGATCTGGAAGCGCTGTTCTGAAGTTGTCGCCAAATGTAACTGTCTATTAGTTTTACCTCCCGGCATCAATGCCTGTACATCAGTTACATTCTGCATCTGTAGATGATCCAACGCATTGCGGTCCATCAAGAAGGAGGTTGCCAAGTCAGTACCTTTCTTTGCAGTAATTTCAACTAAATCTAAAGACAGGTTATCCTCATCCATTAATAAGATTAAGCCAGTCAAGTTTTTATCCAGCACATAGTCGTATTCTTTTTTAACGAAACCCAAATACTGAACGGTAAGTTTAGTTTTACCAGCGGGAACATTTTTGATGATGAACTCACCTTTAGCGTTAGCCGTAGTCCAAAGTCCACTGGTACCAATAGCAGCAATGGCAAATTCTACAGGTTCTTGATTTCGCCTATTGATTACTTTACCTGAAATGGAATATTGAGCAAATGAGCTACTACAAAAACCTAAAAAACATGCAAAAAGAAGCAACAACCTTTTACGGAAGGGTAATAATGACTGAACAAAAAAGGTTGTATAAAAACTCATCTATAGGCAATTGCTTATTGCAAGCAGACTAGAGAGCGATAGTCGTGTAGCAAATTGCCGCAAATATAAGGTTATTTAGACTAAGTCAAAATAAAAATATACTAATTTAATATAGTTTAGTTTTCGGGAGACAACGGACAGGAAACAGTAAGCTTAAATCCATCGCCTATTTCGGTTTCCATTTGATATGTAGCGTTGACCATTTGTAAGCGACTTTGAATATTTTGCATTCCTATGCCTCCTCTTTTTTCGAGAACAGCCAAATCAAATCCATTCCCATTATCTTGGTAAACAATCAACAATTCTGTATCTCTTTTAAATGAAATCGTAATTTCCGTAGCCTTGGCATGTTTAATGGTATTGTCTACCAATTGTGTAAGTACCCTAAATAAAGCCAAGGCAGTCTTTTCTGGAAGTGATACTTCTTCAATATCTTCGTCTTGCTCTATAGTAATTTTTATTTCTCCGGTGTTATTGATTAAGGTTACAAATGCCTCTATGGTGGTAAAAAGTCCAAAAACAGCTAAGCCAGGGGGCGACAAATCGTGTGAAATATGGCGTACATCCACGATCATTTTATCAATGAGCTGTTTGGCTTCGCTCATTACTTCTTCTTGGTCGGTTGAGAGCTGATTTCTTAAAGAGTTTAACATTAGTTTAATCGCAGAGAGGGTTCCTCCTATTTCATCGTGCAGATCTTGGCCAATTCGCTTACGCTCTACCTCTTGTGAATCGATTACGGCACTAAGCAGTTCTTTCTGTTGTGCAATTTGAGTTTCTTGTAGCTGTCTTTTTTGCTTCCAAACTACATTTTGGTTTTTAATATAAAACAGCAAAAAGGATGCTACCAAAATGAGCAACAGCACTACTCCGTAAAAAATCAAGAGGTAAACATTATCAACCATTGCTATATTTCTTTATCAGTTTAAAACCTTTTTAAACGCCGAAAATATAAACCAGCTCATTTAGGTTTTACTTTAGTGATTAAGCTAAAACCCTTAGCCCAAATGATATACATAGCCAAAACCAGCAACGCATGTAAATTCCACATTGAGCGAGACATTTCGGCATTTTTCCCTACAAAAGTAAAATAATTAGATAGTATAAATATGATACTAGCTGCTGGAAAATAGAACAGAATTCCCATGTTTATCCAGTTAATGGTTGAGCCTAGCCAATTTTCAGTGAATCCACTTTCATAAAAATATAGCAGACATGCGGCAGTAATAATGAGGGCCTCCAATGGTCTGGTATAAGTATTAAACGTAAAAATATCCTGGATAAAAACAAAGTTGATTATACATAGTAGAGGAAAAGCAAAAATCAGAAATTTCAGAATACTTTTAATTTTGGGACTTTTGAATATTGAACGAAAATAGGCTAGAAAAAAAACAGTTTCAACTACTGTATATAAATGAAGAAGCGGCAAGTTGCGCATACCCATTCTCACTAAAGCCAGTGCAAAAACATTAATAAGGGCCGCTAAAATCAAGTAATAGAATAAATATTTTGTGCTTTTACTAGCAACCTTATATTTAAATAAAAAAATAACAATAGGCAACAAGATGCTAAGAGGGACAACAAATCCCATTAAAATATTTTTAGGCATTTATTATTAACTAAAACTCTTTTAAAAATGGAGTAATTACTAAATATTGAAAAATAGCGAGATTAGTTTATTTAGATTTTCAGCAGTGCTTTTAGTGTATAATTTTATGATCTATTGGCATGATTGATTACATACCAATAGATCAGGGTTTTGAAATTTACAAATGCTAACTATATGTACAATGGACTACCAGGATCACAAACGCTTGGACAAGGTTGTGTAAAGTCGTAAATATCGCTGTCATCGTCACCTCCTAACCCACCTGTTGTATGGGCTACAACATCAGCACCACCTAAATCTACAGGTACAATAAGTGCCGTAACATCATCAGGCAAGTCTTGATCGCCATCTTTAACCGCAAAATAGGCCCTAACTCCTGTTAGTGAGTTACGAATGTTCCCATGTTCATCCAAATCTTGGAATTTTTCGATAATAGCCATTAAATCAGCTATTGGAATAAATACAGCTCTAGGGATATTAGCTTCTGGAACTTGATTAATTAATTGATCACGGAAACGAGTAACTCGAGCTACTGCTTCGTCAAGAGGTACGGTTGGTACGTTAATTTTTGATTTCATCTTCTAAATTGTTTTAAATGGTTTTAGTATTTTATTTAACAACCAAAGGTTTTATGTTTGGTTTATTTTTGTCGAATCTAATAAAAAAAAGATATTTGCAACCGTAACACAACAATGTTATTTTACTATATCCTGCTTATCAGATATTTTTATTGATTAAAACCACAAAGAGTAAGCTTAAGCATATTAAAAAACAATCTATCAATAACAGAAAAACCTTCGAATATGAAAATTAATGTTGCCATAGCAGACGACCAAAGATTATTCAGAAAGGGAATGATTGCACTGGTAAATTCATTCGAAGGAGTTAAGATTATTTTTGAAGCTGAAAATGGAAAGCAACTAGTAGATCTGGTTGATGCAGCAGAAGAAAAGCCAAATGTTATTCTACTTGATCTATCTATGCCGGAGATGAATGGGCTCGAGGCTTTAAAGATCATTAAAGAAAATCATCCTTCTATAGGCGTGATCATTTTAACCATCCATGAGGCCGAACACCATATTCTGGCAACGATACAAGCTGGAGCAAATGGTTATCTGGCAAAAAATGCAGAACCTGAAGAAGTAGAAAAAGCAATTAGGGAAGTTTTTAAAAACGACTTTTATTTTACCATACCTATGCTAGAAATTATGCGAAAAGGTTTGAGCAAAAAACCCCAAGCATTAAATCTTGATCAAGAACAAAACCTGCTTACACCAAGAGAAAAGGAAGTGTTACAATTAATCTGTAAACAATTTAGTAGTATAGAAATTGGCGAAAAGCTTTTTTTGAGCAACAGAACCGTTGAGGGACATAGAAACAACCTATTAACAAAAACTGGAAGCAGAAACACCGCAGGATTGGTTCTGTATGCTTTAAAACACAAGCTTATTGAGATAGATCATCTCTCAAACTAATACCATTCTCCATTGCAACTAGGTAATTTTACCTAGCGTACCGCGTAGTTTTACCTGATCCTCATTATACGCAAAAAAGCTCTATTTCATTCTTTTCATTTTTTGTCACTTAGTGGTGTCGGAATTAACGGCTCTCATCTAAAATTTCAATTTTAAAAAGAAGTAGAATGAATCCTTACTTTTCTTACCCAATGAGCAACCACGTAGACGATAACATTATTCTTTATAACAGCATTCTTTCTGATAGTAATGAATTTCATAATGTTTCGAACGAAATTATTCCCCTGATAAATAGTTTAATTAGCTTGTGTGCTGAGCAAGGACTTTTCATCAGAATATTAAACAGATCTACAATTGTGCGTAAATGCTTAATGGATGATCTAGATTTTGATATTACCGCAGCCTATGAGGCCACAGAAAACCTAACGAACTTTACTTATCATAATTTTGGATTAGCTTTTGGCGTAGGTATTTATGAAAGTGCCGCTTCTGGTCAGCTTAAATACTTAGACCATAAGATGCTATACGATAAAGTAGCTAAGATTGGTGAATCTATAGGGTTAACTTGGGCAGGAAATCACCCTTTCTTATCCAATCTAAGATATTTTGAATTACGCCCAAATTGGGCAAACAACATGAACGACAAAGAAATGATGAATGAACTTTACCGCAGAAAAGAAGCGAAAGTAAGTTTATTAGCCTAAAAATATTCGATAAATTAGCTCTCAGTTTCGCTCCATCTAAATGGACAAACAAAAGCCCCCGAAATTCGGGGGCTTTATTGGTTTTATGGATTATTCAATTTGCTTTTGTTTTGTGACTTTAAATTCTGTTCTTCGGTTTAGTGCTCTTCCTGCTGGATTATCTTTTTTACCTCCTTCTAATTGATTAAGCGCTATCGGTTTACTAAAACCATAACCTTTAGAGGTCAATCTATCCGGCGTAATGCCTTTAGTCATTAAGTAATCGACACAAGATTTAGCCCTCTTCTCAGATAGATCAAGGTTGTAGGGTTCTGATCCAATGTTATCTGTATGGGCACTCAGCTCAATCTCAATGTTTGGATTATCGATCATTACCTGAAAAAGCGTGTCTAAAGTAATTTTAGATGAATCAGTTAACTCGGCACTGTTAAATTCGTATAAGATATTCTTCAATACAATTGGTTTATTAATCACCATTGGCTCTAAACAAAGCTCTGAACTTAACAAAGTATCGGCCTTAAATAGTTGGGCATAATTATAACTGATATTTTTAGCGAAATATTTGTCTTTCATTACATTAATCTGTAAATCTCTATTGCTACCAACTTGAAAAGTATACCTACCGTTCGCATCGGTTTTCATTACCATTTCTGGAACATTAGTACCAACAGCAGTGATCGTAGCGCCAGCAAGTGGCTTTTTAGTAGCACAATCTAAAATTGTTCCCTGTACACTCAGGTACTCACGTACTACCTGAAACACTTCTAAACAACAAACCGACTCTCTATCGGAACTGATATAAGCTTCTTTACCAGCATCATCTAAAGCGGCAAAGTAGATGTCATCTTTTGCGGAATTAAATGGATAGCCCATATTCACTGGTTCTGCCCACTCTGCAAAATCACCTGTAGATTCGTAGAAATCGAAACCTCCTAAACCAACTCTACCATTACTGCTGAACACCAATTTTTGAGTCGCAGGTAAATAGTAAGCCGCTTGTTCGTCTTCTTTAGTATTGATTTTATCACCCATGTTAATGGCACTACCTACCGAACCATCTGCTCTTAAAGTAGTAAACCACAAATCGTAGCCACCTAAGCCACCTGGTCTGTCTGAAGAAAATATCAAGTATTTACCATCTCTAGTTACGGAAGGCTGCATGGAATTAAAACCATTTATGTTGATTTCGCTGGTCATTGACACTGGGGTTCCCCAACTACCTCCTTCTTTTCTGCTGATATATATCGCTCGCTTTTGATATTCTTTATCATTTGCCCAAGCAGTTAAAAACATAATTTCGCCGTTTGGATGTACGGTAGCAGCAGCAGTTTCCATTTTTTTCAAGTCCATATTGACTTTTTGGATGCTTACTTTCTCTGCTGTAGGATTTTCGATATCAACTGAGTAGATTGTGTTTACATAGGGCGTTTCTTTTTTAAACACTCTCAATTGCCCTTTACTACCTTCCAAAATTTGATTTTTACCTTCAGCTCCAATAGGTCTAGATGAGGTAAAATAAAGTTCAGAATTACTCACTGCTGGTGCATAGTTAGAGCCAGCTTGATTGATGTTGTTGCTCAGTCTTGCAATTTTGAACAATCTTGGATAGCGCATTTCGTACAAGGCATATTTTGACGAAGCAATCTCCAATTTTGCTTTAGGGATAAAATCATCATTCATTTTATACTTAGCAATGAAGTTTTCAAATGCTTTAATGGCATCGTCGTATTTAAGATTGGCTCTTAAACACTCGCCATACCAAAATTCACTTTGTGCATATTTAGGATTTGTGAATTTATTAGACACAGCGTACCATTTTTCGGCATCTCTAAAGTTTTTATACAATCTTAATGAGCTTGCCAGTTGGTAAACAGCATATTCGTAATCATCTTTCCTTGGACTTGCCTCTTTTATTCTTTGCTCAAATCCGTAAGGAATTACAAAGCCGGCACTATCTGGAGATATCTGCAACATTCTCTTGTAATATTCTGCTGCTGCATAATACTCCTTATTTTGGAAGTATACATCCGCTATGCGTCTGTTACTTGACGCAATTTGTGCATTTGCTACATTAGCAAAACAAATCGCAATGATCAATATTTTAAGAATTTTCATAAGTTTTAGTTTTAAAGTCGAGGACAAAAGAAGTTTGGACCAATGATGCCTTTTCGAGCGCTGAATGAAACTGAAAGTTCTAATCCTCCCCTACTTCCAGTAGCTCTATTTAAGCCAGAGGTATTGAAATCATAGCTCAATCCAAAAACCATACTTTTGATATGGAAACCTAAGAAAGCTATCGCCGCATCATCTACACGATAGTTAGAACCAAAAAGCAGGTCTGTTTCTGCATTTAACATCATCTGTGCGTAAGCACCTACAGCAATTTCCTGCGCATTTCCCTGTTTAAGAAAAAGGGCATTAGGTGTAATGTCAAAAACATTGTTCACCCTAACTTTACCACCACCATGAGCTGTAAATCTCATTGGCACTTTAGCATCACCTCCTATAAATTTATCTTTTGGCCTGTTTAAATGGGCTACCGTAGCACCTGCAAAAACATTTACCTTTTTATAATCGGCAGCATCAAAAAACATTATACCAGTATTAATATCTGGGGCAGTAAAACTTTGACCCGAGATATTCTCGTCAAACATCATCCCTCCATCGTAGCCCATACCTGGGTTATATTGGCTACCTAGGGTAATTTTAGACATGTCGATGCTTTTGTTAATGATACCTGCCTGTAAACCGAAATTGACAATTTTATCGCCAGCTTGGCCAAACCTGATACGATAAGAAGCAGATGCCAAAGCATTTAACTGATTGTAGGAAACTGAACCAGCACGTTGGTTAATTATCATTCCACCAAAGGCGAAGTTTTTAATGGGAGCGGCATCAAACGACGCTCCCATTGTTAAATATCCATCATTGATATTACTCCACTGCTGTTTAGCATTAACATTTGCCCTGTATGCACCATCAACTACACCAGTTAAAGCCGGGTTTAACCATAGAGGATTAGCATAATATTGAGAGAAATGCGGATCTATCTGTGCATATACTTTATTTGCAATAACCGCTAGTACAACCATTACTGCAACTAATATTCTTTTCTTTTTCATTGGTACTATTTTAAATAAAACCATGTTCCGTTTAAATGAGACTTATCGCAATAGTGTTACTGTACCTTTAAAGGTCTTATCTGTTCCACTGTTAAAGGTTACATCTACATAGTAGACATAAACACCTGTTGGCTGTGGCCTACCTCTGTAGGTTCCATCCCATCCCTGCAATATATTTTGCGATTCGAAAACAAATTCACCCCATTGGTTATAGACACGCATCCTGAATTTTGCTACGCTATTTCCGTAAGCTAGGAAGAAGTCGTTTCTACCATCATTGTTAGGTGTAAAGGTGTTAGGGATATACAGCTCGTCTTTAAACGGATCACTTGTTGTTGCTGTTACAGCATTTGAATTTGCACTTGTTTGACAAGTAGAATTACCTACAGCTCTTACGATAATGGTTACACTTTGACCTTGAATTAAGCTTGATGCCAAATAGTTAGTCGTTAAAGTTGTACTCCAAGTTGCTCCCCCGTCTATTGAAACCATGTAGCTAATTGCTAATGGTACTGCATTCCAAGTGAAAAGTATGCTGTTAGTTGTAATGGTTCCCACGGTTACCACTGGTGCCGGCAGTGGCATTATTACATTTACAGTTACAGCGGTTCTAGTTGCACTTACACAGTTGCCTCCAGCTGCTACCGCTTCTACATAAAAAGTAGTGGTGGCCGACAAAGCTGATGTTGTATAAGTTGTACCAGTGTGCAACAATGTACCTAACGTTGCTGCAGTGTACCATCTATAAGTAAGTGTTAAATCCGGATTATTTACCGTAAGTACAGTACTTGCACCAGCACAGATCTCTGCTGCAGCAGCAGTTACATTTGCTGGCGGACTTGGTGGTGTACCCACCACAACGTCTACTCTTGTTCTAGCTAAAGAAGTACAACTACCTATACTAGCTTCAACAAAGTAGCTTGTATTAGTGGTTAAGCTAGATACGGTTATCCTTGAACCTACATCTACCTGTGTGCCTCCCACCGTGTACCAAGTATAGGTTACACCAGTTACTGGATTACTTACAGCTAATTCTACCGAACCGTTTGTGCAAGTAGAAACTGTTGAATTAGCCACCGTTGGGTTGGCCGGTCTTGTAGTAACTGTAACCTGTACTGCAACTCTTGCAGAAGCACCCGTACAGCCTAATGTACCTACTGCCCTTACATAGAAAGTAGTACCAGCATTAAGTGGTTGCGTGGTATAACTGTTGCCAGTAAATAACAATGTACCATTTGTTGCACTATTGTACCATTCGTAAATAGTATTAGGCTGAACATTGGTTACTGTAAGTATTGTTGAGTTATTGTTACAAACGCTTGTACCTGCAGCACCAACTATTGGCGCTTCTGGCAAAGGACTAACTGTTACAGTTACCGTTGCTGCATTACCTGGTAAATTCTCACATCTATCACTACCTTTTACCGTTACATAATAAGTTGTAGCTACCGCTAGTGCTGGCGTAGTAAATGTAGCACCAGTAAACACCCTATTTGTTAAAGCAGGATCACTGTACCAAGTAAATATTGGATTGCTAATTAAAGGAGCAGTTGTGTTAGTAGCAGTTAAAGTTGTGCTCGAATTGGTACAAGTTGTCGTATTTCCAGTTATCGAAATATCTGTAGCTACTGCAATTGAATTAACTGTTACGCTTACAGATTTAGCTTGCGAAACTGGACTCTCACATCTGTTACTTCCTTTGACTGTTACATAAAATGTTTGGCTAGCATTTAATACTGCAGTTACAAATGGCGAACCTGTTCCTACAGGTATAGTTAACGCAGGATCTGAGTACCAAGTAAATATTGGATTAGTAACCGTCGAACTGCTAGCAATTAGGGTAACAGTACCAGGACCACATCGTTCTATTGCTGGCGACACCATTAAATCTGAACTTGTTGCCGGCGGATTAACAGTAATACTTACTGATTTAGCATCTGCTGGTGCATTTTCACATTTCTCTGTTCCACTTACAGTTACATAATAAGTTACGTTTGCCGTGATTGAAGGAATAGTTAAAGTTGGACCAGTAAACACCAATGTTGTTAATGCCGCATCAGCATACCATCTAAATATTGGATTGGTAACTACCGTTGTACTTGTAGCTGTTAATACTACTTGATTAGAAGCACAAGCTGTAGTAGGACCTGAAACTTGAATGTCTGTTTCTTTTGCTCTATCTCCTACGGTAATACTCACTTTAACACGACCACCAGTATTTGCACAACCATTTGCGTTTAGTGCCTCTACAAAGTACTCATGTAAACCAATTGTTAAATTAGCTGGTGTAGTATAGCTTGCACTATTAAATGCTACCAATGTGCCCGCAGCATTAAACCAGTTATAGGTAACACCTGCTACTTGTTCTACAGCTAATGTAGCGGATGTTCCAAAACATATACTTGCAGGATTAGTAGCAAGTGGAATTGGAGGTGCTGGTGTTGGCAATATAGTTACTACCACTTTTGTAGGTGAAGTTTCACACCCGTTTATCACCGCTGTTACATAGTAATTATAAGTACCAGCTGCCAGCGTATTCGGCGTAGTAAATGTAGGTCCGTCTGTAGTAGTAGCTGTATTTTCTAAATACCATCTGTAGGTAACGCCGGTAATTGGATTTCGAACCCTCAATACTGCCCCACTTCCAGCACAAGCACTCACTGCAGCCACATCTACTTGCGGAGCTACAGCAATACGTTGTGCATAATTAAAATCTACCGAAGTAAATGCGCTAACAATACCCGAATTTAACCTGAGTTCGACATGATTAAATGATTGAGTAGGTACAAAAGTTAGAGTGGCTGCACTTCCATCACTTAATAAATCTATTTTAATTAAAGGATTATTTGCAAATATGGCGTCATTATTACTTGTTGTTCCGCTATAGGTAAGCACACTTATAGAAGGTAATACCGCTAAAGACAATAATTTGCCTGGTGAAGTGATGAGAACTTTAACTGTGTCTCCAATATTAGAAAAGCTTCCAAAACCAACTCTTTGAAAAGCATAAGAACCTACCAAACCTACTGGAATAACTAGAGAAGAAGCTGTTTCAATTCTATTATCAACAGCAAGTCCCGCATTATAGACACCACCTAAAACAGCTACTCCTTCTATACCTTGACCTTCAAGTGAAGTCGCAGCAAGACAAGGAACTGGACCCGTATTGCCATCGGTAACCACAGTTACTCTCACTAAAGTTCTCGCCGATGTACAACCTGTAATTGAATCAAAAGCTTCTGCAAAAAAATCAGCATTGGCTGTAAGTGCAGGTGTTAGATAAGAGTTACCAGTACCTACTTCTACGTTTGATGCATTATACCATCTAACGGTGGCATTTGGGTTGCTAGAAGTAGCAGTTAGCAAAGCTCTAGAATTTGGACTAACGCTAACATTTGCAGCATCAACAATTGGTGCATCTAAGTTACCTATATTAACCTGAACGGTAGTCATTGCCGCTGAGGCAACGTTACAAGTTGCATCAAAAGCTTCTACTTTATATGTAGCATTAGCTGTAACATTTGTTAAGGTAAAAGAAGTTCCATCCTTTCCCATTTGATAGACATTTGCTGAATCATACCATCTGTAGGTGATCCCTGCAATTGGGTCTTTCACTTGGATTACAACATTACTTCCAGAACACGTAGAAATACTACTTGATAACAAAATAGGTGCTGCCGGCGTAGCTTTTAAACCTACATTAACTAGCGTTCCTGCACTTTCACAATCGGCACCAGCACTTGCAGTAACATAAAATTTAGTTGCTGCAGTAATACCTGGTGTAGTAAAAGTTACGCTCGATGCAGAAACTACACCTACTCCCAAGAAAGTACCTACTTCATTATAAAATCTATAGGTAAAACCAGCTCTTGGATTCTGCACAGTTAATACAACTGGACTATTACTACAAGCCTCAGCATTATTTATCGTGATTTGTGGCGCAGCTATTACATGTTGCGCATAATTAATATTGATCGAATTTAGTGCGTTAACGATACCTGCATTCAAACGTACTTCTATCTCATCAAATGCTTTTGTAGGTACAAAGGTTAACAATGCCTGCGTTCCTCCACTTAGCAATTCTAAGTTGATAAGCGCATTATTTAAATTGACCACATCGTTACCTGCAACTCCAGCATTTCGGGTTGATAACTGTACAGAACTCAATAAACCAAGTGAAAGTAATTTTCCTGGAGAAGTTATCGATATTCTAACCGTATCGCCAACAATTCCAGCCTCTGGAAAAGCAAAACGTTGATAAACGTATCCACCTAAAGCAGCTACAGGTAAAAATAGTGTAGAACCTGTTTGCGTATCATTATCTATTGCTAAACCTGGATTAGAAACACCAGCTAATAAAGCAATACCGCTTACACCATTAGACTCTGATATTGGAGAAATACATGGTGTAGGAGTTGGAG
>RCUK01000170.1_pt1 | contig 76163 bp, 67 predicted proteins | sample 2166381 | NCBI WGS metagenome assembly RCUK01 (sample SAMN09932809, study PRJNA488358) | compost metagenome | isolation source: compost soil in an enriched community | place: Germany: Experimental Botanical Garden | reverse complement strand
CGTTCTTCGCTGTTGACTGGTGGAGGTAAGCGGGATCGAACCGCTGACCTCTTGCATGCCATGCAAGCGCTCTCCCAGCTGAGCTATACCCCCGTTGGTGCAGAAACAAGAGTATAGCAAAGAAGTTTCACTCTGCAAATACCCTTTTTCGTCTATGAGCAACTTTTCATAGGGGCGGTTTCCGCACCGTATTTTTACGCGTATTTAAGAGCGGCGATTACAGCCACTTTGCCAGGCGCGCCAGCACGGTGTCGCGGCCGAAGATCACCACTACCTGGTCGATGGCCGGGGTCTGCAACTGGCCCGTCAAAATCAAGCGCAAAGGCATGGCCAGCAGCGGCATCTTGATGGTATTGGCGGCCAGCACTTCCTTGATCATGGCGGCCACGGCTTCCTTGCTCCACTCCACCGTGGCGATGCGCTCGGCAAACTGCGCCAGCACGGGCTTGATGGCATCCGTGATGTGCTGCGCCGCCAGTTCCGCTTCCGGCTGCGGCTCGCGGAAGAACAGCATCGAGGCGGCAGCCAGTTCATTGACCGTGTTGGCGCGCTCTTTCATCATGCCCAGCACTTGTGCCAGGTCCGGCGCGCCTTCGAAGACGGCGCCGGCGGCGACCATTTGCGGACGGGCCAGGTCGGCCAGACGCGTGTTGTCGGCCTGCTTGATATAGTGGTTGTTCAGCCAGGCCAGTTTTTCATTGTTGAACTGGGCGGCGGACTTGGACAGGTGGTTCAGGTTGAACCACTGGCAGAACTGCTCGGTCGAGAACACTTCATCGTCGCCATGGCTCCAGCCCAGGCGCGCCAGGTAGTTCAGCATCGCTTCCGGCAGGAAGCCTTGCGCCGGGTAATCCATCACGCTGACGGCGCCGTGGCGCTTCGACAGCTTTTCGCCATCCGCACCAAGGATCATCGGCAGGTGGCCGTACAGCGGCAGCGGTGCGCCGATGGCGCGCAGGATATTGATCTGGCGCGGGGTGTTGTTGACATGGTCGTCGCCGCGGATCACGTGGGTGATCTGCATGTCCCAGTCATCGACTGCCACGCAGAAGTTGTACGTCGGCGTGCCGTCCGGACGCGCGATCACCAGATCGTCCAGCTCGCGGTTCGAAATCGTGATCGTGCCCTTGACCACGTCGTCCCAGCTCACGTCACCATCGAGCGGATTCTTGAAACGCACGACGGGCTTGCGGTCGGCAGGAATGGCCGGCAGGGTCTTGCCCGGCTCCGGGCGCCAGGTGCCGTCGTAGCGCGGCTTTTCGCCAGCGGCGCGCATGCGTTCGCGCATCGCTTCGACTTCTTCCGGCGACGAGTAGCAGTGATATGCAGTGCCTTCGGCCAGCATCTGCGCCACCACTTCGCGGTAGCGGTCCATGCGCTGCATCTGGTAGAACGGGCCTTCGTCGTGGTCCAGGCCCAGCCACTTCATGCCTTCGATGATGGCTTGCACGGCTTCCGGCGTGGAACGCTCCACGTCCGTGTCCTCGATGCGCAGCACGAAGGTGCCGCCGAAGTGGCGGGCATACGCCCAGCTGTATAACGCGGTGCGGGCGCCGCCCAGGTGCAGATAGCCGGTCGGGCTGGGAGCGAAACGGGTACGGACGGGAGTAGCGGTTGTGGTCATCGAAGTAATCAGGCTTGAATAAGTAAAACGCCATTTTACTACCTAAGCAAAGCCCTAAGGCAAACCCCGGGTCAGTCACTTCGTGATCGAAATGGGGCCCACTGGGTCCCATTTCCCCTGAGGGTCGGACCCCGGTCCTTCAAGGGGGTTGTCTTATAGTGCCAGCAGCCGCCTTTTCACCTCGTCCGCCTGCGCATGCAGCGCCTGCTCGAACAGGGCCACCAGTTGCGACAAGGGCCGGTGCAAAGGCTTGACCAGATTCACGGTGAACGGCAAGGACACGGCAAAGCGGCGGATCTGCAAGCCCTGCCCCGCATAGTCGAGGGCCGTGAGCGGATTGACGATGGCCAGCCCCACGCCTTCGCGCACCATCGCGCACACGGAAGCGGCGCTGTGCGTGTCGAGCGCCATGCGCCGCTCCACGCCGGCCTGCGCGAAGATGGCGTCGATCTGCTGGCGATACGGGTCGACGGCGGCCAGGCTGATGAAAGGCTGGCCCGCGAAGTCCGCCGGCTGCAGCACGGCCTTGCCGGCGAGCGCATGGCCGTCGGGCAGCACGCACACTTCATCGACGGACATCAGGGTGGCGAGCGCGGTGCCCGGCGGCGCATTGCCCACTTCCGTCAGGCCGATATCGTGGCGCTGCGCCGACAACCACTCTTCCAGCAGCGGCGACTCCTGCGGCGTGATGCTGATGCTCACCTTGGGAAAATCGGCGACGAAGCGCTTGCACGCCTGCGGCAGCAAGGACTGGGAAAACACGGGCAGGCAGGCGATCGACAACTGCCCCTGGTCGAACTGGCGCAAGGCCGCCGCCGTGCTGACGATGCGTTCGAGGCCGAAGTACGCGCGCTGCACTTCCTCGAACAGCTGCAGCGCCTGGGCCGTCGGACGCAACCGTCCCCGCTCGCGCTCGAACAGGGTCAAGCCCGTCAAATGCTCGAGGCGCGCCAGCTCGCGGCTGACGGTGGGCTGCGACGTGTGCAGCATGGCGGCGGCGGCCGTCACGCTGCCCGTCGTCATGATGGCGCGAAAGACCTCGATATGGCGCAAGGAGATAGTCATGGCCATATCATAAATGAATAAGGTCAGCTTAAATGGATATTTTATGTTTAACCAAAAAAACCGCATCATGGCCAGCTTCGCAGATCGGATTAGCGGGCAAAGCCCGCGTAATCCGACACCACCCCACAACATGACAAAGACAACCACCATGAAACCAGTGCCAGACGCCTCCCTCGCCCAACTCGCCCAGGAACACGGCACGCCATTGTGGGTGTATGACGCGGCCACCATCCGCGCGCGCATCGCCCAACTGGCGCAGTTTGACACCGTGCGCTTCGCGCAAAAGGCCAATTCGAACATTCACCTGCTGACATTGATGCGCGAAGCGGGCGTGCACGTGGATGCCGTCTCGCTGGGCGAAATCGAACGCGCGCTGCAGGCAGGCTTTACGCCGGCGCAAACGCATGGCGCCGCTGGCGTGGTGTTTACCTGCGACCTGTTCGACCGCGCCACCCTGGCGCGCGTGGCGGCAGCAAAAATTGAAGTCAATTGCGGCTCCGTCGACATGCTGCGCCAGCTGGGCCCCGTGTCGCCCGGCCACCGCGTCTGGCTGCGCATCAATCCCGGCTATGGCCATGGCCACAGCAACAAGACCAATACAGGCGGCGAAAACAGCAAGCACGGTATCTGGCACGAAGAGCTGCCGGAGGCACTGGCCGTCATCCGCGCGCATGGATTGCACCTGGTGGGCCTGCACATGCACATCGGCTCGGGCGTCGACTACAGCCACCTGGAAACCGTCTGCGGCACCATGGTCGACCTGGTGAAGAACATGGGCCACGACTTGGAAGCCATTTCCACGGGCGGCGGCTTGTCCGTGCCTTACCGCGAAGGCGAGCAGCCCGTCGACACGAATCATTATTTCGAGCTGTGGGATGCGGCACGCAAGCAGATCGAGGCGCACCTGGGCCATCCCGTGCACCTGGAAATCGAACCGGGCCGCTTCCTCGTGGCCGACGCGGGCCTGCTGGTGGCCGAAGTGCGCGCCACCAAGCAAATGGGCTGCAACCACTTCACCCTGCTCGATACGGGCTTCAATGAACTGATGCGCCCCGCCATGTACGGCAGCTACCATGAAATGTCGGTGATCGCGCATGATGGCCGCGCACTGGACGCCAGCCCCGCATGCGCCACCGTCGTCGGCGGCCCCTTGTGCGAATCGGGCGACGTGTTTACCCAGCGTGATGGCGGCGTGGTCGAAACACGTCTGCTGCCAGCAGCGCAGGTGGGCGACTACGTCGTCTTTGAAGGCGCGGGCGCGTATGGCGCGTCCATGTCGTCGAACTACAACAGCCGCCCCCATGCGGCCGAATACCTGGCCGATGGCGAGCAATCCCGCTTGATCCGCCGCCGCCAGACGGTGGCCGAGCTGATCGCGCTGGAACAACTCTAAGCGGCTTCACCAGCGCGCCGCGTGCGGGCATGCGCATCTGCTAACATCGGGGCAACTCGATGAAAGCCCGCCATGCCCGCCACCACCCTTGCCCGCCGCAGCGGCAGTTTCTTGCTGCCCCTGCTGCTGTCCGCCATCCTCGCCGGCTGCGCTTCACTGCCCTCGCTGGAAAGCCGCACCCCCTCCACCGTCATCGCCGACACAAAGCACACCCAATTGGCCACGGCCATTGCGCCCATGGTGGCGCAGCATCCGGGCGTGTCCGGCATCTATCCGCTGGTCGACGGGCGCGACGCGTTTGCCGCGCGCGCCCTGCTGGCCGCCGCGGCGCAGCGCAGCCTGGACGTGCAGTACTACATCTGGCACAAGGACATCACGGGCACCTTGCTGTTCGATGCCTTGCGCCAGGCGGCCGAACGGGGCGTGCGGGTGCGCCTGCTGCTCGACGACAACAACACGGCGGGCCTGGACCAGACCCTGACCATGCTGGGCAAGCAGCAGAATCTGGAAATCCGCCTGTTCAATCCCTTTATTCCCCGCGCGCCGCGCGCGCTCGCCTTTGCCACGGATTTTTCGCGCCTCAACCGGCGCATGCACAACAAATCGTTCACGGCCGATAACCAGGCCACCATCGTTGGCGGGCGCAATGTGGGCGACGAATATTTTGGCGCGGCCGGCGACGTGCTGTTCGCCGACCTGGACGTGCTGGCCATCGGCCCCGTCGTCGATGACGTCTCGCACGATTTCGACCGCTACTGGAACAGTGCCTCGGCCTACCCGGCCAGACTGCTGCTGACCAGCCCAGTCGAAGGCGACGCGGCCACCATCGCCGCCGAAGCGGACCGCATCGACGACACCAAGGCGGCCGAGGAATACGTGCAGGCGCTGCGCACCTCGCCCTTCGTCAAGCAGATGATGGAACGCACCCTGCCCTTCGAATGGGCCAGGACGCGCATGGTCAGCGACGACCCGGCCAAGGTGCTGGACAAGGCCCGGCCCGGCACGGGCGTGGCGGAAAACCTTCAAAACCTGCTGGGCGTGCCGGAAAAGGAAGTGGACCTGGTGTCGCCGTATTTCGTGCCCGGCAAATCGGGCACGCAAGCCTTTGCCGACCTGGCGAAAAAGGGCGTGGGCGTGCGCATCCTGACGAATGCGCTGGAAGCGACCGATGTGGCGGCCGTGCATGCCGGTTATGCGAAGTGGAGGAAACCGCTGCTGGCAGCGGGCGTGCTGCTGTATGAATCGCGCCGCTCGTGGGAAGCAGGCGATGCGCGCGAACAGACAGGCCGCTTCGGCAGCTCCGCATCGAGCCTGCATGCGAAGACCTTTGCCGTCGACGACCAGCGCATCTTTGTCGGCTCGTTCAACTTCGACCCGCGCTCGATCGAGCTGAATACGGAAATGGGTCTCGTCATCGACAGCCCCGCGCTGGCCAGCCAGCTGGGGCTAGCCATGCGCACCACGATCCCGCAGCGCGCCTATCAGGTCATGCTGGGCGACGACGGCGCGCTGTACTGGCTCGCCCGCGACGCCAGCGGCGCCACCACGCGCTACGACACGGAACCAGGCACCAGCGTGTGGAAGCGCATGGGCGTGGCGATTCTGTCGGTGCTGCCGATCGACTGGCTGCTGTAAGCGGTTTTGCCAACGATGTCGTCGGATTACGCGGGGCTTTGCCCCGCTAATCCGACCTACGCTCTTCGCAAGGCCAACGCCGGTCGGGTTAGCGCAAAGTAGACGTAGGTCGGCTTAGCGCGTAGCGCGTAAGCCGACAACACCACAGTCCAAGAGCCTTAACGCACCGCTTCCGTCAAAATCCGCCCTTCCGACGCCGACGGCTGGCGTATGCGCAGCAGGTGGGCGAGCGTCGGCGCGATGTCGACCACTTCCGCGTATTGGCCATAGGCGCCCGGCTTGATCCAGCGAGGGCCGAAGACCATCAGCGGCACGTTGGTGTCATACGTGTATGGCGTGCCGTGCGAGGTGCCGCCGCTGCCCTTGCCGAAGTACCAGGCCGGTTTTGTCACCAGCATCAGGTCGCCCGACAGCTGGCGGTTCCAGGCGCGGCGCATCAGGGTGTCCATGCGCGTGGCGACGGCTCCCGTTTCCATCTGCGTGCGCGTGTAGACTTGGGCCAGACCGTCCTGCTGCATCAGAAAGCGGGCCGCCGCGTCTTCCAGGGCGGCGCGATGGACGCCGCGCTTTTCCGCCAGCGCGTAATCGAGGTAGATATTCGGCAGCGACGACGCCGTCACCAGCTTGTCGATGCCCAAGTTTGTCGCCAGGTGCTGGTTCAAGGCATCGACCAGTTTGGCGCCGTCGATGCGTTTGGCGGAGAAGCCGCGCGTTTCGGAAAATTCCGGCACGTTGGCAAAACCATGGTCGGCCGTCAGCACCACGAGCACGTTATCCATACCGACTTTTTTATCCAGGTCGGCAAAGAAGCCGGCCAGCATGCGGTCCAGGCGCTGCAGGTGGTCGTGCGACATCTTGCTTTCCGGGCCGTAGGCATGGTTCACGTAGTCGTGCGCGGACAGGCTCACGCCGAGGATATCGGGCACGCCGGCCGGGTTGCGGCCCAGGTTTTCGCCATCGATGGCGGCGCGGGCGAATTCCAGGGTCAGCTCGTCGAGGAAGGGGCCGGATTTCAGGCGGCTGTAGTACTCGCCATCGAGCTTGCCGCTGTCGCTGTAGTAGGCAAACGGGAAGGTGTTGCGCGCGCCCGGCTTGGCCGCCACAAGATCATCACGGGCGTCGCGCGCATAGGCCGAATCGGCCAGCAGCGGCGTCCAGCTCTTGCCGTAATAACGGTCCTGCGGCTTGGCGGCCTGGTAGCGCTGCACCCATTGCGGGTGCTGCTGCATATAGTAGGTGCTGCTGGCGAAATTGCCCGTCTTTTCCATGTACATATAGGCCGTGCCCGTTTTCCCGGCCAGCAGGATGGCGCCCCGGTCCTTGCCCGACACGGTGACGACCTTGGCCTTGTCGCCCGTCGAATAACGCAGTTCGTCGCCGAGGGTGCTCACGCGCAGCCTGGTCGGCGCCGTGCCGTCGTCGGGTTGCGTTTCTTCGCCGATGTAATGGAAATTGCCATCCTCGGTGCAGTACACGGATTTCTTCGTGACGGGATCGATCCAGTTATTGCCGATCACGCCATGCTGGTACGGGTAGGCACCCGACAGCACGGCCGAGTGGCCGATGGCGGTGACCGTGATGCCGTGCGCCTGGTGCGCATCGCTGAACCACGCGCCCTGCTCCAGCAGGCGGCGGAACCCGCCCTGGCCAAACTGGTCGCGGTAGCGCGTCACCTGCTCTTGCGGCAAGCCGTCCACTACCAGCACGACAACCAGCTTCGGCTGCGCCACAGAGGCAGCAGCAGGCACCGCCTTGGCCGCATGCGCCTGGCACGCCGCCACGCCAGCGACCAGCAGCAGCGCCTGCGCCAGTTGTCGGGAAAGGGAGAAATGTTTCGTCATATCCGCTCATCAAAAGTTAGGCCACCGGGCAGCATACGCCGACTATATGACACAATAATGACAAAAAGCAATAACAAGAAAAAGGCCAGGCCCCATTGCTGGAACCCGGCCTGATGCCGAAACAGATGACGATGCCTGGCTTACTTGACCGTCACCTTGATGCTTTTGGCCAGCTCCGGCCCATACGACTGGTGCGCGCCGTTGGCGAACTGCATGGTCAGGGTGTACTGGCCCGGCGGCAAGGTGACGTCCGTTTCCGTTTGTCCTTTGCCGAAATGCAAATGCTTTTCGTCCATGGGTATCATCTCGCCCTCCTTCATCGGCCCAGTATTGATGAGCAGATGATGGTGGCCCGTCTTGGCCGTCATGTCGCCGGCCGGCTTGACGTCCATGCCTTTGATGGCAAACTTGACCTTGAACGGGCTCGTCACTGTCGCGCCATCGGCTGGCTCGACGAAGGAAACGGATTGCGCAAACGCGCTGGCGGCCAGCAGGCTGCCGGCGATCACGACGGCGGCTTTACGCAGGAATACGGTGGTCAATTGCATGATGTCTCCTCTTGTTAAATAACAACACGGACTGCATGAAACCATATTCCTGGCGACCATGGCGCAGGATTGTTAACCCATGAAGGGCCGGGGTCGAACCCTGAGGGTTCGACCCCAGTCTTTGCCTTGGGCTTAAGCTGGCTATCGATCAATCGTTCTTGATCACGATGCTCGGGAATTTGCTCGTCATATCCTTCGCCTTTTCCGCCACCTTGATCGCGATGGTGCGGGCGATCTGCTTGTAGATCACGGCGACGGGGCCTTCCGGCTCGGCCACGACGGTGGGCGTGCCCGAATCCGTCTGCTGGCGAATCGCCATGGTCAGCGGCAAGGCGCCGAGGAATTCCACGCCGAAGTCCGCGCACATCTTCGCGCCGCCGCCGGCGCCGAAGATTTCTTCCGCATGGCCGCAGTTCGAGCAGATGTGCGTGCTCATGTTTTCCACCACGCCGAGGATAGGAATGCCAACCTTCTCGAACATTTTCAAGCCCTTGCGCGCGTCGAGCAGCGCGATGTCCTGCGGCGTCGTGACGATCACGGCGCCCGTGACGGGCACTTTCTGCGACAGGGTCAACTGGATGTCGCCCGTGCCTGGCGGCATGTCGACGATCAGGTAATCGAGGTCGCGCCAATTGGTCTGGTCCAGCAATTGCTGCAAGGCTTGCGTGACCATCGGGCCGCGCCACACCATCGGCTCGTCCGGATCGATCATGAAGCCGATAGACGACACTTGCAGGCCGTGGTTTTCCATCGGCTCCATGCTCTTGCCGTCAAGGGTCTTCGGCTGGCCGCTGATGCCCAGCATCATCGGCTGCGACGGGCCGTAGATATCGGCGTCGAGCATGCCGACGGTGGCGCCTTCAGCCGCCAGGGCCAGGGCCAGGTTGACGGCTGTGGTCGATTTGCCAACACCGCCCTTGCCGGAAGCGACGGCAATGATGTTTTTCACGTTGCTCATCGGCTTCAAGCCGCGCTGCACCGTGTGCGAAATGATTTTCGACGACACGCCCACGCTGACGTTGCCCACGCCCGGCAGCACGCGCAGGGCGGCCAGCACGGATTTGCGGATCAGGTCGATCTGGCTTTTGGCGGGGTAGCCCAGTTCGATGTCGAGCGAAATATCATCGCCATCGACCTTCAGATTCTTGACGGTTTTGCTGGAAACGAAATCTTTATGTGTATTTGGATCAATAACCTGGGCCAGCGCGGCCTTGACGTCTTCTACTGTGATGCTCATGTAAATCTCCGTGTGTACTACATATGTGCAATACGCGCAGTCTAGCGCAAATTTGCCTGGTGCGATGGCGGCAAAAGCATCACTTGCCGGCCCTGCATCTGCTCATATTGCCTTTCCGCTGTTAAAATGTCCTATTATCCATCCCAAAAGTGCATCAATCATGACTCGCAAGCTGTTCGTCACCACTGCCCTGCCTTACGCAAACGCCGCTTTTCACATTGGCCACATCATGGAATACATCCAGGCCGATATCTGGGTCCGGTTCCAGCGAATGCAACGCGATGGCGCAGCCGGCCGTGAAGTGCACTTTGTGGGCGCCGATGATACGCATGGCACGCCGATCATGATCGCCGCAGAAAAGGAAGGCATCACGCCGCAGCAATTCGTCGCCAACATCGCGGCCGGCCGCGCCCAGTACCTCGATGGCTTCCATATCGCCTTCGATAACTGGTATTCGACCGATTCGCCGGAAAACGTCGACCTGTCGCAATCGATCTACCGCAAGCTGCGCGATACGGGCCTGATCGTCACAAAAACCGTCGACCGCTTCTTCGACCCGGTCAAGGGCATGTTCCTGGCCGACCGCAACATCAAGGGCGAATGCCCGAAATGCGGCGCCAAGAACCAGTACGGCGACAATTGCGAAGTGTGCGGCGCCGCTTACCAGCCGACCGACCTGGTCAACCCGTTCTCGGTGTTTACCAACGCGACGCCCGTGATGAAGCCGTCGGAACAGTATTTCTTCAAGCTGTCCGATCCGCGCTGCTTCGAATTCCTCAAGGATTGGCTCAACACGCCAGGCCGCTTGCAGCCGGAAATGGTCAACAAGGTCAGCGAGTGGCTGGGCGAAGCCGGTGAAAAGCTGGCCGACTGGGATATCTCGCGCGACGCGCCCTACTTCGGCATCCCGATTCCCGATGCACCAGGTAAATTCTTCTATGTGTGGATGGATGCGCCCGTCGGTTACCTGGCCAGCCTGAAAAACTATTGCGACAAGAAAGGCATCGATTTTGACGCCTTCCTGAATGACCCGTCGACGGAACAGATCCACTTCATCGGCAAGGACATCGTTTCCTTCCATTTGCTGTTCTGGCCCGCCATGCTGAAGTTCGCCAATCACCCGGTGATCGACAAACTGAAAGTCAACGTCCACGGCTTCCTGACGGTCAACAACGAAAAAATGTCGAAGTCGCGCGGCACGGGCATTTCGCCGCTGCGCTACCTGGATCTGGGCATGAACCCGGAATGGCTGCGCTACTACATCGCCTTCAAGCTGAACTCGAAAGTGGAAGACCTGGACTTCAACGGCGAAGATTTTGTTGCCCGCGTGAACAGCGACTTGATCGGCAAATACGTGAACATCGCCAGCCGCTGCGCCGGCTTCATCGCCAAGCGTTTCGATGGCAAGCTGGCATCGACGCTGTCTGAAGGCGCGCAAAGCTGGATCAACCGCGCGCTGACGGTGGACGTCAACGGCGTCATCGTCGAGCGCCAGGCCAGCATCGCTGCGCACTTCGAGAACCGCGAATTCGGCAAGGCCTTGCGCGAAATCATGGAAATCGCCGACATCACCAACCAGTATGTCGATGAAAACAAGCCGTGGATTCTGGCCAAGGACGCCGAAAAGACGGCGGAACTGCACGACGTGTGCACCACGGCCCTGATCCTGTTCCGCCAGCTGACGATTTTGCTGTCGCCGGTCCTGCCGGGCGTGGCGAAGAACGTGGCATCGTTCCTCAACGACGCCGAGTTTACTTGGGCCGACACGCAAGTGTTCGGCGACGCCGTCTCGAACAGCATGCTGGGCCGTACCATCGGCGCCTACAGCCATTTGATGACGCGCATGGATGCGAAGATGATCGAAGCGCTGTTCGACGCGCCGCAAGCTGCTGCCATTGCCGCGCCGGCCGGCGACGCCGCCAATGACGCCGCCGCTCCAGTGGCAGCCGCTGCCGCCATCGAGGAACTGGCACCCGAAATCAAGATCGACGACTTCCTCAAGATCGACCTGCGCATCGCGAAAATCGTCAACTGCGAACTGGTCGACGGCTCCGACAAGCTGCTGCGCCTGACCCTGGATGCGGGCGAAGGCCGCTTGCGCAATGTGTTCTCCGGCATCCGCTCGGCTTACCAGCCGGAAGAACTGATCGGCAAGCTGACGGTGCTGGTGGCCAACCTGGCGCCGCGCAAGATGAAATTCGGTATTTCGGAAGGCATGGTCATGGCCGCGTCCGCCGCAGACGAGAAGGCGAATCCCGGCATCTACATCCTGAACCCGTGGCCGGGTGCCGAACCTGGCATGCGCATCCGCTAAGCCTCCACAAGGACCGATGATGAATATCGTGGTGCGCGAAGCAACGAATGCCGATGCACAGCTGATGGCCGAGCTGACCCGCGCCGCGTGGGCCGGCAAGGTGGCCGCCTCGTCTAGCGGACACCACGAGACGGCAGAGCAAGTGGCGGAGCAATTGCGCCACGGCGGCGGCTTTCTGTTGCTGATCGACGACATTCCAGCCGGTTCGCTGCGCTGGATGCCGCTCGACAGCGACCCCGCCATCTGGAAGATTTCACGCATGGGCGTGCTGCCCGCCTACCGGGGCAGCCACGTCTCGCAGCACTTGCTCGAAGCCATCATTCATCATGGCCTGTCATGCCAGGCCGAGGAATTGCGCCTGGCCGTGCGGCGCGACCAGCGCAAGCTGATCGATTTTTATGCGGCCTTCGAATTCGACCTGGCCGAAGAACTGGAATATTCGCACGCCAACCCCGCAGAACCGGCACCGATGGTGATGCGGCGTTTGCTGCGTTATTGATTTTTAGCAATTTCGCCCCGTACTTGCCGATACAACAACCCGCCAGGCCGCACGGCGCGGTAAAATACGGCCGGCTGACCTTACCCATAAGACACTCAGAAGAGAATATGAAACTGCCTGCAAAACACACCAACTACGTATCCGACCACACCTTGTTCATCGCCGAACTGAAGGCCAAGAATCCTGGCATGGAAGCGGGCCAGCAAGCGGGCCGCGCCCTGCTGTGGGACAAGCCGGCCGTCAGCATCGATGAGCAGGAACGCCAGCTGGCGTCGGCCGTCAAGCAACAGGCTTATGTTTACCAGAACAAGAACTAAGATCTGGAACCGGCACGATGTTGCCTGAAGAGTCTGCAGTCACGCCGGAAGCCGACGTTTCCGGTGCCGGCGCAGTCATCGAGTCGCCCCCACCTGTCGCTGACGGCGACGGCAGCGGCGACCCTGCAGCATCCGCCACGGCAGTAACGGACGCGGCGCCCGCCGCCGACCCGCTGGGCATCGCCCGCCTGTATGGCGAGCCGATGATGCGCATGCCGACGGATTTGTACATTCCGCCGGACGCGTTGGAAATCTTCCTCGAAGCCTTCGAAGGCCCGCTCGACTTGCTGCTCTACCTGATCCGCAAGCAAAACTTCAACATTCTCGATATCCCGATGGCGCAGGTGACCCTGCAATATCTGAAATATGTCGACCAGATCCGCGTGCGCAACCTGGAACTGGCCGCCGAGTATCTGTTGATGGCGGCCATGCTGATCGAGATCAAGTCGCGCATGCTCTTGCCTTCGCGCAAAAGCGACGTCGAGGAAGATGGTGGTGACCCCCGTGCCGAACTGGTGCGCCGGCTGCTCGAGTACGAGCAGATCAAGCTGGCCGCCTACGACCTGAACGCCATCCCCCAGTTCGAGCGCGATTTCGTGCGCACGCAGATTTTCATCGAGCAAAGCCTGACGCCCACCTGGCCCGACGTGGAACCGGTGGACTTGCAGCAGGCGTGGCTCGACGTGCTGAAGCGTGCCAAGCTGACCCAGCACCACCGCATCAGCCGCCAGGAACTGTCCGTGCGCGAGCACATGTCAAGCATCCTGCGCCACTTGCAATCGTCGCGCTTCGTCGAGTTCAGCGAACTGTTCGACATTGCCGGCGGCGTGCCCGTGGTGGTGGTCAACTTCGTGGCCCTGCTGGAACTGGCCAAGGAAACCCTGATCGAAATCACGCAGGCAGAACCGTTTGCCCCCATCTACGTCCGGCTGGCCTATTCGCCCGCCTGACCCCTTCCCTTTGTCACTGACCACCGTACAACGGGGTTTTAGCGAAAGCAATCCATGAAAATTATTTCCGACATCGAAGAATTGCGCGACCAGCTCAGCGGACAGCTGCGCACGGCGTTCGTCCCCACCATGGGCAACCTGCACGAAGGCCATCTGTCGCTGATGCGTTTGGCGCGCAAGCATGGCGACCCCGTCGTCGCCTCGATCTTTGTGAACCGCCTGCAATTCGGCCCGAACGAAGACTTCGAAAAATATCCGCGCACCATGGCGGCCGACATCGCCAAGCTGGAAAAGGAAGGCGTGTACGTGCTGTTCGCGCCGACGGAAAAGGAACTGTACCCGGAACCGCAGGAATACCGCGTACGCCCGCCCGATGACCTGGGCAATACCCTGGAAGGGGAATTCCGCCCCGGCTTCTTTGAAGGCGTGTGCACGGTCGTCACCAAGCTGTTCTCGTGCGTGGGTCCGCGCGTGGCTGTGTTCGGCAAGAAGGATTACCAGCAGCTGATGATCATCCGCAACATGGCACGCCAGTTCGCGCTGCCGACGGAAATCATCGCCGCCGAAACGTACCGCGCGGACGATGGCCTGGCCTTATCGTCGCGCAATATGTATTTATCGGAAAGCGAACGCGCGGAAGCGCCGGAACTGTTCAAGGGACTTAATTTCGTGGCCGAGGAAGTGCGCGAGGGCAATCTGGCCGTGGGCGAACTGGAACAGGCCAGCATGCAGCTGTTGAACAGCCGCGGCTGGAAATCGGACTACATCGCCGTGCGCAAGCGCGCCAACCTGCAAGCACCGAGCGCCGCCGAACTGGCCGCAGGCGAGCCGCTGGTGGTGCTGGCCGCCGCCAAGCTGGGTCAAACGAGGTTGATCGACAACCTCGAAATTTAAGCATTGTCACAACGGGGCCATTCGGCCCCGTTTCTTTCTCTACTTCTCCATCCCGACCAATTTCAGTTCGGCAAACAACGGCTTGTTGCTGCCGCGCGCCGCTTGCAACATGTCGTAGCTGGCCGCATCGAGCACGATTTCCTCTCCCGCCCACAGCTTGCGTTGGTTCGCAGGCAGCCTCAAGCTGCGCAGGATGGCCCTTGCCTGGGCCGGATCGGCCGCCAGCAGGCGGATGGCGCGCGCGTGGCGCTGCGTGCCCGTGAGGATGGGCAAGCCGCCCTCGGGCCCGTGCTGGCTCAGGCTGACATAATCATGGCCGCCCACGCGGTGCAGATAGGCATGCCTGTCATCACCTTCGGCTTTCGCCTGCGCGGCCGGCTCCTGCATCTCGACAGACGCGACAGGCGCAACGGCGGTTTGTTCAAGGCTCACGCCACAGGCCGCCAACAGGGCCGTGCTCAGGGCGAAAAATAATACGGGTGCTCGGCGCATCGCGCGCTCCTTCTTGTCGGGGTCGGGGACAAAGGGGAAATACTGCAGCGATCATGGGCCAAATTATTTGACGTGTAAAGTTAACTTTAGGAAATATTTAATTCCTTTGCGCAATCTCATATGATCGGCGCAATCGGACGAAAAAAACGCTGCCGGTTTGCACGGGCAGCGTTTTCTTGATAACGGTCAAGCCTGGATCAGGCGCCGGCTTTTTCCAGCTTCTCGAAAATCTTGTTCAGCTTTTCATCGAGGGTCGCGGCCGTGAACGGCTTGACCACATAACCGCTGGCGCCAGCTTGCGCGGCGGCGATGATGTTTTCTTTTTTCGCTTCGGCGGTGACCATCAGCACAGGCAGCTTGGCCAGTGCGGGATCGGCGCGGATATGCTGCAGCATCGTCAGGCCATCCATGTTTGGCATGTTCCAGTCCGACACGACGAAATCGAACGATTCCGCGCGCAGCTTGGCCAGGCCCATCACGCCGTCTTCCGCCTCATCGACGTTGGCATAACCCAGTTCCTTCAACAGATTCCGGACAATGCGGCGCATCGTCGAAAAATCGTCAACGACTAAAAATTTCATCTTTGGATCAGCCATGAATAACTCCGTTGTTTCTGTAGCGGTTTGTTAATAATATCGACATGAATGCCGACATTATGGTCGACACTACGGCAGCAAGTTGTAGGATAGCATTTTCGTTGCTTTTAGGCGAACAAACTTGCCTGAGATCATATAAAACGTGGCTTACACGCGCAAAGCACGCATACCGTGCGCCGCCAGGTGTCCCAGCACCATGCCAGGCAGCGCCGTCAGAGCGCCGACCTCATGCGTAGCACCGACAGCGATCGCCTCGCGCGGCATGCCGAACACCACGCAACTGGCTTCATCCTGCGCAAAATTATACGCTCCTGCGGCCTTCATCTCCAACATGCCTTGTGCGCCATCCTTGCCCATGCCGGTGAGGATCACGCCGACGGCGTTTTTACCGGCCGATTGCGCGGCTGAACGGAACAGCACATCGACGGACGGACGGTGCCGGTTGACCGGCTCGCCCTGGTCGATCTTGGTCATGTAGTTGGCGCCGCTGCGCGTCAGGGTCAGGTGCGAATGGCCGGGCGCGATGTAGGCGTGGCCGGGCAGCACGCGTTCGCCGCCCGCCGCTTCCTGCACCGAAATCTTGCACAGCGAATCGAGGCGGCGCGCGAACGAGCGCGTAAAGCCTTCCGGCATGTGCTGCGTGATCAGGATGCCGGGGCAGTCGGACGGCATCTGCATGAGAAATTCGCGGATCGCTTCCGTGCCGCCCGTGGATGCGCCCACGATGATCAGCTTTTCGCTCGACGTCAATGGACTGCGCAGGGCAGGCAGCGGTGCTGCCACCTTGTCGCCGGCCGACGGCAGGGTGCGCGCGCGGATGCGCGCTTTCGAGGCGGCGCGGATCTTGTCGGCGATCATGTCCGTGTACTCGCGCATGCCGCTCTGGATCGATATCTTCGGCTTGGTGACGAAATCGACGGCGCCCAGTTCCAGCGCGCGCATGGTAATTTCCGAACCGCGCTCGGTCAAGGACGACACCATCAATACCGGCATCGGGCGCAAGCGCATCAGTTTTTCCAGGAAATCGAGGCCATCCATCTTCGGCATCTCGACGTCGAGGGTCAGCACGTCGGGGTTGGTCTGCTTGATCATCTCGCGCGCCACCAGAGGATCGGGCGCCGCACCCACCACTTCCATGTCGGGCTGGCTATTCACGATTTCCGTCATGACGCTGCGGATCAGCGCCGAGTCATCCACGATCAATACTTTGATCTTCATAGTTATCCTTCCAGGCCTTGCGGCCCGTATTCTTTATTAAATTAGTACACCGGACAAACCGCCGCAAGCCGCACAGCGCGACGCGCAGCGCGACGCGCAGCAGGTTTGGCATGGTGTTTGTCAGAACAGTTCGACTTCGCCGCCGACCGGCGCGACCTTGAGGCGGCTGGCGTAATCGAGTTCGCGGCGTACCAGGGTATCGTTATGCGTCTGCATCAGCTTTTTCACCAGCACCTTGCCGCTGCGGGGGAAGAAGTAGACCTTGCGCGGGTGGATGTCGTTGAGGTCTTCGGCCACCACGCGCATCTTTTCCGCTTTCAGGTAGTTGATGACGAAGGCCGCATTGCGTTCGCCGACGTTGATCGCCGTGAAGCCGCGCAGCACGGCGCCGCCGCCAAACACTTTCGCTTCCATGTTCTCGCGCCGCGCGCCCGCCTTCAGCAAATCGTTGATCAGGATTTCCATGGCGTAGGTGCCATAGCGCATCGACGCGGAAATCGGGCTGTTCGGATCGCTGCCGCCATCGGGCAGCATGAAGTGGTTCATGCCGCCCAGGCCCGTGACGCGGTCGCGGATGCAGGCCGAGACGCAGGAGCCGAGCACGGTGACGATCAGCATGTCCTTGTTGGTAAAGTAGTACTCACCAGGCAAGATCTTGGCGGCGTCACAGTTGAACGTCCTGTCGTAATAGACGTTAGTGGCGAATTGCTCTTTGGATTCCAGGCTCATATTTCACTCTCATGTACGATGCGACGTTGCCTTGGGCGCGGCGCCCCGGGGCTGGTCGAGCTCATAGACTGTTTTACCGCGCAGCTTCAATGAATCCGACACGTACAGAAAATTCTCCGAATGGCCCGCGAACAGCAGGGCATCGGGCTTCATCAGTGGCACAAAGCGCGACAGGATCTTGCGCTGCGTCGCCTTGTCAAAATAAATCATCACGTTACGGCAAAAGATGACGTCGAACTGCCCCGTCACCGGCCAGCTGTCGGCCAGCAGGTTGAGCGGCTTGAAGGTGATCATCTGACGCAGTTCAGGGCGCACCCGCACCTGTCCTTCGCGGTCGCCCTTGCCGCGCAAGAAAAAGCGCCGCGCACGGTCGGCTGGCATCTTGTCGAGCCGGTCCAGGTTGTAGACGCCATTGGCGGCCGTGGCCAGCACATTCGTGTCGATGTCCGTGGCGATGATGGTGACGGGCGGCGTGAGCGTATTGAACGCCTCGCACACCGTCATGGCGATCGAGTACGGCTCTTCGCCGGTGGAACTGGCCGAACACCAGATGGTGATCGGCCCGCTCAGTTTTTTCACATGCTCGGCCAGCAGCGGGAAGTGATGGGCCTCGCGGAAGAACGACGTCAGGTTGGTCGTCAGCGCATTCGTGAACGCTTCCCACTCGTCGCCCATGCGGCCCGCTTCCAGGTCGTCCAGGTAGCGGACGAACGAGGAGATGCCGGTCGCGCGCAACCGCCTGGCCAGGCGGCTGTAGACCATTTCCTGCTTGCTGTCGGCCAGCGCGATGCCGGCCCGCTTGTAAATCATGGCGCGGACCCGTTCAAAGTCCTTGCCAGTGAAATCAAATTCCTTGACCGAATCCGTTTTAGTTTGCGGCATTTGTTTTTACCTCTCTATGACTACTCTGACCAATGCCTTTGCAAGTATAACTAGCGGGACCGGGTTGGCGTTAGAACTCTTCCCAATCGTCGCCGCCGGCCGCCGCCAGCTTTTTCGCGGGCGGTGGCGAGCCGGCTTGCGCCGTCTGTGCCAACCGCCGTGTATTTGCCGCCACACTCGGTGCCGGCCGTGCCGCCGCTTTTACTACCGGCACCAGCGCGGGTGCGGGCATGGCCGCCTGCACCGCGCTCTCGCCGTCGAGCTTGAAGATGCTGACGGCGTCGCCCAGATTCTGCGCCTGCTCCTGCATGCTTTCGGCGGCTGCCGCCGCTTCCTCGACCAGCGCCGCATTTTGCTGCGTCATCTGGTCCATCTGCGCGATGGCCTGGTTCACTTCCTCGATACCGTGGCTCTGTTCCTGCGTCGCCGCCGTGATCTCGCCCATGATATCGGCCACCTGCCGGATCGACGTGACGATCAGGCCCATGGTCTGCCCCGCCTCGTCCACCAGGCGGCTGCCGGCATCGACCTTGTCGACCGAGTCGCCGATCAGGCCCTTGATTTCCTTCGCTGCGCCAGCCGATCGCTGCGCCAGATTGCGCACTTCTGACGCCACCACCGCAAAACCGCGTCCCTGCTCGCCTGCGCGCGCCGCTTCGACGGCCGCATTCAACGCCAGGATATTCGTCTGGAACGCAATGCCGTCGATGACGCCGATGATGTCGACGATCTTGCGCGAGCTGTCCTTGATGGAACCCATGGTATCGACCACTTGCGCCACCACCTTGCCGCCCTGCTCCGCCACCGACGACGCCGACACGGCCAGCTGGTTGGCCTGGCGCGCGTTGTCCGCGTTCTGCTTCACGGTCGACGTCAGCTCTTCCATCGACGAGGCCGTCTCTTCGAGCGAACTGGCCTGCGTTTCCGTGCGCGCCGACAGGTCCGCATTGCCGCTGGCGATCTCGCGCGAAGCCACGGTGATGGTTTCCGTTCCCTTGCGCACGTCGCTGACCGTCTGCACCAGACTCTCGTTCATGTCCTTCAATGCCTGCTGCAGCGCGCTCGTTTCATCCTTGCCTTCGACCACCACGCGCGACGTCAGTTCGCCGGCCGCCACCTTCTGCGCCACGGCCACTGCGCCGGACAATGGCACCGTGATCGAGCGCGTGATGAAGATGGCGCACCAGGCGCCGATCGCCACCGCCGCGCCGCCCAGGATGAACAGTACCGTCATCAGGCGCGCATCGGCCGCCAGCGAGTCGTCCATGAAGCTTTGCTGCGCCACGTGCTGCAAGTCGAGCAGCTTGTTGATATCGGCCAGGGTCGTCTTGTTCAAGGGATCGATGCGGGTGGCGATCACCTTCGCCGCGCCCTCGCTGTTAAACGCCAGCACCTGCCCCATCGCTTCCTTGAAGGCGGCATCGACTTCGCCGTCGACCTTGGCGATATTGGCCAGCAGCGCCTTCTCGCCATCGGACAGGCCCAGGGTGGCCAGCTTGCCGCGCGCGCCGTCGTACAGCTTGCGCTGCGCGCGCACCTTGCCCTCTTCCGCCTGCATCAGGGCCACATCGCCCTGCAAGCCGATATTGCGCATGGCGATACCCGTTTCCAGCATCGCGCTTTTCATCAGCGACGCCTGCGTATTCTTTTCGCTTGCCAGCTCCAGGCCCGTGAGCAGCTGGGCCTTGTTACGGTAATTCAGTGCATTCGCCGAAACGATCACCACCACCAGGATGGCGAGAATGCTGCCAAAACCTATCCCCAGCCGGGTGCCTATCTTGAAATCGCGCAAACTCATTACAGTCTCCAATATTTATGTGAACGGCGCCCGTTCAACCGGACGGCGCCGTGTTGTGGCCTGGTCTCTGTCGGACCTTGCAGCCTGCCGGCGCGCCTCTAGCGACTGCTCGCGCCGGTACATGCATATCTGTAGTGATTCTTTGCGTGGTAAAACGGCGGCGCACCGGGCGCCGCCTTGCTGCCATGCGGTGGCTTACGCCGCCAGCTTGTCGATCAGGCCCATCTCGCTGCTCGACATCAGCTTGTCGATGTCGACCAGGATCAGCATGCGCTCGTCGATGGTGCCCAGGCCGATCATGTAGTCGGTCGAGAAGGCGGTGCCCATTTCCGGCGCCGGTTTCACCTGCTCCGGCGTCAGGGTGGTGACGTCGGAAACGCTGTCGACCACCATGCCGACGATACGGCCGCCGATGTTCAGGATGATCACCACCGTGAACTGGTCGTACACGGGCGTGCCCAGGTTGAACTTGATGCGCATGTCGACCACGGGAATGATGATGCCGCGCAGGTTGATCACGCCCTTGATGAATTCAGGCGCGTTGGCGATGCGGGTGACCGCTTCGTAACCGCGGATCTCCTGGACCTTCAGGATATCGATGCCGTACTCTTCGGAGCCCAGGGTGAAGGCCAGGAATTCACGGCCGGCGATATCCTTGCCGTCGCCCGCATTGCTTCCGGATGTTTGTTGAGTATCTGACATGGTGCGTTTTCCTATCTTTATCTATCGGTATTACGAAAAAATGGACTCGTCAGCCAGCTGGCGCGAGGAACGGATCAGGGCGGCGACATCGAGAATCAGCGACACGCCGCCATCGCCCAGGATGGTGGCGCCGGAAATGCCCACCACCTTGCGGTAATTCGATTCGAGGTTTTTCACCACGACTTGCTGCTGTCCCACCAGGTCGTCGACAAACAGGGCCGCCTTGCGTCCTTCCGTCTCGAGGATCACGCAGATGCCTTCCGAAGGGCTGGTAAAGCGCGGCGCGATGTCGAACATCTGGTACAGCGGGATCAATGGCAGGTATTCGCCGCGCACTTTCACCACTTGCCCCTTGCCGCTGATGTCCTTGATGTCTTCAACGGCTGGCTGCAGCGATTCGATGACAAAGCCCAGCGGTAAAATATACACTTCGTCGCCGACTCTGATCGACATGCCGTCGAGGATGGCCAGGGTCAGCGGCAGCGAGATGGAAATCGTCGTGCCGAAGCCTTTTGCCGAACGGATGTCGACGACGCCGCCCATGGCGCTGATATTGCGCTTGACGACATCCATGCCCACGCCGCGGCCCGACACGTCGGTGACGGCTTCGGCGGTGGAAAAGCCGGGCGCGAAAATCAGCTGCCACACGTCGGCGTCGCTCATCGACTCGGACACGTCCAGCCCCTGCTGCGCAGCCTTGGCCAGGATGCGTTCGCGGTTCAAGCCCGCGCCATCATCGGATACTTCGATGATGATGTTGCCGCCCTGGTGGCTGGCCGAGAGGAACAAGCGGCCCGCTTCGGTCTTGCCGGCGGCCACGCGGGCGGCCGGCATTTCCACGCCATGGTCGATGCTGTTGCGCACAAGGTGCGTGAGCGGATCGACGATGCGCTCGATGAGGCCCTTGTCCAGTTCCGTGGCGGCGCCATTCGTGATGAAATCGACCTTCTTGCCCAGTTTCGTGGCCAGGTCGCGCACCATGCGCGGGAAGCGCGAAAAGACGAAATCCATCGGCATCATGCGGATCGACATCACCGCTTCCTGCAAGTCGCGCGTGTTGCGCGTCAGGTGGCTGACGCTGTCGAGCAGCTTTTCATGCAGCATCGGGTCGAGCGCGCTGGCGCGCTGCTCGATCATCGCCTGCGTGATCACCAGTTCACCCACCAGGTTGATCAGCTGGTCGACTTTCTCGATCGAGACGCGGATCGACGACGATTCGGCGCCGGCCTTGTCGCCTTCTTTCTTGGCCGGTTTCTTTTCCTGCTCCGCTTCGGCCACGGCGCTGGCCACGGCCGGCGCGGCGGCAGCGCTGGCGTTGCCCGCCTTGGCGGCGTCGGCGCGTATCTGTTCGAGGGGCTGGAAGAAACCGTAGCCCTGTTCGGCGTCGCTCTGCACGCCGGCGGCGGCGCGGATATCCTCGAGCGGCTGGAAGAAGCCATAACCGGGGTCCGTCGCGCCCTGCGCGGCTGGCGTGCCTGGCAGCGGGTCGAAGAAACCGTAGCCCTGGGCTTTTTCCTGCGCCGCGCGGGCCGCTTCGGCTTCGCCTGGCGCCAGTGGCGGCGCCTGCGTGATGACCATGTCGTCGGGATTGAGCACGAACGAGCAGATGGCCAGGATATCGTCCAGGCTTTCATGCGTCGTCACTTCCAGCACCTTGCGCGCGTCGGGCAAGGCGGACACGGCGACATCGCCCAGCAAGCCCAGTTCGGCCGCCAGCGCATCGACTTCGCGCGGCTCCATGGCTGGCAGCTCCAGGCGGATGCGATGGCCGCCGGCATGGCTGACGGCGGCTTTTTCCGCCGTATGGAAGGCCGGCGCGACGGGCGTGAGCGCAGCCACGGGCACGTCCTGCGAGAACGACTGCAGCATCATGCGCACATTGGCCACGGCATCCTGGTCGACGGCGCTGCCCAGACGGTGGCCGTCGAGCTGCATCTTGAGGATATCCTTGGCCGCCAGGAAGGCGTCGACGTGTTCCGCCGTCAGCGCCATCTGGCCCTGGCGGATGCGGTCGAGCAGCGACTCGAGGATGTGCGTCACCTCGCTCATGTCGGAGAGGCCGAACGTCGACGCGCCGCCCTTGATCGAATGGGCGGTGCGGAAAATGGCATTCAGGTCTTCGGCGTCGGGCGCCGCAATATCAACGGCCAGCAGCAGCCGTTCCTTTTCAGCCAGCAGTTCTTCGGCCTCATCGAAAAAGACCTGAAAAAACTGGCTAATATCGATGGTCATAGGGTGACTCCGTCAATTGCATCATTGCACTGCGCGGCTGGCATCAGCCGATCACCTTCTTGACCACTTCGATCAGGCGTTGCGGATCGAACGGCTTGACCAGCCAGCCATTGGCGCCGGCGGCACGTCCTTTCGATTTCATCTCGTCCGACGACTCCGTCGTCAGCATCAGGATGGGTACCTTCTGGTAGGTCGGCAGTTCACGCAGCAGCTTGATCAGTTCCAGGCCATCCATGCGCGGCATATTCTGGTCCGTCAATACCAGGTCCACGGTTTGCAGCTTGGCTTTTTCCAGTCCGTCCTGGCCGTCGACGGCCTCCACCACCTGGTAACCGGCGGCTTTCAGGCTGAACGCCACCATCTGGCGCAATGAGCTGGAATCGTCCACTGCAAGTATCGTTTTGGCCATCTTTGCTCCCACTTATTCCGGGCATCCTGCCCGAGTATTTGATTAATCAATCCATGCAACCACAAGCGCTCCGCACTGGCATGCTAGAACAGCTCGATGTCGCCACTTTCCAAATGCTGTTGACTGACAGCCTTGCGCAGCACGCTGCGCAACTCCAGGCTTTGAATCGCCAGCGCCATGCTGACCCGTCCCAGCAAGGCGACAATTTCTTCATTGTCGCTCTCCGGCAACATCTCCGCGCCATGCTCGCCCAGGGTCCCGAGGAACTCGCGCAAGCCCGTCACGCGCTTCAAGGTGCGCTCGATCAGCTGGCTGGTCATGTCCTGGAATTGCAGGCTGGTGATGGCCGCATTCACATAGCCCCCCACCTCATCCTGCAACGCCAGCAGTTTTTCGCGCTGCTGCTCGGCCGGAATACCGCCGTCGAGCAGCAAGGCGATGGTGTCTTGCTGCGCAGCAACGGCTGCGTGTATCGCCATGAAATTGAAGGACAGCTTCTCGATCGCCTCTTCCAGCAAGATGCCGGTCTGCACCAGGTCGGTTTCCACCTCCGTCAAGTGCTTGCGGCCATGGTCCGACACGCCAGACAGCAGGCGTTTTACATGCGAGCCAAGTATTTTCTTTCTTGTCATAAAGGTCTCATTGTTTCAGTACACCACGCGTCGACAGCCTTGCGTGTTATTTTTTCGCCGCTGCCGGGGCGGGAGCGGGCGGCGCACCGGCCGCCAGCCCTGACGCGACAGCGGCGGAAGCGGCATCGGTCACCGGCAGCTCTATCGCCGAACCATCGCGCAGGACATTTTCTTCCGTGCGTTTGTTCATGACGATGATGCTGATGCGCCGGTTGATCGGATTGAAGGGGTCGAGCTTGTCCAGGTGGGCGGCCGAGCCCAGGCCCACCACGCGCAAGACTTTTTCTTCCTTCATGCCGCCGATCACCAGTTCGCGCCGCGACGCATTCGCGCGGTCGGCCGACAATTCCCAGTTGCTGTAGCCGGCATCGCTCATGTAAGGCGTCGAATCCGTATGGCCGGACAGGCCGATGCGGTTCGGCACTTCGTTGAGCACGAAGCCGATCGCGTGCAGGATTTCCTTGGTGTACGGTTGCAGATTCGCATTGGCGAGCGCAAACATTGGACGGTTCTGCTCGTCGACGATCTGGATGCGCAAGCCTTCGCTGGTGATATCGAGCAGCAACTGGTTCTTGTATTTTTTCAACAGGGGATTGGCGTCGATGGTCGCTTCGATGCGTGCCTTGAGCGCCTGCAGGCGCTTGCCCTCTTCGCGTTCGAGCGCGGCCTTGGCGGAATTGAGGTCGAACGATTTGCGCTGCTGCTCTTCCTGCGCCTTGCGCACCTGCCCATCCTGGCGCGACAAGTCCTGGCCGCCGCCCTGGATCACGGAATTGCTCTCGCCGCTGCCTGAGCCGCCCGCCATCGCCACTTTCAGCGGCGTCTTGAAGAATTCGGAAATGCCGTTCAAGTCGCCCTTCGACGTGGAGCCCAGCAGCCACATCAGCAGGAAGAAGGCCATCATGGCCGTGACAAAGTCGGCGTAGGCGATCTTCCACGCCCCGCCATGGTGGCCGCCAGCTGTCTTCTTGATACGCTTGACGATAATCGGGCGCATGCCTTCATCGGCCATGGCGTCCCCCTTCCGTGTGCTGCAAATGACTCATGGTATCCAGGCGTATATTCACTGCTTACTTCGTTTTCGATTTCTTGATGTGGTCTTCGAGCTCATTGAACGTCGGGCGCTCGGTCGAGAACAGCACCTTGCGGCCGAACTCCACGGCCAGCGCCGGCGCATAGCCGTTCAGGCTGGCCAGCAAGGTCACTTTCACGCACTGGAACATCTTGCTCGACTCTTCCAGCTTCTGTTCGAGCAGGCTGGCCAGCGGGCCGACGAAACCATAGGCCAGCAAGATGCCGAGGAAGGTGCCGACCAGCGCGTGCGCGATCAGCATGCCCAGTTCTGCCGGCGGGAGGCCCACCGATTCCATCGTGTGCACCACGCCCATCACGGCGGCGACGATACCGAACGCAGGCAAGCCATCGCCCACCTTGGCGATCACGTGGGCCGGCACGGCGCCTTCGTGATGGTGCGTCTCGATTTCGTTGTCCATCAGGTTTTCGATCTGGAACGCATCCATATTGCCCGACACCATCAGGCGCAGGTAATCGGTCATGAATTCGACGATGTGGTGGTCGGCCAGCACGGCCGGGTACTTGGAAAACAGCGGGCTTTCTTCCGGCTTGTCGATATCGCCTTCGATCGACATCAAGCCTTCCTTGCGCACCTTGCTGAGCACTTCGAACAGCAAGGACATCAGTTCCATATACAGCTCTTTGGTATAGCGCGAACCCTTGAACAGGCTGGGCAAGGCGGCGATCGTTGCCTTGATGGCCTTGTTATTGTTACCAACAAGGAAGGCGCCCAGGGCGGCGCCGCCGATCATCAGCAACTCCAGCGGCTGGAACAGCGCCGCCAGATGGCCGCCGGCCATTGCGAAGCCGCCAAAGACCGAGGCGCAAACGATGATGTATCCGATTATGACTAACAAGTGCCCTGACTCCCAATAATGGCCGGGGCTGTGTGCCCGGCATGTTCAAACCTGTTCCTGTCTCCTGGCGGCTGCGCCGCCGGCAAGGACAGTGGCAAAAAAGTAACTGAAAGTTAATTGAAATGCTCTGCTTTTCAACGCAATTCCGAGAAAATGCCGTGTGGAACTACAATAACGTGAGATTGCCCCACGGGCAAGCAAATAACGCAGACAATTGCTTAAAAGCACCATATGTAAAGCAAAGGACCACCCTCTGTGGCGGCGATGGTCTTATCGGGCTTGCGTGCCGCAATCTGGAATTCGTAACTAAAAAGCATGCTACCGGGCAACATTTCCCTTTCCGCCTTGCTCCACAGGGCTGCCATCGCCGCCGGCGACAGGTAGGCAAACACGACATCGTAGCGGCCGAAATCGAGCGCTTCGTAGTCGCCGCGCAGGAAGCGCGCGCGACTGCCCGCCAGCTTCGCGCGCAAGCGGCTTGCCAGCCACGGCAGCGGCGCCAGTTCGATACCGGAAAACTGTCCGTCGGGCCGGCGCCGCGCCAGGTCCAGCACCAGGCCGCCCAGGCCGCTGCCGATATCGATCAGGCGCACGCCGGGACGGTCCGCGATCAGCCCGGCTACGGCCTGCCATACCTTTGGCCCCGACGGATAAAACGGCACTTGCGTGCGGAATGTGGACCAGTACAGGCTCAGCAGGAAAACAAAGGCCGCCAGGAACACGGCCGGGGGCAAATCAAGCAGGCTGGCGGCCAGCAAGGCGGGCGCAAACAGCAGGCCGATGGCGCACCACCAGCGCGCCAGTCCCGCGCGCCACGTGATGAGCGCCGCCAGCACGCCCTGCACCAGCGCCACGGCCGGCAGCGACATGGCGACGCCGGCGCGCGCCAGGCCATATACCAATAGCAACATCAAGGGAAAGGCCAGCACCTGGATCAGGATGGCCTTGAGCGCGGGCGCGCGCAGGATTTGTTGCAGCATGGGGTAGTCGAAGGAGGAAAACGCCAGTGTAAGCGATGGAGACATGAAAAAGCCGGAGTGCGGTCAGGCGACCGGCTCCGGCTTGCTCTCTGTCTTATATATATATGTACGACTCAGATCTACGACTCAGGCAAGCGCGCCCGGCGCGACAGCGGCCGCTTCATCGCGCGCCTTCTTGGTCTTGCCGGCCCGCGAAGGCATGTGGCACAGGCCGCATACATAATCGGCGTTCAGGTCGAGGCAGTTGACGACGAACTTGCCGCCGCACTTGCCGCAGGGCGCCATGTCCAGCATTTTGCTGCTGAAAAAGCGCACGAGGGTCCAGGCCCGCGTCAGCGACAACAGCGGCTCTTCGCCCGCTTCGGGCGGCATCTGTTCCAGATACAGTTTATAGGCCTTCATCACGGCTTCGATGCCCGTGGCGCCGGCGTGATCAACGAGGAATTTGTGGATATTGATGAACAGCGAGGAATGGATATTCGGTTGCCAGGTGATGAACCAGTCGGTAGAAAACGGCAACATGCCCTTGGGCGGCGATACGCCCTTCAATTCTTTGTACAGATTCAGCAGGCGTTCGCGCGACAGCGAGACTTCCGTCTCCAGCAGTTGCAAACGGGCACCCAGCTGTATCAATTCGATGGCCAGCTGGATTTCCTGCGCTTCCGATACGACACTTTTCTTGGCCATGCTGTGTACTCCGCGACTGACTGATGCTAACTAACTGCTACTGACTGAAAGCTTGCTGAATCAAGCGATTTCTTCGACGCCTTGGCCTGCCATCAGAATGGCTGCGTGCGACTGGGCCAGCGAGCGGTCTTTATTGTAGTTCGTCAACATGCCCAGGATGGCGCTGTCGTCGAAGCGGAAGCGGGCCAGCATCATGTTGCCGCCAGCGAGCTTCAGGATCTGCGCATTGCTCATGCCTTCGATCAGTTCGGCGATTTCGGCGGCAATGCCCAAACGGAAGATGGCCGTTACCTTGTCCGCACGAATCATTTGCTGGGCCAGCATCAGGTAGCTCAGGTTAGCGTCGCGAATCTCAGCCATCATGTCGTTAGCAGTCATTTCCATCTCCTCAATCCGTTGAATTCAGCTGGCATTGTTTGTTGCCAGTGAGATACATTCTGCAGGAGCAACATTAAACGCAACAGAGGCGCAGCGCTGTATTTTTGGTCGGGAAATGGCGGATGCGATCGTAGGTGTTTGTCTGACAAACACTGCTCGATCATGGTCGCACGCCAGTAACGGCGCGGATGTGAGTGGTTGGCTGCATGCCGGATTTAGCCAATTTTTGGCCTGTAAAAAATATCACTTTTTTACAACAACTTGATCGGAATCAAGCCTGTCTACCTAGATAACGGCTGCCTGGACAGGAACTTTAGGGCTTTTTTGAAAAATATTTCAAAGATCCGCATTCTTTTTCGGCCGGTTTGACACCGTTCATGTATTCGTTGACGGCGGTGTCTGGGAAAACTTTAGGGCTATTTGAAAAATATTTTTAAAAATCGTGATTTTTTTCGTTGACGCCCCGCAGGCAGGCACTTCGCGCGCCTCATCGAGCGCGGAAATTCCGCTTTCCGGCGTGGATTTGCTACACTGCCTGCTTCCGCACAATACTTTAAGCTTCAAGCAATATCGTGCCATTGACACAAGTACCAACATGAAAGCCACCATGATTTCTCGACATGACTGCAGCGCGCGCGACCTCGACGATCCCCTGGCGCCCTTGCGCCAGCAGTTCGACTTGCCGCAAGGCGTGATTTACCTCGACGGCAATTCCCTGGGCGCGCGGCCGAAAGCGGCCCTGGCCCGCGCCCAGCACGTCATCACGGCAGAATGGGGCACGGACCTGATCCGCAGCTGGAATACGGCCGGCTGGTTCGACCTGCCCAAGCGCTTGGGCGACCGCCTGGCCCCGCTGCTGGGCGCCGGCACGGGCGAAGTGGTGATCACCGACACCACGTCCGTCAACCTGTTCAAGGCCCTGGCCGCCGCCCTGCAGATGCAGGCCAGCGATCCCGCGCATGCCGCGCGGCGCATCATCGTCAGCGAACGCAGCAACTTCCCCACCGACCTGTACATGGCGCAAGGCCTGTCCGCCTGGCTCGACCGCGGCTACCAGCTGCGTCTGGTCGACAGTCCCGAGGAACTGGCGCAAGCGATCGATGCCGATTGCGCCGTCGCCATGCTCACGCACGTCAACTACCGCACCGGCTACCAGCACGACATGGCCGCCATCAGCAGCCATTGCCACGCGCAGGGCACGCTGGCACTGTGGGACCTGGCCCATTCGGCCGGCGCCGTGCCGCTGGACCTGAGCGGCGCCGGCGCCGACCTGGCCGTCGGCTGCACCTACAAATACCTGAATGGCGGCCCCGGCTCGCCCGCCTTCATCTGGGTGCCGGAAAAACACCAGGCGCGCTTCCGCCAGCCTTTGTCCGGCTGGTGGGGCCACGCCACACCGTTCGCCATGGACCCGGGCTTTGCGCCGGCAGACGGCATCGCCCGCGCCCTGTGCGGCACGCAGCCGATACTCTCGCTGGCCCTCGTCGAATGCGGCCTCGATATCTTTGCGCAAACAAGCATGGAAGCCATCCGGCGCAAGTCGCTGGCCCTGACAGACCTGTTCATCGCGCTGGTGGAGCAGCGCTGCGCCAGCCATCCGCTGGGTCTCGTCACGCCGCGCGAGCATGCGCGCCGCGGCAGCCAGGTCAGCTTCACGCACCCGCATGGCTATGCCGTCATGCAGGCACTGATCGCGCGCGGCGTCATCGGCGACTACCGCGAACCGGCCATCATGCGCTTCGGCTTCACGCCCCTGTACACGAGCTTTGCCGACGTGTGGGATGCCGTGGAAATCCTGCGCGACATCCTCGACACACTAGCCTACGACATCGCCGCCAAGCGCGATGCCGTCACCTGAATCACCCCATGAGCGACGACAAGAATATGAACAAGGAAAACACCAGCGGCTGCCCCATGCATGCGGGCGGCCAGGATGCGCAATGGCATGGCGCGCAAATGGATTTCAGTGAATCGATGAGCTACGGCAACTACCTGGCGCTGGACCGCATCCTCACGGCCCAGCATCCGCTGTCGCCGAACCACAACGAAATGCTGTTCATCGTGCAGCACCAGACGAGCGAATTGTGGATGAAGCTGATGCTGCACGAAATGCACGCCGTGCGCGCCAACCTGCAAAGCGGCGACCTGGCGCCCGCCTTTAAAATGCTGGCACGCGTGGCGCGCATCATGGACCAGCTGGTGCACGCCTGGGACGTGCTGGCCACCATGACGCCGCCCGAATACACGGCCATCCGTCCCTACCTGGGCGCCTCGTCCGGCTTCCAGTCCTTCCAGTACCGCGAGATCGAATTCATTTTGGGGAACAAGAACGCGGCCCTGCTCAACGTGCACACGACGGCGCCCGACACCTACAAGGTGCTCGACGCCGCCCTGCGCACGCCCTCCGTCTACGATGAATCGATCAAGCTGCTGGCGCGCAGCGGCCTGCATATCGCCCCCGAGCGCCTGGACGCCGACTGGACCCTGCCGACCAGCGCCGACGCCTCCGTCAAGGCGGCGTGGCTGGAAGTCTACCGCGACCCGTCGAAACACTGGGCCCTGTACGAGCTGGCCGAAAAGCTGGTCGACCTGGAAACGTCCTTCCGCTTCTGGCGCTTCCGCCACGTGACGACGGTCGAGCGCATCATCGGCTTCAAGACGGGCACGGGCGGCACGGCGGGCGTCAGCTATTTGCGCAAGATGCTCGACGTGGTATTGTTCCCCGAGCTATTCGCCCTACGCACGGAGTTATAACTTTAAGGAGCATTGATGTCGCCTCTCGTCCTGACCCTGGCCGGCCTGTGGAATTCCGGGCCGCAGCACTGGCAAACCCATTGGGAAGCGCGCCACCCGCAATGGTCGCGCGTGCCGCACCGGGAATGGCAGACGCCGGACAAGGACGAATGGGTGGCGGAGCTCGACCGTGCCATCGCCGGCTGCGAGCGCCCGCCCGTGCTGGCAGCGCACAGCCTGGCCTGCACGCTGGTGGCCCATTGGGCGGCCAGCGGCTCGCCGCACAAGATCGCCGGTGCCTTCCTCGTCGCCCCCAGCGATGTGGAAGCGCCCTCCTACCCGTCCGGCACGACGGGCTTTGCGCCGATGCCGCTGCAAGCCTTGCCGTTTCCCAGCCTGGTGGTCGCCAGCGGCGATGATCCCTACGTCAGCTTCGCGCGGGCACGCGCGTTTGCCGCCGCCTGGGGCAGCGATTTCACCATGATCGGCGACGCCGGCCATATCAACGGCGACGCCGGCTACGGCCCGTGGCCGGACGGTGAGCAGCTGCTGCTGGACTTCTGCGCCGCGCACCAGCCCTGAACCAGGGCGCGCACACGATAGACGCGCGCCCATTTGCCCACAAGTAAGAACGCAGGCAGAATCGTGGCCTTTCCATTGCGGCGCCCCGGCGCCAGTATCACGATGAAACGTCTGCTTCTGCCCTTGCTGCTTTGCTCCGCCTTCGCCCACGGCGCGCCCTTCTACGAAGGCAAGACCCTCGCCCATCCCGCCATCACCGCCTCGCAGGACAGCGGCTTCGACATCGCCTTTCTCAAGGAAAAAGAAGGCGTCAACGGCTATTACTGCGAGTGCAAGGGCAGCAATTCAAAGCCCATTTTGCTCGACCAGTTCGGCAACGCCGTCATCCGTTCCGTCTTCTACGCCTCGCTGGACAAGGAATCGGACGACAGCGTGCAAACCATGCTGGTGCTGTTCCGCCAGGACGGCAAGAACGGCTTGCGCGCCTACCGCTACCACCGCAGTTCCGGCAAGTACCGGCGCCTCGACGGCTTGCAGCCGGCCCTGAACCGCATCGTGGCGCAAAGCGCCGCGCCCAACGCGGGCCAGGTCAAGGCGGCGCTGGCCAAGCTGGCGCCGATGGACTACAGCGTCGCGCGCGGCAAGAGCGGCAATGCGGACTTCGACGCCATCGACCATACGCAGGGCACCATCGTCGGCTACTACAGCGATGAGGGCAAGCCCGTGGAGGCTGGCAGCCAGGACGCCATCATCTACAAGAAAACCTTCGAGAAAAAAGGCGAGCGTTTTCTCACCGCCAGCTACACCCTGTACAGCGATGCGGGCGCCGGCATCCTGCGCAATTACCGCCTGTGGCAAGTAACGTGGGAAACGGCGCCGAAGCAGTTCACGGGCAGCCAGGAAGGCCCTTCCGTCATCTACAGCCTGGCCTGGGACGACGGCTCGGTGGTCGAGCGGGGCCAGTACGCGAAAGGCAAGCGCCAGGGCCTGTGGGTGCGCGAAGGCATGCACGAAGGCAGCGAAAAAGGCCATTTCGTCGACGGCCTGCAGGAAGGCATGTGGTACTTCAATTATCCAAAACAGAACGAGAGCGGCATGTACCGGGCCGGCAAGCGCGAAGGCCGCTGGACGGTCGTCAACTATGCCGATGCAGAGGAAGTGACGGGCTTCGACACCTACGCGGGCGGCCAGCTGAACGGCCCGCACGAACGCAGCATGGGCGGCAAGCTGCAAACGCGCGGCAACTACGTGAACGGCTCGCGCCATGGCGCGTGGATCACGGAAGACGGCGACGGCAGCTTCATCGAAGGCTTGCGCGACGGGCCGTGGAAGCTCAAGCTCAAGGACAAGGCCACGCAACGCGTCACTTTCGTGCAAGGCAAAAAACAGGGCGAAGCGATCGACACGGATGCGCAGGGCGCGCTGCGCCTGCGCGACCATTACCAGGCCGGCGTGCTCGAAGGCAGCCGCACGCGCTATCTGGGCCCGGCCGGCAAGGAATACGTGGTCTACACGGCCACCTACCGCAACGGCCAGCTCGATGGGCGTGAACAGGCGTTCGACGACAGCGGCAAGATCCTGCGCCTCGATACTTTGTGGGACATGGGCAAGAAGCAGGGCCTGGACGCGCGCTACTACCCGAACGGCAAGCCGGAGCGCCTGGCCGTCATCGACCAGGGCCGCCTGCTCACGCACCTGCGCGAGTACTATGAAGACGGCCAGCTGCTCAACGACATCCACCGCTGCACCTTCAAGGAATACGGCAGCACGCGCGACGACGTATGCGAGTACCACCATATGTACTACCCGGACGGCAAGCCGCAGTATTACTACGCCTTCCAGTACGGCCAGCGCCAGGAAGGCTATTCGAACTACCCGAACGGCAAGCGCAAGGATGAACTGCTGGTCGACCGCGCCGCCGACACCTCGGTCTTGAACGTCTATTACGAAAGCGGCCAGCTCAAATGCACGGAGCCGCGCAGCGGCCACAGCACGCGCACGGTCAACGGCGAGACCATGATCAGCTACGCTTCGGCCGACCGCGACGGCGACAATATCTGCTACCACCCGAATGGCAAGGTGGCCAGCATCTACACCTTCCGCAAGCGCGTGCTCGTCGAGTGCGGCAAACGCTACGACGACACGGGCAAGCAGACGTTTCCGGGGCCGGAAGGCTGCCCTCCCCCCAGGAAAGTGGACTATCCGATAGGACTATGAGCATGACACAAGCAACACAGCCGCTACGCATCCAGAACCCCGGGCGCATCGACGCCAGGGCGATCCGCACCGCCATCGCGGGCGGCCAGCAGGTACTGGTGCAGTTCGATACCCTGGGCGAGCCGGAGCCGCTGCTGGCCGACCTCGACGCCCTGGCCGCCACCTGCGGCACGGCGCTGACCATCCGCATCTACGGTTACGACCCGAGGGTGTTCGATGCCCGCATCCTGCGCGCGCTGCCGCATGTGGCCAGCCTGTCCATCGATTGCCACTGGCAAGCCATCCATCTGGAAACCCTGGGCGAGCTGCGCCACCTGAAGCGCCTGAGCCTGGGCGTGTACAAGCTGGCGCAGGCCGACATCCTGCAGCTCGATAATTTGCGCGGCCTCGAATACCTGAACCTGGGCGAGTCGGCCAAAAACAATATCGACCTGGCCCCGCTGCGCCACTACACGCAGCTGGCCAGCCTGGTCATCGAGGGCCACGACCAGCATATCGACACTGTGGCTGGCCTGCCGGCGCTGCACGAGCTGTCGCTGTACCGCATCAAGAACAAGGTAGCGCTCGATTTCATCTCGGAGATGGCCCGCCTGGACCGGCTGCTGTTGCAGCTGGGCGGGCGCGAATCGCTCGCGCACATCGAGGCGCCCCTGTTGCGGAAACTGGAAGTGATACGCGTGCGCGGCCTGGAAACCCTGGGCGACATCGGCCGTTTCCCGCTGCTGCAGGCGCTATGGGTGGAAGACCAGATCAAGCTGCGGCAGATCGCGCTGGGGCCCAATCCCGTGCTTGAACGCCTGCATCTGCACACCTGCAAGACGCTCGACAGCCTGCCCGGCCTCGCCGCCTTGCCCGCCCTGCGCCAGCTGTCGGCATCCGAAACCATGCTCGACATAGACGCCTTGCTGGCGCATGGCTTGCCCGCGTCCCTCACGCATGCGCGCCTGCGCACGGGCAAAAAAACCCGCGACGACGCCATCGCCGCGCAGCTGGCGCAACTGGGCTACGAGCAGCCAGGCCCCTGCTAGATCAGCGGCTGGCGGCCAGCTTGCGCTGCCACAAGGCCACGTCGATCATCACGCCATCGGCGCCCGTGTTGCGGATGTAGACGCGGTAGCTGCCCTGCCCCATGTTGCCATCGAGGTAGGCCGTGCGTTCGTTGCGCTGCAGCCTGGCGCCCTTGGCCAGCTGGCGGTAGCGCTCGACCACCGTGTCGAAACTGGCATAGCTGCGCAGCGCCACTTCCAGGTCGCGCGGCGGGCGGCCTTCGGCATGGTCAAGCACATTGTTCTGTTTCTTGCCCTTGAGCGTCAGCGGATAGGCAAACACGCCCGCGCCGGCCGACGTCAGCACCGTCGATTTATCGAGCAGCAGCGGCAGCAGCGCCGGCGGATACGCGGGCGGCAACTGGGTGCGGTTCCAGCCCGGCAGGGCCGGCTGCGCCAGCACATATTCGACGGTGGCGATCTTTTGCCCGTCGGCGCCCGCTTCCTTGTCGCCCGCGATCAGCGCCAGCATGGGCGGCAATTGCCGGGCCCAGGCCAGCAAGGGCGCCGCATCGCCGACCAGCATGCCCTTGCGGTGGAACACGGTCAGCACCGCATTCGGATCGGGATTGCAGACTTTCGCCAGCGGCTGGCCCTCCAGGCGGCAATGCCCATTGACGAGCCCAAAGGCGATGATGGTGCCGCGCTTGTCGAGCAGCATGGCACCGCGTTCGCGGCCCTGCTTGCGGTCATTCATCGACGCCAGCAACTGGCGGCCATCGGCCAGCACGGTGCGCGTGGCGTCGCGCTTTTCGCTGATCGCTTCGAGCGCCTGCGCCAGCAGCAATTCATCGTCCTCCGTGTAACTGCCGCGCGCGTAACCGAAGAAATCGAACAGGGCCGCGCGCACTTGCGGGTCTTCGCTCAGGCGCGGCAAGGCACCGCCGGCCAGCAAGGACGACAGGCTTTTCCCGGCCGGCGCAGAGGGCGCCGCCGTGGCGCGGGCGGGCTGGGAAAGGATGCAGGCCGCTGCCAGCAAGGCGCCGCCCAGGGTGCGGTAATTCGAAAAAATGATATGCATGATTCTGTCTGTCGGGGATTTGGCCGCTCTTGCGGCCACGCATGGCGCGCCGGCGATTCTAGCATGGCGCCAGCCCCCATGCCGTGCGGCTGGCGGACGGCGCGTGCGCCGGCGCGGCTGTTATGATGGCCGCAATGACGACATCAACCCACGCCTCGCCCCTGCTTGTCCTCCTGCCCGGCATGGATGGCACGGCCAGTCTGTTCCACCATTTCGACGCCGCCTTGCGCGCGCACAGCGCCATCGATACCTTGGCCATCGCCTACCCGGCCGCGCCACTCGACTATGCGGCGCTGGAAGCATTCGTGCGCGAACGCTTGCCGCGGGACCGCCCTTTCGTCGTGCTGGCCGAATCGTTTTCGGGACCGCTGGGGGCGGCTTTGCGCGCCGATCCACCGCCCGGCATGCGCGCCCTGGTCCTGTGCTGTTCGTTCGTGCGCAATCCGCGCCCGGTGCTGGCGCCGCTGCGCCACCTGCTGGGCCTCGTGCCCTTCGGCACGATGCCCGGCTTCGCCCTGCGCCAGGCGCTGCTGGCGCCCTTCTCCACGCCGCAGTTGCAGAATGAACTGGCCGCTGCGCTGGCGCAAGTGCCACCGGCAACGCTGCGCCAACGCTTGCGCGCCGTACTGGAAACGGACGCCACGCGCAGCTTCGCGCGCGGCAGCCTGCCCGTGCTGTATCTGCGCGCCCGCCACGACCGCCTGGTGCCGCCCGCGAACGCCGTGCAGATACTGCGGCAGGCGCCGGGCGCGCAACTGGTCGACATCGCCGCGCCGCACATGCTGCTGCAGGCGGCGCCGGAAGCGGCCGCCATCGCCGTCGCCGCTTTTATTACGGGCCTGTCAGCCGCGCAGATACCCGCTTAACCGCGCGCTGGCCAGCACGGCCAGCCAGCTCAAGCCGCCCGCCAGCACACTGAAGTAGATCGCCCGCAGCGGATGCTGGGGCAGCAGATACGCGAGCACGGCCGCGCCCAGCAAGGCGCACAACGCAGGCTTCCACCAGCCGGGCGGCAGCAGCGCCAGCAGCAGATTCGTGCCCGCGTACACGTAAAACACCAGCAGCAGGGCCAGGCCGCCGGCAACGCCGCGCGAGCCCAGGCTGCCGAACAGCTGCGTGTACAGGAAAAATCCCAGCCAGCTCAACACAATAAACAACAGGCAGCCCAGCGCATGCGCGCCCAGGCCCGCCATCAGGCGCTTCTTCATGGCCATCATCCGTATCGTCCCGTGCAAAGCCGCATCATAGCGATTTTGCCGGCAATGCGACCGGTTGACTTGTCTACCTACTAGATGGTAGACTTATTTCGAACCCGGTATTTCACCCGGCAATCCTTCCGCGCCACGGCGCATTCGACCTTTGCGAGGCATCACATGCATCAACTGTTCACCCCTTATGACCTGTCCGGCATTTCCCTGGCCAACCGCGTCGTCATGGCGCCGATGACGCGCACGCGCACGCTCGAAAACAATCCCGATGCGCTCACCGCGCTGTATTACGCCCAGCGCGCCTCGGCCGGCCTGATCGTCACCGAAGGCTTGCCCGTCTCCGATGAAGGCCGCGGCTATTTGTACACGCCCGGCATCTACAGCAGCACGCAGGGCCAGGGCTGGCGCCAGGTCACCGATGCCGTGCATGCCAAGGGCGGCAAGATCTTCGCCCAGCTGTGGCATGTGGGCCGCATGTCGCACGTATCGATCCAGCCGGGCAACGCGGCGCCCGTGGGCCCCAGCGACGTGGCGGCGGAAAACACCACCGTCTACGCCTGGATCGAACCGGGCAAGGCGGGACCGGTGCTGCCCAGCGTGCCGCGCGCGCTGAGCGTCGACGAGATCGCCCGCGTCACCGCCGACTTCGTGCATGCGGCAAAAGTCGCTATCGACGCTGGCTTTGACGGGGTCGAGATCATGGCCGCCAACGGCTTCCTGTTCGACCAGTTCCTCAGCAGCGCCGTCAATACGCGCACCGACCAGTACGGCGGCAGCATCGCCAACCGCCAGCGCTTTTTGCTCGAGACCATAGACGCCCTGTCGGCCGCCATCGGCAGCGGCAAGGTCGGCGTGCGCGTCTCGCCATTCGGCCGCCTGTACGACATGCGCGCCTATGCCGATGAAGCGCAGGTGTGGAGCAGCGTGGCGCAGGCACTCGATACGAGGCAGCTGGCCTATGTGCACCTGAATTACCAGCCGACCATCACGGCGGCGGAAGTGCCAGCCGGCTTTGGCGCGCAATTCCGCCAGGACTACCATGGCACCCTGATCGGCGCGGGCGGCTTCACGCAGGAACTGGCGCGCAGCGAGCTGGAAAAGGGCGACCTCGACCTGATCGCCTTCGGCATGCCATTCATCTCCAACCCGGATCTGGTGGAGCGCATGCAAAACAACTGGCCGCTGGCCGACAGCGACCGTTCGACCTATTACGGCGCCAGCGGCGCCCCGTCCCACGGTTATACGGACTATCCCGCATATGGCGCGGCGCCTGCCAGCAATATGCTCAATGGCATCAACGTGGCAGCATTGCAGCAATTCGCCCAGGGCGTGGCAGGGCATCCCGACAAGGGCGAGGCGCGTTTCAATGTCAAGACCCGCTGGCAGCACCAGACGCGCAGCGTGGCCACTGTCAGCCACTATGTGCTGGGTGGTGAAAAGCATGCGCGCCATTTCGAGATCGCCTCGGACGAACCGCATGAATTGCTGGGCCAAAACACGGCGCCCAATCCGCAAGAACTGCTGATGGCCGCCCTCAACGCCTGCCTGTCAGTCGGTTACGCAGCCAATGCGGCGGCCATGGGCATCACCGTGCACAGCCTGGAAATCGAAACGGACGGCAAGCTGGACCTGCGCGGCTTCCTCGGCCTGGACGAGAACGTCAATCCCGGCTCCGACGAAGTCAGCTACGTGGTGCGGCTGCGCACGGATGCCTCGCGCGAGCGCGTCGAGGCGCTGCACCAGGCCGTCACCAAAACGTCGGTCAACCTGGCCAATTTCTCGAAGGCCATCCGCATGCTGCCCACCCTGGAAGTAATCGAGGCCTGATACCCATCCCGGGAATCATCTAGCCACCAACCCGCGCGCAAGCGCCTACATAGCGAGGAAATCATGGAAGACTGGAAACAAGCTCGGCAAGACATCAACACACGTGCGTTGCAATTGAACGCACTGACGCCCGACACCATGAAAGGCATCGCCGCACTGGGCGGCGCCGGCGACAAGACCAACCATCTCGATGCGAAAACGCGCGAACTGATCTCGCTGGCAGTGGCCGTCACCACGCGCTGCGATGGCTGCATCGCCTTCCATGCTGCCGCCGCCAAGAAGCTGGGCGTGACCGTGGAAGAAATTGGCGAGGCGCTCGGCGTGGCGATCAACCTCAATGCGGGCGCCGCCGTTGTGTACAGCACCCACGTGCTGGACGCGTTCGACAAGGCTTGATACTGCCGCATCAGCCGGCCTGGCATGCGTGCACGCCGGGCCGGCCATTCAAGGAGCAACCATGAAAAACAACACACAAACGCTGGTCGTCGACATCTGGTCCGATTTCGTCTGCCCCTGGTGCTGGATTGCCAAGCGCCGTTTCGAGAAGGCCCTTGCCGCTTTCGAACACAGGGACGCCGTGCAGGTCAGGCTGCGCGCTTACCGCATCGCACCGAACCATCAGGCCGAACCGATCAAGGCAGCCTTGCTGAAAAAATTTCGCGATCCGATGGCCGCCGAGGGCATGCTGTATTCGGTGCAGTCGCATGGAGCGGCCGAAGGCCTGGACTACCGCTTCGACACCATGCTGTTTGGCGACACCATGGACGCGCACATGCTCGTCAAGGCCGTCAGTGACGAGGCTTTGCAACAGCGCCTGGTCGAAGTGCTGTATGCGCAGAGTATTTCGCACGGAAAATCGCTGTTCGACCGCGATTCCCTCGCCCTGCTCGCGGCGCAGGCGGGCATGCCTGCCGAGGCGGTGCAGCGCGCGTGGTCGACACCGCAATTGCGCCAGCAGGTGCAGGACGATGAGCGCAGCGCCTCGCGCATCGCTTCCGGCGTGCCGCTGTTCGTTTTCGGCAATGGAGCGCACATTTCCGGCGCACAGCCGCAAGAGGTATTCTTGCAGGCACTGGAAAAAATGCATGCCAGGTCCCAGGAGGATCTGGCCGCATCGGCCGGGGAAATGTGTGGCCTGGACGGCTGCATCCTGCCTTAAGCGCTGGCGGCAGCTTCCCTGGCAAGTCCCGCCGTGTCCAGATAGCCGTGGACCGCGCGTCCCAGGCGCCGCGCAAGCGACGCCATATCCGTTTCTCCCCGCAACGCCGCGGCGTCGATGATGCCGCGGCACAGCGCAATCACGTCAACGGCGGCCATATCAGGATCGGTGACGCCATGACGCGCCAGCAGCCCCGCAAGCTGGCCCGATAGCGCCTGCCGCAAGGCTTCGTCCTCACGCTGCAAGGATGGCGACGACGGCGCCGATTCCAGCGCGAGGGCAAGCGCGGGCCGCCTGAACTGGTGCGCCAGGCCGGCCATGACACCTTGCTCTATCGCGAACGGCAATTCACCCTCCAGCGCCATGGCTAGACCCACGTCGTGCAGCAGCACTGCGCGTTCACGGCGTACCAGTTCGGCCAGCAGCGCCTCTTTCGACGGGAAGTACTGGTACAGGGAGCCGATGCTGACGCCGGACAGCTCGGCAACGTGATTCGTCGTCAACGCGGCCCAGCCCCGCACCTCAATAATGCGAGCAGCCGCCTCCACCATCGCCGCGACGGTGGCAGCCGATCTGGCCTGGGATGGCCGCTTGCGGGGTTCCGCATGCGCTGCAGTTTTTGCCATGAATGCGAGTAGCGGAAGTGGGTAGTAAAACTTATTCTAAACGTTCCACAAACAACCGTCCTTGCCGATACGAGAACGCCATGCACACCTATACATTCCTGCTGATACTGCACGTTGTCGCCGCCATCGCCTTCATCGGCCCGATGATGCTGACGCCGCGCCTGCTGAACCTGATGCGCGAGCCTGCCGGCCGCGAGACCTTGCATAAGCTCCATCAGCAGATCGCCGTCGCAGGCTGGATACTGCTTGCCGGCGGGCTGGTCCTGTTATACGAGCAAGAATGGGCCTGGCTGCACATGGGCTGGATGCGGCTGTCCCTCGCGCTTTTTATCGGCGCGCAAGCCATCGATCATTTTTGGGCGGACAAGCTGGAAGAGAAGGTGGAACAGGGATACGCGCAGGCGGGCGCCAGACTGGGAATCTGGCTGTGCCTCAAACTGGCCGTGTTTTTGACCATCTGCGCGCTCATGATCGCCAAACCTGCCCTGTTTTCCTGAGCGGGCTGGCCCGCGCTACGCCAGATTGTCGAGCATGTAATGGAAAGCGGCCAGCGGATCGGTCGAAGGCCCCAGGGCCCAGCCGATAAAGCTGGCGCCTTCCAGAGCGCTGAGCAGCATGAAGGCGTAATCCTTCGGCGCTTTCCGCAAGGTCCAGCCATGCAGCTGCGCCGCTTGCACGAGATTGCTTTCCATCCAGTCCAGCTGCTGCGCCATCAGCTGCCGGCCCAGGGCCTGCAGCGATTCGGGCAGCGCCGCCATTTCGGCCGCGAGCGCGCCGCACAGCGGCAGCAAATGGTCGTTGGCGCTGGCCAGGAACAGCCCGCCGAACTCGCGCAGGCGTTCAACCGGATCGGCATGCGCCGCATCGATCGCCTGCAGCTTTTCCGTAAACACGTCGATATATTGCGTGATCAAGGCTACGCCGAGGTTTTCCTTGGTGGGGAAATGATGGTGGATACTGGCCTTGCGTATGCCGATTTCTTCCGACAAATCGGCATAACTGAAAGCGGCGTAGCCTTTTGAACGCAGGTGGATCTCTGCGCTTTTCAAAAGGGCGTCGCGGGTACTCACTGACATGACAGGCTCCTGCACCAACGGCCATGCCGGCCATTGACGGATTAAATTCAACAAGGGGCAATTATGCCTGAAGTCGCCGCAGCCAGGGCTTGAGGCATGCGCATGAAAAAAGCCGGCCCTTTCGCGAGGAAAGGACCGGCCTGGATGCATCAGCCGCCGTGTCGGATTACACTTGCGCTAATCCGACCTACGTACCACGGCAAAGGAATTACTTCGCCGAATTGAGCAGCAATTCGTTGAGGCGCTTGACGAAACTGGCCGGGTCGGCCAGCGAGCCGCCTTCGGCCAGCATGGCCTGGTCGAACAGGATGTTGGCCCAGTCGCCGAATTTGCCGCCTTCGGCATCTTCGTATTTCAGACGCGTCACCAGCGGGTGGTTCGGGTTGATTTCCAAAATCGGCTTCGATTCCGGCGCGCTCTGGCCTGCAGCCTTCAACATGCGCAGCAGGTTGCCCGACAATTCGTTTTCATCGGCCACCAGGCAGGCTGGCGAATCGGTCAGGCGGAACGTGACGCGCACGTCCTTGGCCTTGTCGGCCAGCACGGTCTTCATCTTGCCAACCAGGTCGGCGTACGAGGTTTCCGTTTCTTCGTGCTCTTTCTTTTCCGCTTCGTCTTCCAGCGCGCCCAGGTCCAGGCCGCCCTTGGCGACGGAAACCAGTTCCTTGCCTTCGAAGTCCTGAATAAAGGACAGCATCCATTCATCGACACGGTCCGTCAGCAGCAGCACTTCGACGCCCTTCTTGCGGAAGATTTCCAGGTGCGGGCTGTTTTTCGCGGCCGCGTAATTGTCGGCCGTGACGTAATAGATCTTGTCCTGGCCTTCCTTCATGCGCGCCACGTAGTCGGCGAACGAGGTGATTTGCTCGTCGCTGTCGTTGGCGGTCGACGCAAAGCGCAGCAGCTTGGCCAGGCGTTCCTTGTTGGCCGCGTCTTCGCCGATGCCTTCTTTCAGCACCTGGCCGAATTCCTTCCAGAAGATGGCGTACTTGTCCTTCTTGTCCTGCTCGTCCGCGTTCGCCAGTTCTTCCAGCATGCCCAGCACGCGCTTGGTCGAGCCTTCGCGGATGACCTTGACGTCACGCGACTCCTGCAGGATTTCACGCGACACGTTCAGTGGCAGGTCGGCCGAGTCGATCACCCCGCGCACGAAGCGCAGGTAGGTCGGCATCAGCTGCTCGGCATCGTCCATGATGAAGACGCGCTTGACGTACAGCTTGATGCCGCCGCGCTTGTTGCGGTCCCACATGTCGAACGGCGCCTTGGCCGGGATGTACAGCAGCTGCGTGTATTCGCTGCGGCCTTCCACGCGGTTATGCGTGTGCGTGAGCGGCGACTGGAAATCGTGCGACACGTGCTTGTAGAATTCGTCGTACTGTTCCGGCGTGATGTCGGCCTTGTTGCGGGCCCACAGGGCGCTGGCCTGGTTGACGGTTTCGAATTCGTCTTTCAGGACGGTTTCTTTTTTCTCGTCGTCCCACTCTTCTTTCTGCATCACGATCGGCAGCGAGATATGGTCCGAGTACTTGCGGATGATGGACTTGATCTTCCAGCTCGACAGCAGTTCGTCCTCGCCTTCGCGCAGGTGCAGGATGATGTCCGTGCCACGACCCGTTTTTTCGATGTTCTCGATGCTGTAATCGCCTTCGCCGGCCGATTCCCAGCGCACGCCTTCGGAGGCGTCCGCGCCGGCGCGGCGCGTTTCGACGGTGATCTTGTCGGCGACGATGAAGCCCGAATAGAAGCCCACGCCGAACTGGCCGATCAGGGCCGCGTCCTGCTGCTGGTCGCCCGACAGCTTGCCGAAAAATTCCTTGGTGCCCGACTTGGCGATGGTGCCCAGGTGCGAGATCGCCTCGTCGCGGGTCATGCCGATGCCGTTGTCGGAAATGGTGATGGTGCGCGCATCCTTGTCGAAGCTGACCTTGATCTTCAATTCGTGATCGTTGCCGTACAGGGCGTCGTTATCGATCGCTTCAAAGCGCAATTTGTCGGCCGCGTCGGACGCGTTCGAAATCAATTCGCGCAGGAAGATTTCCTTGTTCGAGTACAGGGAATGGATCATCAGGTGCAGCATTTGCTTCACTTCGGTCTGAAAACCCAGGGTTTGCTTTTCGGAGACAGCCATTTTTACCTCATAGTCTTGTGGATTGGACGGATTCTACGGAGTTGGGGATGGTACAAGCGATTTCAAGAGCACCCGGAAAATGTGCTGTGTTAGCCCAGCGCGCGGGCGAAAAACACCCACACCCGCTCGTCCTGCACCGTGGCCAGGTTCAGGCGCATGCGGGTCGACGGCAGCTGGCGCGGCGAGAACAGGCTGCCCGGCGCCAGCACCAGCCCCTCGGCCAGCGCCTTTTCGGCCAATACATTCGTGTCGCAGCCCGCATCGGCCCACACGAACATGCCGGCCGGCGCGGGATCGAAGCGCAAGCCCGCCTGTTCGACCTTGCGGTACGTGCCCTCGCGCACCTTGTCGAGCCGCGCGCGCAGGCGCTCCGCATGCTTGCGGTACAGCCCCTGCGAGAGGATTTTATACACGACGCGCTCGCCGATGTCGCTGGTGGTCAGGGTCGCCAGCATCTTGCGGTCGGCCAGGCGCTGCGCCCGCTCATTTGATGTGGCGATGAAGCCCACGCGCAGGTTCGCCGCCAGGCTCTTGGAAAAGCCGCCCAGATAAATCACGCGGCGCAGCTGGTCCAGCGCGGCCAGACGCGTGGCCGGCTGCACCGCGCCACCCGGGTGCATGTCGCAATAAATGTCATCCTCGACGATGAGGAAATCGTGCTGTTCTGCCAGGCGCAGCACCTGGAACGCCTTCGCTGCCGACAGCGACGTCGAGCTGGGATTGTGCAGCACCGAGTTGATCACGTACAGCTTGGGACGGTGCAGGGCCGCCAGCTCGGCCAGCACGGCGATATCGGGACCGTCGCCAAGGCGCGGGATGCCGATGACATTCACGCCCATGGCGGCAAAGGCGCCGAACATCAGCCAGTACGCAGGATCGTCGACGAAGATGGTGTCGCCAGGGCGGGCAAACTCGCGCGCCACGAGGTCCAGCGCCTGCATCACGCCCACCGTGGTGACGATCTGCTCGGGCGGGCAGGCGATTTCCAGCCCCGCCAGCTTCAGCTGCAATTGCTGGCGCAGCGGCAAGAAACCCTGCGGCATGCCATAGCCCAGCAGCAAACTGCCGGGCTGGCGGCTGACGTCGCGCAAGGCGCGCGCCACGAGGTCGCCATCGAGCCACTCGGCGGGCAGCATGCCGATGCCGGGCGCGGGAATGGCCGGCGTCTGGCGGAACATATTACGGATCAGCCACACGACGTCCATCGGCTGCGCCGCTGCTTCCTGCGCGCCAGCGGGCGCCGCCGGCGTGTTCAGGGGCGAGCGCTCGCGCACGAAAAAGCCCGCGCCGCGCCGCGATTCCAGGTAGCCGCGCGCCACCAGCTTGTCGTAGCTGGCCACCACCGTGGCGCACGACACGTCCAGGCTGGCGGCGCACTGGCGGATCGACGGCATGCGTGCGCCACCGCGCAGCAGCTTGTCATCGATGCGCGCCGCCAGCGAGCGCGCGATCTGGTCGATCAGGGTTTCGCCCGAGGCGCGCGACAGCAAGGGCAGGGACGGAGAGGCGAGTGTATTGCTCATATGACCATCACAGTATGTGGAATTATGCGTAAAAGTGTATTTGTACTGTATTGCTATTGCGCCCTAGGATAGCAGTACCGGGCGCATTCATCCACATCTGCCCGCCTTTATTCCACACCACCCGCACCAGGACAGCCATGCCATCGCACGCCACACCTTCCCCCAGCCATTCCCTGCGCCTCGGCGCCGACCGCAAGGGCCTGCTGCTGGGCTTGATCGCCGTCGCCCTCTTCAGCCTGACCCTGCCCTTCACGCGGCTGGCCGTGGCCGAGCTCGATCCCACCTTTGTCGCCCTGGGCCGCGCCTTGGTCGCCGCCTGCCTGGCCGGCCTGTGGCTGTGGCAGCAGCGCGCACCGCTGCCGCGCCGCGAACAATGGCTGCCGCTGGCCCTGGTGTCGCTGGGCTGCGTGGTGGGCTTCCCGTGGCTGACGTCGATCGCCATGCGTAGCCTGCCCGCCTCGCACGGCGCCGTGCTGGTGGGCATTTTGCCGCTGGCCACCGCCGTGTTTGCCGTACTGCGCGGCAAGGAACGCCCTTCCCCGGGATTCTGGCTGATGGCCCTGCTCGGCACGGCACTGGTGGTGGCGTTCGCGCTGCGCCAGGGCGGCGGCAGCTTCCACCTGGCCGACTGGCTGATCTTTGCCGCCGTGCTGCTGGCCGCACTCGGCTATGCGGAAGGTGGACGCCTGGCACAAGCCATGCCGGGCCAGCATGTGATTTGCTGGGCGCTGCTGCTGGCCGTGCCTTTTGTCTTGCCCGTGGTTCTGTGGAACGCCTGGCCCCAGCGCGCGCTGATGGCACAGGCCAGCGGCGCGGCCTGGCTGGGTTTTGCCTACATCTCCGTGTTTTCCATGTTTATCGCCTTCTTTTTCTGGTACCGGGGCATGGCGCTGGGGGGCGTGGCGCGCGTGGGACAGACGCAGCTGCTGCAGCCCTTCCTGACCCTGGTGGGCGCGGCCGTGCTGTTGCACGAGCCATTGACGGGCGAAAGCCTGCTGTTTGCCGGCGCCGTGATCGCCGTGGTGGCCATCGGACGCAAGCTGAAGTAAGGTTCCTTGACGCCCATTTGCAACGCCGTTGCGCGTGCGGATGGGCACAGCGGCGTGCAAGCCGTACAATACCGCAGCACCATGGCGACGCCTATCCGGCGCCGCTTGCGAACGCACCGCCACAAGCGGGCCAACAAATCCAGCCGGCGCAGCTCGGCATCTTCCGTGAGACTCGTATGAAAATTGAAAATCCGAATCCGATCCAATGGCGCTTTGCCGAACGCGCGGAACAGCTGCAAAGCTCGTTCATCCGCGAAATCCTGAAGATCACCCAGCGTCCCGAGATCATCTCGTTTGCCGGCGGCCTGCCCTCGCCCGCCACCTTCCCTGTGGAAGAAATGAAGACCGCCTTCGACAAGGTCCTGTCGAACAATGGCAAGGTGGCCCTGCAATACGGCCCCACCGACGGCTACCTGCCGCTGCGCCAGTGGATCGCCGACTCGCTCTCCAGTAATGGCAGCACCATCCTGCCCGAGCAAGTGCTGATGACGTCCGGCTCGCAGCAGGCGCTGGACTTGCTGGGCAAGGTCCTCATCGACGAAGGCAGCAAGGTATTGGTGGAAACTCCCAGCTACCTGGGCGCCCTGCAGGCGTTTTCCGTCTACCGTCCCGAATTCGTTTCCGTCGATACCGATGACGAAGGCCTGGTGCCATCGTCGATCAACCCCGTCGCCGATGGCGCGCGCCTGCTGTACGCGCTGCCGAACTTCCAGAACCCGACGGGCCGCAGCCTGTCCGTGGCGCGCCGCGTGGAGCTGGTGGAAACCTGCGCCCGCCACGGCCTGCCGCTGATCGAGGATGATCCGTACGGCGCCCTCAGCTACAGCGGCGAGCCGTATCCGAAGATGATCAACATGAACCCGGACGGCGTCATCTACATGGGCTCGTTCTCGAAGGTGCTCACGCCCGGCATCCGCCTCGGCTACGTCGTGGCGCCGATGCCGCTCGTGCGCCGTCTGGAACTGGCCAAGCAGGCGGCCGACCTGCACACGTCGCAGCTGACGCAGATGGTCGTGCATGAAGTGATCAAGGATGGCTTCCTGGACCGGCATATTCCCAGCATCCGCAGCCTGTATGGCAACCAGTGCCAGGCCATGCTGTCGGCGCTGGAAGAACACTTCCCGGCCGGCGTCACGTGGACGAAGCCGGAAGGCGGCATGTTCATCTGGGTCACCCTGCCGAAACACATCGATGCAATGAAACTGCTCGATGAAGCCATCGCCAACAAGGTCGCCTTCGTGCCGGGCGCGCCGTTCTACGCGAACACGCCGGACACGCATACCTTGCGTCTGTCGTTCGTGACGGTGCCGCCGGAACGCATCCGCGAGGGCATCGCCATCCTGGGCAAACTGATCGCCGCAAAAATGTAACTCGCCTCTCCACGCCCCGCCTGACGCGGGGCGTGCCCCCCCGCTGCCCCTGCACCAGGGGCACGCGTCTTTTCCGCCTAAAAACCGCTTTCATGATAGCAATTGCGTGTATTTATTTTTAAAAATATCATAAAAATAATACTTTCATTGCTCGTGCAACATCGATTTTTTCACCCAAAAAAATGGCGAGGCGGTATGATTTGACCGCTGTATCAGATTTGAACCCGGTCAGCATCACCGAATATGCAGCAAACGCAGGCAGCGCAGAGTACATCGAGAAGGCCGGAAGCAATGAGTCCAGGCAGTGTGGAGCATTCCCAGCGGCATGAAGCCGCCATTTTGATTGTCGACGATGCGCCGGCCAACCTTGAGCTGCTGCGCAAGCTGATGAGCGAACAGGGTTATCAAACCTATGTCGCCACGTCCGGCGAGCGGGCGCTGGCGATCGCCCAGCGCGCCCAGCCCGACCTGATCCTGCTCGACGTACTGATGCCGGACATGGACGGCATCGAAACATGCCGCCGCCTCAAGCAGCATCCGCTGACGCAGCGCATCCCCGTCATCTTCATGAGCGCCAAGACGGAAACGGAAGACGTGGTGGCCGGTCTCGACTGCGGCGCCGTCGACTACATCAGCAAGCCGCTGCGCATGGCCGAAGTGTGCGCACGCGTGCGCGCCCAGCTGAAAATCCGCAGCAACAATGAAACCCAGCAGGAGCAGGCCGAGCGCCTGCGCACCATCGTCAACAACATGGCCGAGGGCTTGCTGATCATCGAGGCCGATGGCCGCATCCAGTACACCAACCCGGCCTGCGACCAGTACCTTGGCTACCGCGAAAACGAACTGGCCGGGCGCTTCATCGGCGAGCTGCTCAGCCCCCTCGTGACGCAGGAATACCTCGATTATTTCGCCATGCACGCGGCCAATCCGGAAAAGGCGCACAACCACGGCACGCGCGAAGTGGCGATCCGCCACCGCAACGGCGCGGCGCTGAGCATGGACCTGACCCTGACGCCCATGTATCTGCGCCAGCCCCTGTATATCGGCCTGCTGCACGACATTACGCACCACAAGCAGTCGGAAGACGCGCTGCAGCGCGCCGCCTATCTCGACCCGCTGACGCAGATCGCCAACCGCCGGCATTTCGACAGTTTCCTGGAAAAAGAGTGGCAGCGCGCCGTGCGCGGCGGCGGCGCCCTGTCGCTGGTGGTGCTCGACGTCGACCATTTCAAGCTGTACAACGACAGCCTGGGCCACCCGGCCGGCGACATCTGCCTGCAGCAGGTGGCGCAAGCAATCGCCGCCCACGCCAGCCGCTCCGGCGACCTGGCGGCCCGCTACGGCGGCGAGGAATTCGTGCTGCTGTTCGCCGACACGGATGCCGACAGCGCCCTGCACCTGGCCGAGGCCATCCGCGCCGGCATCGAGGCGCTGCAACTGCCGCACCCGCGCTCAAGCACTTCCCCATGGATCACCGTCAGCATCGGCGTGGCCACCATCCGCCCGCACCAGCTGGACGACCGCGAAGCCCTGTTCGTCGCCGCCGACCGCGCCCTGTACGTGGCCAAGGAAGCGGGCCGCAACCAGGTCCGCGCCACGCACTCGGGCAGCACGGCCTGGGAAACGGTCAAGGCGTTGGTGTTACGTTAAGGCCTAAATACAACGCAAGATACGGCGAACCGGGAGTAGGCCCACGCCCCATGCAAAGGCGCCCCGGGCCAAGCGAGCCTGAAAAATGTCGAGGGCAAGGCGCAGCGACGCAGACAGTAAGAATGTACGGAAAGGAAGCTGCAACGCCGCCATCGGCATTTTCTCAGGCCCGCGTCTCCGGCCCGCCATTCTTAAAACTGATCAAAACTTACGCGACACGCTCAATTTCGCATTCCTCCCCACGCCGGTAACCGCTTCGCTCAAATAGGGCATGTAATTGCGGTTGAAGACATTATCAACCGTCAGCCGCACCTCCGTGCCGCGCCACATGCCTTGCCGGCCATTCCACGACGCAAACACGGTATGCAGCGCATAGCCTTTCGATGGCGGCAGGCGGTACACATTCCCCACCGGCAAGACGCGCTCCTGCTTCGCCACGAAGCGGCCCTGCCAGCCGATGCTGGCGCCCAGGTCGGGCATGCGCCAGCCCAGGCCCGCCATCAATTTATCGGGCGCGATGGTCGACACGGCTTCGTCCTGGCCCCACGGGTCGCGCTGGGAACCGGTGCGCGTGCCGCGCTGCTTCGACAGCGACGCGCTGGCAAACAGGCGCGGCGAATTGTAGTAAGACTCGACCTCCACGCCCTGCGTGCGGAAACCGGCCAGGTTGCGGTAGGACGACAGGGCCGGCGGCACCTTGCCCGATCCCGGCACATAGCCTTCGATCAGGATACCCAGGCGGGGGCCGATATTGTCGCTGACGCGGTTCTGGTACGCCGTCAGGCGCAACTGCACGTCGTCGCGTTCCATGAACACGTTTTGCCGGTGCAGCATGACGCCCGTGCGCACGGCCGTCACGCGCTCGACGGCCAGGTCGCGGCTGGTACCCGGCGTCGATGAACCCTGCCTGGCCGATACATAGTATTCATTCGAATACATCTCGTCGATCGTCGGCGCGCGCCAGCTGCGGCTCAAGTCGCCGAACAAGGCCAGCGTGCTGGACGCCTTCCAGAACAGGCCCAGGCGGGGCGACCAGTCTTCGTGCGCCTTTTCGCTGAAGTCGTGGCCAGCCGCCGCCAGCGTGCTGTTGTAGCGCGATGCCTTGTTCGGCACGCCCTCGGAAACGACTCTGTCGTGGCGCAGGGCCGCCGTCACCGTCACGTCGCCATACGTCATCGCATCCTGCAGATACAGGCCCGTGGTTTCCTGGCGCCCGGCCGGCATGTAGTAGGGCTGGAAGTAGCCATAGTTGTAGCTGGGGTCCTTCAGCGCCGTCGACGACGGGTAGTACATCAGAGTGTCGCGCACGTTCTTGTGCCATTGCAGGCCCGTCAGCAGCACGTGCGACACGGCGCCCGTGCTAAACACGCTTTCGTTGCGCACTTCCGCGATGCGGTCCACGTACGAAGCCCAGCTCTCGTTGCCCAGTGACCCCAGGTAGGAACCGAGCGAAGCGGACGGCAAACGCTTGTCATGCTGGTCCGTGTGCGAATAGCCGGCGCTGGCCGTCAGCTTGATCCATCGGTTGTTCTGCGGCGCGTACTGCCACTTCACGGAATAGGTATCGTCGTCCTGGTCGCGGTACACGGCCTTGCGCTGCCACGCCTCTTCCAGTCCATATTTTTTGATTTCCGCCTCGGTCGGCGTGGGCACGTCCTCGCCCATGGCGGCGAACGGGCCCCAGCCCGAACTGCCGCTCTTCATCGCCGTCAGGGTCAAGAGCTGCTCCGGCGTCAGCCGGATATTCAGCTTGGCCAGGCTCGATGGCGCATCGATGGCGGAAAAGCGGAATGGCTTGCCATCGGGCTTGCGCAAATCGTCGGACTTGCGCTGCGTGGTGAAGGCCATCGCATCGAAGCGGCCATCTTCCGTGCGGCCATAGACGGCCACGGTGGCATCGTTTTCTCCATTGTTCGAGTGACGCGAGTACTTGAGCATGGCGCCCGCTTTCTCGCCGTCTTCCAGCAAGTCCTGCGCATCCTTGGTCTCGACCGTGATGACGCCGCCGAAACCGCCATTGCCATACAAGCTCGTATGCGCACCCTTGTTCACTTCGATCTGCTTGATCAGTTCCGGCTCGATGAAGATGGAACCCTGGCGGTATTTCTCGAAGCCCTTGGGCACGCCATCGAGGATGACTTTCACGTCCTGCACTTTATTGAAGCCCCAGATATTGAGGCTCTGGCCGCTGGGACGGGCCGTGCCGGCCAGGTCCACGCCGGGCAAGGTGTCGAGCAGGGACGCGACATTGTCGGCCTGCTGGCGTTCGATGTCGGCGCTGTTGATATACGAGCGTCCGGCCGTGCCGGCGCTGATGGCGTCGCCGAACACGCTGATGGCCGGCATCTGCACGGCGTCGGCCTTCTCGGCCTTGTCGGCCATCGCCGCCGCCCACGCGTGGCCGTGCGCGCCGCCCAATGCCAGCGCCAGCGCGGCCGCCAGCGGGGTCAATCGTTGTTTGCTGCTGCTCTTCATCGCTATCCTTGCCTGGGTTTGCTTGCTGCTCGATGCTTGTGGAATGAAAAAATGCAGGGGCAGAGGACAGCGGTGCACGATCAAGCGGCGGCGTTGAAGGAAGCGTTGCGGCGAACTCTGCCCGCGCGGACACGCCGCCGGCGCATGGCCGGCGGCGCACTGCAGTCACCGGATAAGTTGCCTTAGTGAAATGCGGAACACATCATATACTGGATGCGAATGATTCGCAATACGATTTAATGGCCAGCTATTCCGGATAGCCGGTGATGTCGGCAATCTCGCGGTACAGGGGCTGCAGCCGCGCATACATCTTCTGGTACACGCGCCGGTACAGCTGCTCGTAGATCTTGCGGTGCTCGGGATGGGGCTGGAATACCTTGCCCTTGCGCGTCATCGCCAGCACGGCGGCGGGGAAATCCGCATGCCAGCCCAGGCCCACGCCAGCGGCGATGGCCGCGCCCAGGCCCGAACTTTCATACACGTGGGCGCGCGCGGCCGGCAAGCCGAAGATGTCGGCCGTCAACTGCATGGCAGCGTCGCTTTGCGAACCGCCGCCCGCGATGCGCAGCTCGGTGATGGCAATGCCGCTGCGCCGCTCGATGCGCTCCTTGCCTTCGCGCAGCGCATACGCGAGGCCTTCGAGAATGGCGCGGTAGATATGCGCGCGCGTATGCACGTCGCCAAAACCGATCATGGCGCCCTTCGCTTCCGGCCCCGGCACCTTGATGCCGGGACTCCAGTACGGCTGCAGCATCAGGCCCATGGAACCGGGCGGCACGGCGTCGACCAGGCGGTCGAACAGCGCTTCGGCGGACAAGCCCGTGCCATCTTCGGCCGCCGCCGCCCGTTCGCGGTCGCCGAACTGCTCCTTGAACCAGTTGACCATCCAGTAGCCGCGGAAGATCTGCACTTCCGTGCTGTAGGCGCCCGGCATGGCGGCCGGATACGGCGGAATGAATCGCGTCACTTCCACGTACTTGCGGTTGGTCGTGTTGATGGTGGCCGTGGTGCCGTAGCTGAGGCACGCCACGTGCGGTTCGACGCAGCCGGCGCCCAGCACTTCACAGGCCTTGTCGGCGGCCGCCGCCAGCAAGGGCGTGCCTTCCAGGATGCCCGTCGCCGCGGCGGCCGATGCCGTGATGGCGCCCATGCGCGTGCCCGGCGTCACCAGCTCGGGCAGCATGGACGGCTTGATCGCCAGCGCCTGCCACTTCCAGTCGAAGCGCCCGGCCCACGCATGGCGCTTGTAGTCGAACGGGATGTACGCCACTTGCGAGCCCGTCGAATCGATGTATTTTCCGCAGAGGCGGTGGTTCAAAAAGCCCGACAGCAGCAGGAATTTGTGCGTGCGGCGCCAGATGTCGGGCTGGTGCGCGCTGATCCAGTTGATCTCGGCCTCGCGGCGGAAGTACGTGATCGTGCCATCAAGGCGCGTGGCGCGGAAGGCGGCGCGCCACCATGGCGCCAACTGGGGGATGTCGCGCGTGCTGCGTTGGTCCAGCCAGGTGATGGCGGGCCGCAAGGGCTGCCCCTCTTCATCCACGTTGACGACCGTGCCGCGCTGCGTCGTCACGGCCACGCCGGCTACCGACGATTTGACTATGTCCGTGCCGCGCCACAGCTGCTGGCACGCTGCGCACACGGCTTGCCAGTAGCCGTCGGCGTCGTGCTCGGCCCAGCCGGGGTGCTCCGAGTAATACGCTTCGAGGAACACTTGCGCCTTCGCCGCCAGATTGCCATCGCGGTCGAACAGCAGCGCGCGCACGCTTTGCGTGCCATTGTCGATGGCGAGAATGTACGGCCCGGGGCCGGCTGCGCTGGCCATGGCTTATGCCAGGCTGGCCAGCGCGGCGCGCAGCGCCTGCAGCAGCGCCTGCGGATCTTTTTCCGGCCGGGCGCTGAAGACAGGCGCTTCCCAGTCCTGCCCGCGCACTGCCACCACGCGCAAGCGCCCCTGTTCGTTCCACGCCGGATACCAGCCCACGTCGACGATGTCGCCATTCGCGCACGTGATTTGCAGCAGGTCTTCGCCCAGGTCGTCCACGAGGACGTCCACGCTCTGGCGCAAGTCCAGCGGCGACAGGCTGTCATAGGTGATGCGCGCGTCGCCCAGTGCCAGGGGCTGGCCAAACAGGATGGTCTCGATGATGCTCTCCTTATTTTATGGTTGTTTCATTCGCCTTGCGGCACGCTGTAATGGCGGCGCCACAGGGCCAGGTAGCGCTGCTGCTCTTTTTCCCAGCGCGCGTCGTCCCAGCCCAGTTCACGCTGGCAGATGGCGCGCAGGCGCGGCATGATAGCAAGCGCGCCGCCTGCCAGTTGCAAACCGAGGCGCGTGCGCCGCAGCAGCAAGTCGTCCAGGTGCTGCACGTCTTCCGTGCGCGCGCCCCAGCGCAGCTGCGCCCACAGGGTCTGCGTGCCGGGAATCGGTGCCAGCTCGCCGTCCTGCGCCGCATCGCACAGCGCTTGCGCCCCCGCGCCATGACGGCCCAGCAAGCGTTCGCGCTGCTCGCCATCGAGCACCAGGGCCTTGCCCGACAAGGGCGGCGTGGCATCGAAAATCGGCAAGGGCCGCAAATCCGCCTGCCAGCCCGGCAGCAGCGGCGCGGCGCGGCGCAATGCGTCGAGGGCGATCACGCGAAACGTCGTCAGCTTGCCGCCCGCCACCGTCAGCAAGCCGTTTTCCAGCCATAGCGCATGTTCGCGCGCTTCCTTCGACGGGTCAAGCTGGCCGCTGCCGATCACGGGACGCACGCCGGCAAACGTGGCCAGCACATCGCCCTCGCCCAGCGCCAGCTGCGGGAACTGCCACTGCAAGGCGGCCAGCAGATACGCAAGTTCGCCGCGCGTGATGGCCGGCTCCACGTCCAGGCTGGCGCCGTGGTCGACATCGGTGGTGCCCACAAGGGTCACACCCTCCCACGGATACGCAAACACGGGGCGACCATCGTGCGGGTGCATCAGGCTGACGGCTTGCGCCAGCGGCAAACGCCAGGCGGGCAGCAGCAGATGGCTGCCGCGCAGGGGCCGCAGTTTCGGCTTTTCTCCCACTTGCCCCCGCAAGGCGTCGGCCCAGGCGCCCGTGGCGCTGATCACCAGGCGCGCGCGCACGGTGAATGCCCTGCCATCGAGCACATCGGTCAAGCTGGCGCCGGCGACCTTGCCACCGTCGCGCAGCAAGGACGCCACGCCCAGGTAATTGACGGCCACGCCGCCATGGCGGCGCGCTTCCTGCAGCACGCGCAGCACCAGGCGAGCGTCGTCCGTCTTGGCATCCTGGTACAGCATGCCGCCCTGCAGGCCGTCGCGCCGGATGTGCGGCGCCAGCATGGCAAAATCCGCCGCATCAACATAGCGGCGCGTGCGCCGGCCCGCCATCACGTCGTAGATGGCCAGCCCCAGCATGAACTGGCGCCGCCCCGGCTTCCTGCCCGTATAGTCGCCAAAGGCAAATCCTTGCGGCTCGACCAGCCCCGCCGCATCCGTCAGCAAGGCTACCCGCTCGTGCACCGACTCGCGCGTCAGCGCGAACTGGCCCTGTTTCAGGTAGCGCAAGCCTCCATGCACGAGCTTTGATGAGCGGCTCGACGTGCCCCAGGCGAAATCGCGCTGCTCCACCAGCAGCGCCGTCAAACCGCGCCGCGCCGCTTCGAGCAAGATGCCGGCGCCCGTGATGCCGCCGCCGACGATCAGCACGTCCCACTCGCGCGCCAGGATGCCGGGCAAATCCTCCCTGTTCACAATCCGCTTCCCGCGTCAGGCAGCAGTTTGCCCGGGTTCATCATGCCCTGCGGGTCGAACTGGCGCAGCAGCGCGCGCATGGCGGCGATGCCCAGCTCTCCCTTTTCCGCCGCAAGCCACGGCGCGTGGTCCGTGCCCACGCCATGCTGGTGGCTGATGGTGCCGCCGTTGGCGACAATGGCGGCGCCGGCCGCGTCTTTCAGGGCACGCCAGCGCGCCATGTTTTCTTCAAAGGTGGACGCCAGCCGGTATACATAGGTGGTGTAGACGCTGGCGCCCTGCGCATACACGTGCGACAGATGCGTGTACGCGTGCACCTGCTCGCCGTGCGCGGCCAGCGCATTGGCGCCCGCCTGCTCGAGCGCCGCCATCATCGGGGCCACGCGGGGCCAGTCGACGGCCGTCTCCACCGTGTCGATCACATAGCCGTGCTCCCACGCGCCATTGCGCAGGTAGACATTGCGAAAGCGCCCCTGCTTCCACTTGTCGCCCATGTGCCGTCCCACGTGCACGCCCCCGTGCCGCCGCGCCAGCGCCAGGGCGCCGCGCAGGGCCGCGCGGGCCAGTTTTTCCTCTCCGCTGACGCCCAGCATCAGCATGCACTTGCCGTCGCCGCAGCCGCGCAGCGACAAATAACGTTCCAGCAGTCCCACCAGTTTCTTGTGGCCGGCCAGGGTCAGCATGGTTTGCGTTTCCAGGGCATTCGACAGGCGCAGCATGCACAGGGGCAGGCGCGACTGGGCCAGCGCCCGCACGGCCGCCTGCGCCTGGCCCCAGTCCACGAAAAACACGGCGTGAAATGCTTCGTAGGGTGGCAGCGGCGAGACGCGCACCGTCGCCTGTGTCAGGATGCCCAGCCGCCCTTCGGAGCCGAGCACCATTTCGCGCAGGTCGATGCCGGCCGCCGAAGCGGGAAACGTGGGGATGCTCAAGGTGCCGGCCGGCGTTTCCACTTCGCCGCCCGCGAACAGCTGCTCGATGCGGCCGTAGCGCAACGATTGCTGGCCCGACGAGCGCGTGGCGATCCAGCCGCCCAGGGTCGAATACTCGAACGACTGTGGATAGTGGCCCAGCGTGTAGCCATGCGCGCGCAGCTGCGCTTCCAGGTCGGGGCCATACACGCCGGCGCCGAAAGTGGCCAGCTGCGCTTCGCGGTCCAGGTGGCCCAGCGCGCACAGGCGCGCGAGGCTGACCGACAGCACGGGGCGCGGTCCCGCCGCTACCGTCAAATGCCCGGCCACGCTGGTGCCGCCGCCGTGCGGGATGACGGCCACGCAGGCCTGGCGCGCATACGCGAGCAGCTGGCGCACCTGCAGCGCGCTGTCGGGAAAGGCCACGCCATCGGGCACCGCGCCGATGCGGCCATGGCGCAATTTGAACCAGTCGGGCAGGCTTTGGCCGAGCGCATGGCGCACGCGCGTGGCAGGCTGGGTGTCGATCAGCGGATGCGGCGCCAGGCGCGAAACCGGTACTTGCGCGCAGGCGTCGTCGAAGGTGGCATCGACGATGCCGCTGCCCGGCCCCAGGCGCTCGCGCAGGAATGCCAGCGCGTCCCCGCTCAGCGCATACGTGATGCTCTCGTCTCCCCAGCCATTCCAGCGTTGCATCGACATCCCCTGTATTCGGCCAGTTGCGCGCCACGGCGGCTTGCTATACTGTGCTTGCCTGATTTTCTTGCTAGATCAATAGCATATGCCGCCACAGACGAAGGGTATTGGTTTTTCATGACAATCGCATTGTTCCATCATGACAAGCACTGAAGGCCGGGTCGCCGGCGCCTATCTGCTGCCGCTGCTCGAAGCGGCCGGCGCGCACGGCATCGCAGCAGCCACTCTGGCGCAAGCGGCCGGCGTGGCGCCGCACAGCCTGGAAGCGTCCGCACCCAACCTGGCCGCGCGCGACTATGTGCGCCTGCTCGATGCGGGCGCGATGCTGGCGGGCGATGCGCATTTCGGCCTGCACGTGGGCCAGCGGGTGCGCATGGGCACGTACAGCGCATATGGCTTGATCTTACTCAGTTGCAGCAACGTGGGCCAGGTGCTGGAACAGACGGCCCGCTATGAACGGCTGGCGCACGACCTGGGCCAGTCGGCCCTGCAGCGCGATGGCGCCGTCGCACATTACCGCTGGACCAGCAACTACCCGGGCGCCAGCCGGCACCTGGTCGACAGCGTCTTTGCCGGCATCCGTGTCAGCGGCGACTGGCTGGCCGGCATGCCGCTGCCGCCGGCCCGGCTGGCATTCACCCACGATGGCGGCGGCGACCTGCTGCGCCACGCGGCCCACCGCGACGAATACGTGCGCGTGCTGGGCAGCCTGCCCGCCTTTGGCGCGGGTGCCAACACGGCCACTTTCGACGCGCAATTGCTGGACTGGCCAGTGCCGAACGCCGACGTCAGCCTCTACCCCGTGCTGTGCCAGCATGCGGAACAATTGCTGGCGCAGCGCGAGGCTGAAACGGACACTGGCGGCGCCATCGATGCGCAAGTGCACGCGGCCATCGTGGCAGGCTTGCGCCAGGGTTCTGCGCGGCTGGCCACCGTTGCCGCCAGCCTGGCCGTGACGCCACGCACCTTGCAGCGCAAGCTGGCCGACGCGGGCACCAGCTTCCAGGCCCTGCTGGACCAGGCCAGGTACGGCCTGGCACGCGACTATCTGCGCGAGCCGCATTTGTCGCTGGTCGACATCGCCTTCCTGCTCGGCTACCAGGAACAAAGCGCGTTCAACCACGCGTTTCGCACGTGGGCGGGCACCAATCCCGGCGCCTGGCGGCTACAGGAAATCCTTGACAGGCAGCAAGCCTCATAGACGTGCGCGGGGCATGCACGCCCCGTTTTCTCGCTATACTGGCAAAGTCAGGTTTTCCACGATCACTCCAACCCGCAATGCAAAGGATTAATATGCAACTCAAAGACAAAGTCGCACTGATTACCGGCGCCGCCAGTGGCATCGGCAAGGAAATGGCCATCGAATACGCAAAACAGGGCGCCAAGGTCGTCATCGCCGACCTGGTCCTGGAAGCGGCCAGCAAGACGGCCGAGGAAATCAAGCAGTCGGGCGGCCAGGCGTTTGCCGTCGCCATGGATGTCTCGAGCGAAGAACAGGTCGACAAGGGCGTGGCCGATGCCGTGGCCCACTTCGGCGGCATCGATATCCTGATCAGCAATGCGGGCATCCAGATCATCAGCCCCGTCGTCGACTATCCGTTCGAGCAATGGAAAAAGATGCTGGCCATTCACATGGACGGCGCCTTCCTCACCACGCGCGCCTGCATGCGCGAAATGATCAAGGCGGGCCGCGGCGGCGCCATCATCTACATGGGTTCCGTGCACTCGCACGAAGGCTCGCCGTTCAAGAGCGCCTACGTGGCCGCCAAGCACGGCTTGCTGGGCCTGGCCAAGGTGGTGGCCAAGGAAGGCGCGAAAGACGGCATCCGCGCCAACGTCATCTGCCCGGGCTTCGTGCGTACGCCGCTGGTCGACAAGCAAATCCCCGAACAGGCGGCCCAGCTGAATATCAGCGAAGAAGACGTGATCAAGAAAGTGATGCTGAAAGACACCATCGACGGCGAATTCACCACCACGCAAGACGTGGCGCAAACTGCCGTCTTCCTGGCGGCGTTCCCGTCGACGGCACTGAGCGGCCAATCGATTGTGGTCAGCCACGGCTGGCATATGCAGTAAACACGCAGCGTCTCCGGCAGGCGGCGCCGTCCGCCTGCATCACCGCATCTGAAGGTTCCCAATTGCAAGACAACACTTACCGCCACCCAAACGCGGGCTGGCCGGGGCGGCTCTTTGCCGCGCTCGCCAATTGCACGCGCTTAGCCAAGGTGCGCCAGGCCGTCATGTCGCGCCTGCCCTTCCTCACTTTGCACAGCGACGTGCGCGACGTCGTCTACGTGAGCTGGCTGGTCGACGCAGAGGCCGCACAGCGGCTGCTGCCTGCGGGCGTGACCCTGTGGCAGCGCGGCGGCAAGACGCCATTCACGGTGCTGACCTACCGCCACGGGCATTTCGGCCCGGCCCTGCTCGGTCCCTTACGCAAGCTGCTGCCGTCTCCGCTGCAAAGCAACTGGCGCTTGTACCTGGACCACACGCCGCCGGGGGCGCCCGCCGTGCCCTGCGTGTATTTTCTGAAAAACATCATGGACAGCCTGCCGCACGCGCTGGGGACGCGGCTGTTCAGCGACATCCTTCCGACGCACCTGGCCGCCGGCATGACGCATGAGGTCACGGCCACGCAGGCCCGCTGCACCATTGCCAGCGGCGCCGGCAGCGCCCCGCTGCTCGATGTGCAGGCGGACATCATGGCGGAGCATGGCCTCGATGCCGGCTGGCAGCAGCTGTTCGGCAACTGGCACGACGCCGTCGCCTTTCTCGCCTGCCAGGATGCGGCCATCGCCCACGTGCCGCGCAACGGCAAGCTCGTCTTTGGCGAAATCGACTTGCCCGTCGATGTGGGTCAAGTGCAAGCGCTGACGGCCTTGCGCGCCGACTGCGGCTTGCTGGGGCAGTTGCCGCCCCTGTCAGCACCATTTGCCTTTGTCGTACCCGAGGTTGCCTTCAAGGCGCTGTCAGAGCGCCTGCTGTAGCGCGGCGGCGCTCGGGTGGGCGTACAGGCGCGGCCTGGCCGCCGCGCCGCCGTTCCAGCTTGAACAGGGCCATCGCCTGCTCCAGCTGCAAGGTCTGGTCTTGCAGCGACGCCGAGGCGGCCGCCGATTCCTCGACCAGCGCCGCGTTCTGCTGCGTCACTTCATCCATCTGCGTGACGGCCATGTTGACCTGGCCGATGCCGTGGCTTTGCTCGCGCGAAGCCGAGGCGATCTCTTCCATGATGCCGTGCACGCCCTGCACGGCGCCCAGCATCTCGGCGCTGCTGGCGCCTGCCTGCTGCGCCAGCTTCGCGCCCGCCTGCACCTGCGCCAAAGACGCCGTGATCAATTGCTTGATTTCCGTGGCCGCCGCCGCGCTGCGATGGGCCAGGCTGCGCACTTCGCCGGCCACGACGGCAAAGCCGCGACCCTGGTCGCCCGCGCGCGCCGCTTCCACGGCCGCGTTCAGGGCGAGGATATTCGTCTGGAAGGCGATGCCTTCGATAATGCCCGTAATGTCGCCGATCTTCTTCGATGACGCGTTAATGTCCGCCATCATGCTCACCATCTGGCCGACGAGTTCGCCGCCGCGCCCGGCCAGGCCGTGGACTTTGCCCGCCATGTCGCTCGCCTGCACGGCGTTGCCGCTGTTTTGCTGCACCGTGGCTGCCAGTTGCTCCATGCTCGACGCCGTCTGCTGCAGGGCCGACGCCTGCGCTTCCGTGCGACCCGACAAGTCCATATTGCCGGCGGCGATTTCCTGGCTGGCCATGCTGATGCGCAGGAAATTGCCGCGCACGTCGCCGACGATGGAATGCAAATTCACGCGCAGCTGGCGCAAGGAACGCAGCAGCTGCCCCATCTCGTCGCGCCGCGTGGTGTCGAGTTCCCCCGTCAGGTCGCCGCCCGCCATCACGTCGCAGGCCTGGCGCGCCTGCTGCAACGGTTGCAGCACGGCGCGGTGCAGGCTGTGCCAGAAATACAGGGTCGCGCCCAAGGCCAGCACGGATAGGCCCGTCAGCCAGCCGCCCGCGCCGGCCGGCAGCACGCCCGTATTCCACGCCAGTTGCAGCAACAATACCAGGCTCAGCAAGCCCAGATTCCAGCCGATGCGCTTGCCCAGCGGCAGGTCGCGCAAGCTCGCCAGCCTGGCCAGCCAGCCCGTGCGCACGGCCGCGCCCTGGCTGATGACGATGCCATCGGCCTGCCCCGCCTTGATGCGCGCGTACAGGGCGGATGCCTGCGCCACCTGCTGGCGCGTGGGCTTGGTGCGCACGGACATGTAGCCGACGGCCACGCCATCCTCGACCACGGGCGTGACGTTCGCGAGCACCCAGTAGTAATCGCCATTCTTGCAGCGGTTTTTCACCATGCCGCTCCACGAACGGCCCGAGCGGATGGTGGCCCAGAAATCGGCAAACGCCTCGACCGGCATGTCCGGATGCCGAAGGATGTTTTGCGGAGCACCGATCAATTCTTCCGCGCTGTAACCGCTGACGGCGATGAAATACGGGTTGGCATAGGTGATATTGCCTTGCAAGTCGGTAGTCGAGACGATGGTCTCGGTATCGCTCAAATTGATTTCGGTATCGCTGACGGGAAGATTGAGTCGCATGGTCGGATCCTTGGCTGTAGCCCTTGCTGGCACGGGGGAACGGTCAAATGCGGCACGGCAGCAAGCCGGCTGCAATCTGCACCGATACATTAATTTTAATATTTAATTATTAATTTAAATCGGCAATTTTCACGGAGGAGATTGCCTTGTGGATCTGCAAATATTGCAGACGGCGGCGTGGCCGCGGGGAATGGCAGGAATGATGCCGGAACAGCGTGGCTGTCCCGGCAGAAAAACGTTTAACGGGGCACGTAGCGCCAGTTGCCGCTCTCGAGCATGAACGTCAGTTCCGTCTTGATGGCTTCCGAACGGCTCGGCACGCTCAATTCCGTATCGCATGCTAGGTAGCCCGTCTTGCGCTTGACGTCGCATTCGTTGACGGCCTTGACCTGCATTGTGCTTTGCGCTTCCTGCATCTGCACGTCCTTGGCCGCTTCCGGATTGCGCGCCACTTCTTCCTTGGCCCACGCGCGTATCATCGTTTGCGCCTCGGCCGGCGACGGTCCTGCGAACTTGGCGTTCTTGCGTTCGACGCCGACCCAGGTATCGCCCTCTTTCCGCAAGGGCAGGACATTAAAACCATCGCGCATGCCGGCGCTCATGCCCACCAGGCACACCACTTCGCCCGGCACTTCCTGCGAGTCCTGGCAGCCGGCCAGGCTGGTGACCTTGATGACGAACGGCATGCTTGACTGCGTCTTCGCTTGTGTCTTGGCCACGCCTGCCTGCACGGCAGCGTGGATTTGCTCGAGCGTGGGCATGGTGGCGGCATGGGCCGGCAGGGCGGCGAACAGGGCGGCGGCGGTCAGGGCGATGGAAGTCAGGCGCATGAGTATCAAAAGTAGTGATCAAAGGCCGGCAGTCTAGCACTTTGCATAAAAACAGCTGTTTCTATAGGGAATTATCCACGACATCGGGCGCGAGAAAGGCGCCGCCCGCGTCCGCCTGTCCGCGCAGGCGTAAGCCGATGGCCCGCAACATTTCGACCAGTTCGCGCAAGCGCAAGCCCTCGTCCGTCAGCCGGTATTCCACCTTGACGGGTACTTCCGCGTAGATCGTGCGCGTCAACAAGCCCGCTTCTTCCAGCGCGCGCAAGTCCAGGGTCAGCATGCGCTGCGAGATATTCGGCACGGCGCGGCGGATTTCGCTGAAGCGCTTAGGCCCCGCCATCAGATAGCTGAGCAGCACCACCCGCCAGCGCCCGCCCAGCAAGCGCATGGCCTCTTCCACGGCGCAGCCGGAGACATTGTCTTTCATGCTTCGCTTCCCACTTGGTATAAAAAATGTACCTATACCACATTATTCTGTCTTCTTCCAAATAGTAACCATCGCGATTAGACTGCCCTTCCCTCACCCAACTTGGAGTCTTGACTTGGAAACCACCCTGATCTACAGCGTGCCGTTCGGCTGCTCGTTTGCCGCCATCGCCGCCCTCGAATGGAGCGGCCTGCCGTATCGTCTGGCTCGCGTGGAAGCACGCGACCCGGCCAGCAAGCAGCATCCGGCCTTTCTCGCCATCAATCCCCTGAGCCAGACGCCGGCCCTGCTCACGCACACGGGCATGCCGCTGCTGGAAAGCATGGCGATCCTGCTGCACCTGGCCGCTCGTGCGCCAAGCAGCAACCTGGGCTTTGCACAAGGCACGCCAGACTACGACCGCCTGAACAGCGTGCTGTCCTTTTTGCACACGACGTTTCACGCGGCCTTCATGCCCGCCTTCCAGGCCTCGCGCGCGCCCGCCAGCGATGCGCGCGCGGCCATCTGGCGCGAGATGGCCGTCGAGAAGGTGAACAAGAGCCTGGCCCACCTGGAGCACCTGCTCGAGGGCCGCGCATGGCTCGCCTCCGATGCCGCACCGACCATCGCCGACGCCTACCTGGCCGCCACGGCGCGCTGGGCCGAACCGCTGCAGCTGGCCAGCCTGGCCGATTACCCGAACACGGCGCGCGTATTGGCCGCGCTGGAACAAGACCCCGGCATCCGCTTTGCCCACGCCATCGAAGACGGCTTGCCGGCCACCAGCCGGGGCGGTTTCCTGGGCCACGTGGCGCTCGACCAACTGGCAGCAAAGGCCGGCTAACCGGCGGTCAACTCCCGCAGCAGACGCGTCTTTATTGCTATGATGTCGGGCTGCCGGCGGTACAGCCGGCCACGTCAATACCATATCGATAACGTCGCAATATAAAACGGGAGTTTGAATGAGTTTACGTCTGCTGCTCTTGGGAGCATTCAGTGCCGCCATGGCCACCACCGCCGCCGTGCCGGCATTGGCCGCGCCACGCGGTTTCACCGTGGAAGACATGGTGGCCATGGAACGCGTGGGCAGCCCCGTGCTGTCGCCGGACGCCACGCGCGTCGTCTACACGGTACGCACCACTAACCTGGACAAAAACCGTGGCAACACGCAGTTGTGGATGATCGACCTGCGCGCGCCGAACGCGGCGCCACGCCAGCTCACGCGCGGCGACGCCAGCGCCAGCGATCCGCAATGGTCGCCGAACGGCGACGCCATCTTCTTCCTGTCCGGCCGTTCCGGCTCCTCGCAAGTGTGGCAGCTGCCCCTGAACGGCGGCGAAGCGGCCAAGGTCACCGACCTGGCGCTGGACGTGGACACCTACCGCTTGTCGCCGCAGGGCGACCGCCTGGCCTTCAGCATGGGCGTCTTCCTCGATTGCGCGGACCTCGCCTGCACGAAAAAGCGCCTCGATGAAAAAGCCAGGAACAAGGCGAGCGGCATGGTCTACGACCAGATGTTCGTGCGCCACTGGGATACCTGGGCCGATGGCCGCCGCAACGCGCTGTATTCGGCGCCGATCGATTCGACCGGCAAGGTCAGCGCCGCGCCCGTGAGCCTGAGCGGCACCCTCGATGGCGACGCGCCATCGAAACCGTTCGGCGACAACGGCGAATACCATTTCAGCCCCGACGGCAAGACCGTCGCCTTCTCCGTGCGCGTGGCCGGCCGCACGGAATCGTGGTCGACCAACTTCGACGTCTACACGATTCCCGCCGCCGGCGGCCAGGCGCCGCGCAACCTCACGGCCGACAATCCGGCCTGGGACGCGAAAGCCACCTGGTCGCCCGATGGCCGCACCCTCGCCTATGTCGCCATGACCAAGCCGGGCTTCGAAGCGGACCGTTTTCATCTGGTGCTGATGGATGTCGCCACCGGCAAAAAGCGCACCGTGGCCGACGATTGGGACCGTTCCGTGGCCGACTTCCGCTGGACGCCGGACGGCAAGGCTTTCCTCGTCGCCGCCGATGACGTGGGCCAGCACCGTCTGTTCCACATCGATGCTGCCAGCGGCAAGGTCAATGCGCTGACGGGCAAGGGCGCCGTGGGCGACTTCGACGTACGCGGCAATACCATCGTGCTGGCCCAAGCCAACCTGGCATCGGGCGCGCAGCTGTACACGCGCAAACTCGACGCGAAGTCGGAAAACGCACCGATGCAGCAGCTGACGAAGCAGAATGCGGCGGCCCTGGCCGACGTGCGTTTCGGCGAATATGAACAGTTTTCGTTCGCCGGCGCGAATGGCGAAACCGTCTACGGCCACGTCATGAAGCCGTGGAATGCCAAGGCCGGTGAAAAGTATCCAATCGCTTTCCTCGTTCACGGCGGCCCGCAAGGCAGCTTTGGCAATAGCTGGAGCTACCGCTGGAATCCGCAAGTGTATGCGGGCGCCGGCTACGCCACCGTCTTCATCGACTTCCACGGTTCGACCGGCTACGGCCAGAAGTTCACGGACTCCATCAGCGGCGACTGGGGCGGCAAGCCGCTGGTCGACTTGCAGAAGGGCCTGGAAGCAGCCACCAAGAAGTTCCCATGGCTGGACCGCGAGCGCAGCTGCGCGCTGGGCGCCTCGTACGGCGGCTACATGATGAACTGGATCGCCGGTAACTGGCCGGACGGCTTCAAGTGCCTGGTCAACCACGACGGCGTGTTCGACAACCGCGGCATGGCGTACGCGACGGAAGAACTGTGGTTCACGGAATGGGAAAACGGCGGCCCGTACTACGACGCACCGGCCAAGCACGAGCAGTTCAACCCCGTCAACTTCGTGAAAAACTGGAAGACGCCGATGCTGGTGGTCCAGGGCGACCTTGATTTCCGCATCCCGACCGCGCAAGGCCTGGGCACCTTCACGGCGCTGCAGCGCCAGGGCATCCCAAGCAAGCTGCTGGTCTTCCCGGACGAGAACCACTGGGTACTGAAACCGGCCAATTCGCTGCTGTGGCATCACACCGTTCTGGATTGGTTGAATACCTACACGAAGAAGTAAACCCAAGCGAAAGGGCTGGGGTCGGACCCTCAGGGTCCGACCCCGGTATTTCGCCTTCAGGGGTTAAAAAAGCCGCGCGGTGCAGAGATGCACCGCGCGGCTTTTTCATGTAGGTCGGATTAGCGGCGCGCAGCGCCGCGTAATCCGACACAGCAACACATCAATACGTATTAAGCGCCTTGGCAAACTTCACGATCCACAAGCGGCTTGGACGTTCGCGGTCGTCGCCGCGCGCCACGCGGATGGTGTTGGCGGCGTTGCAGCCGGCCGTGCTGCTCGTGACGATGGTGCCGTTCACATCGACCGTGCACTTGCTCACGTCGGCGCCATCGACTTCCACGCCATTCGCGTCAAAGACCTTGGTTTTCAGGCCGAAGTCATTGTCGTTGGCCAGCGCGATGGTGGAGTCGTCTATCAGGGTCAGGCCTTCGGCCTTTTCCGCCGCCCAGCCAATGGCGTTCAAGTCCAGCAGCACGGTTTTCTTCAGCGGCGTGACGGCGGCCCAGTCGGCGCCATTGACGGCCGCGCCGCCCATGCTGCTTTTTTCCAGATCCGACGTCGCCGCATTGAAGGCGGCGGCCGCGATGTCCGTGGCGCCCTTCAATTCGACCAGCATCAGTTTATTGAACACCTTGCCCGACGGCGCGGCGCCCTGCTCGATGACGAGGAATTTGCCGCCGCCCAGCGCCACCATGTCGCCCAGCTTGGCGTTGCCCGTGCGGCCATCCTGGTAGTCGGCCGCATTGAGCGGATACGCATACATCTTGCCGCTGCTGCCCGTCACCGGGTCGAATTCGATCCAGCGCGTGAAGCGGGCGAAGCGCTCGACCTGTTCATTCTTCTTCGTCACCGAATACGGCGCAGTACCGTCGGACAGGGGGCTTTGGAGAAACGCGTACAGCTTGTCGTTGCTCGTATCGAGCGTCATGCCTTCCATGCCGCGGTTGGCGCGGCGCTTGGCGAACAGCGCCGGCAAGCCCTTGCCCGGCTCGTACTTGGCCTGGATGATGCCCGTGGCCGCATCGATCCTGACGATGAACGGGCCGTATTCGTCGGACACCCACAGCGCGTTGCGCTTGGCATCGACGACGATGGACTCCGAATCGAGACCGCCCGCATTGAAGACAGCCTTGCCTGCCGCGTCGAACTTCATCGCATCCATGACGGGAATCTCGGCCGAATTGCCGACGGCACCCACGGGCACGGGCAAGCCCGAGCTGTTGACGGTGGCCGATACCTTGATCGGCGTCGAGGAACTCAGGACGGCGCCGTTCTTGCCCACCGTGAGCACGCCAAACGAAGGCGTGAAGCTCGGTGACGGGAATATCTTGCTGCCGATCGTGCCCTTGCCCGATGGATCTGGCACCAGCGGGCCGTCGCCGTTCGGGCCGCGGTCCGTCAAGCCATAGAATTCCAGGTCGCCCACCGCATTCTTGCCCTTGTAGGCCAGGCCCGAACCGTACGATGGCAAAAAGCCGTTCGGGAATTCGCCCTTGATCTTGGCGTTCGCGCCTTCGTACGGCACGTAGAACTTGCTGTCCGCCTGGATCTGGTAGCGCGTCACCGTCACTTTGACTTCGCCGACCGGGTTGGCTTGGGTCAACGCCTCGTTGACGGGCGCGCCCGCTTTCGAGGCCAGGGTATCTTCGAAATGCTCGCGCGCGAGGGCGCGGCGTTCCGCATCGACCGTGCGGCCGGCGAACTTCGCGCCCACGGCCGCCAGATGCGCGGACAGGGCCGCGTTGAAGACGGCCGGGACGGCGGCAAAGTCCAGGGTCTTGCCGGCCAGCGCGGCCTTCACTTCCGCCGTCAATTTGATGCCGTTCGACGGATCGCTGTCCTCGTCCAGCAATTGCAGCGCCAGCAGGCGGTTGACGACCTTGTCGTCCGCCACGTTGGTGCTGGCGGCCAGCGCCAGCGGCGTGACGACGGGGCCGCATGGTGCCGAGCCCAGGGCCAGGCCTCCGACGCTGAAGGCTACCGTATCGCCCGGGTTGCAAATGAACTCGCCCTTGGCATTGGTGCTGGCCTTGGCCGCGCTGCCGGCCACGTAATCGAGTCCTTCCACCGCGCCGTCGAGGAACACGCCCGTCTGCGCCACGGGCTTGGCCTGCTCATTGTGGCTGTCGCTGCCGCCACAGGCGGCCAGGGCCAGGCCGGCGGCGATGGCCAGCAGGGTCAATTTCGGGGTGGACGTTACGGCAGTCTTCATGCATTCCTCGGCTAGGGTGGGGTTGAAGCCGTGGAGGATAACTGTTCAAAGTGACAAGCCCATGACAGGCATTACGGTGGTGGCGTATCCGCAACAGGCCCGCCGATGCCGCCAAAGCGCCCATCGGCCTGGCGCCGGAATTCCTTGGGCGTGACGCCTTTCACCTGCAAAAAGCGGCGGTTGAAATTGGCCACGTTCTGGAAACCCACGTCGTAGCAGACATTCGATACGTATTGATCCGTGTCCATCAGCAGCTGGCAAGCCTTGTTGATGCGCAGGCGGTTCATGAAATCCGTGAAGCTGTTGCCCGTCGCCTTGCGGAAGAAGCGCGAGAATTTACTCAGCGACATGCCCACCTGCTCGGCCAGCATTTCCGCCGAAATCGGCTCGCGGTAATTGTCCGTGATGTAGTTGAGGACGGAATTGACCTTGGCCAGGGTGGCGTCATCGTCGTAGGAACGCAGGGAGGCGCTCGACAGCAAGCGGTAGTTGGCCGTGCGCGCCAGCTTGCTCATTAATTGCACGAATTCGGCGAAGCGCTCGGCGCCGTGCGTGGCGCGGATGCGCGCCAGGTGCTGTTCGGCCTCGTGGCCCATGTCGAAAAACTCCACGCCATAGCTGGAGCGCTCGAGCAGCGGCAGCAGCTCGCGCAATTCGGGAATGACGCGCGCGGCGCCGGCCAGCGGCGCATGGGCGAATTGCACGATCATGTCGCGCAGGGCCACGCCGCCTTCCGGCATCACGTTGGATATCCAGTTGTGCGGCAGGCGCGGCCCCGTCAGCACCAGGTGGCCGGGCGAGAATTCGCCGATATAGTCGCCCACGAACAAGCGCCCGCTGGTGGCGACGATCAGGTGCAGCTCATACTCTTCATGGCAGTGCCAGCGCACGCGCGAGCTGGGATAGCCATGTTCCAGGTAATTGATGATGCCGTCGTAGCTTTCGCGTTCCAGTTCGGGCGCCTTGCGCTCGCTGTCCTTCTGCCATCGGTATTCCATGCTCGTCTCTCCCAGGCTGTCCCCGCCTGTGCCATCCAATGTACCTCAAAAAGCGTCACTCGCCAAAGCGGCCCAGCGCCTGCTGGCGAAATTCCTTCGGTGTCATGCCCTTCAGCTCCAGGAAGCGACGGTTGAAATTGGCCACGTTATTGAACCCCGCCTCGTAGCAGATGTTGCTCACATAGCGCTCCGTCTCCATCAGCAGCTGGCACGCCTTGTTGATGCGCAGGCGGTTGACGAAGTCCGTGAAGCTGTTGCCCGTGGCGTGACGAAAGAAGCGCGAAAAGGTCCGCTCCGGCATGCCCACCTGCTCGGCCAGCTGTTTCAGCGAAAACTGGCTGCTGTAATTGTGCACGATGAAGTTGATGGCGGAACTGATGCGCGCCAGCGCCACGTCGTCGTCGCTCGACTGCATCGGCACCGTCGACAGCAGCTGATAGTCGCTGGTCTGCGCCAGCTCGCCCAGCAGGGTCAGAAATTCAATGAAGCGCGGCAGGCCGCTGCTGTCGCGGATGCGCCGGAAGCGCCGCAGCGACTGCTCGCTGACGCCAAAAAATTCCACGCCATGCAAGGCGCGCTGCAGCAACGGAAAAACATCCTTCAGCTCGGGAATGGCGGCGGCCATCGACGCCAGCGGCGCATGCGAAAACTGGACCACCATGTCGCGCAAGACCACGCCTTCGGGCGGCGTGCCGAGCGAGACCCAGTTGTGCGGCACGCGCGGCCCCGTCAGCACCAGATGGCCGGGCGTGAACTGGCCGATGTAGTCGCCGACGAAGACCTTGCCGCTGCTCTCGACGATCAGGTGCAGTTCATACTCGTCGTGGTAATGCCAGCGCACCAGCGCATTCGGAAAGCCGTGCTCGAGGTAGCGGATGAAGCCGAAACTGCCTTTCGGCTCAAAGCCGGGCGTGGCGTCGCGCTGCTGTTCCAGCTCCATCTGCGGCAAGCAAGCGTCGGCTTTGCGTGGCATGGTGCGCCCTCCCCGTCAAGCCACGATCTGTTCCAGCGCCCCGCGTGCGCCCAGCTCATACAGGCTGGCCAGCGCTTGCGCCACCGCCTGCGTGAACGCTGGCGTGTCGCTCAAGTCGCCGAACAGTTCGCGCAGGGACAGCAGCGCCGCGGCGTCCGCCCCGCCCTGCAGCGCCAGCGCGCGCAGGCGCACCGCATACGGGTCGTTCAAGGGCATCTCGCGTCCCTGCTCGTCATGGCCCTCCAGGTAGCGGAACCAGCACGCCACGGTAAACGCCAGCAGCTTGATGGCGCCGCCCTGCGCCAGCGCTTCGCGCACGGACGGCAGCACGAATTTCGGGATGCGCGCGGAACCTTCCGTGCCGATGCGCGCCAGCTGGTCGCGCACGGCCGGATTCGAGAAGCGCTCGATCAGGGTAGCCTTGTACCGTTCAAGGTCGATGCCTTCCACTTCATCCAGCAAAGGCGTGACCTCGTCATCCATCATGCGCCGCACGAGCGCGCGGATGCCAGGATCGTTCATCGCTTCGTGCGCAAACGTGTAACCGAGCTGCATGCCGATGTAGCACAGGGCCTGGTGGCTGGCATTCAGGAGGCGCAGCTTCATTTTCTCGTACGGCAGCACGTCGTGCGTCATCTGCGCGCCCACCCTTTCCCAGGCCGGCCGGCCCTGCGGGAATTCGTCTTCGATGACCCACTGGCGGAACGGCTCGCACACCACGGGCCAGGCGTCGATGATACCGAAGCTGTCGCGCACGAGCGCCCGGTGTTCATCCGTGGTGGCCGGCGTGATGCGGTCGACCATGCTGTTCGGGAAGCTGCCATCACTGGCCAGCCAGCGCGCCAGCTCAAGGTCGCGCAGGGCGACAAAGGCCAGCAGCATCTTGCGCGTCACGTCGCCATTGTTTTGCAGGTTATCGCAGGACATGATGGTAAATGGCGGCAGTCCCCGCTCGCGGCGCAGGGCCAGCGCGGTGGCGAGGTAGCCGAACGAGCAGCGCGGCGCCTGCGGGTGCGCCAGTTCATGCACGATGTCGGGGTGTTGCGCATCGAATTCGCCCGTGCCCTGGTTCACATAGTAGCCGCCCTCGGTGATGGTCAGCGCGACGATGCGCGTGCCGGGGTCGGCCAGCTTTTCCAGCACGGCTTGCGGGTCGTCGGGCGCATACAGGTATTCGCCGATGCAGCCGATGATGCGCGCGCGATCGCCGGCCGCGCTGCGCTCGACCACCGTGTACAAGCCATCCTGCGACCGCATGGCGTCGCGCATGGCCGCATCGTGCGCCAGCAAGCCCACGCCGCAGTATCCCCATTCCACGTTGCCGGGCAAGGCCAGCAAATCGTCGAGGTAGACGGCCTGGTGGGCGCGGAAAAAACCGCCCACGCCGATATGCACGATGCTGGGCACGAGCGTCTCGCGCACGTATGCGGGCACGGCCACGTTCCCTGGCAGCTTGGCCAGGTTCGTCTGTTTCAGTTCAATGGCGCTCATTTCAAACTCCCTTGGCGGCGGCATAGGTCTTGCCGGCGCGGTCAAAATAATGGACGAAGCCCGGCTCGAATGTCAAATGCGTCTGCTGGCCAGGCTGCAGGCTGCTGCGCTCGGCGCCGCGCGAGACCACCTGCACGTTGTTCGGCAGGCGCACATAGGTCAGGGTTTCCACGCCCAAGGACTCCACCAGGTCGACGGTGACGGGCACGCTGCCCGGCTGCGCCGCGCCCAGGTGCACGTGCTCGGGGCGGATGCCGACAAAACCGTCCGCCTGCGCCGCGCTGCCCGCTTGCGCCAGCAACTGAGGCGCCGCATCGGCCGGCACCACGTTCATGCTGGGCGTGCCGATGAATTGCGCGACAAAGCGGTTGGCGGGACGGTCATACAGTTCCAATGGCGAGCCATGCTGCTCGATCTGCCCGTCGCGCAGCACCACGACCCTGTCGGCGAGGGTCATCGCCTCGACCTGGTCGTGGGTCACATAAATCGTGGTGGCGCCCAGTTCGCGGTGCAGCTTGGCGATCTCGATGCGCGTCTGCACGCGCAGTGCCGCGTCGAGGTTCGACAGCGGTTCATCGAACAGGAACACTTTCGGGTCGCGCACGATGGCGCGGCCGATGGCCACACGTTGGCGCTGGCCGCCAGACAGCTCCTTCGGCGTGCGTTCCAGGTATTTACCCAGGTCGAGGATGGCGGCCGCCTTGTCGACTTTCTCGCGGATGATGGCCGGATCGACGCCGGCCAGTTTCAGCGCGAACGACATGTTCTGGAACACCGTCATGTGCGGATACAGCGCATACGATTGAAAGACCATCGCCAGGTCGCGCTTGGACGATGGCAGGGCCGTGATGTCGCGCCCGTCGAGCGACAGCTTGCCGCCGTCGATCGGTTCCAGGCCTGCGATCAGGCGCAGCAGGGTGGACTTGCCGCAGCCGGACGGCCCGACGAAGACGACGAACTCGCCCTGTTGGATCTCCAGGTCGATGCCCTTGATGGCGCGGTGCTCGCCAAAGAATTTTTCGATATTGCTCAGTTGAAGGTAAGCCATGATGTGATCCTAAATTTACTTAACAGCGCCAAAGGTCATCCCTTGGACCAATTGTTTTTGGCAGAACCAGCCCAGCGCCATGATGGGCGCGATGGCCATCAGCGACGCGGCCGACAATTTGGCCCAGAACAGGCCTTCCGGGCTGGAATACGAAGCGATGAGCCAGGCCAGGGTGCCCGCGTTGGACGCGCCCAGGTTCAGCGACCAGAACGATTCATTCCACGACCACACCATGCAGACCAGCGCCGTGGACGCGATGCCGCCCACGGACAAAGGCAGCACGACGTGGCGGAATTCATCCCACACGGTGGCGCCATCCATGCGCGACGCTTCGAGGATTTCGCGCGGCAGCTCCTTCATGCTCGTGTACAGCAGCCAGATCATGATGGGCAAATTCATCAGCATGAACATGATGGTCAGGCCGATGCGCGTATCGAGCAGGCCGAAGTACTGGTAGCAGATATAGATGGGCATCAGGGCGCCCACGCCGGGCATGTAGCGCGAGCTGAGCATGAATTTCAGCAAGCCGATGGTGCCGCTCGTGGGAAAGAAAGCCATCGAATACGCGGCCGGAATGGCGATCAAGAGGCCAATGGCCGTCGACAGCACGCTGGTAAACAGCGAGTTCCACGCGTAGCCGAAGTAATTGTCGCGCGCCAGCACTTCGCGGAAGCTGTCGAGGGTCGGCGTGAAAAACAGCAGCGGCGGCGTGGAAATGGCTTGCCCTTCCGTCTTGAAGGCCATCAGGCCCAGCCAGAAGATGGGAAAGAACAGCAGCAGCGCGAACAGCCAGGCGGCGGCCGTGCGGCCGTATAGATTGAGTTTGCTATGCATCAAGGTCTCCTTATTTCGACAGATTCTTGCCGATGACGCGCATCAGGAAGAAGGCGGCGATGTTGGCGATGAGCACGGCGAACAGGGCGCCGGCCGAGGCCGCTCCCACGTCATACGACAGCAGTGCCTGCTGATAAATCATGAAGGTGATGGTGGTCGTGTCGAAGCCGGGACCGCCGCCCGTTGTCGTAAAGATTTCCGCAAAAATCGACAGCAGGAAAATCATTTCGATCATCAGCACCACCGAGACGGCGCGGCCCAGGTGGGGAATGTAGAGGTAGCGCAACTGCTGCAGATACGTGGCGCCATCCATGCGCGCCGCTTCCAGCTGCTCGCGGTCCATCGATTGCAGGGCCGTCATGAAGATCAGGCAGGCAAACGGCAGCCATTGCCACGAGACCATCATGATGATGGAAAACAGGGGGTGAGCCGACAGCCAGTCGACGGGCGTGGCGCCAAAAAAAATACTGATTTGTGCGAACAGGCCGTAGATCGGGTTGAGCAGCATGTTCTTCCACATCAGGGCATTCACGGCCGGCATGATGAGGAAAGGCGAAATCAGGAGCACGCGCACGATGGCGCGCCCCGGGAACGCTTCATTGATCAGCAGCCCCAGCGCCGTGCCCAGCACCACCGTGACCAGCATCACGGAAAACAGCAGGATAAACGTGTTCTGCAAGGCCGGCAGGAACGAGGCATCGGTAAAGAAAAAGTGGAAATTGGCCAGCCCATGGAAAGGATGGCCGCTCGGATCGAGCATGGAATAGCGCACGAACGCGTAGTACAAGGTGATCAGCAGCGGGATCACGGAAATGACGGAGACGGCGACCACGGCCGGCGTCAGCAAAGTCCGGGGGATAATGCGTTTCATAGTGTTCTCTTGGGACAAGGTGAACCGATAACCCGCAAAGCTAAAGTACCGGGGTCGGACCCTCAGGGTCCGACCCCAGATTTACGCCGTTGGGGTACGCAAACAATGCAGCAGGCCTACTTGTAGTACCCACCTTTGCGCATCTCACGCTCAGCCGTCTGCTGCGACAACTCCAGCGCCTGGTCCACCGTCACCTTGCCCAGCAGCGCTGCCGCCATCTGCTGGCCGGCCGCCACGCCGATTACCTGGAATTCGGGAATCGAGGCGAATTGCACGCCCACATATGGCGATGGCGGCAAGGTGCTTTGCACGGCGCGCGTGGTGGCCAGGGCCTTGCCTTCGGCGGCGGCAAATTTCGCCACTTTCTGGAACTCGGGGCTCGCATAGGTCGACTTGCGCGTGCCCGTCGGCACGTTGGCCCAGCTCGTTTCTTTGGCCACCAGTTTCACGTAGTCGGGCGAGGTGGCCCAGTTGATGAAGCGCTGCGCTTCATTCGGGTGCTTCGAGCTTGCAGGAATTGCCAGCGACCAGATCCACAGCCAGTTGGCGCCCCGCTCCGTCACGCCGACGGGCGACTGGGCAAACGCCACCTTGTCGGCCACCTTGCTTTGTTTGGGATCCGTGATGAAGGAGGCGGCGATCGTCGCGTCGATCCAGATGCCGCATTTACCCTGGTTGAACAGTGCCAGATTTTCATTGAAGCTGTTGGCGGCCGCGCCCGGCGGGCCGTATTTCTTCATCAGGTCGACATACATGTTGACCGCGTCCTTCCACGGCTTGCTGGTAAATTGCGGCTTCCATTTCATGTCGAACAGCTGGCCGCCGTAGGAATTGGCCATGGTGGTGATCAGCGCCATGTTGTCGCCCCAGCCCGGCTTGCCGCGCAGGCAGATGCCGTACACGCCGTTGGCCGGATCGTGCAGCTTGGCCGCCACGTCGCGCAACTGGTTCCAGGACGGGCGGTCCTCGATCGTCACGCCCGCTTTTTTCACCAGGTCGCTGCGGTACATGATCATCGAGCTTTCGCCATAGAACGGCGACGCGTACAGCTTGCCGTCGCCGGACAGGCCTTCGCGGATGGCGGGCAGCAAGTCGTCGATATCGTATTTGGCGTCCGGCTTGATGGGAATCAGCCAGTTTTTCTTGCCCCATATGGGCGTTTCATACAGGCCGATGGTCATCACGTCGAACTGGCCGCCCTTGGTGGCGATATCGGTGGTCATGCGCTGGCGCAAGACGCCCTCTTCCAGGGTCACCCATTTGAGCTTGATGTCGGGATTGGCCTGCTCGAAGAACTTGCCGAGCTTTTGCATTTCGATCATGTGGCCGTTGTTGACGGTGGCGATGACCAGGTCGGTGGCGGCAAAAGCGGACGAGCTGAGGCAGCCGGCGATCAGCGCGGCAATGGCGGAACGTTTCATTGTGTGTCTCCAGTGTTTTTTGTCGTTGGCAATGCCCGATTACTTGGCACCACGACCACAATGTAGCACCGGACTTTGATACTTTCTGATACTCCAAAACCGCAATTCGATACTCTTTTGCAAGCCCATCATGCGCAAGAGTATCGATATGTAGCAAAAACAACACTCTGAAAGAAAGTATCAGTACTTGCACGTTTTGTATCAGGGTGGTCAAAAAAGCGCTGCTAGACTTGGTTTTCGGCATTAGACCGTGTGCGGTGCCACCTTCCGGGGCGCCACCGCTACCACCAACATTCTTCTGGAGACCGCATGAATCGCACTGCATTGAAAACTTTACCTGCCCTGCTCCTGGCCATCGCCAGCGCTTCCGCCATGGCCGACCCCATGTACCCATCCGACGCCGAAGGCTTCCATGGCTACCTGCGCGCTGGCGCCGGCAGCAATACCTCGAGCGGCGGCGGTTCGCAAG
>RCUK01000169.1_pt1 | contig 77258 bp, 64 predicted proteins | sample 2166381 | NCBI WGS metagenome assembly RCUK01 (sample SAMN09932809, study PRJNA488358) | compost metagenome | isolation source: compost soil in an enriched community | place: Germany: Experimental Botanical Garden | reverse complement strand
CGTCAATATCGTCGTCACGGGCGTGATCGACGCGCAGCCGCACCGTTTCCGCTTGCGCCCGGCGCCGGGCGGCGTGTCGGTCGGGCATTTCCGCATCACGGCCGGCACCATCGGCTGCCTGGCCGTCGGGCGCAGCGCGCCGCGCAACAGCCGCCTCATGATTCTTAGCAATAATCACGTGCTGGCCAATTCCAACGGCGGCGTGTTCAACGACTGCATCGTGCAGCCTGGCCCCATCGACGGCGGCCGCTGCCCGCAAGACCAGGTGGCCGTGCTCGAACGTTTCGTGCCCATCAATTTCAGCGGCGGCGTCAATTTCGTCGATTGCGCCACCGGCTGGGCCTGGCCAGACAGGGTGCGTCCCGAACTGGTCTATCTGAGCGGCGGCGTGCCTGCGTACTTCCGCATCAGCAATGCGCTGGTGGCGCCCGCGCTGGGCATGATGGTCGGCAAGTCGGGCCGCACGACGCAATTGACGCAGGGCCGCATCACGGGCCTGGGCGCCACCATCAACGTCAATTACGGCGGAGGCAGGATCGCGCTGTTCCAGGATCAGATCGCCATCACGGGCGTGAGCGGGGCGTTCAGCGCGGGCGGCGATTCCGGCTCGTCCATCTGGACCTGGAACCAGCAGCGCAATCCCGTCGGCCTGCTGTTTGCTGGCGGCAATAACATCACCTTTGCCAACCAGATGCGGCGGGTGGTGGTGGCGCTCGATATCAATTTGTACACTTGAACGCTCGAGGGGACGGCGCGGCGCTGGTGCTGCGCCGCCTCGTCCTTGTATAACGCTGTTTTGTGCACGATGATGATGGTATGAGCGGCAGCAGCCATGTGCCCGGCGAACGGCGCTGCGGCGCCCGATGGCCCGGTGTATCATGGAAGGTATCAGGAGGGTGGGTCATGTCAAACAGTAAATTCGCACAATCGCCATATGGCGTCTTCGAGGACGCCGCCATGCCGTATTTGCCGGATGAGACTCCTGGACAGGGCATGGGGCAATATGCTCCTGCCGCGCCCCAGGGCCGGCTGGAAGCGGCAAAGCGGCGCAACGAGCGGGCGCTGATGGCCATCGAGGGCGTGGAAGGCGTCAGCGTGGGACAGACAGCCGTGGGCAAGGATGCGCTCGTCGTGTATCTGCGCGACTCGTCCGTCAAGCGGCGCGTGCCGTCGCAGGTCGAGGGTTATCCGGTGGAAACGAGCATCACGGGCCAGATCGATATCCAGCGCTGGTAGACAGCAAGCGGGCCTGGCCGCCTTGCCGTGGATTGCTGCGGCGGAAGGCCTGTTGCCAGGTCTTCCGCATCGTTTATCAGCTTGCCTTACTTGCTCAGGCGGCCGATCGCTTCGGCCACGCCCGCGCCATAGGCGGGGTCGCACAGGGTGCAGTTGCCGATGTGGCGTTGTTTGACTTGCTCTGACGCGCCCGAGATGGCGCGCGCCGTGTTGTCGAACAAGGCTTGCTGCTGCGCCGCGGTCATCAGGCGGAACAGGGCGCGCGGCTGCGAATAGTAATCCTCGTCAACGCGGTGGTTCCAATGGTCGGCCGCGCCTTCGATGCTCAATGGCGGCTCGCGGAAGTCGGGCTGCTCGGCCCATTCCTGCTCGCTGTTCGGTTCATAGCCCAGGGTGCCGCCCATGTTGCCGTCGACGCGCATCTGGCCGTCGCGATGGTAGCTGTGGAACGGGCATTTAGGCGCGTTGACAGGGATATGGCTGTGATTGACGCCAAGGCGGTAGCGTTGCGCGTCGCCATACGAGAACAAGCGGCCTTGCAGCATCTTGTCCGGCGAAAAGCTGATGCCAGGCACCACGTTGGCCGGGTTGAAGGCCGCCTGTTCCACTTCCGCAAAGTGGTTGTCGGCATTGCGGTTCAGTTCCAGCACGCCCACTTCGATCAGCGGATAGTCGCCATGCGGCCATACTTTTGACAGGTCGAACGGGTTGAGGTGATACGTGCCTGCCTCTTTTTCCGGCATGATCTGCACGTACAGGGTCCAGCGGGGGAAATCCTTGTTTTCGATGCTGTCGTACAGGTCGCGGTGCGAGCTTTCGCGGTCCTTGCCGACCAGTTCTTCGGCTTCCGCATCCGTCAGGTTTTGAATCCCTTGTTGGGTTTTCAAGGTGAACTTGACCCAGAAACGCTCGTTTTGCGCATTCAGGAAGCTGAAAGTATGGCTGCCGAAGCCGTGCATGTGGCGGAAGCTGCGCGGCAAGCCACGGTCGCTCATCACCACCGTGACCTGGTGCAGGGCTTCAGGCAGCGAAGTCCAGAAATCCCAGTTGCTGTTGGCGCTGCGCAAGCCGGTGCGCGGGTCGCGCTTGATGGCGTGGTTCAGATCGGGAAATTTCAATGGGTCGCGCATGAAGAAGACGGGCGTGTTGTTGCCGACCAGGTCCCAGTTGCCTTCTTCCGTGTAGAACTTCAGGGCGAAGCCACGGATATCGCGTTCCGCGTCCGCCGCGCCCCGTTCGCCGGCCACCGTGGAAAAGCGCGCGAACATCGGCGTTTTCTTGCCCACTTCACCGAAGATTTTCGCCCGCGTGTAGCGCGTGATGTCGTGCGTGACGGTAAACGTGCCGTACGCGCCGGAACCCTTGGCATGCATGCGGCGCTCGGGGATGACTTCGCGGTCGAAGTGGGCCAGCTTTTCCAGGAACCACACATCTTGCAGCAGGGCGGGGCCGCGCGGGCCGGCCGTCTGGATGTTCTGGTTGTCGACGACAGGCGCGCCAAAGGCGGTGGTCAGCTTTTTCATTGGACTCTTTCTTTCATGGCTAGGCAGAGCAATGGACGCACCGGCGCTACTCAAACACTGGCTGGGTTGAATGAACACTCACCGGGGCTGGTCCAGAGTAAAATTTCTAAAATGCAAACCAGTGTAAACTTTTTTATGCGGGATGGCTTGCCGCGCCGCCCGAGCAAGCTCAGGCGGCGTCCTTGCATCATAAGCGCTGAGTAGCTGCCGCTCCCGCACGCTTGCAAGTTGCAAGTATATAAAGGCAGGCTACGATCACGCCACTGGCCTTTTGCCCAGTGTTTAAAACTTGTTCCAGTTGTTATGCCGGTGTTCCGTCGCTTCCTTCATCAGGTGGCCGGCGCGCAGGGCATCGTCCGCCTGCACCGCCATGGCCAGTTCCTGGATGGCGGGCGGATATTCGTGGTGGGCCGCTTCTTCCAGCAGCGCATGGCCCTTGACTAGGTCGCGCGGTACGCCGCGGCCTTCGCGGTAGGCGTTGTACAGCAAAAACATGGCGTGCGGATTGCCCAGCTCGCTTGACCTGGCCAGCCAGCGGGCCGCTTCACCCTGATCTTTCGGCACGCCTTCGCCATTCGCCGCCAGCAAGCCCAGCATCAGGGCCGCCTTCGCATGGCCTTGCTGGGCCGCTTGCCGGTACCACAGCCACGCCTGGCCGGGCGTAGCCGCGCGCAGCATCTGGCCCAGCTCGAAGGCCGCTTCCGTGTCGCCCGCGCGGGCCGCCTGTTCGAACAGGCTCAAGGCATCGGCGCGGCGCTCGGGCCGGGCCTGGTAAATCAGCGCCAGTTCGCGTTCGGCGACGGGCATGTCCTTGCTGGCCCAGCTGCGTACACGGCGTTCGGCCTGGTGGTCGCCCGCCTGGCGCGCATGCATGGCGACGGCTTCGATTTCGGCCGCCGTGGGCGGTGGCGACGACTGGCAGGCGGCCAGTATAGTGGCCAGGACGGTGGCCAGCACGACGGCGGGCAGGGAGAGTGCGTGTTTCATCTGGATCAGCTTTCATCAAGACAGGCCGGAACCACCGCAGTCCCGGCCCATGGACCTTATTTGCTCAGGTCGATGCGGTACTTTGCGAAACCGCTGGCGTCGAGTCCGCCTTCGGCCGCCACGTTGGTGATGCCGCTGCCTTGCGCCAGCGCCAGATGGCCCGGTGCCGAGCGCAGGATCACGGGACCTGCCGTGGCCGTCTTGACGAAGCTCCAGCTACGCGCGCTGCCATTCGCCGCCAGGGTCACCTTGCCGCCCTTGGTGCTCAGCGACGCCAGGTAGTTGCTGACCACGGCCTGGTTCGCATCGGGCGACTTGATGATGGTCTTGCTGCCGTCGATGCCGGGCACGGCGCCGCCGCCACCGGCGCGGTAGTCGTTGGTGGCAACGATGAAATCATCGCCGTCGGCCACGGGCGCACCCTTGTACGTGAGGTTGACGATGCGGCTGCCCGGTTTTTTCGTCACGTCGATCTGGTACGTCAGCGCATTGTTTTCCGCGTAGAACACGTCATAGTTATAGATCGTGCCATACGACGGCACCAGGTCCTGCTCGGCGCTGCTGGCCGGGTCGATCTGGGCAAATTGCTTGGCCGACGTTTCCAGCCAGGCCTTCAAGTCCGATCCCTTGATTTTGACGGCTTGCAGATTGTTATTGCTATACAAATACAAGTCGCCCGGATTGCGCACCTGCAAGCCGACCGGTGCGGCCGGCGTCGCGCCCGCGGCCACGTCCGTGAAGTCGGACGGCCCGTTGCGGCCCGCCTTGAACGGCGCGCTGCACGAGATGACGGGGATATTCTTGTAGCTGGCCAAGGTGGCATCCGTGCTGGTGGCGATGAAGTTCTTCACGTAGTCGAGCTGCGCCTGGTTCACCAGCTGGATGGCGCTCACGTCGCCCACCAGCGCGAAATAGGCCGACATCTCGAAATCCGTGCTGATGCCCAGCGGCTGCTTGGCGTAGGCGATGGTGGCCGCGTGCTCGGTGGCAACGAGCGGCGCGATGGCCGGATCGGCTTTCACGAGAGTCGTGCCATCCGTGTACTTGAAGCCGCGCGATTCCACCGTCGTCTTGGCCGGCTGCACTACCCACTTGCCGCTTTGATACACCATCGTCAGCTTGATGATGCCCAGGCGGCGGCCCCAGCTTTGCGCCATGACGGTCGGTACGCCGTTCACAAAGCCGTTGACGGCGTCGATCTTGGCGCTGGCCGGGAAGGCGGCAAACGAGGCGTCCAGCGCGGCCGCGCCCGTCTCTTTACCTTTCGGGAAGATCAGGTGCGAATGGCCAATCATCAGCGCATCGATGCCCGTGGTGGTCAAATGATAGCTGCCGTTTTCCATCTTCGGGCTGTAGGCGCTCGTGTCCAGGCCGCCATGCGACAGTGCCACGACGAGGTCGGCGCCCTTGCTGCGCAATTCCGGCACATACTGTTTCGCCGCTTCCTGCACGCCCGTCACGCTGACCTTGCCAGCGAGCACTTTCTGATCCCATTCGAGGATTTGCGGCGGTACAAAGCTCAGTACGCCCACATTGATTTTCACGCTCAGCTTGCTGCCATCGGGCGCCGTGGCGGCGAAATCGCGCGGCAGCACTGTGTAGGGTTGGAAGATGGGCTTGCCGCTGGCCACGCCGACGACATTGCTCAGCACGGAAGGGAAGGCAGGCGCACCGCACGTGCCCGTCGGCTTGGCCACGCCGGGTATGCCGAAATCCGTGTTGGTGATCTGGCTCAGGTATGGCAAACCATAGTTGAACTCATGGTTGCCCATGCCGCCCGCGTCGTATTTCAGCGCATTCATGGCCTTGTGCACGGCCAGCGTGCCGCTGCACGGAACGGGTGCGGCCACGGCCTGCAGGTCGGCCAGCAAGGTGCCCTGGATGACGTCGCCATCGTCGAGCAGCACATTGTTCGGATTTTCCGCGCGCGCCGCCTGGATCAGGGTCGACGTGCGTTCCAGGCCCAGGCTCGTGTCTTCGGCCAGCGCATAGTAGTTATAGCTCAACACGTTCGAGTGGATATCGGTGGTTTCCAGCAATGCCACGGTGACCGTCGTGCCTTCGGGAATGGCCGGCGCCGTGTTTGAACTGCCGTTGCAAGCAACGAGACCCGCACTTGCCAGCGCCGCCAGCATGACCCTATTTGTTTTCATTACCGCCCTCGCAGAGATTCAAAGGACGCGACTGTAACGCCACCATGTGACGCGGCGATGACAGTCGTGCAAGGCGCATGGATACAGGCTTACGCGCAGGCGGCCACGGCCTTGGCCAGCCAGGCCGCATCGACGGGCCCCAGGCGCCGCGTGCAGATCCGATGTTGAGAAGTGAGGATCACTGTGTACGGCAAGCCCTTGATTTGATTGCCAAAGATGGGCAGCAAGGCGGGTGAGGCCAGGGCCTGGGGATAGCTGGCCCCGTGCTGCCGCAGGAACGCTTGCGCGGCCGCCCGCGTGTCGATGGCGATGCCGATGAAGGGAAGTTTCGGCTGCTTGGCGGCGTGGGCATCCAATATCGGCAGCTCCCGGATGCAGGGCAGGCAGTTGCTGGCCCAGAAGTTCAGCACCACTGGCTGGTTCTGGAACTGGCCGAGCTCCAGCCGGCCTTCGCCATCGACGCGCGGCAGGTCGAAGGACAGCGGCGCGGCGTTCGCATGGCAGGCAGACACCAGCAATAGCGCCGGCCAGCGCGTCATTGCGGCACCACGGCCGCGTCCGTCATGCGGTAATACAAGCCCATGGGATCGCTGGCCAGCACTTTCAGCTTGCCCTGCACGATGAACGGCGCATAGCTGAATTTCACGGGCGTCCTGCTCTTGATCTCCACCACGCCTTCCGGACCGGCCGGCAGGCAAAAGGGACAACTGGCCGAGGTGACGGTCAGCAGGAAGTGTTTCTGCTTTTGGCCTGGTTCCAAGGGCATCATGAAGCCTTGCACTTTCACGTCCGTATTGTCGAGTGCGCTGATTTCCGGCGTGTATTTCGGCACCATGCGGCCTTTTTTCGCCTTGACCGTGGTGGCCTTGCCCAGCAGTTTCCACGACACGACGCCGGGCAAGTCCGTCAAGGGCGCGAAGAACGACGGCGGTTCGTCGGCGGGCGCGGCGCAGGCACTGCCGGCCAACAGCAGTCCAACGCTCAATAGCATGATTTTCAGCATGTTCGTTTCCTTTCAGGGACGCGCCAGGGTGGCGGCGATATCGGTGCGGTAGGCGCGAATGGCGGGCAGGGCGGCGGCCAGCAAGCCCACCGCCACGGCAATGACGGGCAGCCACGCCTCGCCGGGCGCGATGCGCCACGCTTGCAGATTCAGTTGCTGCATCGATTCCAGCAAGCCAACACCGGCATGGCCCAGCAGCCAGCCCAGCGCCGCGCCCGTCAATGACAGCAGCAAGCCTTGCGCCAGCAGCAAACGCAGCAGTTTGCCGGGCGAGGCGCCCAGGGTGCGCAGGATGGCCAGGTCTGTCTTGCGCTCTTCCAGCGCGCCATACAGGGCCACGAACAGCGACAGGGCCGCCACCAGCAGCACGCCGGCGGCAATCGCCCGCAGCACGGCGATGCCCACGCCCAGCAAATTGAACAGCCGTGCCGCCTCAAAAGCGGGCTGGGCCGCCTGCAGGCGCGGCTGGCCATTGACCCAGCGCGGCAGGCTGATGGCGGCCAGGGGCGACGCGTATTGCACCAGCACGGCTGTCAATTCGCGCTGGGGCGCAGTTGCCGCTGGTTCATCCGGGTCCGTTTCATGCACTTGCCACACCGAAGCGACGGGCGTGACGATCAATCGGTCGAGCACCGTGCCCGTGGGCGCCAGGATGCCCGTCACCGTGTAAGGCGCATGCACGTGCACTTCGCCGCCGGCCGCCAGCCCGTGCGAGCCGGCAAAGCGGGCACCCAGGGTGGCACCCGTGTCGCGGGCCGCCTGGGCGCCGAACACGGCTTGCATCGGCTGCGTGAACAGTTTTCCATGCGCCAGCTGTGCGCCGTAATGCTCGAGCAGCGCCGTGGTGCTGCCGACGATGCGGAAACCGTGGAAATTGTCGCCCAGCGCGAGCGGGATCGCGGATTTGACCAACGGCTGGGCGGCCAGCGCCGCCAGCGCGCTTTCCGGGATATTGCCGGTCGGAATATCGGCGTGATACACGGACGACAGGATCAGCTGCAGCGGTGAACCCTTGGCGCCCACCACCAGGTCGATGCCCTGGGCATCGCGTTCGGCGTGCTCTTCCAGCTGGCTTGATACGCCGAGAATGAACGTCATCATGGCGATGCCGATGGCCACCAGCAGCAGATTCAGGCTGGACGCCAGCGGCTTGTGGCGCAGGGCGCGCCAGGCCAGGGTGGCCGCGTTCATGCCACCACTCTCGAGCTGGAGCGGGGCAGGCGCAGCACGAGCGCATCGGGCAAGGCGGCCAGCACCCTGGCGTCGTGGCTGGCAATCACCAGCGAGGCGCCAACTTGCGCAGCCTGGGTGGCCATCAGCTTGACGACGGCGGCACAGGCGTTGTCGTCGAGGTTGTCCGTCGGCTCGTCGGCCAGGATCAGCCGCGGGCGCATGACGACGGCGCGCGCGATGGCGGCCCGTTGCCGTTCGCCGCCACTCAAGGCATGCGGGTAAGCGTCGAGCTTGTTGGCCAGGCCCAACTGGCCCAGCAAGCTGGCCGCGCGGACCGGATCGGCGCGCTGGCCACTGGCGTAGGCGGGCAGCAAGACATTGTCGAGTACGTTCAAGCTGGGCACCAGCGCCAGTTGCTGGGGCAGCAAGCCGATGGTGCGGCCGCGCCAGCTGTCGCGCTGGCGCGGCGTGAGGCCGGGCAGGGACCGGCCCGCCACTTCAAGGCGGCCCGCCTGGGGCGCCAGGATGCCCGCCAGCAAATGCAACAAGGTCGATTTGCCGGAGCCGGACGGCCCCAGCAGCAGGGCGTGCTGCCCGGCGGGCAAGTGAAAGGCGTCGATATCGAGCACGGGGCTGGCATGGTCATAGCCATAGGTCAAAGAGGCGAGGTGGAGCATGGAATTCTTTCGGAAGTCAGGCCGGCAAAGATTGCCGCACAAATGCAACTGAGCTGCATTATAATTAAAACGCAATAGACTTGCATTTAAAATCCAAGGTCCATTGCCTCCTTAATTGCCCATTCGAAAGATACCCATGACCCAGCGCAAACTCCCCGTCACCGTCCTGTCCGGCTTTCTCGGCGCCGGCAAGACCACCTTGCTCAATCACATACTGCGCAACCGCGAAGGCAAGCGCGTGGCCGTCATCGTCAACGACATGAGCGAAGTCAATATCGATGCCTCGCTCGTGAAAGACAGTGCCGAAGCGGCCGGCGCGGCCCTGTCGCGCACGGAAGAAAAACTCGTGGAAATGTCGAACGGCTGCATCTGCTGCACCCTGCGCGACGATCTGTTGCTGGAGGTGCGGCGCCTGGCCTCTGAGGACCGCTTCGATTACCTGTTGATTGAATCGACGGGCGTGGGCGAGCCGATGCCCGTCGCCGCCACCTTCGACTTCGAAGACGAGCATGGCGACAGCCTGAACGACGTGGCGCAGATCGACTGCATGGTCACCGTCGTCGACTGCGCCAACCTGCTCAACGATTTCCACAGTGAAGACAGCCTCGAGCAGCGCGGCGAGACGGCGGGCGAGGGCGACGACCGCCAGTTGGCCAACTTGCTGACGGAACAGATCGAATTTGCCAATGTCATCGTCCTCAACAAGGTCGACATGGTCGATGCGGGCGAGCGCCTGCGCGTGCTGGCCGTCATCAAGGCGTTGAATCCCGGCGCACGCATCATCGAAACCAACCAGTCCGTCGTGCCGCTCGACGCCATCCTGGGCACGAATCTGTTCAACCTGGAGCAGGCGGCCAGCATGCCGGGCTGGGCGCAGGAGCTGGCCGGCATCCACACGCCGGAAACGGACACCTATGGCATCAGCAGTTTTGTGTACCGGGCGAAGGAGCCGTTCCACGCGCAGCGCCTGCATGACTACATTGCCCAGCCGATCAAGGGCGTGGTGCGTAGCAAGGGATATTTCTGGCTGGCCAGCCGCCCCGAATGGGTAGCCAGCCTGTCCGGCGCGGGCAAGCTGATGAATATCGAACCCGTGGGCCTGTGGTGGGCGTCCGTGCCCAAGGAGCGCTGGCCAACGGATGCGGCCTCGCTGGCGGAAGTTAAAGCGGGCTGGAGCGAGACGTATGGCGACCGCTACCAGGAGCTCGTCTTCATCGGCCAGGACATGGACCAGGCCGCCATCGAGGCGGACTTGAAGAAATGTCAACTCAACGCGATGGAAACGCGCCAGGGCATGGCCGCCTGGGGCAAGCTGCCCGACCCGTTTCCCCAATGGCAGCGCATGGAAGAACTCGAAGATTAACCACCGACAGGAAAGCAATATGACAGAACTGATCCCCGTTACCATCATCACGGGTTTTCTCGGCAGCGGGAAAACTACCTTGCTCAAGCGCATATTGCAGGGCGATCACGGCGTGCGTATCGCCGTGATCGAAAACGAATTCGCCGCCGAAAGCATCGACCATGGCTTGCTGGTGCAAGACAGCGACGAGCAGATCGTGGAAATGAACAATGGCTGCATCTGCTGCAGCGTGCGCGGCGACTTGATCCGCATCCTCGGTGAACTGCAGGCCAGGCGCGCGGCAGGGATTATTGCCTTCGACCACGTGATCATTGAAACGACGGGCCTGGCCGCGCCCGGGCCCGTGGCGCAAACCTTCTTCGCGGAGCCCTCCGTCAGCGAGTACTACATGCTCGACGCCATCCTGACGGTGGTCGATGCGCGCCACGCGCAGCAGCAATTGACGGCGCACAAGGAAGCGCAGGAGCAGGTGGGCTTTGCTGACCGCATCCTGTTGTCGAAGACGGACCTGGTCAGCAAGGAAGAGCTGGCCGCGTTGCGCCAGCGCCTGGTCGCCATCAATGGCCGCGCCAGCATACAGAAAGTGCGCTTTGGCAATGTGCCGCTGCGCGACATCCTGAATATTCGCGGCTTCAACTTGAACGCCATCGTCGAGCTGGAGCCGGATTTCCTGGGAGAACTGGGACACCGCCATGGCGACGGCGTGCAATCGTTCGTCTACCACCAGTCCCAGCCCCTCGATCTGCTGCAGGTAGAAAATTTTCTCGATGCCGTGGTGCAGCTGTTCGGTACCCAGCTGATGCGCTACAAGGGCATTTTGTACGTGGCCGACCTGGATTGCCGCGCCGTGTTCCAGGGTGTGCACATGCTGATGGGCTCGGAACTGGGCGTGCCGTGGCGCGACGGCGAGACGCGCGCCAGCAAGATCATCTTTATCGGCCGCGACTTGCCGCAGGATATGCTGATACGCGGCCTGGACCGTTGCGTGACGGCCATTGCAAGCGAGGTGGCGGCATGAGCGTGGAAGCGGGCTTGCCCGCCCTGGCGTTGATCTTCCTGCTCGGCATGCGGCATGGACTGGAACCCGATCATCTGGCCGCCGTCGATGGATTGACCTTGCGCAGCCAGGCCGCCGCGCCGCGCTGGGCACCATGGATGGGCGCGCTGTTTGCGCTGGGGCATGGCGTCACCGTGCTGGCCATCGTGGCGGTCGCCGCCGTCGCGTCGCAGCAATTTACACCGTCGGAGGCAGTATTCGGCTGGCTGGAATGGCTGCCCATCGCCTTGCTGCTGTTGATCGCCGGCATGAATGCGCGCAGCTTGCTGGCCGGCGCGCAACTGGCCGAGGTGCGCGGCCGGCTGCTGCCCCGCTCGCTGCGGGGCGCTTCGGGACCGCTCGCCGCCATCCTCGTCGGCATGCTGTTCGCGCTCGTCTTCGACACGGCCCTGCAGGCGGCCGCCTGGGGCTACGCGGCCGTCGCGCTGGGCGGCATGCGGCCGGCCTTGCTCACGGGCACGGTGTTTGCCGTCGGCATGGGCGTGACGGATACTTTCGATGGCTGGGTCACGGCAAAGGTCATGCGCACCGGCAAGATGGACATCGTGCGCGCCTTCCGCCGCCGCCTGGGCTGGCCCATCGTCGCCATCTGCGTGGTCATGGCTGGATACATGGCGGCCGGCAAGGTTGACGCCGCGTGGTCGCTGCCGGAAAGCTGGACGGCGGCCTTGGGCGCGGCCATGGTGCTGCTGATGGCGGCCCTGTATGGCTGGACTTTGCTGGGCTTGCGCCGCGTGCGTGCATGAGGCGGGGGCGTGGGTATAATGGAAAAAAACTGCCGGATTCCACCATGCCCGCACCCGATATCGTCATCCGCCTGCTGACGCCAGCCGACACCACCGCCTTTTGCGCGCTGCGCCTGCGCGCCATCCTCGATTCGCCCAGCTCATTTTCTTCGTCGCGCGAGGACGAGTTGGCGCGCACGCCGGAAGAACATGCGCAGCGCATTGCCGGCGGCGCCTTTCAGCGCGGCTTTGGCGCCTTTGATGGCGAACGTCTCGTCGGTTTTGCCGGATTGCAGCGCGAAACGATGCGCCAGTTGTCGCACAAGGCATTGTTATGGGGCGTGTTCGTCGACGTGACGCAGCGTGGCAAGGGCGTGGCGCGGCGGCTTGTCAACGCCTGCATCGAACAGGCCGAACGCGACACAGCCATCATGCAAGTGCATTTGAGTGTGAATGCGGAAAACAATCCCGCCTTGGGCCTGTATGAATCGCTGGGATTTATCGCGTATGGCACGGAGCCGCGCTCGATGCGCGTCGGTGAGCTGTTCTATGACGAGCACCACCTGGCCTTGCTGCTGAAGTGACTCCCGCTATTTGCAGCGCGGGCACAGGCCCTTGATCAGGTAATCGACTTCGCCGCCGCTGAAGCCTTCCGGCAACAGCACGGGCGGCGGCAGCTTGACTTCATTGAAGCAGGTGACGTTCGCGCATTTGGTGCACTGGAAATGCGCGTGCTCGTGCGCCTGGTGGCCGGCGCCCGCGCTGAAGCGCCACACCTGGTCGGCGCCCGCGATGCGGTGCACGAGTTCATTTTCCGTCAGCCATTCCAGCACCCGGTACAGGGTGACGGAATCGATATCGCTGTCCTGCGACAGCGCCTGCTGGATTTCATGGTGGGTCAGCGAACGGCTTTGCGCCATTAAAAAGTCGAGCACCTTCACGCGCGTCTTGGTGACGCGGGCGTTGGTGTTGCGGATCAGCGATTCGGCTTGCGGTGTAGAAGATGATGTCAACATGATAGGCCTGCTTGCGGGGGATCGGCTGGCGGCGTCATCGCCGTGCCCGTTGCCACCCTCTGGGCCGTATCTTAGCATGCGTGCCGTTCCGGATGGAACGGCGTCACGGTTTGAACGTCCAATAGCGGCCGGCCACCGTGTCGACGGGGTCGAGAAAGCGCTGGTCGGCGCGCGCATGGTTGCGTATCAGATAAAACATGTCGGACAGGGCGGAGCGCTTTTCCGCGAAATACGTGTGTTTCATGAAACTCGTGTCGACCCCGCTGGCGTCGATGGTTTCCACGCCCGCCACGATCAGCATGCCGGCGCCGCTGTCGCCCGCGCGCGCGTAGCCGTGCACGGCTTTCGAGGCGGCCAGGGCCAGGTCTTGCGATGAGGCGTACAAGGTGACGGGGTTGCGCGCGCCGGCCAGTTTCGGCGCGATGTCGTGCTTGAAGATGGCCGCGTCGATATCGGGCGCGGACAGGATGATTTCCGTGATCTTTTGCGCCAGCTGCGGCTGCGCGGCCAGCAAGTCGGCCACGGCCCGCGCCAGGCCACGGCTGCCCATGCTGTGGCCCACCAGATAGACTTGCGCCGCCTCCGTGCTGGCAAGAAAGTCGGCCAGGAAGGCCGTCATGTGGGGCGTGCTCCATTCGATATTGTTTTCATCGATGGTGTAGCCGGCCACGCCGCCGCGCGACGGCCAGCTGTAGAACACGGGCGCGCCGTCGAAACCGAGATCGTAGGCCATCTGTCCCGTGCGCCGCGCCGCATCCTCGAAACTCACGTTATAGCCATGCACGAAGAGAAAGGCGCTTTTATCGGCCGAGGCGCGGATCTGGGTTTTGAGTGCGGCAAAGAAGTTGTCGCGGTCTTGCACCTCGGCGGACAGCACCACCACGTGCTTGGCCGGGTCGTCGCGAAATTCCAGGCGCCACAGCGACGGCGATTCCAGCTGGCCCATGCGGTGGTCGCGGGGGATGCTGATGTCGCAGCTGCCATAGCTGAGCGGGCCATTGCCGCCCAGGATGTTGCGTTCGCCGCTGAACCGCTGGGCCGGCGGCTTGCCCACGTCGCGCTGCCGGTCCGTGGCGAAATACACTTTGACGACGGCATAGTTCGACACGACGGCGCTTTTATCGGCCGGGGCGGGCGCGGCTTCCACGTCGGGTGCCTGGGGCAAAGGCCGCTGCACCGCGTCGAGCAAGCCTTGCGCGGCAAACAGGGTCTCCATGTCGTCCGGCACTTTCGCGCTGGACAGGGCGGCCGACAGGGCCAGTTGCAGCTGGTTATTGGCAGGCTCGGCTTCCAGTGCGGCGATGGCGGCCAGAATGGCGGCGGCGCTGTCGAACTTGGCGATGGCCTGCTTGAGCCGCTCATAGTGGCTGGCGACGGCTTCGGGCGCATGGCCGGGCGCGCCATGCCCGATGGCCGCCACGACGGCGGAAGTGATCAAGTCCATGCGCTACCTGCCTTTCAGGTCAATCTGGATTAAATATCAACCCATATTGCCATAAAAGCACGCGAAAAGCGACTTGTCCAGCACCGCGCGCAGCCGGTGCGCGGCAGATCAATGCTGCTTGTCGTCGCTGAACTGCTGCGCCAAGGATTGCAGCGGTGCCACGGTCAGGCCGCCGCGGCTCACGTGCTCGGGGATGGCCACGCGCACGGGCTTGCTGTGCATGTTGGCGGACGACAGCACGTTCGTCGTCGTCTCGGGCGCCGCGTTCCACACGGGATCGACGATGCCTTCGAACACCTGTTTCAATTGTTCGCCCCAGGTGTCGCGGATCATGCGGAAATATTGGTTCTTTTCATCGATGGTGACGAAGCGCGTGACGGCCAGGCTGCCCGTCTCGTAGACGAGCAGGTCGAGCGGCAAGCCGACGGAAATGTTCGAACGCAGAGTCGAATCCATGGAGATCAGCGCGCACTTGGCCGCCTCGTCCAGGCGCGTGAACGGGTTGACGACCCTGTCGATGATGGGCTTGCCATACTTGGCTTCGCCGATCTGGAAATACGTGTTTTCATCGTGCGATTCGATGAAATTGCCGGCCGAATACACCTGGAACAAGCGGCAGCGCTCGGAGCCGATCTGTCCGCCCAGAATGATGCTGACGTTGAAATCGATGCCGCAGTCGGCCAGGGCCTTCGCTTCGCGCAGGTGCACGGTGCGCACGGCTTCGCCCACGATACGGGCCGCATCGTACATGCTGGCCACGTTCCAGATGCTGCGTCCGTCCGCATCGACGTGTTCGGAAACGATCTGGCGGATCGCCTGCGAGATCGACAAATTGCCGGCCGTCATCAGGACCAGCATGCGGTCGCCCGGGTTTTCAAACACGCTCATCTTGCGGAAGGTGCCCACCTGGTCCACGCCGGCGTTGGTGCGGGAGTCGGACAGGAAGACCAAGCCTTCGTTCAGGCGCATGCCTATGCAATAAGTCATCGTCGTAAATCAAATCAAAAGGGGAAGCATTTTACACCAGCCGGGCCCGGCATACCGCTGGCAAGGCCCGGCCAGCCTCATTCCTGCCTGTTTACACGGGCACGATCTGCACATCGACTCTTAAGGTTTCCGTGCCGCCACCTTGGCGCACGCCGCGCACGGGGGCCGCCGAATCGTAGTCGCGCCCGATGGCCAGGCGGCAATACGCATCCGTCATCAGCCGCGCATGCGTGACGTCGATGCTGACCCAGCCCGCGAAATCCGTGTCTTCGGCCCAGGCGTCGACCCAGGCATGGCTGGCCGCATGGCCCGTCGTGCCCGGATCGATATAGCCGGACACATAGCGGGCCGGGATGCCCCAGGCGTGGCAGCAGGCGAGGAACAGGTGGGCGTGGTCCTGGCATACGCCGCGTCCCAGGGCCAGGGCGTCGCCGGCTGTCGTGGTGACCATGGTGGCGCCGCTTTCATACGCGACCTTGCCGACGATGTGCTCGGCCAGGCGCAGCAGATGGCCCGTGCCCGCCGTCACGCTCCGGTCCGGCAAGCTGGCGGCCGCCAGATCGAGAATGGCGGGATCGGCCTGCGTCAGCGGCGTCGGCATGGTAAACAACAGGGGCGACAAGGTGTCGATCAGGTTCAGCCGTCCCTTGTGCGGGTAGATGGTTTCCACCACGCCATGCGCCACCAGGCTCAGGGAGTGATGGCTGCCGTTAATCGTCAGCATGTGCGACAAGTTGCCGTAGGCATCCGTATAGGCGTGGCACTGGCCCGGCGTCGTGATTTGCCAGGACAGGGCCCGCTGCTGCGGCTCGATACGCGGCGTCAGGTGCAGCTGCTGGATGGTGTAGGCCAGCGGCGCACTGTAGGCGTAATGGGTTTCGTGGCGGATGGTGAGCTGCATCAGGCCGCCAGGGGAACGAGGAAATCGCGGCTGACCCGGTTGCCCAGGTCATAGATGTTTTCCAGAAACTCCGTCAAAGTCAGGTGCAAGCCCGCCTTCATGATGTCGTCGATATGGCCGAATTTCAGTTCCGCGTGCAATTTGCCGGCAAACCGTTCCGTATCGGCCGACACATCGTTGCGGATGTGCTTGAGGTTTTCCACCACGTCATCCATGCAGGCAAGCAGAGACCTGGGCATGTCGCCGCGCAGCATCAGCAATTCCGCCACCCGTTCCGGGGTGATCACGTCGCGGTAGACCTTGCGGTAGATCTCGAAGCCGGAGACCGAACGCAGCAGGGCCGCCCAGTAGTAAAAATCGCGCTGGGTGATGTCTTTCGACGTGTCGCGTGCGCCGTGGAATTTTACGTCCAGGATGCGCGCCGTGTTGTCGGCCCGCTCGAGGAAGGTGCCCAGGCGAATGAAATGGATGGCTTCGTCCTTGAGCATGGTGCCTAAAGTGACGCCGCGCGACAGGTGCGAGCGGTACTTGACCCATTCGAAGAACTGGCTGGGGTCCGTTTCCAGCAGATTGCTTTTCAAACGCTTCTGCATGTCGAGCCAGGTGGCGTTCTGGATTTCCCACACTTCCGTCGTCAGGGTACCGCGCACGGCGCGGGCGTTTTCGCGCGCCCCCGTCAGGCAGGCCAGGATGGACGATGGGTTGTTCGGGTCGCGCACCATGAAGTCGAGCACGTCGCGTGTATGAAAACGGCCATATTTGTGGTCGTACGCGCTTTGCAGCTCGGAAATCCCCAGGGTGGCGCGCCAGCCTTGCTCCGCGTCCTGTTCGGACTGGGGCAGCATCGAGGTCTGCATATTGACGTCGAGCATGCGCGCCGTGTTTTCCGCCCGCTCCGTGTAGCGGGCCATCCAGAACAAATGATCGGCGGTGCGGCTCAGCATGTTTTCTCTCCTGCAAAAGCGGATGTGGCTTCCAGTACCCAGGTATCCTTGGTACCGCCCCCTTGCGAGGAGTTGACCACCAGCGAACCTTCGCCGAGTGCGACGCGGGTCAGGCCGCCGGGCACCATGGAAATCGTCTTGCCGGACAGCACAAACGGACGCAAATCGATGTGGCGCGGCGCGATGCCGGCCTCGACATACGTGGGGCAGGCGGACAGGGCCAGTGTCGGCTGGGCGATGTAGCCGCCCGGATTGGCCAGCAGGCGCTGACGGAAGTCCTCGATCTGCGCGGCGCTGGACGCCGGTCCCACCAGCATGCCGTAGCCGCCCGCGCCATGCACTTCCTTGACGACGAGTTTCGCCAGGTTCGCCAGCACGTAGGACAAATCGGCGCTCTTGCGGCACTGGTACGTCGGTACGTTGTTGAGTATTGGTTCTTGCGACAGGTAAAACTTGATCATGTCGGGCACAAACGGGTAGATCGACTTGTCGTCGGCCACGCCCGTGCCGATGGCGTTCGCCAGGGTCACCCGGCCGGCGCGATACACGGACAGCAGGCCGGGCACGCCCAGCGAGGAATCGGAGCGGAAAGCCAGCGGGTCGAGGAAATCGTCGTCCACGCGGCGATAAATCACGTCGACTCTCTTGGGGCCGCGCGTGGTGCGCATGTACACCGAGTTGTCGTTGACGAACAGATCCTTGCCTTCGACCAGTTCCACACCCATCTGCTGGGCCAGGAACGCGTGTTCGAAGTAGGCGGAGTTGTACATGCCCGGCGTCATGACGACGACCGTGGGGTCATTGACGCCCATGGGGGCGACGGAGCGCAGGTTGTCGAGCAGCATGTCCGGGTAATGGTCGACGGGCGCGATGCGGTTGCGCGCGAACAGTTCCGGGAACAGCCGCATCATCATCTTGCGGTCTTCCAGCATGTAGGACACGCCGGAGGGCACGCGCAGGTTGTCTTCCAGCACATAGAATTCGCCCTGGCCCGCGCGCACGATGTCGACGCCGGCGATGTGGGCGTAAATGTCGGAGGCGACGGAAATGCCCTGCATTTCCGGGCGGTACTGGGCATTCTTGTATATCTGCTCGGCAGGAATGATGCCCGCCTTGATGATGTTTTGCTCATGATAAATATCATGGATGAACATGTTCAAGGCTTGCACGCGCTGCACCAGGCCCGTCTGCATCTGCGCCCATTCGGCGGCGGGGATGATGCGGGGGATGGTGTCGAACGGAATCAGGCGTTCCGTGCCGGCATCGTCGCCATAGACGGCGAACGTGATGCCGACCCGGCGGAACGTCAGGTCGGCTTCGGCCCGCTTGCGGGCGATGGTCTCGGGGGATTGCTGCTCCAGCCAGTTGCTGAATTCACGATAGTGTTCACGTACCTTGTTGTCCGTACCCACGTCATTTGCAGTCATTTCATTGAAAAAATTTGCCATGTTGTGATTTCCCTTGAGCCGTGTCTGACTATAGCTCAGCAGAAATCGTGCCAGTGCCGCGCAGCCGAAAGTATGTAAAAAATGACCATTTTTGTGGCGTAAAACCGTCATCCGCACCGTATTGGTGCGTTACTGCGCGGAAAATGCCGGTGTTGGGGCAGGTGGCGGCGAGGTCAGGCGTCCGGCGTGACAAAGGGCCGGCAATCGATGGGCAGGTCGATGGTAAACGTGGTGCCCGTTTCCGGCGCGCTGTCGACCAGCGCGCTGCCGCCGTGGCTTTCCGCCACGTTTTGCACGAAGGGCAGGCCGATGCCCCAGCCGGGCGCGCTGCCCTGGTGTTCGCGGCGCAGGTATTCGAAGATGCGCTCGGTCTGCTCCGGGGCGATAGTGCTGCCCGTGTTGTGTACGGTAAGTATCATGCGTTCGCGCAGGGTGTTGATGTGGATATGGATGGGGCCGTCGTCGCCATACTTGAGGGCGTTGCCCACGAGGTTTTCCAGGGCGCGGCGCAGCGAATTTTCGCACCACCAGCCGGTGACGGACGCGCCCGTGACCTCGCACTTGCCCGGATGGCCCGTATTCACGCTGTCGGCCACCTGCCTTGCCAGCGGCAGGATATCGAAGCGATGCAAGACCAGCGGCAGCTTTTGCCCCCGATGGTAGCTGAGCGTATCGAGCAATTCCTGGATCATGTCGTCGAGGCGTTTGCCGTGTTCGATGATTTTCGATGCCAGGGCCGGCACGTCGAGCTGCTGCGCGCGCCGCTGCAGCAGCTGGGCGCTGTTGAGCATGACGGAGAGGGGATTGCGCATGTCGTGCGACAGGCCGGCCGCGATGCGCCGCTGGAAGCTTTCATGCATGGCAGTAAATTCCAGGATGGCTTCGCGGATGCCCGTATCGATCGAGGCATTGATCACCTTCCAGTCGCGGCGCCGCAGCGGCACGCCCGCTTCGAGGGCCGCATCGGCGAAACAGTCGCGGAAGATCTGGTATTCCTGGATCACTTGCTCCGGGCCATAGCTGGTCATGCGCGCCCGTTCGTTGCCGTGCACGGCAGGGGCATTGGTATGGCTGGTGGCATTGTCGCGCGGATATCCTGGTGTCAGCGCTTCAGCCAGGTTGTCGAAGAAGGCGGGCAAGGTATTGATCAATATCGGTGTCAGCAAGGCATCGGCGCCGCGCACCTTGGCGCGCACCTCGTGTTCCCATTGCGTCAGCACGGCATCGCGCATGCTGAAGATGCGCCGCGTGCGCGCGGGCATGTCCAGTACATGCATTTTCTGGTCAGAGGCATAGGTCATCGCAGCTCCCCATCGACAGCACGGCACCCGCGCGGTAAAAAGCGGGAGGTACAGTATCCCCCAAATCGGCTTGCAGTGATACTCAATTCGGCGTGTGGGCGCCTGTCATGACTGCGCTCAAATGGCTGAGGGCCGTATCCCATTGCTCCAGCGAAAAGTTCTGCGGATCGTCATGACCATTCGCAAAGCCCGTATCGAGCACGGCGTGGAAGGCGGGGATCAGCCACGTGCCCTTGCGCACGCTGGCGGCGATGTACAGCAGGGCCAGGCGCTCGTATTGCGCAGGCGTAAAACCGGGATCGGGCGCCAGCCCGTCGTTGCCTTTGCCGCCGCCGGGTACGGAGTTGCGCGGCTGCACCAGTTCCACGTGCAGGAACAGGCCCGTCAGCGACGGCTTGTCCTTCTCCAGTTTGCTGGCGTAGCTGGCCGTGCCGAAGTCGCGCACTTGCAGCGAGCCGCCCAGGCGGTTCACGTACACGTGGCCTTTCGGACCGCCGCCCAGCGCCGGATTGCGCAAGGTAAAGTCGTTGAAATCCCAGCTGGCGTCGTTGATGTGGCCGGGAATGGGCTCCAGCAGGAAATTCGGGTAGCTGGTGTCGTGGATGACGAAATAGCGGGCCATGGGCGCGGCCAGCCGGCCTACGGCGCGCGACAGCGGTGCATCGACGGCGCCGCCCACATCCGCTTCGGCGATGCCTTGCTCGGCAAGCCAGGTGCGCAGCCTGGCAGGCGCGATGCCCGTGCGCTGGCCGATGCGGGTGGCAAGAAACTCGGGCAGCGGCACGCTGTCGCCCAGGCGCGCATACAGTTTCACAGGACGCAGCAAACACGTGGCTTGCGCCCGCGCATCGCCCTTGAAGCCGCTTTTCCATGCGGCATACGGGCAGGCCGCTTGCTTTTGGGCAGCGGCAGGCAGGGACAGGCAAAGCAAGAGCAGCAGGGCAGGGAGTCGTTTCATGCGGGCATTGTCGCCGAAGCGCGGCTTGCGGCACAGGCGTACACGCGAAAAAAAAGCTGCCCGAGGAAAGGGCAGCCTTGTGTTCAGATGAAAGGGAACGTTAGAAGTCCACTGACGCCGACACGACCACGGTGCGCGGGGCTCCCAGCACCAGATAACCGGCGCCGGACGCGCCGCCGGCGGACGCCCAGTAATTCTTGTCGGTCACGTTATCCAGGCGCGCGCGCACGGTGACGGCGCGGTCGGCGATGGTGGTCAGGTAGCGTGCCCCCAGGTCCAGGCGTGTCCAGGATGGTACTTTTTGCGTATTGGCGCCATCGAGGTACTGCTTAGACGTGTACAAGGTGCGTCCCGTCAATGCCAGGCCGCGTACGCCGGGCACATCCCATTCCGCACCGAAGTTCAACTGGGTGCCAGGCACGCCAAGGGCATCCTTGCCTACATTGGCGGGGTCTTTGGCGCTGATCTGCTTTGTGTCGAGCAGGGTCAGGCCGCCCAGCAGGCGCAGGCCCCGTGTCGGCGTGCCGAACACGGACAATTCGATGCCACGGTTGCGCTGTTCGCCGAACACGCCGAAGATGCCGTTCTCCACATACGCCGATGGCTGTTTGGTGGTAAACAGCGCAACGCTGGCGCCGATGCGGCCAGCGTCATACTTGACGCCGATTTCTTTCTGCTTCGATTTGTAGGGGGCAAATGCATCGCCGACATTGGTCACGCCCGCGCCGCCCGCGACCGCGCCTTTTTGCAGGCCTTCGATATAGTTGGCATAGACGGATACTTCCTTGATTGGGCGATACACCAGGCCCAGTACAGGCGTGGTAACGCTTTCGTCGTAGCTGCTGCTGTCAAAACGCGCGCCCGTGTTGTAGTCGTAGGAATCATCCTTGATGGTCTGGCGGCGCGCGCCGACAGTCAGCAATACCTTGTCATCGGCAAAAGCCATGGTATCGGCAATGGCAAAGCTCGACAACATCGTGCGTGCCGTCACCAGCGGATGCGCGAGGTCGCCGCCCATGAACCAGGTTGGCGCCGGCGCAGCTACTTGCACGGGGGCATAGATGTTCGTGCCAAAGCCCGTCACAAAATCGCTCATGCCATAGGCGTTCTTCGATTGCGACCAGAACGTCGATGCGGTGGCGCTGATGGTATGGCCGACGGAGCCCGTACGCAGCTTGCCGCGCACACCGATCTCGCCCGTGCGGACGCTATCGTGGCGGGTATTGTCGAAGCGATAGGAACTGGCCGCGCCGGACGCACTGCTTACCGTGGGCGCTGCCAATACGTTCGACTCATCGCCGTTACGAAAGCCCATGGCTGCCCACGCCACGACATCCTTGGCGAGGTCGTATTCCCCGCGCAGGGTGCCGAAGGTATCGCGCTCGTTCGAGTGCGTCCAGTTTTGCGCGAAATTGCCGCTGGCGTCAGGCGCGGTGGGTACGGCAACGCCGCTGGCGACTCTGACGCTGGGACGCGGGTTGCGCAGCTTGTGTTCCTGGTAGCCGGCATCGGCCGACAGGCGGAAATCGCGGCCACGGTAATCGGCGCCGATCGAGAAGACGCTCAGTTCGCGCTTTTCGCGGTCGATGGCGGTGTCGCCATCGCGCCGTACGGCATTGATGCGCACGCCGGTATTGTTGTCGGGGCCGAAGCGGCGGCCGATATCGGCTGCCACATAGCCCTGTCCGCCGCTTTCCGTGCCGACCGTCATCTGTGTCAGCGGCGTATTGGTGGCGCGCTTGGGCACCAGATTGATGGTGCCGCCAACGCCGCCACCGCCTGGCGCCGCGCCGTTGATGAAGCTATTCGCGCCCCGGAACACTTCCACGCGCTCGAGCAACTCGGAAGCGACAAACTGGCGTGGCAGCAAGCCGTACAAGCCGTTATACGCCAGGTCGTCGGAGTTCACGGCGAAGCCGCGGATCATGTACATTTCCTGGAAATTGCCGAAACCGCGCGTGACGCGCACGCCAGCATCGTTTTGCAGTACGTCGCCCACGCCTTGCGCCTGCTGGTCCTGGATCAGCGCCTGCGTGTAGTTGGTGCTGTTGAATGGCGTGTCCATCATATCCACATTGCCCAGCAAGCCCAACCGCCCGCCGCGCGCCACCTGGCCGCCCGCATACGCCTTCGACAAGCCTTCCGCCGACGCATCGGCCGAGGCATTGACGACAACGGTCGGCATGGTTTGCGCGTCGCCAGCCGGCGTGGTCTGGGCATGGGCGGCGGCGCTGGCCAGCAGGAAGGCGGCCAGGGCGAACGGAGTAGGGACGAGGTGGAAGGAGCGCATGGTGTTGTCTGGATTTTAATGAGAATGATTATCATTATATTCCAGCGTGGCGCACAGCGTGGAAAAGTGTGAGAAAGCGATCAAAAAGTCGTCATTTGTACAACACCCGGCAAGCCAGGCACTGGAATCTGGCGAAAAAAGGCGCGCCAGGCGATACCTTGTGGATTTATTAATGCCTATGGTCAAGTTTCGCTAGAATGGGCCATCGCGCCCGGCGCCCACAGGAAACCGCATGCCATTGCTCCGCCATCTACCGTCCGCTTCCATGCGCCTGCGCATACGGCGGGGCTTGAGCCTGAAAGGTGCGGCCGTCGCGCTGATCCTGGCCATGCATGCGCTGGGCCTGTATTTCCTGCTGTTGCCGGCGCGGCAACTGAAGCAATACACGGAAGTGGCGTTCATGACCCTGCTGCCGCCCCGGCCAGCGCCGCAGGCGCCGCCGCTGGCCTTGCCGCTGCCGATGCCGGCTCCCATGCCGCGCGCGCGGGCTACAGTACCGTCCGCAATTGCCGCGCCGCCCGCCGTGGCAGCGGAAATCATCACCGTTCCCGCCGAGGAATTGCTTGCGGCACCCGCCACGGTACCGTCCGCCGGAGACTTGCGCACGCGCGCCCGGCTGGCCGCAGGCGCCGCCGACAAGGCCTTGCGCGGCGAAACCAGGCAAGACAAGCCCTGGCTGGCCACGGCCGAGCTCAAAAGCGACAGCACCTTCCAGAAGCTGGTCGCCTCCGCCTGGCGCGGCGGCCCCGTCATCCGCGTGGAGGAATACCTGACGGCCGACGGCCGGCCCGCCACGCGCGTCGTCAGCGCCGGCGGCGCCACGTGCTTTGGGCTCGACGCAAACCCGGGCGCGGGCGCCGACCCGTTCAAGACTGGCGGCAAGGTGAAAAGAGTGCCTTGCCCGGGTTGAGGCGGATGGAAGGTTGTGCAGGTCAGATTAGCTGTAGGTCAGATTAGCGCAGCGTAATCTGACATGCTGCGTGGCGGCGCTTGTCGGCTTACGCCCGTTGGGCTAAGCCGACCTACGATTGGATGGGGTAGCCCCCGCGGGAAAAGACCGCGCGGCGGGCAGGGTTTCAGGGACGGTAATAGGGCAGTCCCCCCGGCGTGGCATCAAATATGCTAAGTTGCGTCTGCATTTCATGCCGACACGACCCAGGACGCCCATGCCACCCGATCTCCTCATCCTCGCTCCCAGTCCTTCGGCTGCCGTCAACGCGCAGCTGGAACAGCAATACACCTGTCATCACGCCTGGCAAGTGCCGGCGGACGAGCGCGACGCCTGGCTGGCCGAGCGCGCGCCGCGCATCCGCGCCGTCGTCACGACGGGCGCGCTGGGCTTGAACGCCGCCGACATGGGCTTGCTGCCCGCGCTGGAAATCATCGCCGTCAATGGCGTGGGTCTCGATGGCGTGGCGCTCGACGTGGCGCGCGAACGGGGCATCGCCGTCACCACCACGCCGAACGTGCTGACGGACGACGTGGCCGACGTGGCGCTGGCCTTGCTGCTGGCCAGCGCGCGGCATATCGTGGCGCTCGACCGTTTCGTGCGCGACGGCGGCTGGGAACGCCGCGAGGCCATCGCCCCGGCATCGAGCCTGCGCGGCAAGACGGCCGGCATCTTCGGTTTCGGCCAGATCGGCCAGGCCATCGCGCTGCGCCTCGCCGCTTTCGGCGTCCACGTGCGCTACTTCCAGCCGCGCGCCATTGCGGAGACTCCTGTGCCGCGCGCGGAATCGCTGCTGGCCCTGGCGCAGGAAAGCGATTATCTGATCGTCTGCGCGCCGGGCACGCCGGCCACGCGCAAGATCATCGACCGCAGCGTGCTCGACGCGCTCGGCCCGCAAGGCACTCTCATCAATATCGCCCGTGGCGCCCTGATCGACGAAGAGGCGCTGATCGCCGCCTTGCAGGACGGCCATCTGGGCGCGGCCGGCCTCGACGTGTTTGCCGACGAGCCGCGCGTACCAAACGCCTTGCGCGCCTTGCCCAACGTCGTGCTCACGCCGCACGTGGGCAGCCTGACCGTGGAAACGCGGCACGCGATGGGCCAGCTGGTGGTCGATAACCTGCATGCCCACTTTGCCGGCTTGCCGCTGCCCACGCCCGTGTCCTGACCCTGCGCCGCCGCGTCAGGGCCGCACCACCCAGCGCACCTCTTCGAGCGACAGCAGCAGTTGCTCGGGCGCGCCGTCCGTAAAGAAGTTCAGGCGGAAATCCATGGCGGCGCCGCCATCCGTGGTCGGCTGCTGCGTGTCATACCATTGCTGCACCTGGGCCACCAGCGCCATGGGCGCGGCGGGAGGCTGGGCCGCATCGATGGGCGCGAGCACGGCCGGCAGCAGGCTGACCGGCAGCGAGGTGCGGGGAAAGCCCGCCACGGCCGGCATCACGCTGTAGGAATAGCTGCCATCCATGGCGATGCGCACGCTGCCCGAGGCGCCCGTGAAGAGGGCGTTGAAGAAGCCTCGCATGTAGGCCGCCACGTCGCTGCCGCCCACCGGTACGACTTGCCGCAAATCATAGCCTTGCCAGCTCAGGCGCGGCAGGATGGGGTCACTGAACTTGACGACCGGCGTCTGGTACAGGAAGGCGGGCATGGTCGACACCTGGGTCTGGCTGGGCGGGCACAGGTAGCGGTTGCGCTGCACGTACAGCGAGGCCTGGGCGTTCTTGTACACCATCACGTTCAGCCCCGGCATGCGCACCTCGCGGCCGGTATTGGCCAGTGCGGCGGCAAACGACAGGTCGGGTGCGTCGGCGGCGATGGCCGCGTAGCGGTAGGCCAGCAGCGCATCGGGCGGCGTGGGCGTGGCCGGCGTGGCCCGGTACTGCTGCGCATCGATGTCGAGCACGGGCACGGGCACGCTGATGGCGCCGTTGCTCAGGGTGCCGGCCAGCGGGTCATAGGTGGCGGGCGCGCCGCCAACGGTGACGTTGAGCAGCGCATACCAGGCGTCGCCGCCATGGTCTTCCAGGCGCGCGTCGAATTCCACGGCCACGCTGGCCTCGCCCTGCGCCGCCGCCAGCCGCGCCGCGCCGAAATGCTCGCCATAGCTGGCGGCCACCTGAGTCACCAGCTGCTGGAAGGCGGTGGTGGCCAATGTCGCCTTGGCGATACTATCGGCCGTATCCTGCTTGCCATCGAGGGGCGCGAGGAATGCGTCGAGGTCAGCCGAGATGAGCGGATAGTTGCTGACGAAGGCGGCCAGCGCCGTGAACAGGTCGGGCCCCGCCGCCGCGGACAGCCTGGCCGCCTGCTGCGGCACGTTGAGCACGACACTGACGTGCACGGCATCCTGCGCCGCCTGGCGATAGGTATAGCTGAAGCCGTAATCCCACTGGGCCAGCTGGGCCGGCTGCAAGCCGTCGGCGGCCAGGCGCATGCGGCCGGCCTGCGGCGTGGCGGACGCGGTGGCGGTCTGCCGGTTGACTGTGGGCGGGACGGGCAGGGCGCGGTTCAGCACGGGGATATACTGCGTGCCATTGCCCAGCGCTACCTCGAACGGACCGGTGATGAACAGCAGCCACTGGCTTTGCGTGTAGTTTTCGATGCCGGGCACGAATTGCTGGTCGAATTCCATGTGCGTGATCTGATAGCGCAAGTCCAGCGGCACGTAGGCCTGGCCTTCGACATTCTTCGAGATGAAGTTGAATGACAGCCGGCTCTGGTCTGGCGCGGCCGTGCCCAGCAAAGGCAGCCGGGTCGGGAACAAGGTGTAGTTCTGGTTGGCGTCGCCTGCCGCGCCGTCGGCTGTGTTCGCGCCGGCGGGCTGGCCGTACAGCGCGGGCGGCCCGGCCGGGTAGACGCCGTCCACGCCCGTGAGCTGGTCCACGCCGTACACGACCACGGCGCCGGCGGCAAAGGCGGGCCCCAGGGTGGTCAGCAGCTGCTGCCGCATGGTGGCGGCCGCGCTGACGCGCGTGGCGTCGTCCGTGGCGCTGCTGCTGAGCACGGGGCTGACCGTGGCGCTGATGGCGTCGGCCAGCGTCTGTTTCGCCTTCAGTACGAGGCCCAGCTGGCCGCTCTGCAGCGGATCGGCGATGCCGTTGAGGCGATCGAGGATGTAGGCGGGCGGTGCATAGGTGGCCGAGAGGAACTTGTCGATGGCGTCGAGACAGCTTTGCAGCCACAGGTTCAGGTCGACGCTGTTGAGCGTCAGCGCATGCGGCGTATTGGCCGGATAGGCGTCGATGCTGACCGTGCGGCTTTCCAGCGAATTGGCGACGGGCAGCGGCGCGTAGTAGCTAGCCTGCTGGCCCAGGCGGAAATGGATGCCCAGTCCGGGCGTGTCGCTGAAGCGCACGGCGAACAACTGCTGCGTCTGCTGGCCGGCGCTGCCCACGCGCGTCAGGCCCGCGCCCGCGCGCATCGACCATTGCGGCGTCTTCAGGCACGCTTCGAGCGCCTTGGCAAACGTGGTGTAGCTGGACGCGCCGCCATCCGTGTCGGCCTGCGGCAGCACGGCGCTGACCACGCTGGCGCCGTCAGGCAGGGCCGCCAGCACGGGATCGAGCAGGATGGCCTGGCGCGTCAGCACCAGTGCCACGTCGAGCGCGATGCGGTTGGCGCCAGCCAGTTGCGTCAGCGGCACCGGCACCGACAGCGTGGCGGCGGGCGCCGTGGCGCTGCCGCCATCAACCAGTGCCTGCAGGTAGATGGCGCAGGCGGCGACGAAGTCGCGCACCTGCCGCGACCGGGCCTCGTCCAGCGGCTGCAGCGGTGTGGCCAGCAGGGAGTTGCTGAGGGAGATGCTCACCGCATTGCCGCTCAGTCCGGGCACGCCCAGGCCCGTATAGTCCTGGTGCAGCTGGAAGTACAGGCGCTGGTAGGCGGGCAAGTCTTGCGCCGCGTCGGCTGGCGTGGCGTAGGCCAGGCCATCCATGCGCAAGGTCAGCAGCAGCGCGGGCGCGCCGCCCGCATCCGTGCCATACAGGTAGCTGGCCTGGACTTTCGGCCAGGCGGACAGGCCCAGCAGGCGATCCGTGTAGCGCAGCGCGGCGGGGGCCTGGTCCAGCGCACCCGTGTAGCCGGCCGGCGGCGCCTCGAACGGCGTGACGGTGGTGTTGCCGAACAGGTCTTGCCAGCGCAGGGCCAACGACGCATGGCCGCCCACGCCCACGTAGGGATTGTCGGCGGCGGGCGGCAGGCCGGCCGGCGGATTGGCCGGCGCCGCATTGAGCAGGGCGAACGGCAGTCCCTTGCTGTTGTTGCCCAGGTAGCCCAGCGCCTGGCGGTAGTCGTAATCGGCCAGGGCCGCGGCCGCATAGCGCCGGCGGTGAGCTTCGCCATCGTCGCCGCCGTCGCTGTCGTTCGCATGGTCCTGCGGTCCGAAGGGCAAGCTATAGGGGCTGGGCAGGAAGTACGGGTTGGCGCCCAGGCCGGCCGACAGCGTGTTGTACAGCGCAGACAGGGTCGCTTGCGCATAGAGCTGCTGTTGCTGCGGCGTGGGATCGGGCGGCAGCACGGGCACGCCGTCGTTGCTTCGCTTGAGCTGGAACGACAGGTTGCCCGGCGCCAAGGTCGCTTGCGCATCGAGGGCCAGGCTGTCGACGTCGAGCACGGCGCCATCGGCGTACAGGCCTTCGGTGGCGGCCGCGCCTAGGGCCAGGGCGTCCACCGACAAGCCATAGTAGGCGGCCAGGGCGGCGAAGGTATTGCCGGGAGCGTCAAAAGTGGCTGGCACGCGATAGACGAGCGGCGGAATACGCATGGTCGCGCCCAGCGCCACCGTCACGCCCGGATTGTAGGCGGCGATCTGCGCCGCGCTCAGCGGGGTGGCGCCGGCCGAGTAATACGCGGCCAGCTGTTCGAGCGCTTGCGCGGGCGCGGCCATGTCTTGCTGGTTCAGCTGGTGCAGAATGCCGGCCACGGGCACGCTGGCGCCGGCGCGCAGCGGCCGCACGGCGTTTTGCCGCGCCAGCTGTCCCACGCCCATGCCATACGTGGCGGCCAGCGCCGTCAGGGTGCTCGTGGCGGCCCGGGCCAACGGCTGGGTCTTGGCCGGCTTGCTCAGCGATTCGAACACCAGCACGTCCTGCTGCGGATCGATCGCTTGCGTCGTCAGCAGGGCGTTGACGAAGTTCGGCACGGTGTCGGCGGCGCCCGCCTGGCGCGCCAGCGGAACCACCAGGGTCAGCGTGGCCGTGCCCGTGGCGTCGAAGACGGATGGGGGCAGGCCGGCGCCCGACACCATGTCTTCGAAATACAGATAGTAGCCGCCGCCGCGCACCACCGATTGCTCCCACAGCAGCTTGATGAATTGCGAGGGGCTGTTGGCTATGCCGCGCGGCAAAGCCGTCTCCGCCGCGTCCAGCAGCATGCGGCTGGCCGGCGGATGACTTTCCGTGGACAGATTGGTTTGCGTCAGGAAGCACAGGTAGTCGGCATCGGCCTGGCCCGTCAGCGCCACCTGGTCGCTTCCGCCTTCGCTGTACAGCAGGAACAGGCCGGCCACCAGGGTTTCGCCCACTGCGGCCATGCCGCTCAGCAGGTATTGCAGGCGCTGGGCATCGGCGGCCGACGGTCCCACAAGCTCGTAGACGTGGGCCAGGGTGGCGGCGCTGGCCAGCGCGGTGCCGCTGGCGTCGTTGGTGGCCACGGTGGCGGCCGGCATGCGCGTGATCTGGAAGTCCACGCGCGTGGCGTAGGCATAGCCGCTCACGTCCTGGAACACCGTGCTGCTGCTGTTGGGCGGCGTGTTGCCGATGCGGGGACGATAGGCGGGCATCAGGGCCAGCATGTCCGCATATTGCGCCTCGGTGTACAGCGCCTGCAGCGTATCCTGGCGCCGGGCGATGCTGGCCAGCATGGCGTCGGGCAATTGCCACAGATACGGCGCGGGCGTGGCCTGGCTGGCGGTGGCGAACGCCGCTGAAGCGTCGCCTGACGTCACGCCCGCCAGGCGCGCCAGGTCGGCGGTGATCCAGGCGGCGTAGCCTGCCGCAGGGAACTGCCGCGGCTGCAAGGAAGCCAGCGGCAGGATGTGCAGCGCAGGCGACGGCATGAAGCTGCCCGCCTGCGCATATGCCAGCACGCCCGACAGCAAGCCGTACGCGGCGTCCAGGTCGATGGGCAGGCTGGTGCCGGGCGCGCCGGTGAAGGTGATGAAATCGAGGGCGACGCCATGCGAAATGGCATTGCGTCCCAGGCCGATGCGGTAGCCGCCGGCGGCGCTGGCGGGCGTGGGGAATTGCTGGCCCGTCAGCTGGTACAGCGCGTAGTCGGTCTGCGTCTTGCTGTACAGGAAGGATGGCGACAGGCTCAGGCCGGGCGCCACCGGCAGGCGCAAGCCATAGGTGATGAAGCGCGCGACCTGGCCGGCGGCCTGGGCCACGGCGCCGCTCGCCTGCACGCCGCTCCACAGCTGCTCCAGCGGCAAGGCGTCGAGGCGGGCGATGGCCAGCCGGCCCGGCGCTGCGGCGAACAGATTGGCGACGCCGGCATTGTCGCGCCCCAGCCCGGCGACCGTCGCGGCGAAGCGGCTGGCGATGCCGGCCAGGGTATCGCCGGCGGCCGATGCGTAGGCCAGCGGCGGCACGGCGAGGATGGCCGTCGGCAGCAGCAGGTCGGCGCGCGCATACAGCGATGCCTGCTGCGCCAGGGCGGCCAGCGGCACGCCCAGCGCGGCGGCGATGGCGCCGAAGCTGTCGCCTGGCGCGGTGACGTGGCTGACGGCGCCGGCGCCGAAGTCGAAGACCAGCGTCACGCCCGTGCGCAGCGCGCGCGGCGCCGCATTCGCGCCGATCAGCTGGGCCGCGGTGGTTTGCCAGCGCCCGCCGGCGCCGGCCGGATCCGTGTAGCGGGCGGCGATGGCCGCCAGCGTATCGCCGGTCTGGATCACGGCGGACAGGCCGCCGACCTGCAGCGGCAGCGCGCCGTTCAGCGGATACGCGGCGTTCGGCAGCGACACGTCGTCCGCGTCGATGGCGTTGCCGGCCCCGTTGAAGGCGGCGACGATGCCGGCGATGCTGTCGCCTGGCTGCAGCGCATAGCTGTAATTGTCGAAGGCATCGATGGCCGATTGCAGCAGCGCGCGGCCGATCAGGCTGAAGACGTCGACGAAGATGAAGGCCGCCATCGATTCGGCGTCAGCGTCGTCCTGCGCCAGCAGCGCGGGCCTGGCGGGCGCCTTGCCCACCTTGGCGGCCACCTGGCGCAGCACGCCGGCCACCGTGCTGCGGTACTGTTCCGTCGCCGTCGCGTAGGTCTCGAGGTCGATCGCTTGCGTGCCGGCGCCGCCTTGCGGGTCGGGGACGTCGAGCCGCAGCCCGTCGAACAGCGGGAATAGCGTGGCGCCATCCATATTGGCTCCCGGCGCGCTGATGTTCACGATGAAGCTGTCGGCGAGAAATTGCAGCAGGTCGCCCATGCCGAATGGCTGCATGGCGGGATCGGCCAGCACCTGGATGCCCGCCACCAGCTGCGCCAGCGTGACGCTGGCAGTCGCGGCGGCAGCCAGGTCCAGCGCCGCGCCGTCGGCCCGCGCCGCCGGCTGCAAGGCGTCGAGCAGCCACGGGAAATACGCCTTGCACAGCAGGTCGAACGAGGTCGTGCCTGTTCCCGCGCCGCCGGCGGCCGGGTCCGGCGCATCCATGGCGAACAGGCAGACGAACGCGCCTTGCTGCGCGCTGCTGGCGGTGGCGCCCTGCGGCGCCAGCACCGTGAATTGCGGCGCCGTCACCAGCTGCAGCACCGGCTTGGCATCGGTGCGCAGCACGCGCCGCGGCTGGCGGCGAGGCCCGGCGCGCAGCATGGCGGCCTGCAGTTCCATCGGCAAGGCGCGCGCGCGGCCGCGCGCCAGGCTGTCCAGGCGCAGTGCGCCGCCGCCATCCCACGGCGCGCGGCTGTCGCTGCCGATGCGGAATTGCGCGCTGACGGTGGCGGAAAAGCCCACGGAAATGGTGAAGCTGAAGATGCCCAGGTCGATCTTGACGCGCAGGCTGATGCGCACCGAGGCCGTCACGGACAGGGGGATGGCGCGGTAGGATTCGTAGCCGATCTGCACCGACACGGTGATATTGACGAGCAGCGAAGCGCTGATGATCTTCAAGTCCACTTCACCGTACAGCATGCCGATCACGCCGAACGTGCCCGTCAGCTTGAAGTAGCTGCTTTCCTGTACGCTGCCGGACGCGCCGGCGTTGGACAGCGCGACGGCGTTGCTGCTGTCATACGGGTGGTAGGTGGCGATCACGCCTTCGATGATGCCGAACACGGTCAGCGCGAAGCCGGCTTTCAGCGGTCCCTTGACGAAGTTGTAGCCCAGGCCCAGCTGCAGGCCCAGGCCGAAGACGATGACGGGATTGAAATACCCGAGATCGGTTTTCGGCACCTGCGTCGCCGTCGCGCTCGACAGCTTGCCGAAATATACGCCGCCCGAGCCCAGCACTGGCACGCCGTAGACGATGGCGCTGAAGCTGAACGAGCGCGTAAAGTCCATATTGTAGGGAAAGCCGATGTCGATCAGGAAATCGCCATTCGTGTAGATCTTGATGCCTATCATCGGCAGCACCACGCTGACGGCGCCGAAGTTCAGGTTGCGTATGCTGTCGGGGAAGGTGAAGTCGATCTGGAACAGGCCCACGTCGTCGCTGATCTTCTTGTACAGGATATCGACCACCAGGCCGGCCAGGCCGCCCATCTTGGGGCTGCCCAGGGTCAGGCGCAAGCCGTACAGGTTGGGATCGTTGAAGACGATCTGTACGTCGACGGCCCACACGCCGGCTGTCTGCAGCACGCCGAAATGCGCGGCGATCAGCCAGTTGCTGTCCGGCTGGTAATACGGTTGGCCCTGCACGCCGCTGCCCGGGTTGACGGGATTGTTCTTGCCCGTGGTGGACGGCACGCCGGCCAGTGCGTCGATGACGGCCTTGGTCGAGCTGAAGTCGGACGCGCCGTTGATGGCCACGCGCTGGCCCAGCATCAACAGGAAGACCTTGAAATAGCTGGAACCGGCGCCCGGCACGCTGGGCATCTGTTCCACGTCCTGTCCCTTGTTCGGGTCCAGCAAGTCGCCCATGCTGCCTTTGAGCAATGGCGGCACGGTGGCGTCCAGCGCCAGGGTCACCTTGCCGTCCGTATTGCGCTTGAAGACGATGCTGCGGATGACGATAAAGCCGAGGTTGAGCGGTGAACTGAGCGTGTAGGTGGCGCTGAGGCGGTTCTTTTCGCCGCTTTTCAGCGACACGTTGATGGACAGGCCGTCCAGCGTGACCTGGTTCAGCACGTCCCACGGCGACGGCAGCACGAAATACGGATCGCCCAGCGTGCGCACGAGCGCCTGGATCAGGCTGCCCAGAGACCAGCCCGCCAGGGTGAAGCTGAGCATCTCGTTGCCGCTGGTATAGGTCGCCGTGAAGCCTTCCCAGCTCACGTACAGCGTGTGGTTCGGCCCCTTGTCCGTCGGCTGGAACGCATAGCCGAAGCCCAGTTTCAGATTGATGGCGGTATAGATCCATACGGCATCGGCCTTGCCCGAAAATTGCTGCGCAGCCGGCTTGGCGCCGTCATACCGCACCGAGAGCGTGGCTTTCTGCAAGCCGATCTCTTGCTGGCCAAGCATGAACAGCCAGGTAAAGGTGGTGTCGACCGTGTAGCTGGTGGCCAGGTCAGCGCTGGGCTTGCCGCTGGGAATGACCGCTTCGATGGCGAACGCGGAAATCTTCAGGTTACCCGGCAAGAAGACCGGGAAATCATAGAGGCCGCCGGCGGCAAAGAATTGCTTGATCATCTCGCCCACGTCGAGTTCTTGCGCGAGCGAGGCGGAGAGGGTCCAGCGGGGCGGCGTTTCCTGGCTGCTGTAGGCCACGCTGACGGCCGCCTGCAGGCTGGCGCCCACGCCCAGCAAGCCGGAAATGGAACCGGCCCAGGCCGTGCCGGCGCCCGCCTTGCCGGCCTCGACAAGGGCCAGCGCGCCTTCCTGCTTGTCCGCGGCCACCGTGGCGCTGATGCCCGACAGGCTGATCTGGCCTTCCGAAATGCTCAGGATCGGCGCGCCGCCCACCGTCAGGAAGGATAGGCTGATGGCGTAGTCGCTGGAAAACGCGAAGGACTGGGCCGCGCCGTCGATGCTCAGCACGATATTCGACACTTCGGCCTCGATGCTGTCGGGCAGGCTGACGATGCCGTTCGAGACGACGGACAGGAAGTCCGACAGCGTGGCCTTGCCGGGAAAGCTGGCCTGGAACAGCTGCGCCGAGTTGAACTGCACTTCGAATTCGCCGCCCGGCGTGCCGTCGAGGTTGCGAAATACCGTGGGCAATAGGGTGAAGGTGGTGCCGAACAGGTATTCATAGCGCGACTTTCCGCTGGCCTTGCTTGCCAGCGGCTGGTAAGCCGTCCAGTCAAGGAAGAACGAGGTGATGGTAAAGCTGAGCTCGGGCGAGGGCGCCGGGATGGGCTGCCAGCTGAGATCGCGCACGCTGCGCAGCTGCAGCGTGACCTGGTCCACCGTGGGCGCCGCCTTGGGCGGGATGCTGCCGCTGATGGTCATGCCGCCAAGGCCGAACGACGTCAGGAACTCCTGCAGCACGGCCGGCGTGGCGCGGAAATAGCTGGCGCCCCCGCCGATCAGGCTGATGGCGGCGCCGGGACTGAGGGGCTGCCCATCGCTGCCCGCTTCCAGGCTGACCGCGTAGTTGCCGTCGCCGTTGGCGTTCGATGGCTGCAGCAGCAGCGACAGCGTATAGTCGGTGGCGCCTGCGCCTTCCACGCTGAGCGTGGCCGTCAGGGCCAGCGTGGCGGCCTGGTCGCCATCGGTCGCTTCCTCGTCGGCCAGTTCGCCGCCGCCGCGCAGCAGCAGCTGCATGCCGTCGTCGAGCAGCAGGGCGTCGGGCGGCGGCGCGTCGACGGGCGGCGGGATCGTCACGGTCAGGCTGGGCGCGGCCACGCGCAGGTAGCCGGCGAACGTGCAGTCAAGCTCGCTGAGCGTGGCCGACAGCACGCCGCTGGGCATCAGGCCGCCCAGTTCGAACGTCTTGCCGTCGTACAGCGCCATGTCCAGGTAGCCGCCGATCCGCAGCTTGCCTGGCGGCGCCGCCAGGTCGGAAAACAGTTCCAGAAATGGCGTCACGAAGGCCGGCAGGGCCACACTGGCGCTGAGGTTCTGCCTGGCGCCGCCCGTGACGGACAGCGCGCCATCGCCGCCCCATGGATAGACGCCGTCGGCGCTGGAAAACACCAGCAGCGCGTCCGACAGCGGCAACTCGCTGAACGGCCAGCCCCCCATGAAGGGAAAGCTGCTGTCCCAGTTCCAGCCGGCGGGACTGGCCGCCACCTGCACCACCAGCACGGCCGCGTCATCGCCGTCGTCATTCCCGTTGTCGACCGGCGTGCGCGCGGCGGCAGGCTGCGTGGAAAACACCAGCGTGGCCGGGGTGTGCAGCAGGCCGCCGATGAAGGGCAGGCTTGCCTTGCTGATCGTAAAGACGCCGTCGCTCACGGCGCCCACGTCGGCTGCCGCGCAGCTGACCAGCAACTGCGCCGCGTCGATCTGGAATGCCTGGCCGATGATGGCGTCGAATTTTTCGGGCGGCGCGACGTCCGGGTCGGCCAGGCCAGCTTCCAGGAAGGCGGCATCGAGGGCGAACGGGCCTTTGCCGGCGGCGTTGACGATGGCTTGCTGCAGGTTTTCCAGCGCGGTATCGGTGGTGGCCATACGGACTTGCTCCTTGAATCAGTCATGATGTCCAGGGCGGACGCTCGCACCCGCCCGGACGCTCTGTCTACAGCACGGCAAACAGCGCCAGGTGGTCGCTGGTGCTGCGCAGGTAGCCGTAATTGGCCCAGCCGTTCAGCGTGCGCGCCTGGCCTACGGCATACACGGCCGCCGGCGATTGCGGCCAGGCCATGCCGGCAGGCACGTTCGTAAATTGCGCGGCCAGCGGGCGCGTGCCGATGGGCACGCCCGCTGGCATGGCGCCCGCCACCGTGAACGGCGTGCCCGACACGGGATTCATCACCGTGAACTGGTAGTTATTCCCCGGCACCAGCGGATTGACGAGCATATTGTCGATCGAGAAAAAGTTGCTCACCATATCGCTGCCGATATAGTTATAGCCCGGATACGGCGCCGCCAGCAGCGGGCCGCCGGCCGTATTGTCGGACCACAGGAAGCGCGATTGCTGCGTCAGCTGCTTCTTGGTGCGCTTGGGGCGGATATGCGTGGCCAGGTAGCCCTGATACGCGTCCAGCGTCAGGTTCGCTGCCACCGGCATGGCAAGCGGAGGGTCCAGCAGCGGTATGTAGTTGATCCCGCGCAACTGATCGTAGGCAGTGGTGCGCCCGCCCACCCCGGGCGGCAGCGCATGGATGGCGTTCAGGTTGAAGTCGCCGCAGATCAGCTTGATTTCATTGTGCGGCGCGCCGGCGGGCGCCGCCGCCACGTCGAGCAGGCCGCGCAGCAGGATATTGATGAAATTGGTGGCACCGCCGTGGTTGGGCGGCGCATGCACGGCAAACAGGGTCAGGTTGCGCGTGATGACGTTGGCCTGGTTGGTTTCCACGAAACTGACCATGAAGGGCTGGCGCAAGCCGTTAAAATTGACCAGACCGCCAACGACGGGCGGCGCGGCCGGCGCCAGCGCGGGCGCGAAGGCGATGCGCGCCGCCGCCATGCCCTCGGCCAGGCCGCCGTTGTACTGCGCGCCTGCGGGGATGATGCGCGCCGGCTGGCCTGGCGGGTTGAGAAAATCCTGGATGTTGGGCGCGCCGGCGCCCCCGGCCGGGTAGGCGGCGGGCACGGCGCCGGCCGCCACCGCCGACACGCCGCCGCCCGTCCACACGTTCGGCCCCGTGAAATAGCGCCGCACTTCCGTGGCCGTACCAGCCGTGCCCGATATGCCGCGGTACAGCACGGCGACCGATTCCGTGCGCCCGTCCGTGCCCACTTTCAGCGGCGGCACCATGCGCCAGGCAGCGCGGTTGGGGTCGGTGGCGTCGTTGCGCAGCAGTTGCAACAGGAAGATCGCGCCCTGCAGGCCGCCCGTGGCGGGCGCCAGGTCGCCGGCGCCGGCCGCGCTGGCCGATACCTCGATCAGGACGAAAATATCGGGCTGCGTTGCGCGCAGGATGGTCAGGATGTGGTTGCGGCGCTGCAGCGCGGCCACGGCCGGCAGGTTGCCGCCGCAGCGGCCGCCTTCGCCATAGCGGGGCCGCTTGCGGCTGGGATTGTTGACCTTGTTGATGCCGAAGTTCTCGATATTCCAGTACACGACGTTGGTCATGCTGCGCTCCCCAATGAAATGGCAGGCAATGGCAGCGCGGCCTGCTCCTGCTCCGGCTCCGGCTCCTGCCGGGCGGCCGCATCGGCGATGTACGCGGCATACCAGCCCAGGCTGCCCGTATTCTTCGGGTCGCCAAACAGGAAGAACTGGATGTTCGCGTCGGGCGGCAGCTTGGCGATGCCGAGGAACTTGATGGCGATATTGTCGAGCCGCAGGCAATAATAGTAGGCGTCGCCGCCGGGCACTTTCTGGCGCATCAGCCCGATATTGTCGATGGCCAGCTTGAAGATGCCTTGCAGGCTGATCATCCTGGCGCCCGGCGCGGCGCCGGGCAGCGACAGACCGATGAAGACGGCTTGTTCGTCGTCGCCGGCGGTGCTGGCGGGCGACCAGGCCAGCAGCAGGGTCGAATGGAAGCCGGCGGCCGAGACGAGCGCGCCCGGCCCGCCCATGGTGACGTCGTACACGACGCCGTGCCAGGGCCCGTCGAGCGTGCCCAGGTTCAGCGCCGTGCTGACGGGCAGGAAGCCGAAATCGGCCGGCTTTTGCCCGTCGGCGGCGGCGATAAAGCCCGACAGTTCCAGGCCGAAGCCCTTGAACAGGCTGTCCGGCCTGGCCTGGCTGGCGTCGAGGTCGTAGGCCAGGTTGGTCGTCACCTCGTCGAAGCGCACGGCCGACGGCGTCGTCTGCGGATAGCGCATGTCGATCACGAGGTTGGAAAAGGCCAGGCCTGCGCCGTCCGGCGGCAGGTCCGGCGCCAGCGCGCCGAACGACAGCAGGTCCAGCACGGCGCCCGTGCGGTCGTCCAGGCTGGCGAAGTCCAGCGCGCCCCAGACGGAAAAACGGTTCAGTACGGTCGCACCCGCATCGGTGGTGCCCAGGCAGTTGAACTGGATGCGCTGGAAAGCCACGTGGCGCAGCAGGTTGCTGTCGAGGCTGAATATCGACGGCGTGGCTTGCTCGAAGATGTAGATGCCGGTGCCATTCTGGTCGATATAGCTGCCGTCGAGTACCACGCCGTTGTTCGGCATCGCACTGCCGCCGAAGGTGGTGGCCGTCACGCGCGAGCCGAGCAGGCCGTTGACGGCCAGCTGCACGTAGCTCTTGAAGGTCTTGATGACGGCATTGTCGAACAGCACCTGCAATTGCAGCACGCGAAACGCATAGTTGTCGGTGTCGGGCAGGGCGATCGGCGTATCGGGCGGCAAGCCGTTGCGCTGGCCTGCGGCGAAGGCCGGGTCCTGGTAGTCAACCAGGCCGAAGGTGCTGGAATTGCCGTCGAGGGTGATGCTGCCGTCGCCGTGCACCGTCACGCGGCTGGCCGTGAAGCCGAAATGGTGGGCGACGAAGCGCGTCAGGTCGAGGCCGGCCGCGATGCCCTGCAGGCCGGCGGGCAGACTGGACGGATCCAGGTCCGCCTGCAGCACCAGCACGCCCGTCCAGGCGGGATCGCTGACCAGTTCCAGGAAATGCCGGTACGGCGATTCGGGATTCTCCGCCGCCAGCACCTCGGCCGCTTCGATGAGGTCCTGCAGCCACTGCGACAGCCCCGTGTAGGCGATGCCCTGGACGCTGGGGCCGGCGTCGGCGGCCAGCGAAAAATCGGGTGCGCCCGACCACGCGTTCGGATTGGCGACGCGTTCCCTGACACTGCCGCTGCAATACTTGAGCAGCATCACGTTGCGGTAGGACGTGGGCGTTACGCCCACGCCCACCTGCGCTTGCATGGTCCAGCCCGCGATGCCCACGGTATTGTCGAAGAGTGCGCCGCCGTCCGACAGGTGGGCCGCGTTGACGGCCACCAGGAACAGCTGGTTGGTCTGCAAGGCGTCCTGCAAGATAGCGTCGGGGAAGCGGAAACCGAACGGCAAGACCTGGCCGCCGGCGCCCAGGGTCTGGCCCAGGGTCACCGACAGGAAGGCGTCCTGGTCCTGCGCCTGGCTGGACACGGTGGCGACAGCGCCCTGCGGCGTGGTGCGGTAGTGCGGCGCTTCCGCCACCGCTTCGCCGGCGGCCAGTCCGCGCACGCGGCGGCTGGCGGCCGCGCGCGCCTGCCAGGTGGCGCTGGCGCCGCCGGAAATGACGGCCTTGCGCGTGGCGGCCACGATGCTGCTTTCAAAGCTCGACAGCAAGGAAGCGCTGATATCGAGCGGGCCGCCGCTGACGGCGCCGCCATACGGCAACAGGGGAAAGGCGTGCGCGGGACCCTGCGGCACGGGCAGCGCGGGCGGGGTCGAAGCGAGCACGGTATCGGCGGCCACGGCGCGCAGCAAGGCGGCCGCCCGGGCCGCCGGCGGCAGGCCGTACATGGGACTGCCCGCCGGCTCCGCATGGTATTGCGGCATGGCCGCGCCGCCCTTGAGCACGCTGGCCCAGCAACTGAGGTAATCGGCCGTCAGCGGCGTGGCCACGTTACCGGAATCGGGCAAGTCCAGGGTCGCGGCCTGGAACGGGAAGACGGCCGCATAGGCGGGCGAGGCGGGCACGAACAGCAGGCTGTCATTCTGCGGCGCGGCGCCATCATAGGTGGTCATGCTCAGCTGTTCCGAACCGAAGATGCCGCATAACAGGTTTGTCGGCGTCCCGGCAGCCTGGCCGCTGGCGTTCAGGCCGAAGCGCCCGGCCGGCGTCAGCAAGGCCTTGCTGGTGGCGGGCTGAGACGGCGACGGCGCGGCGCAGCCAAAGGCCAGGGCGCCCGACTGCAAGCCGATCACGGGCGGCTGCCCGCTGGCGGCGCCCAGCGGCAGCAAGGCCGTCGCATGGCCCAGTGCCGTGCGGTAGGTGGACGGCAAGGCGGGCTGGCCGGCCGGCAGCAAGCCGCAGCGCAATACGCCTTCCAGCCTGGCCTTGGCGGACAGCTTCTGATTGTAGGGATCGAGCGGGTCAACCGTGCCGACCCAGGCCAGGCTGGCCGGCAGCGCGGCGGGTGCGCTCAGCGCCGGGTAGAACAGCTGCTGCAGCTGGCCGCTGGCCGTGTCGCGCGCGCTCAGGGGGAAGCCGACGGCCAGGCCGCGGGGGCCGAAGGTGACGGCAGGGTTGACGGTGGCCGTAAACGTCAGGCAGCCCGCATTCGCGCCCGCCAGCGGCACGAAAGTGCGAATCGTGCTGCCGCTGCCCGTGACTCTTATGCCGATATCGCTGGCGTTGCGCTGGAAGGCCAGCGCCGGCGGCGTCGCCAGCGGCGCGGACAGCCGCAGACTGCCGCTGGCGGCGTCGATGGACAGGCCGACGCCGGACAGCACGTTGAACAGCAGGTCCTGTCCCAGCAGGAAATTGACATTGGTGCTGGTGGCAAAGCCCTTGGTCAGCGGGTTATAGCTGTAGCTGCAGCCGTAGTTCTTGAAGGGATCGGCCGGCGCCGCATCGGTGTCGCGCAGCCACAGCAGCGCGTTCAGGTTCAGCCCCGGGGACGACGACTGCCCGTCGATGTAGGCGGCGAGGGCGGCGATGAAGGGGCCGGGCGCCGCGTCCAGCGCCGCCGGGCGGGCGCTGGCAAACACGTAGCTGCCCATGCGCTGCGGCGACAGGCTGTCGGCATAGCTGATGCTGTCCGGAGGCGTGGCCGGCGGCGCGACGGGCGGCAGCAGGTAGCCGGCCCAGGCATGGTCCGCCTGCGGTGGCGATTCATACAGGCTGACCTTGCTGGCGGGATCGGTGGCGACGAAGCTGAAACCCATGACAACCTCCACTCAAGACGCGACTCGGGCTGCGATGCGGCGGCATGGCGCGCCGCGCGGCATCGCAATCGTTTACAACGGGTGGGCCCGGAAGGGCGTCGGATGGCCAGGCTGGCTGCCTGGATGCGTTGGCGGGCGGCCATCCAGAGCGCCCGCCCGCAGGCGGGCGCGGAACCGCCGCTTACTGCGAGTTCGAGGTAAAGGTGGCCAGCACGAAGCCCGTGTAGGTATACACGGTGCCGCCGTCGACGATGTCGCCGTCGAGCAGCACGTTATACAGCCCCGTGCTTTGCGGCGAGTAGCTGACCGTCAGGCCGGCTTTCCACGTGACGACGCCATTGCCCGTGTCGCGTGCCAGCTTGGCCGTGGTGAAACCGGTGCTGACGCTGGGATTCCAGTACGTGGTGCGGCCCTGGAACTGGAAGGCGATGCCGGTCTGGTTGTTGCTGTCGCTGCTGGCGATGGACAGCGCGATGCTGTTCGGCGTGGTGTTGGTGGTGACGCTTTGGCCGGCGGCCAGCGTATGGTTGGTGACTTCGACGCGAGGTAAGTTGGACATGACATTCTCCATGAGGTGATATCGGCCTGCACTTGCGGTGGGCGCCCCGTGGCCGACAGGTCCGGGGCAGTTGGGTAAGTCGGTGGAAAAGGTATTGCAACAGCTTGGCGGCCATGCCATAAAAATGTGGCAGGACAATATGCCATTTCAAATAAAGGCAAGACATTTGATATTAATCAATCCGAAATTGATTAATATATTTTTTTATTTTCTTATTTGAAAAATGGTTTCCGGCCATTCGGAATATAACCATGCCGGCTCTTGCGCATCACGAGTAGCGATTCTATGCCTATTTTTTTGCGCGATTCTCTCGAATTGTCGCAAAGGCAGCAATGGTGCGGCATCCAGGCGCGGCTTGGGAATGCGCCGCCGGCAATTTCGCGGCGACAGGCAAACAGGACAGGGAATGTAATTGAATATAAACGGTTTATTGAATTAAATAGATGCCATGCTCGGCTTTATTGCGGGGGCGGTGCGGGCAGGGCCGGGCAGCGTTCAAAAACGGCTATCACCTTGCCAGTCAGCGTGTACTGCGTGCCGTCATCGAGAATGGGGCCATCGATGAGGATTTGATATTGCTGCGGACCGAGCGCCTGGAAACGCAGGGTCAGTCCTTTCTGGAACGTCACGATGGTATCGCCGCGGTCGGCGTCCAGCTGCAGCAGGATAGTCGCCGTCGACAATAAAACCGTCCAGTACGCGGTGCCGTTGGCACGCAGCGCCACCAGGGTGTTGTCGTTGATATCGTTGCTGGCCGTGGCGATGGCGTCGCTGTTGACCGTCAGCGCCATGGTTTGCGGCGCCCGGCACGCGGGTGCCGGTTCGGCCAGCTGGCGCGCCAGCACCGGGGCGTCGCCACCGAGCGATAGCAGCAGCACGGCAGCCAGCCAGGGGCCGCGCCAATTCAGTTGATACATGGTGGAGGTGGTGTCCCGCGCATGCAGCCCATCGTAGCGAAATTCGGCCGGAAGAGCAAACGCCTGCCGGCCGCAGCGCATCGCCATGGCCGCCATCCCCATCTGCTATCATCGTGCCGTTTTGGCCGGCGCCGCGGGCGCCGCTCCGGTTTTTATGCAAGGAAAAAAATGAATAATCGCATTTCCCTGCTGCGCCAGCGCGGCGTGCAGGACAGCGGCAAGGTGGGCATGATCGAGCTGTTCTTCGATCTCGTGTTCGTGTTTGCCGTTACACAGCTGTCGCACGGCTTGCTGGCCCACCTGAGCGCCATGGGCTGGCTGCAGACGGGCTTGCTGCTGATGGCCGTCTGGTGGGTGTGGATCTTCACGTCGTGGATCACCAACTGGCTCGACCCCGAGCGCATTCCTGTTCGCATCAGCCTGTTCGCGCTGATGCTGGGCGGCCTGATCATGTCGGCCTCGATCCCCGAAGCGTTCGGCACGCGGGGCCTGGCTTTTGCGGGCGCCTACGTCGCCATGCAAGTGGGCCGGCCCCTGTTTGCCTGGTGGGCCGTGCGCCATGAAGCGCTGTCGCGTCGCCGCAATTTCCAGCGCATCGCCCTGTGGGCCATGTTGTCCGGCATCTTCTGGATCGCCGGCGGCATGGCGTCGCCCGAACAGCGCATCTTCTGGTGGGTGCTGGCACTGGCGATTGACCTGGCCGGTCCCTGGATGCAGTTCGGCCTGCCTGGCCTGGGCCGCTCGACGACGGCCGACTGGGACGTCGATGGCAGCCACATGGCCGAACGCTGCGGCCTGTTCGTCATCATTGCCCTGGGCGAATCCCTGCTGGTGACGGGCGCCACGTTCGCGGGCCTGGAATGGACGGCCGCCAACTGGCTGGGCTTCCTGTCGGCCCTGGTCGGCAGCATCGCCATGTGGTGGATTTATTTCGACACGGGCGCCGAGGCGGGCCACCACCGCATCGCCCACTCGAAGGACCCGGGCCGCATCGCCCGCAAGGCCTACACGTATATCCACGTGCTGATCGTGGGCGGCGTGATCGTCAGCGCCGTGGCCGATGAGCTGGCCCTCGTGCATCCGGACGAGGCGAGTTTTGCCGGAATCAGCGCCTTGCTGGGCGGCCCGATTCTGTATCTGCTGGGCAATGCGCTGTTCAAATGGGTCAGCAGCGAGCGCGCCGCGCCGCCGCTGTCGCATCTGCTGGGCATTTTGATCATCCTGGCGCTGATCCCGATGGCCTATGGCCGTCTGTATTCGCCGTTGACCCTGGCCTGCATCACCAGCTGCGTGCTGGTACTGGTGGCCGTGTGGGAACATATGGCGCTGCGCCGTCCGCCGCCGGAGATTGATCTCTGATGCGCGATCTCTGACGTCTGTTTTACCCTTGGCCGGGCGGCGCGATGCCGTCCGGATCGCTGCGCGTATCGAGCTGCAGCTGCAGGAACGCCAGGTCCAGCCAGGCGCCGAACTTGGTGCCCACCTGGCGCATCAATCCCACTTCCTCGAAGCCCAGCTGCTTGTGCAGGGCGATCGAGCCGGCATTGCCCGCCTCGATGCCTGCCACCATCACGTGCTTGCGCAAGCCGCGCGCCCGCGCTATCAATTCCACCATCAAGGCCTTGCCGACGCCGGCGCCCCGGCGATCAGCGCGCACGTACACGGAATGCTCGACCGTATGCCGGAAACCCTCGAACGGGCGCCAGTCGCCGAACGAGGCGTAGCCGGCCACATTCTGCTCGGCATCGATGGCGACGAGCACCGGGTAGCCGGCCCGCTGGCGGTCGGCCAGCCAGGCGGCGCGGTTGGCCGCATCGACCGTCCGTTCATTCCAGATGGCCAGGGTATTGCTGACGGCATCGTTGTAGATGGCCAGTATGGCCTCGATATCGCCCGCATGGGCGTCGCGTATCTGCATGTTGCTCTCCTCGTCAAGCGTCTACTATAATGGACAAATCATAGATTGCCGCTCACCGCTTGTCCAATAAAATCATATAAATGTCCACTAAACCAGACGAATTGAACCAGCGCATCGGCGCCAGGGTGCGCCTCGAGCGGGAAAACCTGGGCTGGTCGCTGACGGACCTGGCGGCCCGCTCGGGCGTGTCGCGCGCGATGGTGCACAAGGTGGAGCGGGGCGACTGCAGCCCCACGGCCACCTTGCTGGCGCGGCTGTCGGGCGCCTTCGACCTGAGCATGTCCGAACTGATCGCCCGCGCCGAGATGCGCGCGGGGCGTTTGCTGCGCAAGGCGGAACAACCGGTGTGGACCGACCCGCAGAGCGGCTATCTGCGGCGGCACGTGTCGCCCGCGTCCGACATGCCGCTCGACCTCGTGCATATTACCTTGCCGCCGGGCGCCGTGGTGGCCATGCCGGCCGCCGCCTATGTGTCGCGGCGACAACTGATATGGTCGCTCAGCGGCAGCCTCGTCTTCATCGAAGGAGACACGCGTCACGTGCTGGACGAGGGCGACTGCCTGGAACTGGGTCCACCCGCCGACTGCGTGTTCAAGAATGAAACGGCCACCGCCTGCACCTACGCCGTGGCCGTGTTGAAGAATAGTTAAGCTTGAACCAGCGTTACAGCGCTACCGCGCGCAGCTGGGCAATGAAGGCGCGCGCGGCGGGCGCCTGTTCGTGGCGGCGGAAGGCCACGGCGATTTCCGAGCTGATCTGCGGCCCTGCCAGCTCGCGGAACACCACGCCCGGCAATTGCACGCTGGCCATTACCGAGTGGGGCACGATGGCGCAGCCGACGCCCAGCGACACTTCCGTCAGCACGGCCACCAGGCTGCCCGGGCGCGACACCACTTGCGCCGCAAAGCCGCCGCGCCGGCTCACTTCCAACGTTCCCAATTCCTGTTCCGGCACGATGAACGCCTGCTGTGCCAGCGCGGCCGGCGCCGCCACGTCAGACAAAGCCAGCGGGCTGTTCGCCTGCACGGCCAGCACGAAGCGATCGCGCAGCAAGACCACGCTGTCCAGTCCGTCCGGCAAGTGCAGGGGCGGGCGCACGAACGCCAGGTCGACCCGGCCCTGGTCCAGCAAGCCGGGCAGGGTATCCATCGCGTATTCGCGCGCGCCAATGTGGATGCCGGGATGGCTGGCACGAAAGCGGGCAAACTGGTCCTGCAGCACGCCGGAATAGGCGGCCGAAGCCACGTAGCCGATTTCCAGCCGTCCCAGTTCGCCCCGCCCGGCGCGCCGCGCCACTTCCTGCGCCTGCGCCAGCTGCCCCAGCGCCCGCGTGGCTTCCAGCACGAACAGTTCGCCTGCCGCCGTCAGGGACACGGCGCGCTTGCTGCGCTGGAACAGCCGCGTGCCCAGAAGCTGCTCCGTTTCCTGCACCTGCTTGGTCAGCGCGGGCGGAGAAATACCGAGTTCCACGGCGGCCCGCGCGAAGTGCAGGCTGTGCGCGACGGCCAGCACGCAGCGGAAATGCCGCAGTTCCATGTCTTTGTCTGTATTCACCATGGGTAAATTATAAGGCGCTTGTCTTATAACAGGAAATAATACAAGCGTGCTTACAATCGGGGCATGAAAAATACCAACTGGACCTTATATACGTGCTCGGGCGTGTGCGCGCTGATCATGCTCGACACCAACGTCGTGGCCGTCTCCCTGCCGTCGATCGCCCGCTCGCTGAACGCCAGCTTCGTCGACGTGGAATGGGTGGTCAGCGCCTACATGCTGGCGTTCGCCTCGTTCCTGCTGCCCGCCGGCAGCATCGCCGACCGCCTGGGCCGGCGCAGGGTGATGCTGTTTGGCCTGGCCTTGTTCGCGCTGGCGTCGCTGCTGTGCGGCCTGGCGTGGACGCCGTTCGTGCTCAACGTCGCGCGCGCCATCAAGGGACTCGGTGCCGCGCTGCTGCTGACGTCCGCCTTGGCCGTCATCGGCCACACCTTCCACGCGGAAAAGGAGCGGGCGCGCGCCTGGTCCGTGTGGGGCGCGGCCATGGGTGTGGCCATGACGGTGGCACCCCTCTTGGGCGGCCTGATCACGAGCGCCATCAACTGGCGCTGGATTTTCTACCTGAACCTGCCCGTCGTTGCCATCCTGATGTGGCTGGTAGGCAAGCACGTGGACGAGTCGAAAGATGCGTCCAACGCCAGTTTCGACCCGCTCGGCGCGGCATTATTCTCCGCCGGTCTGTTCGCCATCATCTGGGGCTTGATCGACGCCAGCGTGGCGGGCTGGTCCAGCCGCGCCACCGTGCTGCGCTTTGTGGCCGGTGCGGCCCTGCTGGCCGTGTTCGTGCTGGTGGAACGGCGCCAGCGCGCACCCATGGTCGATCTGTCGCTGTTTGGCCGCCGCGTGTTCGTCGGCGCCGTGCTGGGCATGTTCGGCTATGCGATCGCCGCGCAGGTGATGATGACCTTCCTGCCGCTGTACCTGCAGAACGCCTTCGGCTTTTCCGCCGTGCTGGCCGGCTGCGCCATGCTGCCGTTTGCCGTCGCCATGGTCGTGCTGTCGCGTCTGGCGCCGCGCGCCATGCGCCATCTGGACGACCGCGGCATCTTAGTGACGGGCTTGCTGATCGTCGCTGTCGGCAACGTGGCCACGGCGTTGGCCGCCGACAGCCTGCAGTATGGCTGGGTGGCGGCGGGCATGATCGTCACGGGCGCAGGCGCGGGATTGCTGAACGGCACCACGCAAAAAGCCATCCTTGCCTGCATCCCGCGCGAGCGCACGGGCATGGGCTCGGGCATCAGCACGACAACGCGCTTTGTCGGCATCGTGCTGGCCGTCGGTGCGCTGGGCGCCGTGCTGGCCATGCGCACGGCCGCCTCGTTCGACAAGCTGGCGTGGCTGCACGGCTTGAAGGCCTCGCCTGAAATGATAGGACGCATCGTCGCCGGCAACGCGGCCGACGCTTTCGGCCAGCTACCGCCCGCGATGCAGGCCGTGGCGCAGGAAGCGGCGCGCCACGCCTTCATCGACGGCTTTGCCGGCGTGCTGTACCTGGCTGGCGGACTGGCGGCCGTGGTGGCGGCGCTCGTGTTCGTACTGGCGCGGCCGCTGGAAAAGATGTAACTGTTCAGCAATATCCGCGTGCGCGGCCTGCACTTGTAATATGATGCCAGCGAGCAATACATGGCAATCATATAACTACCGCAGGTAATCACATGCGCAGAAAACGGATCATCATTACCAGCGTGCTGGTGGCAGTCATCGGCGTGGCCGCCCCCCTGAGCCTGGCCTTCTACTTGTCGTCCGTACGCGCCGAGCAGGGCGAGCAGGAACGCCTGCGCCTGCTGGCCGGCTACGCGCTCGAGCGCGCCCACCGTTCGATCGCCTCGGCCAGCATGGCCCTGCGCAGCGCCGATGCGCTGGACCTGGCGCCGTGTTCGGAAGCGCATGTCCAGCAACTGCGCCGCATCACCATCACCACGCGCAGCATCGACGATATCGGTTATGTGGAAAACGGCTTGCTCAAATGCACGTCGAACGGCATGGAGGAAGCGCGCATCGCCGTCACGCCCGCCGACTTTACCCTCGACAATGGCATGGGCCTCGATTTCAACCTGCGTCCCGTCGTCAGCGGCGGCAAGCGCATGGTGGGGCTGTCCTACCGCGCCTATAAGGTGCTGATCGATCCCGTGCGCTTTTCCGACGTCATCGTCGACAACGACATCCAGATGGCCGTGGCCATCGGCAAGGGCGGCGTGCTCGACACCTTGCACCATCCGGACCCGGCACTGGTCAAGACCCTGCTCGCGGGCAAAGGAGAGACGGGCAAGGGGACGGCGGACACGCTGGCGCGCGAGGACAGCATCCATGCGATGCTGTACCGCGATGGCTTGACGGCCGTCATGATCGAGCCGCGCAGCAAGCTCAGCGAGAGGCTGCGCCGCGAACAGCTGCTGCTCTTGCCGCTGGGCCTGCTGATGGCCGCCTTCATCGTCGGCATCGTCGTGTGGCTGTCGCGCCGCCGGCTGTCGCTGCGCGGCGAACTGGAAACGGCCGTCGAGCGGCGTGAATTCTTTGTCCACTATCAGCCGATCATCGCGCTCGATACGGGCGTGTGCGTGGGCGCCGAGGCGCTGATACGCTGGCGCCGTCCCGACGGCAGCATGATACGGCCCGACCTGTTCATCCCCGTGGCCGAAGAAGCCGAACTGATCCTGCCCATCACGGACCAGGTCATCGCTTGCGTGATCGCCGACATGCGCGCCGCGCTGCTGGCTGACCGCGAGCTGCATATCGCCATCAACCTGTGCGCCAGCGACATCGAAACGGGGCGGGTGCTCGACGTGCTGGAACGCGCGCTGGCCGGCACGGGCATCGAGGCGCAGCAGATCTGGCTGGAAGCAACCGAGCGGGGCTTCATCAACGTGGAAGCGGCCCGCGCCACCATCGAAAAGGCCAGGGCACGGGGCCATGCCGTGGCCATCGACGACTTCGGCACCGGTTATTCCAGCCTGTCGAGCCTGCAAAACCTGCCGCTCGACGCCTTGAAAATCGATAAATCCTTCGTCGACACCATCGGCACGGACGCGGCCACCAGCAGCGTCACGCCGCACATCATCGCCATGGCCCGCACCTTGAACATGCTGATCGTGGCCGAAGGCATCGAAACGCAGCAGCAAGCCGACTATCTGCTGGAACGCAAGGTAGAATTCGGCCAGGGCTGGCTGTTTGCGAAGGCGCTGCCGGCCGCGGAATTCCTCACCTTTTACCGGGCGCGCCGCGCGCCATCGTCCACATGAAACAGCCACGCTTTCCCTATCCCTTGCAGCCGCTGCGCGTCCCCGGCGGCTGGCACATCACCGTCAACACCCTGTTCGAAGTGGAGCCTGGCCCGGATACCATGCAATGGTTCAGCAGCGCATTGCTGCTGTGGGGCGGCTGCCGCGACACCGGTTACTGCTTCAATTCGCATTTTGAACCTGAGGACGATCCTGCGGGCGAATTCGTGCTGGAGATGGGCAAGGTGGCATACGACCGCCATGGCAAGATCGTCCAGGGCAGCGACGCCTTCCTCGGCGAGTTTCGCACGCGCAGCAAGGCGGCGTTTGTCGCCCGGGTCGAGCAATTCATGCAAGACCCGGCAGCTTGATTTTTACGGCTTGCGCGGCAAGACGACGTCCTGTCCACCTTGCTTGAGCACGGCGCCGGCGATCTTGCCCGCCGCATCGCGTGTAAATGCCAGTTCCGCCTCGATGGCGCGGAAGAAAAACTGATCCTTGGCGCTGGCAAACAAGGGGGCTGATCCGAGACCCGTGCCGGCCGCCTCCAGGCCGTGCTTGCCCAAGGTCACCGTCAACGTGAATTCCTCGCCCAGCGGATACTCGCCCACATACTCGGCCAATGCTGCGTGTGGCAGCGCGATGGCGGCCAGCGGCTTTTTCAGCGGCGGCAACGGTGTGCCGGGCAGCAAGGCGGACAAGCCCAGCGCATCGACCTCGCGCACCGTGTTGGTCAGCACTATCACGCCGCGCTTGCCGTCCGTCGTGAACGCCGCATAGCTGGCGTAGCCGCCGGTCTGGCCGTTGTGCCAGGCGTAGTTGCGTCCCTGTTGCTGTTCCAGCAGCCAGGCCAGGCCGACTTTCGAGCCGCTGTCGGGCGCCAGCGGACGCTGCGGCTGGATCGCCAGCGCATACGGGCGCAGCGGCTTGAACATATACGCTTGCAGGTAGGCGATCATGTCGCGCGCGCTCGAATACACGCCGCCGGCCGGCGCCACCACGTTCATATTCCATGCCGGCGTCGGTTCGCCCGACAGCAAATGGCCGGGCGCCAGGCGCGCCAGCATGCCGTGCGTGGGCTTGTTCGAGGTGGAACGCATGCCCAGCGGCACGGCGATGCGTTTTTGCAGCAGCGCCTCAAAGCTGGTACCGGCCTGTGCCGCCAGGGCCGTACCCAGCACGGCGTAGCCGATATTGGAGTATTCAAGTTTCGTGCCCGGCGCGTACGGCAGATGATAGGCGGCGAGAAACTGCCGCTGTTTGGCTTCCGTGTAGTCCGCATATGGATTGGCCGGGTCCTTCGGCGCGAAGTTGTCGGGCAGGCGCGGCAGCGAGGAGTAGTGCGTGGCCAGGTCGAGCAGGCTGATCGTCCTGCCCTCGAACGCAGGCACCGTATAGCCGGGCAATAATGCCGCCACCGGCTCGTCGAGTTCGACCTTGTTTTGGACGACGGCGTCGGCCAGCAGCAAGCCCGTCATGGTCTTGGTGACGGAACCGATCTGGTAGACGGTATCGGCGCCCGGCTTGATGTTCTTGCCGGCATGTACGCTGCCAAAGCCGTACACGGCGCTGTCCTTGCCATCGATGATGGCGATGACGATGCTCGCGTGCATGCCCGTGCGCGTCAGCTCTTCCGCGCGCTGGCGCACGGCGTCGTCCAGTACGGGAGCGGCCAGTGCGGCGCTGCCGAGCAGGCAAAGGGGGAGAAAAGTGAAAGCGGGTGTCATGGGAACCTTGTCCTGGGTGGGCCGGATGCACGCCAGTGCCTCGATAAGATGTCTGGCATGTCAAGTGAAGGATACGGCGCCAACATGAAGGTCGCCTGAGTTTTATGGCATGCTTATCGGCTTGGCAATGCTTGTGCCTGCTCAATTGTCAGCCGCCGGCGCTTCCAGAAAATCCGCCAGCTGCGCGCGCATGCCGTCGGCCATGTCTTGCAGCAATTCGCCGCGCCGCCGCGCATCGGCGCGCTTTCTCGATGGCACGCCGGCCAGATCGGGCGCACGGTAAGGCGCGCAGGGCAAGTGATAATTGCCGTCGCGCATACGCAAGGCGTGCAACTCCTGCCAGGCCAGGTCGTAGTCGGCGGCGATATGGCGTCGGCGCCGCGCATTCAGGGCGATGCGGTTGTCATTGCTGATCAAGAACAGGTTATTGCAGGCAAAAAAATCGCCGAAATCGCGCAAGGCCGCCACCATCAGGTTTTTCGGGCGGCAACCGTGCAGCGCCCGCGTGGCTTCCTTGACGGCCAGCTTGCCCGCCTCCGAGCGCAAGCCTTGCAGCGCGCCCAGCTGCAGCGAAACGCCATCGGCGCGCGGCACGAACAAAAAACTGGCCAAGTACAGGGGCTGGCCGTCGCGCGTCAGGCGCAGGCACAGTTCGCCTTCACGGTAGCTGTCGTGGATGGCCGTCAGTTGCAAGCGGTACGGCACCCCGTCCTTGCCTTCAAACGCGGCCAGCACCACGGGCCCGCGAGCGGCCCGCTCGACCAGCGCGCGGGCGCCTGCTTGCCACAGGAAGCGGTAATGTCCTTCCAGCAAGGCCAGGCGATCCGCGCAACCGAGCTGGCGCGAGGCGTAAGGGCGGTAAATCTTGAAGCGCAGGCAAGGATGCAGCTGCGCCAGCGAGTGCAGGCCCGGCATGCTGCCCAGGAAAGCTTGCCAGCGCGAGCGCTGGCGGGGAAAGAAGAGGGCGCCCAGTGCCGCTTTCAGGCGGTGGCCGCTGGCGGTAGGTGGTATCACTGCGGGTAGCACGGCGGCACCGTGGCGCAGGGTTAAAGCGATGTCATTCATGGTTCTGCCGGTAAAGAGCAGGCGCTGCACAATGAGAGCCTTGCCAACATGAATGCTACGTGGGCCGGGTGAAGTTCATATTAAGAAGCTATCCCATGGGTATTTAGAGGATGGCAACTAAACATTTGCCTTCTGTCAATATAGACGGTTATGCTCGCCGCACCTTGACTCGATGACTGACGCCTTTCATGAACCACCGCCATTTGCTTGCCATCCCCGTATTGCTCGCGACACTGGGCGTCCACGCGCAAGACCGCACGGCCGATCCTTTGGCGCCCTTGGCGCAATGCATCAACCGCAGCCAGTTCCAGTTCAGGACGCAGGACCGGCTGCCAGCCGGTGCGACCACGCGCATCGTCAAGATGGCGGCGGGGGATAGGCAGATATCGACGGCCGATGGCTATCGGCTGATGCTGTTCCGCAAGAGCAGCTTGCCTTTCGTGAATCTGAAGATCGAACGCAGCGCCGAAGGCCAGTTCGCCGCTGACCGCGACACCATCGTGGCGCAGATGCGGGAAATGGCCGCCAGGGGCAAGCTGCCACAGCAACTGCCGCTGGAAACGGACACGCGCGATGGCGTGGAAGTGCTAGGATTGAATAACGCCAGTATCGCGCAAGCGCAAGGCATCATCAGTTTGTATACCCTGCTGCACGCCGCCAGCGGCACGGTCGCCACCGCCTACATACTGAACCAGCCGGCCGATCCGCGCGACTTTGCGACGGATGCGCAATACCAGGCACTGCGCACCCAATTGATTGCCTCGCTTGCCAGCTGCATGGCCGACCCCGCGCAGTAAGGCAAGCGGGCAGGGAAGAAAATGTCAGCCATGAAAAAAACAGTACCGGGCACGGCGCCCGATAATAACGCCGAGCCCGCCGCCAGCCGGATCGACGCGAAGATCGCCTCGCTGGCGGACTGGCGCGGCAAAATCCTGGCCAATGTGCGGACGCTGATCCGCCAGGCGGACCCGGATGTGGTCGAGGAAGTCAAATGGCGCGGCGTGCCCGTCTGGTCGCGCGCGGGCATGATCTGCACGGGCGAAACCTACAAATCGGCCGTGAAACTCACCTTCGCCAAGGGCGCCGCCTTGCCCGATCCGGCTGGCCTGTTCAATGCCAGCCTGGACGGCAACACGCGCCGGGCCATCGATATCCACGAAGGCGAGCATCTCGATGCCGCGGCGTTCAAGGCGCTGATACGCGCCGCCGTGGCCGCAAATACGGCGCCAAAACCAAAACGGACTTCTACTTGAGACATTATCTGTATATCTGGCACGACCCCGCGGAGCGCATGCTCGTCGCTTCCGGCATCGAATTCAAGGATGTCATCCCCGCGCTCGGCGAGGCTGGCGGCATCGTGCTGCGCAGGGGCAGCGCCGGGACGGCCAGAAAGCCTGCGGCTTTCCAGGCCTTGGCCCAGCAGCAACTGCCGGCCCTGGCGCTCGAAGACATGCACGCCTGGGGCAGTCATGCCTGGGCCGATTGGCAGGGCAAGCCGCCCGCGTCCAAGGATGCTGCCGTGGCTGAGATGCTCGACCATCGCGGCGCGCCCGCGCCGCTGCCTGCCTTGCGGGGCCGCTTTCTTGCCTTTGCCCATGACGACGGCTGGTATCTGAAACTGTTTTATGGGGAATGGGGCGACGTAGCGGCCTTGCTCGCGAGCGTCATCCCGCCAGCCCTGGGCACGCTCGATCTGGCGGCACTGCAGCAGGGAGGTGACGGCTACTGGTTGCAGGACGGCACAGTCCAGGCGGAACTGAAAACCCACGCTATCGACAGCGTGCTGAATCGCCGCCTGTAAGGAATGGATAGCGCGCCAGCCATGTGCCTGATTCGTCCTTTCGCCAATGCGGACACGCAGCCCTGCACCGCCATCCTGGCCCTGGCCGGACGCGACGCCTTCGGCCCTGTCGCCGGCAGCGCTACTTTTACGGCGACGACGCAGGGCGAAGCCATCCTTGTTGCCGAACGCGGCGGCATCGTCACCGGTTTTGCCGCCGTGTACACGAGCGATGCCCCCGATTACTTCCTGCACCACCTGTATGTGCACCCGGCACACGGCGGCTCGGGCATCGGCGGGCAACTGCTGGCCGCCGTCGTGGCGCGCTTCGGCCCCCGCCTGAGCCTGAAAACGCAGCTGAGCAATACGGGCGCGCGGCGCTTTTATGCGCGCGCGGGCTGGGTCGAAGATGCGGCGGACAGCGGCGTGGACGCCATCGGCGCGTGGATACGGGTGCGCTACCAGGCCGGGGCACGTGTGCGATGAAGGATCCTGGTGCGATGGACCCGGCCCTGGCGAGAATGATGGGCTGGTTCCTGATCCTGCTCGCCATTTCGGCAGGCTATTTTTCCTTCTGGCGCGCGTACGACAAGCTCACGTCGCCCACATGGCCCGTGGCCAGCGCCGAAATCGTACGCAGCAGCATGTATCAGCGTACGGGCAAGTCGCAGGATTGGTGCGTCAAACTAAGCTACCGCTACAGCGTGGATGGCAAGGTTTACCGCAGTTCGCGCATCGGTGTTTCGCGCATCGGCAACACCGGCTGCCACCGCAACCAGTCCGTCACGGCCTGGCGCCTGGCCAGCATGGCGCCAGGCGCGCACATCCGCGTGCATTTCCGGCCGAGCGACCCGGGCGATACCGCCGTCTTCCTTGCTGGCCTAGACATCCTCGATTATTTCGGCGCAGGCCTGGCGCTCCTCCTGTTCGTGGTGGGCGTGTCGGAAGCCCGCAAGCGAGCGCCCCCAGCCTGATCCGCTCCGCCAAACGTGGCATCCATGGTCCGACATCCATGCCCCGGTCGTCATATGGGAAAACGATGACCGCACATTGCCGAAATCCGTTGCGAGCGCGCACCAGCGCGCGTATTACAGCCTGCTTTTCCGCAGTTCAAATGGCACGCTGAGATAACATACTCGTCCCCGCCGGCCGTCATGGGGCAGGCGAAATAGTGGGGCACGCCCTGGAAACTGGCGCTGCCCGTCCTGGGGCCATCATATAGATCCCAGACCATGTAACTGGTTCAAGCATCGCGCTGCTCCTTGTCGTGCAGCGCCAGGCGCGCCGCCATGCCGGCATTATCGCGCAGCAAGCCGTCGCGCTCCTGCGCCAATGCCTTCATTTTCTGCTGCGATAGTTGCCCGTTCTCTGCCAGCATGTCGAGCTGCCGGTCTTGCGCCGCCAACGCTACTTTGGCGTCGTTCAGCGCCAGCAAGGCCGTATCGAGCTTGGCCAGCAAGGCGTCGGCCGAGGCGGCCGCCTGCAAGTACTGGAATTCGAACTGGTCGCGCTCGGGACGTACGGTAGCCAGCGCTGCGCGGTCGGCGGCCGCTTCATCAGCCAGGCGCGTGTGCTCCGCCTGCAGCTGTGCCAGCCGCATGTCCTGCTGCACCAGGGTCGCTTGCTGGCCTTGCAGGCGCTGCTGCAGCTGGGCGTTCTCCTGCTCCAGGCGGCTCTCTCGTTGCTGCGCCTGGGCCCGTTCTTCGTTGCGCTGGGCGGCGGCCGCTTCCTGGTAATGGTCGAACTGCGAGCGCACTTGCGCCAGCTGGCGGTTCAGGGCCGCGATTTCCTCGCCCCGGTCGGCCAGGCGTTGCGTCAGGCCGGCATTGTCGCTGTGCAAGGTGGCCAGGGTGACGGCGCGAAAATGGTGCTCTTCCTTCAGTTGCGCCAGCGCGTGCTGGGTGGCGCGCAATTCCTGGGTGAGGGCGGCGCGCGCCTCCGTCAGTTTCAACCGCTCCGTTTCCGTCTTCTTCAGTTTTTCCAGCGCCGCGTCGAGTTCGGCGCGGTTCTGCTGCATGCCCGTTTCCAGCTGCTGCGCCACGTCGCGCTGCTGCTTTTCATAGACGCCGCGCATCGCTTCCATCAGCTCGGCCGGCAAGCCCGCTTCCGTTTTCACGGCGCCCGCGCCCTGGAACTCTTCCTTCCAGCGTTTCAACAGGGGCGCGATGGTGCTCTTGCTGCCCGTGCTGCCCAGCGCTTCGCGCACGCTGTCGACCGTAGGATTGCGCCCATCGGCAGCGACGATTTGGGCTGCTTTCATAACATCAGAGTACAGAATGCCGGTGCGGGCCATAAAACCACCTATGAGCGAAATTTAGTAACGTATTACATGATACGTAATATCGAATAATATTACGATATAAATTTTCGTTATTTTTGAAAAATGTAAGTCGCGATAAGATCGCTTATCGCGTGTTATGGGGGTGCTTTGCATGCTATTCTGCGTATCTCTCAGTACAAAATCGCGATTTCGCCGCCGCCATGCCCGATTTGCCCCTCTCGAAACGACGTATTGCCGCGTCCAAAAGCACCGCTATCGCTCCTGCCCCATTACACGGCGCCCTGATCGATGCCGAGCTGGCCGCGCGCCACCAGGCGTTTCTCGCCGCCGCCACCTCGGACAACACGCGCCGCACCTACCGTTCCGCCATTCGCCACTTCCAGACTTGGGGCGGGGCGCTGCCCGCCGACGAGTCCACCGTCATCCGCTACCTGATGGCCCATGCGGACAGCTTGAACGCCCGTACCCTGGCCCTGCGCCTGACGGCCCTGTCGCAATGGCATGTGTACCAGGGCTTTGCCGACCCCGCGTCCACGCCCACCGTGCGCAAGACCCTGGCCGGCATCGCCCGCCTGCACGGCAAGCCAAAGAAGAAGGCCAAGGCCCTGCCGCTGGAAGACCTGGAAGCGATCGTCGCCAAACTGGCCGCGCTGGGCACCAACAAGGCCTTGCGCGACAGCGCCTTGCTGCAGCTGGGCTTTTTTGGCGGTTTCCGGCGCAGCGAACTGGTGGGGTTGACCGTGGAAGACGTGAGCTGGGAGCCGCAGGGCATGGTGATCACCTTGCCGCGCTCGAAAACGGACCAACTGGGCGAGGGCATCGTCAAGGCGATCCCGTTTGGCGACGGCGTCTGCTGCCCGGCCACGGCCTTGCGCGCCTGGCTGGCCGCGGCGCACATCCGTACGGGGCCGCTCTTGCGCACGGTGAACCAGTGGGGGCACGTGGGCGCGAAGGGACTGCACGCGAGCAGCATCAACACGATCTTGGAAGCTTGCGCCAGGCTGGCGGCGCTCGATTACGTGCCAGAACTATCGAGCCACAGCCTGCGCCGCGGCATGGCCACCAGCGCACACCGTGCCGGCGCCGATTTCCAGGCCATCAAACGCCAGGGCGGCTGGCGCCACGACGGCACCGTGCATGGCTATATAGAAGAGGCGGGGCGTTTTGAGGAAAATGCGGCGGGGAGTTTGTTGAAGGGGAAGAAGAAGGCGGCGGGCTGAGGGCACGCGCCAGCGCGTCCGGCTGAATGACTGGCTGGGCTTATTCCGGCAACTCCGCGATCAGCAGATGATCGAAATATTGCTCGCGGAGCTTGGCGAGCCGCGCCATCTGCGGCGGAACAGGACGCATCTGCAAAGCCTCCCGCATGTATTCGAAACGAGACTCCGCATCGTCATGGTGTTCTTCGTCGGGTTCTGTAAAGTAACCGATTGCCTCTTCCTCTTGATATACCAACTGCTCCAAGGAGTACCAGCCGACGTAGTAGCCCAAATTAAAGAATTCCTCAAAGGACTCGGCGATTACTATGTTGTTTTCGTCCGCGCATGGCAGAGTCATTATGATCGGCAAAGCTCCGTTAGCGGATACAAAGTCTTTGAGATAACTGTAATGGACACCGTCCCCGCCTGTGCTTGCAAAGGTAACGACGTTAGCAGGGGTGCACCAGTATTGCTGTTCTATTTGAGGCGTTTCCAGGATAAGGCCACAAGGCTCGAAGACCATATCGGCGGAAGTTTCAAACTGAATTGCAGCGGCATCCGCGACTTGATGCAGTTTTTCAAGCTGAACGGGTAGTTTCATTTTTTTAGACCCAACGTGTTCTACATTGCAAAACGACGAGTTAACATGGGCGCCTGCGTTATCGCATCTCATGCTGTCGATTCAGGGACACAGCATGGTTTAGTGTATGGCATTGTTGATTATCTGGCAAGCAAGAGATAAACAAGCGGCTTTACGAAGCGCGCTAAAGCAAGGACTTGATAAAGTGAATGCGCTCCCTGGCCGTGTCGCCAAAGTGCTCCACCAGCCGGATCTGGTATCCATTGCGGATCAGCAAGCGCAGCATGGCGGGATAGCGGTTCATCGATTTCACCGTGACCGCCGCAAAACCGTGTGCGCTGGCCCAGGCTTCCTGGTCTTCCAGCAGACGCTGCGCCAGGCCCGACTTGCGGTGCGCGGGCAGCACGCAGCCGAGCCAACTGTAGAAAGAATCGTCCTCGGCCGCATATCCCAGCTTGCATCCGACGGGCTGGCCGTCCGCTTCCGCGATCAGGATCAGGGGGCCGGCGGGCAGCCGCTCCTGCAGCTGCGCCAGGCTGCGCCGCTGGTCGAACTCGGGTATCGCCTGCAGCACCTGCCAGGCTTCCTCGATGGTGCCGGGCCGTATCATGCGGCCGCTTGTTCCCGGGGGCGTATGATCATGCAGGTGGCCGTCGCGTGCGCGTACACTTTGCCGGCTTCGTCGCGGATCGTACCTTCGGAAATGACCAGGTTGCGTCCCGCATTGATGACTTTGCCTTCCGCGTAGACCGTCACGTTGAAGGGCAGGGGACGGCACATCTTGATGTTCAGGTCCGTTGTGCCGTAGCTTTCGCCGGCCGGCAAGACCGTGTGCGTGGCGCAACCCGTGACCGTGTCGAGCACGGTGGCCGCGAAACCGCCGTGTACGCCGCCCATGGGATTGGTGTGCGTTTCATTTGCCGTCGCCGTGAAGATGACACGGCCATGCTCGACCGTGTGCGCATCCATGGGCATGGTTTTGGAAATGCCGGGCCGGGGAAACAGGCCTTGCGCGAAAGCTTGCATCAGTTGCAAGCCGGTCATGTCGTTCGGGTGCATGGGTAACTCCTGCGGTGGTGATGTGGGGATGGGTCAGACGTCCTGCGCAAAACGCAGGCGCGAAGCGTGCAGCAGGAAGCGGGCGACGACGGCCAGTTCTTCCTCGCTGAAACCTTGCTTCAGTTGTTCATTCAGGCTGTCGAGCAGCGGCAGGGCGGCGGCCAGCACCTCGCCGCCCCTGGGCGACATGTGCAGGGTGCCGGCGCGCGCATCGAGCGCCGACTGGCCGCGCACGATCAGGCCGTTTTCTTCCATGCGCGCCACCAGGCCTGTGACGGCCGAGTTTTTCAATTGCAGCGCTCGCCCCAGATCCTTCAATTGGCAGCCTTCCTCGCCCTTCAGGGCAAACAGGGCGACGACTTGCGTGCCGGAAAAACCCAGTTCGCTGGTGAAGACGGCATCGGCCGAGCGAAACAGGTTCTGGCGCGCCAGATTGAGCAGATTGAACAGCCGCGGCGAACGCTCGCCCAGCGGGCAGGCTACGGTATCGGGAACGTCTGGAGTAGGGGAGGTATTGGTACGCATGCGAAGTATACTACTACGTATGCGTAATAAATCAAGCGGATATTGTCAGTCGCGCTGGTGGCGCCCGATGTAGCGGGCGCGGGGGCGTATCAGGGCTGCGGTGGCGGCTTGCTCGTTGGCATGCGCGATCCATCCAGCCGAGCGGGCCAGCGCAAACACGCTCAATGCTGCGTCCTCGGGCCAGCCGAACGCCAGTTCCATGGCGGCCAGCGCCAGATCCGCATTCGGACGCGCATCGAGCAGTTCGCCCGCCGTGGCGCAGACCGACAGGATGGTGGCCACTTGCGGATCCGCGTGCGACAGCGCCAACAGGCGGTCCAGCAAATACGCGGCACGCGGGTCGCCTTGCGGATACAGCGGGTGGCCAAAGCCGGCGAATTCCGGCGCGATGGTCTTGTAAAATGCGCCGATGGCGTCCCTGGCGTCCGGCGCGGCCAGCGCCTGCATCAACATGCACCTGGCCGCCGCGCTGCCGCCGCCGTGCCTGTCGCCGGACAAGGCCGCCAGCCCGGCGCCCAGCGCGGCGGGCAAACTGGCACCCGTCGAGGCGATGCAGCGCACGGCAAAGGTCGACGCATTCAACTCATGGTCGGCCAGCAGCACGAGGGCGGCGCGCAGCAATTCAGTCTGGTCCGTGTCGGCATTCCACGCCTGCGCCAGCTGCCGGTGCAGCGGCAAGGCGGACGGCGCCGTCTGCAGCAGGGCGGCGGCCAGGATGCGCATCAAGGCGGGGCCGGACTGCAGCATGTCCGCAGGCGCAGGCAGGGACGACAGCATGGCCATGGCCAGCATGGCGCGTGCCAGCGGCGTCGCATCGGGCGCGCTGGCCAGCCCCTGCGGCAGGACAGGAGCGTCTTGCTGGAAATAGCCGCGCGCGTTATCGTCCCACAGCAGGCTGGCGGCCGCCTCCAGCGTCGCGGACTCGGCCAATGTGGTCGCATCGCAGCCCCGATACAACAGCCGGCCATCGAGAATGTGGGAAATCTTTGTTTCCAGCACGGGCAAGCCCCAGTGCATGGCAGCCACGGCCGTCTGACCGCCGCGCTTGGCGTCATTCTTGCGCGCCGCCAGGCGCAGCACGTCTTCCTGCGGGTAGCGCTTGCGGCGCGATGTTCCATTGCTGACGGAGGCCAGCAAGCCACGGCTTACATAGGAATACAGGGTGGGCAGGCTGACGCCCAAGAGGCGCGCCGCATCAAGGGCGGATAAGTCGTTTTTCATGGCGGCGATTGTATCTGTATATTGATTCGTGGAATCAAGATTGACGGGCCGCGTGGCGCTTCACTAGACTCATGCCTTTGCAGGAGTCTCCATGAGTACACACACGATACGCACCCTGCGCCTTGATGACGCCGCACCGCTGCTGGCCTTCGAACTCGCCAACCGGGCCTGGTTCGAGCGCCATATCGACCGGCGCCCGGACGCTTTTTACAGCATCGAGGGCATCCAGGCCCACGTCGCGCAATTCCTGGATGAGCATGCGCAGGGACGCATGCACCCCTGCGTCATCGTCGACGAGCACGGCGAGCTGATCGGGCGCGCCAACCTCAAGGATATCGACGGGCAGGCGCGAATGGCCGAAGTCGGCTACCGCATCGGAGAGCAACAAGCGGGCAAGGGCCTGGCCACGGCCGCGCTGCGCTACTTGATCACCCTGGCGCAAGAGGAATGGCGGCTGGCCAGCCTGTGCGCCTACGCCATCGATGGCAATGCGGCCTCGATCCGCGTGCTGGAACGCTGCGGTTTCGTGCAGGGAACGACCGTGCACGATATTGCCATCGTGGCAGGCAAGGTCGTCGATGGCCATGCCTATACGCTGGATTTGCGGGCGGCTGGGGTAGACTCTGCCCTGTGATAAATAAACAAAGTTGGCAGATATGAATCATGAGAGCCCGAAACGCGTCGTCGTCATCGGCGCCGGCATCGTCGGCGCGTCACTAGCGTACCACCTGGCCAGCAAGGGGGCGCAAGTCACCGTGGTCGAGGCGGGCGACATTGCTTCCGGCGTGACGGGCACCTCGTTTGCGTGGATTAACACGTCCTGCGCGGGGACTGATCCCATTGCGGCCCTGCGCAGCGGCGCCATCGCGGCCTATCGCCAGTTGGAAATGCAGGTGCCCGGCTTGACGGTGCGCTGGCATGGCGCCTTGTCGTATGGCACGCAGGATGGGCGGGTGTCGCCCGTATCCATCTTGGTGGGCCGCTCGCGCATCGCCCAACTTGAACCGCATCTGCGGCAGCCGCCAGAACAGGCTGTCCACGAGCCGGAGCAGGGCGCGCTCGACGCCGTTGCCGCCACGCACGCCTTGCTCGCAGCGGCCGGGGCGCTGGGCGCGACCGTCCGCACGCACACGCCCGTGCTGGGCTTTGCCGTCCGGGACGCAAAGGTGACGGGTGTGGAAACGGCTGCGGGCCTCATCGAAGCGGACGTGGTCGTGCTGGCGGCAGGCACAGGTACCGCCAAACTGGCCGAGCAACTGGGCGCCAATCTGCCCATTCACGCCTCGCCCGCCATTTTTCTGCGCTACCAGGCGCCACTCGGTCTGGTGCGTGGCATTATTTCCAGCCATGCAATGGAAGTGCGGCAAGACGAAGACGGGACCATGCTGGCGGCGGAAGACTATGTGGACGACGCGCCGGAAAACCAGCCCGCCGCCATGGCGCAGCGCACGGCCAGCGCCATCCGCAACGAACTTGCGGGCGCCGAGCCCATCGCGCCGGCATTCGCCTGCATCGGCCTGCGCCCCATGCCCTTTGACGGCGTGCCCATCATCGGCTATTTGCCGCAGGTCGAAGGCGCGTACGTGTGCGCCATGCATCCGGGTGTCGTGCTGGCAGCCATCGTGGGCCAGCTTGCCAGCGACGAAATCGTCACCGGCGAGCCGGCATCAGCCCTGGAAGCTTGCCGGCCCGCGCGCTTCCTGGCGCTTTGATTCCTGGGGCACGGACACGACAAACACGGGCAGGACGAACGACGCGGCCTCCTGCTCATCGCCATCCTCCGACGGTGCCTGCATATAATGTTCGTTGCGCCAGTCCCCGTTCACCGCGCGCTCGGCGATCTGCGCCAGATCCTGCGTTTCGCGCAGCTCGCAGCGAAACGGCAGCCGCCCATGCGAGCGCGACACCAGGCTGAAGCGCAATTGCCGGCATTGCGCATCGTGCCAGCAATAGAACAGCATCTCCTCGCCAACGAGCGCGCTGCTGCGTGCCGCGATTAACTGTTCAATGAATTCAACGATATCGGCCGCATGCATCTGCGGCGTTTCCTCTTCCGTGGGCGAAAAGCTCCACATATTGTTTATCGCTTCGTGATTGATGTCGTCGGGATCGATCACCACGGGATCGTCTTTTGCCATGGTGAACCAGTTGTTGAGAACTGTTGAGTGAGGCATGTAAATTTTCCAATTTAGCCTCTGATAGACCAAACCTTTGCAGCTATTTCTGCCATGTGAACTTGTCTAGATTCAATGGCTTCAATATTCCAGATGTCGAAATCGGCTATTGATTTAGTAAATTGGAACGATGATTTTGCTAATTCATTTTTCTTTGCCATAAAATCATCATTGCCAATTGTGCTGTTTATTTTTGACGAAAGTATCGCCATGTTGCCAAGGCGCCGTTGATATGCCTTCGCATCATCTGCTGACCATTCTTTCAGCCACTTTTCAGAGGGGGTCACTGGAAGGACATGTTCCAAATTGACTTGAGCAGTGTTTCCATTTGGTATTAATTCACCAGAGCCACCCTCGATCCCACTCTCAAGCATACGTAAATAGTAGCGTGCCAGCGCTTGCTTGGAAACTGTGGCGACTGAAAAGGCCGCTATAAATGCGGAGTCAGTAGGTAAAGTTGTAAATACCGCTAATATCTTTTCAATGGATGTGATAGAACCATCACTTACGCCCTTAGCTGCATCACTATAAATTCTCTCCAATGTGCCGCCTCCTGCGCCCCCGACAATTTGGAAGCGGACAGCCACAGAAATGAGGCGTTTGAAAGCGATTGAAACCTTTTTAGGTTCAAATTTATCTAGGATAGCAAGTAACAGTGGGCGAACCTGAACCATTCCTAGCATATTAAATGCAGAAATGGCTTCCCGAGTCGAAATGTCATACTTTGTCCATATTTCGTGGTCCGTATTTAATAATCCAGCATAAATTTTTACAGTATTGCTTAGCTCAGTGGAGAATTGCAAAGCAAGCTTTTTATTTGTAACCTTTTTCTTGATTATTCCAAAAAGCTCTTTTTCCCTAACAAGACCATACTTTGACATTGCAAAATGTCGAAGGTAAGTAACAACCAATGGATCATCAGATGCACTTTCCAACGTCGCAACCATTGTTAACCAACGATTTTTAGTTTCTTCAATTTTGTCGCCGGAACGATGAAATAAGTAATTCTTTAATAAATCTGAAATTGCCAGCTCTAACCCCCGATCGTTGAGGGTTTCAAAAATAACAAAAGCATTACTATCATCCGGAGCGACAACTAAAATTACTTTTAATGCAGACTCTAAATAATCCAACCATTCGTGTAACGTCTCTTCCGAATCTGGTGAGTGTTCGCATACACTATCGATATAGTTACGCATTGTGTCTGCTGCACTGATTAATCTTTTATGAGACTGTCGCTGATAGCGTGAAATATCAATTTCATTTCTTTGTTCAATTAGTTCTTGATAAAGTTCATTATCTACTTCGTTTAGTATTAACTTTGGCTCACGTTCTTTTGTTTTTCTATCAACATTTGCAAGGAAGTCATTGCGGATGGATGTTTCCGCTTCTACGTCATTTTCATCACGAAAACGATCACGTATTGCAGAAATTAACAAACTTACGGTGGTAAGACGCTGTTGTCCGTCCACAACTTCAAAACGACGCTCGACTGGGCCGGTAACTACAACCGAGCCAAGAAAATATTCTTTTTCTTTCCCTCGAATTGCATCATTAATGTCGTGCAATAGTGATTCAACATGCTCAGTCTCCCAAGCATATGAGCGTTGATAAGCTGGCACCCGAAAGCGGCGAGTCTTCAGTACATTGCTGATCCCATCAAGTTGGATTGTGATTTCTTGAACTTGTGACATGATTTGGCGGACCCGGAAGTTGAGCAGAAATTAGAGTTTAACCGACAAGCTCATTTAAAAAATAGTGAATTTGGAAAATTATTGAATTAAACTTCAGGCTGCTAGAATCTTCATAAAACACGTATCGTGGAGTCATCACTCTAAATTTTCAGGAAGATTGAAGACTTTCATACTCCCAAGTAAAAAGTAGTAGTGAGCTAAATTGCGGCCGTCACAGGCAAGAAGCCAACCTCTCTTTATAATTACAAACCCCAATGGGATACCTATCATTTTCTGCAATAGTTTTGCTTGCCATCACCCCCGCGGCCCATCCGCCAGCAACTCCGCCAACCTGATCGTCAGCCACAAACTCGTCTCGCTGAGTTTTTTGCCGTGAATCGACAAGCGCCGCACCGGCAGGCGCGACAAGGCCAGGGCAGGGCAGGGCACTTCCTGCAGATAGCCCTTGTAATTGTCGTAATTGGCGATGTTCAGGGGCAGAATCGCCCAGCCCAGCCCGTCCGCGACCATCTCGGCAATACTGTAGAAGCTGTCGGAAAACCAGACGGCGGGGCTGAACGCGTGTTCGCGGTTGAGCTCGGAATCCATGATCAGCTGGCGGTAGCGGGTCAGCTCGTTGCGGCTCACTTCCTGGCCGTGGGCCATGGCGTGGCCTTTTGCCACGAACACGCCTTGCGCCACGCTGCCGATGTGCTGCTGTTCCAGGACGGGGGAGATCGGGCCGCGGTCGAAGTGAAAAGCCACGTCGGCTTGCTGCTGTTCCACGTATTGCGCCACCTCGGAGGCCGTGGCGTTGAGCATGACCAGTTCCAGGGCCGGGTAGCGCGCCGCCAGTTCCTTGACCAGGGTGCCGATGGCCAGGTAGGGCAGGGCTTCGTCCAGGGCCAGGGTCAGCTGGGCTTCGGGAGCGGCGCTCAGTAGTTGCGCGCGCAGCTGCAAGCGCTCGGCCTGGCGCAGCAGCTCGCACGCTTCCAGGTGCATGACCTTGCCCGCTTCCGTCAGCACGGCGCTGCGGCGCGAGCGGTCGAACAGTTCCACGCCGAATTCCGCTTCCAGCAGCCTGATCGAGGTGCTGACCACCGATTGCGCGCGGCCCAGCCGGCGCGCCGCGCCTGAGAAAGAACCGGCCGCGACGGCCGCTTCAAAGTAGCGCATTTGTTCCAAAGTCCATTGCATGGCATCCACCTATCTGTTTTATAGATGGATTTTAACTTGAATGCCATCCAGGGGCGACATAAAATGTCTTTATATTTTCAATAACACGAGATCCGCCATGAAAAACGCTCAAGCCAATTCACCCGCCATCAGCTTCAGCTGGTGCCACGACGCCACCGCCGAAGACACCTTGTGCAAGCTCTACCTCGACAACGTCAGCGCCGACTATATCTCCCATTCGGAACTGCAGGGCGAGCGCGCCGATGCGCCCGGCAACTGGCGCGCGGACTTGCCCGAGGTCATCCGTGGCGAAATCCGTGCCGCCCTGTCGCATGACTGGGTGCATGGCGATTCGACCCTGCTGGCTGTCGCCACGTCGGGCGAGGCCATCGTCGGCATGGCTCTCGTTTCCATCGACACGCGCCAGCGCGCCTCGAAATCGTTCGCTGCGCTGGACGATTTGGTCTTGCTGCCCTCCGTGCGCGGCAGCGGCATCGGCAGCCAATTGGTGGAGTGGGTGGCCGACGAGCTGCACAGCCACGGCATCGCCCGGCTGTTCCTCGAATGCGGCGCGCACAACCTGACGGCGCAAAAATTCTTCCAGGGCCGTGGTTTCAAGCAAGTATCCGTCGTCATGCTGCGCGAACTTAACGTAGTCGATGCGGCGGTTGCCGTGTCCACCGCCGTGGATGACAAGGATGGCGACCGTGGCTGACGCCCGCCGCCCCCGACAAGCCCAGGCCCGTGGCAGCCTGGAACGTAAATATTTGCGCAGCACCCGCTTTATCCATACCGATAGTTGTTAAAAGTTACACTAAATCCATGAGTTGTTTATGCATCCAATGAAAAAATGGCTGACGCTGGCCATCGTCTCCAGCGCCTTGTTCCTCATCGTGGTCGACATGACCGTGCTCTACACAGCCTTGCCCGCGCTGACGCGCGACTTGCAGGCCTCCTCCTCGCAAAAACTGTGGATCATCAACGTCTACGCGCTGGTCGTCTCCGGTCTGTTGCCCGGCTTCGGCACCCTCGGTGACCGTCTGAGCCACAAACCCGTTTTCCTTGCCGGCCTGGCCGTGTTCGGCACCGCTTCGCTGTGCGCCGCGTTTTCGCCCGCGCCCGAATGGCTGATCTTTGCCCGCGTGCTGCTGGCCATCGGCGCCGCGCTGATGATGCCGGCCACCTTGTCCATCATCCGCCTGACCTTTACGGATAACCGCGAGCGCTCGTTCGCCATCGGCGTGTGGGCGGCGATTGCCTCCGGCGGCGCCGCGTTCGGCCCCGTGCTCGGCGGTTTCCTGATGGAACATTACTGGTGGGGTTCCGTGTTCCTGATCAACGTGCCCATCGTCCTGCTGACCTTGGTGCTGGCCGCCGTCGTCCTGCCGAAACGGGCCGGTAACCGCGACAAACCGTGGGATCTGGTGGGCTCCTTGCAAATCATGATGGGTCTGCTTGGTGGCGTGTATGCGATCAAGGAACTGGGCAAGTCGCAGCCATCGTATGCGCTGGCCGCCTGTGCTTTCGCCGTGGGCGCCTTCTTCATGCTGAAATTCGTGCGCCGCCAGAAGCGGCAAGCCAAGCCGCTGATCGACTTCGCCCTGTTCCGCGAACTGCCGTTTTCCAGCGCCGTGGCCGCCGCCATGGTGGCGTCCGCCGCCCTGATCGGCATGGAACTGGCGCTGAGCCAGCACATGCAGCTGGTGCGGGAATTGTCTCCGCTGGAAGCGGGTCTGCTGCTGTTGCCGCTGCCGCTGGCGTCCGTGTTTGCGGGGCCATTGACGGGTTTCATGCTGCCGCGCGCCGACAAGGCCAAGGTGTTGTGGGGTTCGCTGCTGCTGTCCGGTATCGGTATGGCGTCGTATCTGGTGCTGCATGATGCCGCCGTCTCGGCGCAAGTAGCCAGCCTGGTGATCCTCGGCCTGGGCCTGGGTGCCGTCATGACGGCCGCGTCGAGCGCCGTGATGCTGAACGTGGCGCCGCAGCAAGCGGGCATGGCCGCGTCGATCGAGGAAGTGTCGTACGAACTGGGCGCCGTGATCGGCGTGACGGTGCTGGGGACCATCTTGTCGGCCGTCTACAGCGCCACCCTGGTGATACCGGAAAGCGCGGGCCTGTTGCCGAATGCGCATGACACCCTCGATGCGGCGCTGCTCGCTGCCGAGCAATTGCCGGCCGAACTGGGCCTGCAAGTGTCGGAACTGGCCCGTTCCGCTTTCGACAAGGCATTTATTGTCGTGCTGGCCACGGCTTCCGCCATCCTGATGGCGGCCGCAGCCACCATCCGCCACCTGCATCTGCGGGCGCGCCGGGCGATCTCGATCTCGGTCTAATGGATCAACGCCTCAGCAGCGGCGCCACCTTGTCGCGCAAGACCGTCCATTGGGCGTCGTGCACGGCCTGGTTGGGGTCGTGTCCGGCCCGTTTCACCAAGGTAAAATCCTTGGCCGGCGCCGTGATGCTGTCAAAGTAGGTGCGCGCGATGACGGGCGAGGTCAGCAAGTCCGCTTCGCCCATGATGAAAAACACGGGCAAGTCAAAGCGCGTGCCCAGCGCGGGCAGGTCGACCTTGGCGAACATGCCGTCGCCGCGCAGGCCGATGAACTGGATGTACGAATAGTCGTCTGCCGCCTCGGCCGCCGCCAGGGCTTGCGGCGTGGCGTAGAACGGCGCAGGCTGCCACCAGTGCTTGGGCGGCGGATCCGTTGCCAATCCTTCATATTTGCGGTCGAAGCGGCGCAAGATGCCGAAGTTGCGCGGATCGCGCCATGGCGGCGCACCGAGGGCCGTCAGCTTGTCCACGGTGGCGGTATCACCGGCCGCTTGCGCCAGCGCCATCACTTCGCGGTACATGCCTGTCTCATTGTCCCGCGCATTGACCACCTGCGCCGTGCCGATATACGCGTGGAACAGGTCGGGGCGCACCTTGGCCATGTGCACGCCCAGTATCGATCCCCAGGAACTGCCCATCAAAATGACCTTCTGCTGGCCCAGATGCTGTTCAATATAGCGGGCCACGGCGATGCCGTCGTCGCGCATCTGTTCCACCGTCAAGGGCACGTCTTCCGCGGGCCGCTGCTTTGCATACGTCATGCCGGCGCCGCGCTGGTCCCACTGCACCAGGGTGTAGTGGCGCTCCCAGCCAGCGTAGATGGCATCCGCATACGGACTCAGCGCGTTGCCGGGGCCGCCATGAATGAACAGGATCACGGGATTGCCGCAGGCGGCGCCCGTGACCGTGATCCATTGCTCGATGCCATTGATGGGCACATAGCCTTGTTCGCGGATCGGCTGTGCGGGCGAGGCGCAGATGGACGGGGCGGCGGGCGGCGCCGCTTGCGCCACGCCGAGACAAGATAACAGCAGCAATGCCAGGCCTGTGATGCGCATATCGTCCTCTTTTAACTAGTTGGTGGAACTACAGCGTGCAATCGTGCGCTGGCTTGCGGGCAATAAAGCGGGTGCTGGCCTGTTCAAAGCAGGCGGGCGCCGTCCATAAAATGAAATGCGGGGCGTTGTGCACGGTGGACTGGGCCACCTTGCCGGCCTTGCTCTGTGTCAAAGCCCGCACTTGCGCCTGCGCGCCCGCGTATGGCGTCTTCGGGTCCAGGGTTCCCTGCAGTACCAAAGTTGGCGGCATTTTCTCCGGCAAGACGCCGAAATAGGCGTCGCGCGGGTAGGTGGGCAAGCCGCCGCCCAGCAGGATGCGGGGCAGGGGACTGGTAAACAGCAAGTCCGCCTCGTCGCGGGCGATGTCTGCGGCCGTCCAGCCGGGGTGCAACGACGGCTGCAGATTGTTTTCCGAATTGCTGATGATGCTGACCAGCGGAATCGACAGCGGCGACTGGGGATAGCTGCCCAGGCTGGCTGCCGCCTGCGTCAATGTGGCGCGCACGGACGCCAGTTCCGCTTCGCCGCCCCGGTCCAGGTCTTGCAGCAGATACGGGATGCGGGCGCGGGCGTTTGGCACGTCAAGCATGCCGCCAAGGAAGTTTTTCAGGTTCTTGCCGGGAATGGTCGCCAGCCGGGCCGGGTCCGCTTGCGCGTTGTCCAGCACGCGGCGGTACAGGGTTGCGGCCGGCTCGCCCAGTGCCGAATGACAAGCCGCATCCGCATCGCAGCGGGCCAGTGCCTGCATGCCGACCGTGTTGACCACGTGCGAACGCTGGCTCAAGTCCCAGCGCGCATCCGTTTGCGGCGGCACCAAGGAGTCGAAGATGACGCCCTGGACGGGCAGCGGCCCCAGCTGCAACGTGCGCAAGACCAGCTGCGTGCCATACGACACACTGTATACATACACGGGCGGCTTCTTCTTGCCTTGTTCGCCTTCGATCAAGGCTTTCAAGTCGCGCGCCGCCATGGTGATGGAAAACTGGCCCGCGTATTCCGGCACCAGGTTGATGCCGGCAAAGCAGCTGCCCCATTCGGCCCCGGCCAGGGCGCGGCCGCCGGGACTTTGTTCCGACTCTTCCACCTTGCACAGGCGCGAAGAATGGCCCGTGCCGCGGTGGTCGGGAATCAGGAATTCAAAGCCGGGAAAGCTGCGGCGCAAGGTAGGCAGCAGGCTGTAGAACGCGGCGCCCGATTCGCCGGGACCGCCCGCCACCAGCCACAGAGTGCCTTTGGCCGGCTTGCCGGCAGGCACATCGGCGGCAAACTTGCGCACGAAGACGTGCATGGCATCCGCGCTGCCGATGGCACGGCCCTGGGCATCGTAACTGCCGGGCACGTTCAAGCCCGAGCACAGGCTGCCGGGGGCGGCCGTATCGGAGCAGGGGGTGAAAACAAGGGGTTCGGCATGCAGGCAGGTGCTGGCAAGCAAGGTAGACAGCAGGGTCAGGCGGGGCAGGAAGGTCATCGGCTACTTTGGCGGCGTTGGAGGTCAGTCGCCAAAGTAGCGTTTTTTACAGCAATTGTCCAGATGGAAATATTTCTGCTAGGGACTATGCTTGCTGGCTCTTGCGCAGCAAGCGCAGGCCGTTCGCCACTACGAGCAGACTGGCGCCCACGTCGGCGAACACGGCCATCCACAAGGTCGCCATGCTGGCCAGGGCCAGGCCGAAGAAGACAGCCTTGATGCCGATGGCAAAGCTGATGTTTTGCACGAGGATGCTGCGCGTGCGCTGGCTCAGGCTGATGAATTCAGGCAATTTTCCCAGTTCATCATCCATCAGGGCCACGTCCGCCGTTTCGATGGCCGTGTCGCTGCCGGCCGCGCCCATGGCAAAGCCGATGTCGGCCTGCGCCAAGGCCGGGGCGTCGTTGACGCCGTCACCGAGCATGGCCACCACGCCGAACTGCTGCTGCAAGGCCTTGATTTCATCGAGTTTGTTTTCCGGCAGCAACTCCGCCTTGACCAGGCTGACACCGACTTCGGCGCCGATGCGCTGCGCCGTCAATGCATTGTCTCCCGTCAGCATGACGGTGGTGACGCCGAGCGCATTCAATCTGGCGATGGCGGACGCCGCAGTCGGGCGCAGCACGTCGGCCACGGCGATCACGCCCAGCGCGCCGGCGGAGGTGGCCAGCACCATGGCCGTGTACGCCTGCTGTTCCAGCCCGACCAAAATGGCTTGCAGTGCCGGCGTCAGTATCTTCAATTCCGTCATCAGGCGCGCATTGCCCAGGTAATACGTCTGGCCATTGATCGTGCCTTGCACGCCGCGTCCATGCAGGGCGGCAAACTGGGTCACGGGCAAGTGACTGCCGGCGGGCGGACCTGCCTTGACGATGGCGGCGGCCAGGGGGTGGGCCGAGTTCGCATCGAGGCTGGCGGCCAGCAGCAGGATAGTGTCGCGGCTGCCGCCATCGAGCGCCACCACGTCCGTGACCGCTGGTTTGCCCATGGTCAGGGTACCTGTCTTGTCGACGGCGATGGCCTTGATCCGGTAGCCCGTTTCCAGGAATTGCCCGCCTTTGACCAGGATGCCGCGCCGCGCGGCCGCCGTCAGGCCGCTGACGACGGTCACTGGCGTGGAAATGACGAGCGCACAAGGGCAGGCGATCACCAGCATCACCAGCGCTTTATACACCCAGGCCATGAACGGCTGGCCCAGCAGCAGTGGCGGCAGCACGGCCACGAGGATGGCGAAGACGACGACGGCCGGCGTGTAGTAACGGGCGAAATTGTCGACAAAGCGCTGCGTGGGTGCCTGTTTGCCCTGGGTTTCCTCGATCACCTTGACGATTTTCGCCAGGGTGCTGTTGCCGCTGTTGGCTGTCACCGTGACGTCGAGCAAGCCCCGTTCATTGATGGTGCCCGCATACACGACGTCGCCCACGGCCTTGTCCACCGGCATGCTTTCACCGGTGATCGGCGCCTGGTTGACGGACGATTCTCCGCTGGCCACCACGCCATCGAGCGCGATGCGTTCGCCCGGCTTGACGCGCATCAAGGCGCCGATGGCCACCGTGCCAACGGATACCTGCTGCCAGGCGCCGCTGGCGTCGGCGACCGTGGCCGTGTCGGGTGCCAGCTGCATCAGGCTGTGCACGGCGTTGCGCGCGCGGTTCAGGGACAAGCCTTCGATCAGTTCGGCGATGGCGAACAGGAAAATGACCATGGCCGCTTCCGGCCACTGGCCAATGGCGACGGCGCCGAAAACTGCAAGGCTCATCAGGAAATTGATGTTCAGGGTGAAGGTTTTCAGGGCAATCCAGCCCTTTTTCAGGGTCGGCCAGCCGCCCGTGGCAATCGACAGCAGGGCCAGGGCGATGACGAGGGGCGAACTGTCTTCATGCGTGGTCCACGCCAGCGCTTCGGCGGCCGCGGCAGCCAGGCCGGAGACGACCAGCAAGCCTTTTTGCAGGCCGCTCAGGCTGCCTTCGTTCGGGTCCCGCGCGACGGCAGCATTCGCTTCCATGGGAATGGCCTGCATGCCGATGCCGTGCAGGGCCGCTTCCACCGTGGCCAGCGAGGGCAGGGTGTGATGCACGTCGAGCACGCGGTTCATCAGGTTGAAATCGAGGCCCACGACGCCGGCCATATTGCTCAGCTTGTTGCGGATCAGCCGCTCTTCCGTGGGGCAATCCATGTTGGCGATGCGGTATTTGGCCGTGTTCGCGCCGGCGATGGCAGTGCTGGGCAGGGCCGGACCAGACGGAGCGGCAGGCGTGGACGAGCACGCATGTTGGCTGGAACAGCAGCTGACCGCCTTGGGCGCATGGTCATGCTTGTGCTCATGCTTGTGATCATGCTGATGGTCGTGCTTGTGCTCATGGTCGTGCGCATGGGTGTGGTCGTGATCGTGGCTATCGTGTGGCATCGCATCGTCCTTCCGGTTTCGTGTATGCTTCCATTAGAAACCCTGTAGCCGCTACAGGGTCAAGCGCAATTTGCGCGAAAGAATGAAAGGGGATGCCATGCGTATCGGAGAACTGGCCAAACGGACAGATTGTGACGTGGAAACCGTGCGTTATTATGAAAAGGCGGGCTTGCTGCAGGAACCTGGCCGCAACAGCGCCGGCTACCGCGAATACCGCGAAGAACACCAGGAACGGCTGCAATTCATCCGCCATTGCCGCTCCCTGCAGATCGGCTTGACCGATATCCGCGCCTTGCTGGAGTTCAAGAATAATCCGGCAGAAGGCTGCCAGAGCGTCAATGAATTGCTCGACCACCATATCTTGCGCATTGCCGAACAGATGGCGAATTTGCAAATATTGCAGCAGCAACTGGTGACCCTGCGCCACCAGTGCGACCAGCCGCAGCCGTCGCAAGACTGCGCGATCCTGCAAAACCTGTCCGAAGCAGCCAGCGGCCACGACTGCGCCTGCCATACCGAACTTCATTGACGATTGCTGCATGTTGAAACTGAGACCTGGAAGAACTTTACTGGCTTTATCCCTGCTGTCGCCGCTCAGCCATGCCGCCGATACACCTGCGGCAGCCGGCCACTACCTGACCCTGTACGCCGCGCCCGGCGTGCCGCAGGACGATGACCCGTATACGTGGAGCACGGCTGGCGGCAAGCAGCTGACCAAAGGCGTGACGAAGGCCGACGGCCGCGCCTATGTCAAAGGGGAGGAGGGCGAAGACACGTATATTCTGAAAACCGTCAGCATGCGCTGGCAGCTGAAGGTGCCAGCCGCATGCTGGCAGGGCGCGCCGGACGCCTTCCAGCAATGCATGCAACTGGCCAAGACCACGAGCCGCTATGACGAGGAGCAAGAGGGGCGCAAGCTGGCGGAGCAGCAGAAAGAAGTCACGATGCAGGCCAGGATCGCCGCTTATGCGGTGCAGGCCAGCGCCAACGACGATGACCTGGCCTGGCTGGGACGCTTGCCTTCGAACTGGACCCTGGAAAGCTATGGCAAGCGCCTGCTGGGCATCGGCGACAAGGTGGCCGGGCAGATTAGCAACGCGCTCAAGGATGGCGGCCCCGACGCGCGTCAGTTCGTCTGCCGCGCACCCGCTGACTATGGCCCCGTGCCGGACCAGGCCTTTATTGAAGCGTGGATGGCATTGCCGGGCGATGTGCGCAAGGTGCGCGCCGGCCCCGCCTGGGATGCGCTGGTGGCGGCCGGCGAAAAAGGCAACTGGATGGCCCGATTGGAACTGTATTACGCCTTGTCCAGCGTCAATGTTCACGCACTGAGCTTGCTGGAACAGTACCGCATCGTGCAATTGATGGAATGGTTGCACAAGAAACAGGTGGGCGGCCTGTATGGCTACTTCAGCGCCGGCATACCTGTCACCCCCGGCAATTTGCCCAGCGCCACCTGGCGCAAGCAGGACCAGGCCTCGCTGTATGCGGCCATGCTGGGCAGTTACGAGGATCAGAACAGCCGGGGCAGCGCCTTGCAGACGGACCCGGACCCCGCGCTGGCCGAGGCGGGCAGGAAAATGCTGGCCTGCGCCAAGGCTGCCATGCCGCGACGTTACTGACGCGGCAGCAACGGCGGGCCGCCATCGCCCAGGCGGAAGGCGTCAACCACGCGCAGCAAGTCATGCGCCTGGTCTTGCATGCTTTGCGCGGCGGCGGCCGATTGTTCGACGAGGGCGGCATTGCGCTGGGTCAATTCGTCCATTTCCGTGATGGCATTATTGACTTCCTCGATGCCCTTGCTCTGGCGCTGGCTGGCCGCCGTGATGTCGTTCATGATTTCCGTCACTTGCTGGACGGAAGCGACGATATCTCCCATGGTGCGCCCGGCGCTGTCGGCCAGCTCGCTGCCCGTTTCTATCCTGGCCACGGAATCCTCGATCAGTTGCTTGATTTCACGCGCCGCCGTGGCCGAACGCTGGGCCAGGCCCCGCACCTCGGTGGCGACGACGGCAAAGCCGCGTCCCTGTTCGCCCGCGCGCGCCGCTTCCACGGCCGCGTTCAAGGCGAGGATATTCGTCTGGAACGCAATGCCGTCGATGACGGCGATGATGTCGACGATGCGTCCGGAACTGGCCTTGATCGAACCCATCGTCTCGACCACCTGGCCCACGACGCGTCCCCCCTCGAGCGCCACATTCGACGTCGACAACACCATCTGGTTGGCCTGGTGCGCATGGTTGGCATTCTCTCGCACGGTATCGGTCAAGGCATGCATGGACGACGCCGTTTCTTGCAGGGAATGGGCTTGCGACTCGGTACGGGCCGACAAGTCCGCATTGCCCAGCGCGATTTCACTCGCTTCCACCGTGATGGTGGAGCCCGCCTGACGTATGTCGCCCAATAAAGTGTTCCAGTTCTTCAGCACGGTGGCCAGGGCCCGGGTCAGCTTGCCCACCTCGTCGTCGCCCCGGGCTTCGATGCGCGTGGTCAGGTCGCCGGCGGCCAGGCTTTCGGCGGCGCGGCAGGCGTCATCGATGCGCCCCACCACGGAGCGCGCCACCCATGTGGCGATCAGGGCCAGCAAGGCAAAGCCGACAGCCATGGTGCCCAGCGACAGCCAGCCGGCGCGTTGGCCCGCATTTTTTGTTTCCTGCAAGGCTACAACCGTGCGCTGGTCGAGGTTGAGCAGTACCTGGCGCAGCTGCCCGCGCACTTGCTGATAGTGTCCGGCGGCATTTTGCATCGCGGCCACGCCCGTGTTCGGGTCCATCGACGCCAGGTCCAGCGCCTGCGCCACGCTGGCACGGTAGCGCTCGACACCGGGCAAGGCCTGGCCCGCTTCCGTGGCGGCGCCCGAGAATTTCTGCAGCTCCTTCAATCCTTGCGCGATGGCGTTCAGCTGGCCATCCGTTTGCGCGCCGAATTGCTTGAACTGCTCTTCGGACAGGCTGGCCGCGATGGCGATCTTCGCGTACACGTCGGCATGTACCTGGCCCAGGGCAATAGCTTGCTGGTTAGCAAGCCGTTCGGCCGTCAGGGTGACGTCTTTCAATTCGCGCATGCGCTGCTCATTTTGCTGCATGGCGAAGTAGGACAAGGCACCCATGGCCAGCAGGCAAGCCAGCGCGACCACCGGGACGATCAACATCTTCTGTGCGATTTTCATTGAGGCCCGTAGCGTTGAAAAATTCGTTGAGAGATCGGTGTGCCATCCCGGCGCTGGCCGCGCGGCGGCCGGCTACAGGTAGATGCCGCCGCAGACGACGGAATCGGCCAGCTTTTCGCAGTACATCACCTTTGGCTCGATCTTCTTGGTTTCCGGGTTGGTGAATTTGTATTCCTGCCAGAACGCCCCCTTGCTCTTGGCCAGGTCGACTCGTTCCTTGACGAAGGCCTTGCCGTCGATATCCTTCAGCTCGATCAAGTTCTTGCCGACCATTTTCGGGTTGGCGCCATGCGCGGCGACGGTGCCATCGAGTTTATACACGACCAGGTACAGGTCGTGCAGGATGAATTGGGGCGACTTGGCAGTGATCTCGCCATACGCCTTGGCGTCGCCGGCGCTCTTGATGTAGGCCACACCTTTCTTGACCATGGCTTCTGCGTCGGCGCGCGTGGCGCCGCCTTCGGCAGCGCTGGCGATACCGGGCAGGGTCGCGGCGGCAAGCATGGCCGACAGGCAAATGGCAGGGGTGAACTTGGGCATGAGAATCTCCTTCACATTGCGGCAGGGGAAAACCGGCGGGGAACCGGTGCGGTGAGGCGGCGCCTATCGAAGTGCCGACGTTTCATAGTAGCGCGATGCCAGCAGACATGCGCTGGTGCAACAGTATTTTTTTGAGTGGGGCGTTTTTGCAACGGCGCGTGCAGATGGCCACAATCGCGTTGACAGAGGGAAAAAGCGGCTGGAAGCTATCGTATCGATAGTGTGTCGGCCGCGCCGCGCTACCAGCTGGCCGGGTCTTCCGCCGCAGCGCGCGCCAGGTCGTCGCGCCAGTCCTGCTGCACCAGCCGGAAAATGTCCGCGAAAAAGGCGCGCGGATCGTCCATTTCATCCCACAAGGCTGGCAGGGCGTTCGTGCTTTCGGGGTCGTGCTCGAGGATGGCCTGGAAATCGAAAGCGGGGTCTTGCAGCGCCTGCGCCAGCACGGTCACCAGTACATGACGGTGCCGGTAGCTGAGTTCCTTGTATTGCGACGTGATGTCGCGCCGTATCAGCGCCGCGCGCTGGACCGGGTCGTTCATGTTCCAGGTGTCGAGCTCCACGCCCAGGGT